>CAJHXF010000079.1_pt1 | contig 19275 bp, 15 predicted proteins | sample 9198441 | NCBI WGS metagenome assembly CAJHXF01 (sample SAMEA7708335, study PRJEB35096) | sediment metagenome | biome: marine neritic benthic zone biome [ENVO:01000025]; feature: sediment [ENVO:00002007]; material: shallow marine sediment [ENVO:03000034] sea grass bed [ENVO_01000059] ...
AAATTGAATAGCAACATCTGCCAAAGTTTTCGAGCCCAGTATATTGTTGCGTACGCCTTCGATGATATTTTCCTCTACCATTGGCACATGTTTATAAGCTGCGGCATGAAATACAACGCTGGGTTGGTGTTGAGCAAATATTCTTTCCACCGAATCACGCAGGCGAATATCCACCAACAAAGTTCGAATATCCACCATTGGATATTTATCTCTCAACTCCATCCCAATTGTATAGAGATTAAACTCGCTACTATCTATAACCAATAAACTGGAAGGTGCATGCGATGCAATCTGGCGGCACAACTCCGCGCCTATCGATCCGCCACCACCGGTGACCGCAATGCACTCGCCCTTTAAGTACGCGCTAATACCCTTGATATCCAGTTTGACCGGCTCACGCCCAAGCAAATCTTCCACCGTAACCGGCCGCAAGCGCGAAACCTCAACCCTCCCATCGGCCAATTCCAACAATGAGGGTAAGGTACGGCAAACCACCTTTTGTTCCGCGCAGATTTTTATAACCTCATCCATCACAGAGCGTGGGGCAGAAGGCATAGCAATTAAGACTACACGCACACCACGGGTTTGAATCAAATGCGGTAGGTCACAAACCTTGCCCAATACCCTGACACCGTGTAATTCCGTGCCTTGCTTGGCAGTATAGTCATCGACCAATCCCACTGGCACAAATGGTCCATTTGCGAGCAAATCTCTAATTAGAAAATCACCGGCACGACCGGCGCCAATTATTAATGCTCTATCTCTATCTGTCTTGTCTAATGAAAATCGGTGAGTTCGCAACAATCGGTAGGTTACGCGTGACGCTGAAACACCGATAAACAACAAAATTGGATAGAGAATAATCGCAGAACGCGGAATTCCCTCAAAACGTGAAATAAGGAAGAAACCTGCCGAAACACATATTGCGCCGACCAGTACTGCTTTTAGAATTCTCAGCAAGTCTGATAATGATGCAAATTTCCAGATTCCCCGGTATGCGCCGAAAAACCAGAAGGTAATCCCATGGATGGGTACTGCAACAGCTGCTAGCGCTAACATTGAATAATGATTACTTTCCGGTATATCGCCCAAATTGAAACGAAACCAGAATGCCAAAAAAACCGCTGCGGGAACCCATAACAAATCATGAACAAATATTGTAAACCGTTTTATAGTAAATAGTTCCATCTTGTCTCCCAAGTTATATCATAGCCCCCTAATTTACTAGAAATGCGACTATAGCCCCTTTTATAGCGCCCAACATGTTAATTAATACCAGATCAAACTATATGATGCAAATATTCTAATTCTCCAAATAATCGTAAGCACTCAACTATGAAACCAATGGTAATTTAGCATACTGGTGTTACGCTGTTCACCTGTTTAATTTTACAGGAGATCAATATAACAAAGTAAAATTGGAAAAACAGACATCCACAAAGCAATTTTGATATGAGCACACCCAACACACAGACCCATCCAGGCAATCGTTAATCGGCTACGCACGCGCCTGTGCGCTGAATGTCAATGCATTATATAACCATCGTTCCGCGCTCTATAGCAAAGAATTGCTGGCATCGCATCCAGGGCCGTCTTTCGTAAAAGCCAGCATATCGGTACGCAATACAGTGATTGTGTTTTCTAGCGGTATTCGAATCGAGACACAGTGTTTCCCAACAGGCTTGGCTAATGTGGTGAAAGGACTATGTATATGATGCGGCCGAGCAGTGAAGTCGCGGTGTATATGTGTCGGTCACCTGTGGATTTTCACAAAGCAACTAACGGATTGGTTTTGATTTTTCGTGAAGAATTGGCTCTGGACCCGTATGGTGAAAGCCCGTTTGTCTTCATCAATCGAGCGTGCAATCTTATTAAGATATTGCATTGGGGGTGTAATGGATTGTGTTTATGGATGATGCGTTTAGAAAAGCATAAGTTTATGTGGCCGTTATCGCACGATACGGCAACAGTATCGTTAACGGCACAAAAATTGAAATAATAATGCGTATGACCGAGCGGGGGAGTGCCAAAATCGGCAATGAGGCTTGATAAAAACATTCGACACAGGCTTTATCTAAAACTACCAATTGTCTACTACCTAGCTGCCAACTTTGATACGATCACCGGCACCCCTACCCAAAATAGTCAAAACGATGTATCGAAAATAATTCCCAGTGGTGATGGTTTTTAGCATCTTGGCATCAGTCTCGGCCAGCAGCTTCGGTGTAGACATATCAACCCCCTGAATCTGGGCGAGCCCGGTAATTCCCGGCCTTGCCTCAAACACACCGCAAGCGGCACGTTCATAGATCAACTCCTTCTGAGTGAATAGGCAAGGTCGCGGGCCGACGAGGCTCATTTCACCTTTCAGTACATTCCAAAGCTGCGGTAACTCATCCAACTTAGTTCGTCGTAAAAATCGGCCTAGTGGCGTAATGGCGGATGCATCCGCAAGATGTGTTGCAACAGAGGCGGTATCGGGTCGCATGGTGCGAAATTTCACCACCACAAATGCTTTTTGATAACGTCCGACACGCTTTTGAAGAAACAGAGGCGAACGGGTGTCAAACCAACCAATCATCAAAACTGCAATCAGCAGTGGAAGCAGTAGCAAGAGTCCAGCAGTAGAAAAGATAAGATCCAAAAAGCGATTCATCGCTGTCTCCGATACCATTCCGCAGTTTTTTTGAGGGACTCATCGACGCTGACTGGAGGCTCCCAACCCAGGCGCTCTTTAGTCTTCGAGATGTCGATCTGCAAATTACCTAGCAATCGGTGAGACATTGCTTCTTTGCCAAACAGTTTCGCTCCCCACTGGAGTAATTTGGTCGGCACAGGAATGAGTCGAGCAGGCCGATCTACCGCATTGCCCATACGTTGTAGCAGTGCTGTAGTCGACAGATCTTCATCATCGCTAACCAGAAAAGTCTGGTTAGCCGCTGCAGGATGGTCAAGGCAGGTGATAATTAAATCCACTAAATTGTCTAGCGCAACAAGACTTCTCCGATTGTCCACGGCCCCCAGCGGCAGTGGGAGGCCGCGTTCCAGCCAGCGGAGCAACGACAGGAAATTTCCCTTAACACCAGGGCCATACACGAGAGGAGGTCGGATACAGACCAACTCCATACCAGTATCCTTTAAGATTTCATACAAACCGCACTCGGCATCCATCTTGGAGACCCCGTACATATCTTCAGGTTTCGGTTCGTCTGCTGCCTGAAAAGGCTCCCCCAATTTAGTGAACTCACCGTTGACCTTGATCGAACTGAGAAAGATAAACCGCTTAACCCCCATATTGGCCGCTTGCCGGGCCAAATTAAGCGTTCCCTCAACATTTGTGCGACGATATTCTCTATCCAAGACAGACCGCTCATGCATGACATGTACTCGGGCCGCCGTATGGATGACGATATCCACACCCGATAGCAGATTACTCCACTCCTGCGTCGGGGATAGGTCGCCACAGATCCGGTGTTCCACGCCTGCCAGCTGCTCCAATGGATCTTTGCGTACCAGCGCTAACACCTTATACTGAGAGGAGAGTCTCCTCAGCAACGCATCACCCAGAAACCCGGTCGCACCGGTAATTGCGACTCTTGTTATCACCGTGCAGTTTTCGCTAATGCGTAAATATCCTGCGACATTTTCCGCATAATGTTTTTGCGGAGATAGCGAGAATAAAATTCAGTCCGGTCAATCACGCGCGGACCTTCTAGCAAGCACCGGAGTCCTACCTGTAGAGACCCTGCATCACAAGGATCGAACACCTCCACACCAGGCACTTCATCACGTAGGAAGTCCGCAGCATACCCGGCAACTCCGGCAAGAATAGGCTTACCAGTAGCTGCATACTCAAAAATCTTGGACGGCAGCACTTTTTTAAAAGCTTTGTAGTCATTCAAATGCAAGAACAATATATCGGCTTCCTGATAGTGCTTGAACAATTCATTCCTTGGCACAGGTTCTAAAATCTGAACATTGCTTAGTAATTTATCGTCGACCAAACGCTGTAGCGTCTTGCGCTCACCACCATCGCCTAAGATTCTAAAGTTAACCATCCTGTCAAGCGCAGACGCCGCAGCTGGTATGATACGATGGAGGCCTTGTCCCTGACCCATATTACCTGCATAAAGCACCAAGGGCAGATCGTGACGGCCCGATGGTGAAAAATCTGTCGCAATAAATTTTCCGTCAATGCCATTGGTGAACACAGTTGGCTCAAGAGCGGGAACGATACCTTTTATGTATGGAACGAACCCAGAAGAAACAACGTTAATCTTGTCGGCAGACCGAAATGTCCAACGTTCTAATAACCTGAACACTGGCATTAAAAGGCGTAGTGGACTTTTTGTCAGAACATCTTCCATAGTGTCTACAAAAAGATCCCGCACATCAAGATAAAGGCGTGCACTGCTACGCCTAGCGATCCAAGCGCCTAGGGCCGCAGTCATTAAACGAGATGATGTGGCACAAACAATATCCCACTGTTTTTCCCGCGTGGTTTTTGATACCGCCCTAAAATAGGCTAAGAACGCTTTTGCCTGATCGGCCATCCCACTATGATGGATTGGCAGCTCTACCCTTTGAATGGAAATATTTCCATGATGTTCAATCCTAGTTGCTCTGGTCGCTAGTACGTGGTAACGATTTGGCATGGTAGTGAGCACATCAATCTTTAACTCCAGATCACCGATTTCCGCCAACTCATCTACCAAAGATTTTCCTCTCAAAGAACCCGGCCCGATGTCCGGAGGGTAGTAGAAGCTTAATATCAATATTCGCATTAGGTTTTTTGGGGAGATCTATCTGCAGATGTCAAAGCTGGCCAACTAAATCGAAGCCTGCTGGTACTGCCGATCAACTTTACGACCAGGCAAGTGTTGGGAATTGTGTCACCGAAACGGGGGTGCCATGTACTGCTCTCCATACGGGCTTCGCCATAGTCCACGCACCAGGACACTTTTGTTCCATTTGGCAGCAATGCCGTGCCCTCTTGGTGATTGTGGTGACTCTGAATCTGTAGCGCAGGGTGAAAGTGGAATCTTGCCTCTGCTTTGCCGTGCGGACCTTTGACTTGGTCGTGGACTGATAATCCGTCATCCCCCAAGAGCCAAGTGCGTCGGAGAACCGGCTTTCCAGGCAGACGGCGATATCCATCGTGGGAGCAACTGACCTCTATTGGTAAATTACCTACCCCTTTCTTAGTGTGTTTTTCCATAGGATACGCCCTACGGGCAACCCGAAAACCTCCCCACACCTCTGACGAATCTTGCTCATCAACCACTACGGTGTTGTGGGCGGCAGTGCCACGCTGTCGTATCCGTTCGGCACTGGTGCCGTAGCAAGAAGTACCTGAATTCACCAGAACCCGATACCCGGCCACAGACAGCTCAAAGCTAAGCGTGTCAGCATGTGCGTGTCCGGGAAGGTAGTCTGGACCCAGAGGGGCTAAGTCCAGTAATGCCACGGCATGTCCATGGGACAGGCGTACATAGCCACTGCTCTGCATATGCAGAAGGGCTTGTTCAGGCGGCGGCTGCAAACCTGGCAGTACCCGTCGAGCGTAGCTATCCAGTTCTACCACGCTGGGCGCAATGTCAAACGCTGCGTCGTTGAACAGGCTTAACTCGCCATCTGGGTGACACATGGTCTGTAACCAGGCATACATTGCGCGAACCCGTTGTTTCCACTCAGATACCTGCAATTGTAGGGTGGGACTTAGCCTGGAAGCAAAACAGTTAGCGGCATTGACCAAGTCCAGCACGTCTTCCAGGGCTAGTGCATGGTACATTGTGCTACGCTCAAAGTGGCCGCCATCGGGTAGTATCTGCTCACACACCTCACGAGCCAATATATCTAAGCCCTTATTCAACCAGCCCTCGGCCTCTTTCCCCTCGAAAAACAAACCTGCCATCACCAGAGCCTTGGCGTTGGCAAAAAGGTGGTTACCCAGCAAGTGAATCTCAAGCCGGCCAGTAAGCCAACGAACCTGAACTGCTAAACTATGCAATGCTGTCGGGGAAAGTGTTGCTCCACCCAATGACCATTTAATCCAGTTAACCACCCGCAACGAAAGCGGATAGGGTTCCCAGCCTATGCCATGACCTGGTGGGTTGTTAGCAACCCAATCATCTACTAAGGCGGCGTGCCATGGCCGACGGGCCGGGGCATCGATTGCGTTGAGGTCGTCGAAATAGTGCTGGTTGTAACGCCAGAGTTTCTCGCGTTGCGGTCCATCCCAGCCTATCTCATCCAGTTGGCCGGGTTCACTCAACAGGATGTAACTGCGTGGGCCAGTCATGGAAGACAAACGCCTTGCCGGCAGCAGCCAGGGGTCTGAGGGTGCATGCAGGCCCGGCGCTGGGCTGAGGTCGGGTCGGGGCCGCCAATAACTGAACCAGAACCGGCCATAAAACTGCACCGGGCGCAAATAGCGCAGGGTATGCCAATAACGTACTAGGGTACTCAGGCGCAGAGCAACTTCTCCAGATGAGCCACGATTCTCTCGGCGGTCTTGCCGTCCCACTTTTCCGGAATGGCGCCACGCTTCCACTGCCCGGCAAACAGCTTGTCCAGCGCCGGCTCCAGGGCAGCCGGCTCGGTACCCAGCAGTTCATTGGTGCCGATTGTTATAGTCTCCGGTCGCTCGGTGCTATCGCGCAGGGTCATGCAGGGCACGCCCAGCACCGTTGCCTCCTCAGTAATACCGCCTGAATCGGTAATCACCGCCTTGGCATGCTTCACCAAATGGTTAAATTCCAAGTAGGGCTGAGGATCCACCAGATAGATGTTCTCTGGCACGCCCTCCACTTCACGCAGGGTTTTCGCGGTGCGGGGGTGCACAGGGAAGATCACCGACATGCCGCGCGTGACATCCCCAATGGTCTTCAACAAACGGGCAAAACCATCCAGCGCATCCACGTTGGTCGGGCGGTGCAGCGTCACCACGAAATACTCACCTGCCTCCAGGCTCAGCTCGGACCAGAAAGGTGGAGCCTGCAGTCGGTTCAAGTTCGCCATCAATGTGTCGATCATGGTGTTGCCGACAAAGAAGATGCGGCTTTCATCCACACCGGCCTTGAGCAAGTTCTCATTCGCCAACTCGCTTGTGGTGAAAAACCAGTTGGTTATGGAATCAGTCACCATGCGGTTGATCTCCTCCGGCATGGTCCAGTCACCGGAACGGATGCCAGCTTCCACATGGGCCACCGGCACACAAAGTTTTTGCGCAGCAATGGCACAGGCCATGGTCGAGGTCACATCGCCCACCACCAGGCAGAGGTTGCTACGTTGCCGCAAGAGCAGTTGCTCGTAGCGAATCATGATGGCCGCAGTCTGTTCAGCTTGGGTGCCCGAACCAACTTCCAGGTTTTCATCGGGCTCAGGAATGCCTAATTGTTCAAAAAAAGATCCCGACAGCTTGGGGTCATAATGCTGGCCCGTATGCACCAGACGGTAGTGCAAGTCACCACCGTCCGCTAACCGCGCCTTCATGGCACGAATGATGGGTGCAATCTTCATAAAGTTGGGACGTGCACCGGCAATGATGTCGATGAGCTTCATTTATCACCTTGGGTAAGCTCGATACTGACTCGAGTCACTTCAAAAATCTCATCTACCCCAATCGGAACCGGAGCATTCCCCTCAGCTGCCTCGACAAAGGCCTTGGCGCAAGCCTTCTGCCCCTTGTCTTGTCTCCAAAGGTTCATCTTCTTAAAACCAGGCCAGCCAAAACCGGTGAGTTTGCGGAAGTTATCGAGCTGTAGCACTCGGCCCTGCGAGAACACATCTAGGCGCTCCTTCGGGAAAGATTTGGACCCGTTGGCGAAGTAGTGAACGACACCTATCGAACCATCGGCAAACTGCAGGCTGATGGAAACGGTGTCCTCGGTGTTGGCCTCCATCGTGGCGCGACTCCAGCCTACAATTGGGCAGCCCGACAGAAAACGCAACAGATCAACGAAATGGCAAGCCTCACCGATGATGCGCCCGCCACCCACCTCCACGTCTTGCGTCCAGTGATCTACCGGAATGGCACCGGCATTCACCGTCATGATGAACGACTTCGGCCCGCTCACGCCTTTCAGCAACTGCTTCATCTTCTGCACTTGCGGCGCGAATCGCCGGTTGAAACCCACCATCACCATCGGCTTAACGCTGCCACCTCTCTCCCCCTTAGAGAGGGCTTCCCCACTGTCCCCCCTCTCTTGCTGGGAGAGGGCCGGGGTGAGGGCGTCAATATAAGCGCCTTCAATCTCATCCAACTCATCCAACGTCAAACATAATGGCTTCTCAACAAAGACATGCTTCCCTGCCTTCAGCGCCTGCAACACAAAACGGGCATGACTATCATGACGAGTGGTAATGACTACGGCATCGGTCTTTTCATCAATAAAGATACTATCGCTATCAGTAGTTGTTTCGTCAAAGCCGAACTTTCGACCAGCATGCACTCCACTGACACCAGCGCTGGAGGCCACGCTGCGCAGAAGAGTACCGGCCTCTTTAAAGGCTGGAATCAGTATAGCCGTGGCATAGTTGCCAGACCCGATAAAACTCACCCATGCTTTACCTCCCCTCTCCCCTTGGGCCAGGCGTTTGGGGTGAGGGAGAGGCGCAAGAGGAACGGTCCTAGTCTCCGGCGCAATCTTAATCCCTGGATAAGTGAGCAAAATCCCTAGCGATGGCGTAATACCGCTCACTAATTCATAGGCCTTTTCCGCGTCACCAATATCGAAACGGTGCGAGATCAGCGATTTCACGTCAAGACGACCGTCGGCCATCATGTCCAGTACCGCCTCGAAATTGCGCTGCGCGGTCCAGCGCACGAATCCCACCGGATAGTCCTGCCCCTTCTCCTCATAGTTGGGGTCATAACGCCCCGGTCCATAGGAGGCCGATACCTGGAAGGTTAATTCCTTTTTAAAGAAATCTTCCCGCGACAATTCTAGCCCCGTCACTCCCACGAGCACGATTCGCCCGCGCTTGCGGCACATCAGTGCCGCCTGGTGCATCGGCTCGCTGCTTTTGGTTGCCGCAGTTACGATCACCGCATCGACGCCCCGCCCGCGTGAGTTGGCCTCTGCTATCTTGACAGGATCCTGCCCAACAGAAAGATCCACTATTTCGGCGCCAAAAGCTTTAGCCATCTTTAGCTTTTCAGGATCTAAATCTAGTCCAAGCACCCGGCAACCTTGCGCGCGTAGCAGTTGCACGGTCATCAGGCCAATCAGACCCAAGCCCGTGACGACTACCGTTTCACCCAAGGTGGGTTGCACCAGCCGAACGCCTTGCAGCGCGATTGCCCCAAGCACGGTAAATGTGGCCTCTTCATCCGTCACCGCATCGGGCACACATGCGCAGAGGTTGATGGGCACAGCCACCACCTCGGCATGCTTGCCGTTGCTGATCACCCGCTCACCCTCAACGAACCCGCGAACACCAGCTCCTACCCCTACGACACGGCCAACATTGCAGTAACCCAGCGGCAGCGGCTGATCAAGCTTGTTAAAGACCGCCTCGACGGTCGGTTGCAGGCCGTCTGTCTTAATCTTGTCTAGCACCATCCGCACTTTGTCGGGTTGCTGACGAGCTTTTTCGATCCAACCTGCCTTTCCGAATTCCACGAGCATCCGTTCAGTCCCCGCAGAGACTAGAGTATTCGTGGTTTGGAGGAGTAGTTGCCCACGTTTTACATTAGGCACCGGAATTTCAGCAATTTCTGTAGCACCGGTTCTTAATGATTGAAGAATCTGTTTCAAAGTAATCTCCTAATTAAAGACCTAACTCAATGCAGTTGGTGCATCAATAAAACGCCGACAACAATGCTCGATCCCTAAACACGTCCACCTCGCCTGAATTATTTGCGATAATTAGGCGTTGAACTGAAGAAGTGTCGTATAGTCCCCGATTGCGTATACTGCTCTCACTCAAAGCTTAGCCAAGAAATGCACACAGCTCAAAGCATATCCAACAACGCAATGGTGCCACAAAACTACTTTTAGGCCGGTAGATAACACCCTTGGGTACGCGCATTCCACAACGCAAAGGCAAAAATACCGTTTAATTGACTTAGTGCTGAATTACCCTCAGCCAGATATCGTCGCAACAGTACTTCGATACCCGAACGCCCTTGGAAGTGATGTCCGGCAGCCTTAAGTCTTTCTCGCAATTCTCTGAATTTATAAATTTCTTCGTTAAAAATATTCGCCACAGCTCTCTCGTCGCTGAGCATTGGCTGCTGACCAAGGGGAGATAAATTGAGAATCGAGCCTGCTCCAGGCCAATACTATTAATTTCAGAAACAAAAATTCCCGAATCAATTGGCCTACGATGAGTATTTTACGCTAAGACCAAATTGAGCGCTGCTGCTGTAAACTGTCCGAAATACTCAACAATGCCACACATATATTCTCCTAGCAGACAGAATCCAAATTTACAGCGTACATCACGCCATCATGCCCCCGTAAGGCCGAACAATAAAAATGAACTAAACTATTATCAGATGAAATGCCGGTCGGAAAGCGAATGTTTCCAAATTGAAATAAGCCGAAAGGTAAGCAGTCCTTCTTTCCCGAGAAAATAATGTCAAAACCCTGTTCAGGATTTCCTGCATAAACGCACGCATTGTCACTCAAAATGCCAGCTGCCCGTCGGATTGATAGCAACATCCTCAAGGTTATTTTGCCAGAAGGCACTGGCTCTACGGCTGTTGAAAAAACTATTGGGTCCGAGTGAGTGCTCGAGAAGTAAATAGAACTTCCGACGATCGGAAAATGCTGGTTGATTCGTTCGATATCTTGGCTTTCGACTGAGCAGAGGTAATTTAATTCTGCCTGCTTGTCTGTAGCAAAAATCAGCTTTTCTTTCCATGGTAGAATCCAGCATGCTCGACTCATTTGCCCTTTTCTCACCATAGGGCGTACTTCCTTGAGTGCTAAATCTGAATCCCAGATACACGCGCCTTGATCAAAGTCACCGGTCAATATGAATAGACAATTACGCTCTGCGTCCTCAAATATCCCATGGACATGATTAATCTCTCCCTTCTGAAAGGTAAATGCAATATCCCATACACCATTAGGATCTCGGCGATAAACGCTCACTGGCTCATAATTGGGATTAAGGCAGTAGTCACCTAAAAGGACTGATCCCTTCTGCGAACCAGACTGGATCAGCAGCATCTGAAGCGGCTTCTTGGATAGCTTAGGCACCACTTCAGGCCTCGCGACGCGTTTCGCAATGTCAACGTGAAAAACCCGGCCTCGATAAAAAGCAAGGAAACACCCATAATCATGTAGCGGTGTCGCTGGCCCTATCTCAAGGCGTAACAGTCGCTGTAATAAACGAGACCGAAAAAACAAGCCATATATGCCATTAAGCGTTCCTACAGAACAAACATACTGGATTTTTTTGAGATATAGATCAGCAATATAAATTTTATTCAAACGGCCAAGTATAATCTTGTCGCCTAGATAGATAAGCGGCACATACCCGCTCAATCTGGCTATTGGATTATTCACAAACGCGACAACCAAGTCAGGTAGTATGGGTAGCCAGATTTCTTTCTATTATTTAGAAAATCGAGCAGTGATTTTGATTCCAGAATTGTTATGTCAAGACTACCAACTCGGGTTCGGCTAGCAACACCTTCTGAGTACAAATCTCTCGATAATTTTCGTTCTGCATAGGAAAGTGCCCACCGGGGATGACGTTCTCTGACCTCTACCCGATGTTCGTTGCCATGATCTACTACGCGAAAGCATCGCTTCCGATACCAACCCTTTATTGGCCAGTCGTTCTCATAACAATCCTCTGCAACATGGATCATTGTTAGACTATGCGTCATGTCAACTCCTAGCATGACTATTTTTGCATTGAGCGCGGCGAGTGCCGCCCAAGTCGAATTAGGCCCACATGGAAGATCTAGCGAATCAATTGTCTCATTCGCAAAAATCTGATTCACCGCTTTTCCATGAGCAGTAATAGTATTTAACGGATGTAAACTTCGCCGAGATCCTGCGGTTTTCATTAATGCCTGTCCAAGGGCGCCGGTCCATGGCCTAGACTTCTGAACGTTGTACACCAATTCAACTTCCGACATGTCCCTTGTCAGGCGCTCAGTTCCCCGAGGCTCCTTTACATACAGAGGGAAAGTCGGGCAAACCAAGGTGCCTTCTGGGCAAAGCTGTTGCATGAAAGACTCAATAATTTCGCTCGGACCTAAACAGGATTTGGCGAGCGCTTTCATATTGGAATGAACAATAATCACGTCATTATCCAATACACCCTTCCGCTTCAACTCTGCAATTAGGCCATCAATCGAAAACCCATTCTTCATCGTAGTCGCATGCTGAGTCTTACTAATGCGAGAAGCAATCTTCTGCATAATTGGTATACGCCAGTACAGATTTCTCGCTATCGCTTCGGCGAAAGGGAGGTATTCGAGGATTTTATTAATACTCATTCGATTCAGCTCAATAGATGGATAAGTTTCTTACAGTTAACATCGAGACTGTGCAACTGCTTTACTTTTTCTATTGCCTGTTGTGAGTGACTTGGAATTAATTCAGTATTTTCTATATAGCGACGCATGGACGCTGCCAAACTTCTTACATCTCCAACGCTTATCAGTGTGCCATTGACATCATGAATAATAGAATCCGGAATGCCGCCAACACTCGTAGAGATTATGGGCAAGCCGTGAGCCATAGCCTCTAACACGGCATTAGGAAAACCTTCAGTATGTGAAGGAAGAACAAAAACATGCGAGCAATTTAGAAGATTCTTTACCTCAGATTGATTCAGCCACCCAATAGCGAAGACATTTCTCAACTCTTGTTCAGCAATTAAATTAGCGACTTCCGATTCAAGGCTACCATTTCCGACCAGATGAAGACGATAGCGATTGGTCATTGTCTGCAGTATCACCGCTGCTTCGATGAGTTCCAAAATACCTTTGGAGCGTTCAAGCCAACCAACAAAAATGAAATCGACGATGCCATCCTTAGGGTAAGACTTGGGGTGCTGTGCGATCGAATAGTCGGTAGGTAGCCAGTTCGGGATAATTTCGACAGAGTTTCGACCAATACAATGCAGTTCGCTGGCCAATAATGAACCCTGTGAGACTATAACTGATGGAATTTTGATGATCCAAGAAAGGATCTTTCGTTTAAAACGCGAAACTGGCTGACCAATGATTTCCGAGCTGCGAAAAAAAATAACAGATGGTTTATTGTGAATTCGATAAATGAGTGCAATGCAACAACGTTCGTACAGCGACAGACCAAAACCTGAGAATGCTAAATAACCAGAAACATTTCCTTTAATTAGGGTAAACCACGCCTTGCCAATTCGACCGGCAGATTGCAACGATTTTTTCCAGATAGGGACGGGTGGGTAATACGTGGCGACAGTATTCAAAATTTCAAAATTAATTCCATTGCTAGTCAAAAATTGAACGAGTCCATTTGCAGCAGTGAGCTGACCACCTGGGTGAAAATTTTCTCCAGGCGGAACTTGTGGGATACCTAAGACTAGGTAGTCATCCTTTCTTTTGGTTAGTGCCATATCAGATTAATCATTCAGATTGCATTGCCGTTCTAGCGAATCGTACCATAGTTGTAAATTCAGCAATTTCCAGAGTAGGAATCCTCGAGCACCTACACCTGAACGGTGTTTCAGCAGGATTTTCTCGACCAGCCCCGGATCTAAGGAGAACTTAGCCAAGAAGCCTCTATCAAGTAGGCGCTCTCTGGCGAATCCAAATATAGATGTTCGTAGCCAATGTTCATAAGGTACGCCAAAACCTGTTTTCGGACCATCAAGAATAGAATCAGGCAAACGACCGCGAAGTGACTCCCTCAAAACTATCTTCTTGTTCGCACCTCGTACTTTCCACTCTGAGGGCAGACCCACAGCGATTTCGACGACTTTCTCATCAAGAAACGGCACACGAGCTTCTATGCCAGCCGCCATTGTCGCACGATCAACCTTTGTCAAGAATTGCGCGGGCAACTGTACAGTCAGATCAGTCAATAACATCTGTTGTACCGGGTCGTATTTCTGAAACCGCTCGGCAGCCAAGCAGTATGCCAAAAGAGGGTCGGTATTTTCAGCCAACTCTCTTTGCCGCTCAGGCAAGAACACCATCTCAGGTGGATTATTCGGCGTTTCTACCGTGAGCAAAAATGCCATGCGAAGCGCCGGGTCCGGGTTACCCACGGAATCGGCCATGCGAGCGAAGCGGCGGCCAAGGCTCCCACTGGCACGCATCAACGGCGACAGTGACTGCGGCCAGAGCCGCCACCAATGGGCATTACGCAGCACCGCATAGCGCCGGTAACCAGCAAACATCTCATCCCCTCCATCGCCCTGCAGTACCACCTTGATTTTTCCATTCAACTGCTGACACATCAGGAATAGCGGTATGTTTGCGGCATCGGCAAATGGCTCGTCATGGGCCTGTGCCAGTGAGATCAAGACTTCCTCTATCTCTCCGCCGGAGACCTGAAGCTCATGGTGATTCAACCCCAAATGCCGGGCGACTTTAGCTGCCTTGGGCAGTTCATTAACGCCCCGATCAAAATCAAATCCTGCGGCATAGCTATCCAGTGGAGTATTGCGGTGTTGCATGGCGGATGCTGCAATTGAAGACGAGTCTACTCCGCCACTAAGAAAAATGCCCACTGGCACATCCGCTACCAGTTGTCTCGCTACAGTCTGGTCCAATGCCTCTCGCACCAGATCGGCGGCGTCCTCCTGGTTACGCGCTGGTGCAGGTTGCTGCAACCATTCTTCTATTCGCCACCAAGGCTCCAAGCAACGCTTTCCTTCTTCGATGACCAACCAATGACCCGGTTCAAGCGTACGCACCCCTTTATAGAAGGTTCGGTCACCATGGGGGTTACCGTACCAAAGATATTCCGAAAGACTCTGGTCATCGAGACTGGTATCGACCCCTCCTGCTGCAAGTACGGCCTTGATTTCTGACCCAAATGCCAACCCATGATCCGATTCACCGTAAAACAGGGGCTTGACCCCAATGCGATCACGCATCAACACGAGCCGACGATTTGGTTCGTCCCAAAGAGCGAAACTAAATATTCCTTCTAGGCGTTTTAGACCATTGAGTCCCCAAGCGTTGTAGGTATGCAAGATAATTTCAGTATCTGAGTGCCCAGTAAAAACGTGGCCGAGCTTCTCCAATTCGGAGCGTAGGTCACCAAAATTATATATTTCTCCGTTGTATACAATTGTTAGCGCAGAATGCTGAAGTGACATAGGCTGTGCGCCAGCCTCCGAAAGATCTAATATACTTAACCGACGATGTCCGAATGCAACCCGGTTGCGAACAAATATACCCTCTGCATCCGGACCCCTGTGCGTCAAGGTATCGGTCATACGTCCAACAATAATGCCCAGATTCTCCTGATTGTTGTAAGCAAAGATTCCGCTAAATCCACACATCATTGCTCTTCTTTAGTATTTCTTCATGCTTAATAATTTGCTCGCGACTAAAACGTTGTCGCACAACTTTTGCAGGATTTCCAACTGCAACTGAATAAGGCGGAACGGACTTTGTCACGACACTGCCTGCTCCAATTATTGATCCACACCCAATAGTTACACCTTTTAATATTAAAACTCGTGCTCCAATCCAGACGTCATCCTCAATCACCACATCCGCATCATTCTCAGGGGCTTTTTGGGTTATATCGAATATATACTGTCCAACGATATCAAATCGATGATCACCGCCCATGATCATCACTTCTGGGCCGAATAGCACATTGCTTCCTATTCTGATAGTGCTGATTGCTGAATTAAAAGTTGCCCGAGGACCTATATAGACTTTGCTCCCCAGTTCTATGGATTTATATGAAAAATCACCAGGGCCGCCTAATACGACGTGGCTTCCTCTTTTCCGAAAAAGCATGAGAATAAAAGGCATCCGTATTCGCCAGATCACCTTTTTTGCGTAAAAAAGTAAATAAACAAACGATCTGAGTTTCATTAATTAGTCTTGCTGACTTGGGGTGACCTCGGAAGAGCTGGCAACCTCTTCTGCATAGAATTTATTTTAAGGTAGGTAAGCGACAAAAAAACGAAAAACACATACAAAAATATTCGCGTCGACAGATAAAATAGCTTCCAATGAGCAATAATCCCAAACATTAGAATTACGAGCACACAATGCGCTAGGAAATCTACTTTAACGATTTCCCTGCCACGAGAACCATGCCTACGTTGTAAGCTAATCTTTGAGCGATAGATGATCAACACCGGAACTACAAAGATCCCAAAGAAGAAACAGGCCATACCAATCAACCCGAAGCCGTGGATCATCCTAACGTAGCCGATATCGGATTCAATATAGTTCACGGGCATCTGGCCAAAATCATTATTGCCGATTAACAAACGGAGCGGATCTTGAGGAAAGAAAACCATATCCTGCAACAATATCAAGATAGTCCGATCCTTGTATCCACCATGAAAGCTCATTTCGATGAATCCTCGTAGCAACCGTACGATCGGATGTTCATATCCGTATTCATCAAGTAGCTCTAGGCCGTATACGCCAATTTGGGTTGAAAAAATCGACAATACCAGTAGGAAGAATGCGACAAAAAGAAAGAAATAAATAATTCTCCGCGACCTTAGTTTCCCGTTGCTGTAAGTCAATATGACAAGAGCAATTAAGACCGAGGCCAGATAAAGCCCAGATCGACCGGTGAATGCACTGCCTATATTTGCGACGATGATCGCCCCGAGAAGGAATGTTCGTTTAAAGCTTTTCGCGTACAGATAAAAAACGCCCAGCACAGCTACAGTGCATAGTATACCCTGATTTAAAGAAAGGCCATCGCCGCCAGTGCTGACAAAACCCGGTGACCGAAACAGAATCAAATGCTCGCGGCCGACCGATTGATCACGGTGGAAAATCAGCGACATCATATCCCTGAAGTCTGGGCTGAAAAAGGTAAGCCAAAGCACCATACCCTGCACAATTGCACACCATATAATCACCTTGAAAAATATCTCCAGGGAATCTTCTCCCCAAGCTTTCCACAGTAGGCTGCTACAGCAAATTGCAGCAAGAACTGTCGCAATAGATCTTAGACTCAGGAACAAGCCTGTGCTATCGCCTATTCCAAACACCAATTCCAACGCCAGCATCTGGGCTATCAAGGCAAACAGCGTAAGGAAAGGGATAATGCTGATGTTCACCAGCGATTTCAGGAATCCGGTCCAAAGCACAGACAGGATCAAAAACAGGCTAATATAAACATCCACCGACCGTAGCGGTACCGGGACCGGGACATTCAGGACTGGGGTAAGCAACATACCCGATACCAGAAGCGTGACGAACACGTAGAAAAAACCGCCTCGCCTCGAGTTATGCATACTTTGGATCATCGCATTATTTCAATATCCGCCTTACCGACGCGACAAATTTACAGACCGGAATTCGTATTGACCTAAAATTTCCAGCGAGGAATACCCCAAAAAAATCGGACGCATGCACCTAGGGGTCTCGTCAAATACCTCGAAGCACTTCCTTGCGAATTCAACGAAACCTATCTGCACGAAAAAAAACAGCCGATTTATAGACGTAAACGGATTTTTCATACAGTACTTTGTCGGCAGAAACGCCATTCTTGATTGCAAGGTAATTAACTTGTGTTACTCTGGACTCCAGAGTAACACAACATGAACGATCCACTGTATATCAAACCCACTTAGTTTGCTTGGGCGGCCACTTCACCCCACCTCATTTAAGGCACCCCCACCAAAACGATAAAGCGAGAGCCAGTTAAAAACTGTTCTTTTAGGGATATCGAATACTCGTTGCACTGGTTTGCACCTCTTATTACGCTGCTCTTTTGTCCTGCCCATGCGCTGAATAATAAAAACCGCCATTACTTATACAAATATCAATATGAACAGCTATTACCCAATGAGACTCATTTACACTCCCTATAAAGAGTTACGTTCTCCTTCCATACGCAAAAAAGCAAGTTAAAAATTCTGCAAAAAACGGGAGTCGCGTAACAACAGTTGACGCAAAGATAATCCCATAATGAATTTTCGCAATTTTATTGTATTTTTTAAGAAATAACTTGCATCCTTGGACATCCCCTTTCCTTGCATAGAAAACTGTTGATTTTAATATATATTTTAACATTGCGTAATCGCACAGCTTTCCATCAACCCCAAGGTCTTTCGCTCTCACAAAACCCTCGATAGAAAGATTTGTTAGATTATACAGAGCATTACCTTTAACTTTAGTCAATGAATTAGGGTTATGTCTGTAAGCTACCAAGGGACTATTAATGAAGCCGATATCGCCACGAATGGAATCCTCTATGCAAATAGTAAAATCGATAACTGGCCTTGTATGCATCCATGAACTACCATCCCGTATTTGTTTTCTATACATAACACTACTATTTACAAAAAAAATATAATTCTTTAGTAAATACTCCGTGTTTGAGATATCGGGTCGAACTTTATTTCTTACGCCAATCGTCGTCCCGTCTTCGCTCACCAACACCGACTGGTGAGTTACCAGCGCACATTCCTTATTATTATCTAAAAACTGATTTTGCAATTTAAGCTTTTCAGGAAGCATATAGTCGTCACCATCGATTTGTGCAATATACAGCCCCCTCGCCTTACTATGGACATCTATATAATTCTGGGCAGCTCCAGCATTTTTGTTCCTAAATATTGCATTTATTTTGTCTGGGTAACGATTCGCATATTCTTCTACGATATTTCTTGTACCATCGGTTGAGCAGTCATCGCCCACGATTATTTCATACTCAAAATCCACATGTTGTTCCAGAATACTTTGCAGACATTTACCAATATATCTTTCATGGTTAAATGTAACCACACAGACAGAAACTTTTGGTATTACAGAGATCATGTTTTAATTAATCTTCCCAGAATTTGTTTACGGATGCTCGCAGCACTTATTACCGACACCGTAAGCACTAAAACAGTGGCGCCCAATACAACCCCTGCGGATTCCCAGCGTGACGGGATCGCTTCTATTAGGTTGCTTAGTATTATGACGATAATAGCCGCCGGCAAGGCAACGATTAAAACATCTTTTGTAATCCATTGAAAATGCAAACCAGGTTGCAATCTTGAATGCACAAAAGCCGACCATAGAAGCACACCGGTTAGATGGAATAGCATCCATGTCCATGCCGCGCCTATCGCACCATACTTTGAGGAAAAATAGATAATACAAGGCACCAAAAT
>CAJHXF010000061.1_pt1 | contig 17956 bp, 17 predicted proteins | sample 9198441 | NCBI WGS metagenome assembly CAJHXF01 (sample SAMEA7708335, study PRJEB35096) | sediment metagenome | biome: marine neritic benthic zone biome [ENVO:01000025]; feature: sediment [ENVO:00002007]; material: shallow marine sediment [ENVO:03000034] sea grass bed [ENVO_01000059] ...
AATCTCGCCGGGCGCGCCACATAATGAAAACCGAATTTAACGTTGCCCTTTGTAATTGAGGTAGTGTTAGACATTGTGTAATGTGGCGATTGATTTGATGCGCTCAGTTGCGGGTATTGTGTATGCGGCAAAATTCAACCTGAGGATCTATTTTGGAAACAACAGACAAACAGTTTTTTCTAACCTTTACTGGCGTTACGGCAATATTAATTATTCTAGCGATTGGAGTATTGCTGGTAGCTAAATTAATCGGTAGCCAGGTGGCCGATGAACGTGTAAGTCAGGCCCAAATAAAACTGTCCAATGACCGCATTAAACCGATAGGTCAGGTAAATTTAAAAAGTCAGCCCGTCAGTGTCGTTGCGGATGACCCAACGACCATTGTTGTGGTAACGGAGACGGAACAAGTTGATTCGCTTGCCAGTGTGAATACGGGAGAAAAGATCTATGGTGGTATTTGCCAGTCCTGCCATGCAGGCGGGATCGGCGGAGCGCCGATTGTAGGTGATATTTCGGTTTGGAAAGAAAGACTGACAGCGGGCAGGGACAAGCTTTATCAGTCAGTGATAAATGGTCTGGGTATTATGCCTGCTAAAGGCGGCGATCCGAGTCTGTCCGACGCTGAGATTAGGGCGGCGGTAGATTATATGATCGATGCCAGTCAGTAGCTCCCGCACCCAAAAAACCACGAAAAAATTATTTATATTGAGTCTAAAACCCTGATTTATTTACGGTTTTAAGCTGTTTCAGAGTCGCACCGAGAGGCTGGTATTATCCTACTCTGTGATATATTTTTCCCCGAAAAATCAATGTTATAGAGATGTTTCTTTCAGCGTTTTGGGATTTAATGACGGACTGGTATAGTAGTTTGGCCTGACTTAGTTAACCCTCGCAGGAGAGACTCCTGGATCGGTTCGATCTATGGAGCGCCGACGGCGCAACCCGCCCGGAAACGCTCAGGCAAAAGGACTGCTGGGGTTCCGTTCGGATATTCGAAATAACGGCCATTACTTCGACCTTCCGTACCAAGTCAGCTCTGGAGAGAGGCCGATAGGCCCACCGAAGGGGACGAGCTGGTTGCTCTGATAACCGGCTCTAATCTCTCAGGTCACCGGACAGAGGGGCGATGCTTTGATCGTATCGCCCCTTTGTACCGGAGATTGGACCAATGCCTAAAACAACCCCGCTTTACCAAGCTCATTTATCGTCAAACGGCAAAATGGTGGACTTTGCCGGCTGGCAGATGCCCATCCACTACGGTTCGCAGATTCAGGAGCATGAAGCCGTCCGCCGCCATGCTGGCGTATTCGATGTTTCGCATATGACAGTAATTGATATCACCGGGCCGGCTGCAGAAGATTTTCTCCGTTATCTGTTGGCTAATGATGTTGCGAGCCTCAAGTCGGGCCAGGCCCTGTATAGCTGCTTGCTTAATCATGACGCCGGAATCATAGACGATCTGATTGTCTATTTCGTCTCGGTAAATCACTTTCGTCTAGTAGTCAATGCCGCAACACGTGCGAAGGATTTAGCGTGGCTGGCAACACAGTCTGGAAGCTACGACATTACCTGGGTCGAACAGACCGATCTCGCCATGCTTGCTGTACAGGGCCCGAAAGCCATCAGTGCAGCACTAGACTGTCTACCGGAGAACTCCCGGTCTACAGTTCAGGAATTGCCACGATTTTCGGCAGTCGCTTTAGATCAGTGGTTTATTGCGCGTACCGGTTATACCGGAGAAGATGGCCTGGAAATAATGCTACCTGGCGCTGATGCTCCGGAACTATGGCTCGGTTTACTGGGAGCCGGTGTAAAACCGGCCGGATTGGGTGCCCGTGATACCCTTCGACTCGAAGCAGGTATGAGTTTATATGGGCAGGATATGGATGAGAGCGTTACGCCGCTAGAATCGGGATTAAGCTGGACGGTGGCCTGGGAGCCGGAAGAGCGCGATTTTATAGGTCGACAGGCTCTGTTAAAACAGAAGGCAGCCGGGCTGCAAAACAAAATGGTGGGTCTCCGGTTATTGGGTAGAGGGGTATTACGCCAGGGACAAAAAGTTTTATCGGACGCTGGTACAGGCGTGGTAACCAGTGGCAGTTTTTCTCCAAGCTTACGGCAGTCTATTGGTTTGGCCAGAGTTCCGACAACTATAGGTGGGCGGTGTCAAATCGATATTCGAGGGAAACAGGTGCCGGCCGAAGTGGTTAAATACCCATTCGTAAGGAATGGGAAGCCGTTAATATAAGATGTCACCGTTTTGTACTGCTGCGAGCCTCTGGATAAGCAGCTTAACGTTAATATAAGAAGTTATTTTGGAGTTTAATAATATGACTATGATTCCTGATGACCTAAGGTATACCAAAGACCATGAATGGGTACGCGAAGAAGGTAATGGCGAGTACTCCGTGGGGATTACAGACCATGCACAAACGGCGCTCGGCGATCTCGTCTTTATTGAATTGCCGGAATTAGGTGGCGCAGTCGAGGCTGGGGTCGCCTGTTGTGTTGTTGAATCTGTAAAAGCCGCTTCAGATGTTTACAGTCCAATCGGCGGTGAGATTGTGCAGATTAATGAGGGTCTCGTTGATGCACCCGAGTTGACTAATGCGGATCCTTACAACGATGGTTGGTTGTTTCGCATCCGTTCTGCAGAAGGCCAAACATTAGACTCACTTCTGGATGCCGCAGAATATGCGGATTATCTGGCGAGTGAAGAAGATTGATGTTCTGCGATAACGTAAAGATCAATATTGAATTAAGACATCTGTAAGAGCGTATTTATTAATGCCATTCATTCCGCATACAGAAGAAGAAATCAATGACATGCTGACAGCTATCGGTATAGAGAAAATCGATCAGCTGTTTGATGAGATTCCACAATCGCTGCGTATTAAAGATATTAGCGAGTTACCACGAGCCGAGAGCGAAATGGCGGTGCGAAGGTTAATGCATGAGCGCGCTGCACAAGATGGTTCACCGCTTTGTTTTATTGGCGCAGGTGCCTATGAGCATCACATTCCATCAGCGGTTTGGCAAATCGCCACGAGAGGTGAGTTTTACAGTGCCTATACACCTTATCAGGCAGAGGCTAGTCAAGGTACGTTACAGCTGATTTATGAATACCAGACGATGATGGCGGGATTGATGGCTATGGATGTGTCCAATGCCTCCTTATATGACGGGGCATCTGCTTTGGCGGAAGCGGTATTGATGGCTATACGTGCCAATCGGCAATGTAAATCCAGGCGGGTCCTGATCGCAGGGGGCGTGAACCCGGTGTACCGCGATTGCGTGAATGCGATTGTAAGAAATCAGGGCATTCAGATTGAACTATTGGATTTTTCTGGCAAAGCAGGTGTCTGTCTCCCGGCCAGCCTGGAAGCTTATAATGAAAAAGAGTTTGCGGCGGTTGTAATTCAGCAACCGAACTTTTTTGGCTGCATTGAAGACGTAGATTTTTTAACCAATTGGGCGCATGCACGCAAGGCTTTGACTATAGCTGTTGTCAATCCGTTGCTGATGGCCGCGTTAAAGCCGCCGGGTGAATGGGGTGATAAAGGTGCAGATATTGCCTGTGGCGATGGTCAACCTTTAGGTGCACCTTTGTCTGGAGGTGGGCCGTACTATGGGTTTATGTGTTGTCGCTCCAGCATTGTACGCCAGATGCCGGGCCGTATTGTTGGGCGCACTGTTGATGCGGAGGGAGAGGAGGGTTTCGTGTTAACGTTGCAGGCGCGTGAGCAACATATCCGGCGATCAAAAGCTACCTCAAATATTTGCACCAATCAGGGTCTGGTCGTAACCGCATCAACGCTGTATATGGCGATTATGGGTCCGATTGGATTGCGTCGTATTGCGGCACAGTGTCATTCCAACCATATGTCACTATTGGAGTCTGTTAGCGATATTGACGGGGTCGGTGTGTTATTTGACACCGTTGGATTTCATGAATCTGTTCTCGTTTTCGATAAACCGGTTGAACAAGTGTTTAAGGCATTCCATGAAAATAACATTCTGCCAGGGTTCAGCTTAAAGCAACGCTATCCCGAACTTGGAGAAGCAATACTGATTTGCACCACTGAAACCAAAACACCATCTGATATTGAAAAATTTGCCAACACCTTGCGGCAAGCCCTGGCTTGATCACTTTTGGACACGATATGTTAATTTTTGAACATTCAAAACACGGTCGTACTACTCGATCACAGGTTCCTGACGATGCGCAGGCAAAGAAAGCTGAATCGCATCTAAATGCTTTACCGGCAAGTAGTTTAAGAACGACTAAATTGACTTTACCAGAAGTCTCAGAGCTCGAAGTGGTTCGCCATTACACCCTGCTATCGAAAAAGAATTTTTCAATCGATACCCACTTCTACCCGCTGGGTTCCTGCACGATGAAGTATAACCCGCGCATCTGTAATGAACTGGCTATGTTGCCAGGGTTTCTTAATCATCACCCGTACGCTCCGGAACAATATTCGCAGGGTTTGTTACAGACACTATTTGAATTGCAGGAAATGCTAAAGCAGGCCTCAGGTATGCAGGGTGTTTCGTTAACACCAATGGCGGGGGCGCAGGGAGAATTTGCTGGCGTGGCGATGATTCGCGCTTACCATGAAGCAAGGAATGATACTGTAAGAAGGGAGATTCTGGTGCCTGATGCTGCGCATGGAACCAATCCAGCAACAGCAATAATGTGTGGCTACAAAGTGCGAGAAATTCCAACCGCCGACGATGGGGATGTCGATATCAATGCACTGGAGCAAGTATTGGGTCCGGCAACTGCCGGCATAATGCTGACCAATCCTTCTACATTGGGTGTATTTGAGCGGCGGATCGATGAGATTGCAACGCTTGTGCACGATGCGGGCGGATTGTTGTATTACGACGGAGCGAACATGAACGCGATTCTTGGCAAAGTTCGCCCGGGGGATATGGGTTTTGATGTGATCCATATGAATTTGCACAAAACTTTCTCCACACCACACGGCGGTGGGGGTCCCGGTGCTGGAGCGGTAGGTGTTGGCGAACGATTACTGCCCTATTTGCCGGTGCCCCTGGTGGCGCGTAACCAGGAGGGTGCCTACTACAGTCTGACAGAGAATGAAAAACCGGAAACTATCGGACGACTTTCCGGCTTTATGGGTAATGTTGGTGTTCTGGTTCGTGCTTATATTTATATGCGTTTATTGGGCCGCGAGGGCATGCCACGAGTCGCTGAATTTGCCAGTTTGAACGCAAATTATTTACAGGCGCAACTGAAGAAACGTGGCTTCGATATGGCTTATCCAGAGCGACGTGCTGGCCATGAGTTCGTGCTAACTTTGAAACGCCAGGCAAAAACGTTTGGTGTAAATGCCATGGCATTTGCCAAGCGTTTACTTGACAAGGGATTCCATGCCCCAACAACCTACTTTCCACTGCTGGTTCCGGAGTGTTTGTTGATTGAACCAACTGAAACAGAATGTAAGGCTGAGTTAGATCGATTCTTGGATGCCATGCAAGAAGTTTTAACGGAAACGGAGACAAATACCGGTCAGGTCCTTAGTGCACCTCATTCAATGCCGGTTAAAAAACTGGACGATGTTCGGGCAGCCAAGGAGCTGGATTTAGTCTGGCGAGAGTAGTAATCCCAATTCCGACTGGTTCTTGTGGATATCAGCCGGTATTATGTCGAATGTTGGTCTGGTTCAGCAGCCAGGTGTTTTGCATGCCACCTGTAAAGCATCAGATTTAAAACGGATACTAACAATGCAAGCGCAAGTGTCACTTATCAACGAACAATCAATCGCACGCGCAGTATTAGCCGAGCAGATTAAGATGTTGATGGCGCAAATTCCCACCAACACCTTAATGAGCTTTCTGTTATCCAGTTTTGTTGCTCTGGTATTTGGAGATCTGATTGCTGGCCAACAGGTCTTAATTTGGTGGTGTATTATGAGCACACTCTTTATCGGGCAATATTTGTTGTACGTAAAGTTTAACCGGCCCTACACCAATCATATTAATTACCAGCGGTGGTATCTTGCGATTTTGGCGAGTGCTGTCGTTATAGGTTTGACTTGGAGTACCGGCCTAACACTTATGCTTGTCGGTACATCAACGCAATATCATATTTTTCTCATCATATTACTGATTTCCCTCGCCGCAGCCGGAATTACTCTTGCAATCAGGACGGTCGTATACTGTGTGTTTCAGGTTAGCGTGTTATTGCCTGCGATTACCTGGCTGTTGCTGCAGGAACAATCCATAAACCTGATATTGGGAGCTTTTTTGATCATATTTATGTTGGCCATGTGGCTGTTTGCGCATCAGGTTGGTCGCACATTATTTAACTCATTTCGATTGCAGCTGGAGAATCAAACGCTTGCCAACTCTTTAAAACAAACCAATGCGCGACTGCATGTTTTGAATGAAGAGCTGACTCAGCTTTCTGCAACGGATAGTCTTACTCAAGTTGCTAATCGGCGATATTTTGATAACAGGTATATCTCCGAATTTTCGCGTGCAAACCGCGAAGAAACCGAATTGTCACTGATTATGATTGATGTTGATTTTTTTAAAAACTACAATGATGAACTGGGTCATGTGGCTGGAGATGAATGTCTGCAAAAAATTGCGATTACGATTCGAAACTCTCTAAAAAGACCGACTGATCTGGTTGCGCGTTACGGTGGAGAGGAATTTATTGTTTTACTTCCTAGTACAAGTTTAGAGGGTGCAATAAATCTGGCCGAAGAAATCAGACAGGAAGTGATGAACATGAAGCTGGTTCATCCTGCATCAAGCGTTAGCCCGTATATCACGGTAAGTTTGGGTGTAACAGGAGTTTATCCCGGCAAAGATATTTCAAAAGAATCTTTACTGAAAAAAGCCGACGAAGCGCTCTACAACGCAAAAGCAGCGGGTCGAAATAACGTTAAATGTGAAGATTAGGTCGCGGTAACGCTTTTCAAATATCTCACTCTAAATCTGCAAAGATCCTATCAGCGGCAGCAATGGTTTTTTCGATCTCGTCTGAACTGTGCGCTGCCGAAACAAATCCCGCTTCAAACGCAGAAGGCGCGAAATAAACTTTCTCGCGCAGCATACCGTGGAAAAAGCGCTTGAATGACTCGATGTTGCAGTGGTTGACCTGTTCGAAGGTTTCTACAGCTTTTTGTTCGGTAAAAAACAAACCAAACATGCCGCCCGCATAGTTATATGTTAACGGGACTTGATGTGTGTCAGCAGCTTGTTTTATACCGTGAACCAGAGTTCTGGTTTTTTCGCTTAACTTATTGTAAAAGTTATTTTCAGAAACGAGTTTTAGTGTTGTTAAACCGGCTGCCATAGCTATTGGGTTTCCCGACAAAGTTCCAGCTTGATAGACCGAGCCCACTGGTGCCAGTTCACTCATTATTTTCCTGCTACCACCAAACGCAGCAACCGGCATGCCGCCGCCGATTACCTTACCCAGTGTTGTTAAATCTGGTTTTACGCGGTACAGACTTTGTGCTCCACCCAACGCAACACGGAACCCGGTCATCACTTCATCAAAAATCAACAGACTGTTATTTTGATCGCAAACTTGTCTTAGGCCTTCAAGAAAATCTGGTTTGGGCAGTATGCAGTTCATATTGCCTGCTACGGGTTCAACAATAATAGCTGCGATGCTGGCGCCATGATCGCTAAATATTTCTTGTACCGCCTGCAGATCATTGTAGGGCACGGTAAGTGTGTCTTCTGCCAGGGATTTTGGAACACCGGGAGATGTTGGTACGCCCAGAGTCAATGCTCCTGATCCAGCCTTAATTAAAAAAGAATCTCCGTGTCCATGATAACAGCCCTCAAACTTTAGTATTTTTTCGCGATCGGTATAGGCTCGCGCCAATCGAATTGCACTCATTGTTGCTTCGGTACCAGAGCTTACCATCCGCACTAGTTCTATAGACGGCACTAACTGGCAAACCAGTTTTGCCACATCCGTTTCAATTTCGGTTGGTGCGCCGAAGCTAAGGCCGGAGTTCGCTGCCTGTTGCACGGCATTGATCACAGCAGGGTGGGCATGGCCAAGAATCATTGGCCCCCAGGATCCTACATAATCGATGTAGGCATTGTCATCGGCGTCATAAAGGTACGGGCCTGTTGCGCGTTTTATAAAAATCGGTTCACCACCGACACCTTTAAATGCGCGTACTGGCGAATTAACACCACCGGGGATGAATTGTTGCGCCGCTTTAAATAACTGCTTGGATCTATTTGTCATAATAAAGCTTAACTAGGATTTAGATTTATCGAAGAGATCTACAAGATGCTGCGTGCATTGCTGAACGTTCTGTGAGCTAAAGATACCGCTAATAAGAGCAAGCATATCCGCACCAGCCTCAATAGGTTCCTTTGCGTTGCTGATGTTTATACCCCCAATGGCACAGACAGGTATGTTGAGTTTCTGTTTTGCTGAAGAAATTAATTTTATTGAAGCCTGTATAGCCGCCGGTTTGGTGGGCGATGGAAACATGCTGCCAAATGCCACATACGATGCTTGCGATCGTTCTGCGTCTATCGCAAGTTGAAGCTGATTGTAACATGAGACTCCAATCAGTCTGTTTTTACCTAGTAGTTGACGAGCCTCTGCTATTGGTAAATCATGCTTGCCAATATGAACACCCGATGCCGCAACCTTCGAAGCAAGTTCAACATCGTCATTAATAATTAATAATGCGTCGACCTTCTGGCACTCTTCGTTGATAGCGACAGCTTTTTCTTCTGTCCGCTGTATGTCGCTGGATTTATCTCGAAACTGAATCAGTCGGCAACCACCAAGTAAACAGGCCCTGACGGCCGGGAGTAGACGCTCACCCAGTTGCTGCGCATCGGCAATCGCATACAGTCCCTGCAGCCGGGAATCCGGTTTTTCAAGCTTAGTCGTTATCACTTTTTTCCACCCAAAAAAACCGATTGGGATGCAGTTGACCCATACCAAGCCGATGACCACTTCGCAAAGAACGCCAGGTGTAGTCCTGAGCCTGTTGCGCGGCTTCTTTTATTTCCAATCCCTTTGCAAGCAGGCCGCTGAGTGCTGCAGACAATGTGCAACCGGAGCCATGATAAGAATGTTGCAGGCGCGGCCAGGTGAATTGTTCATGCTCTCCCGATTCGGAGTAAAGTCGGTTGATTACTTGCCTCGAGTTTTCATGAGTGCCGGTCAGTAGAATCCATTCACAACCCATTTCTAGTAAGCCGGGTATAGCTGATTGTGCGCTGTCAGAGCCTGGTACCAGATACCTCGCTTCGTGCGTATTTGGTGTCAATACAGTTGTAAACTGGAACAACAGGTCTTTCATTGCGTCCAGAGTGCCGTCGTCACTCAACGGGTGGCCACCGCCAGCAAACGCAACTGGATCCAGTACCACAGGAATATCAGCATAATCTGCAAGAATTTCATGCACCGCCTCGACACTTTCTTCGCTGCCCAGCAAGCCAATCTTAATGGCGTCTACGGGCAGGTCTTCCAGCACGGTTCGGGCCTGTTGCACTATTAGATCAGGATGTACGGTTTCCAGCGCCAATACGTCACAGGTGTCCTGTACGGTAATGCAGCTAACTACCGGCAGTACCTGGCAGCCCTGGCTAATGATTGCCTGCATATCAGCGCTCAGCCCGGCGCCACCGCTAGGGTCATTTCCGGCAATTACAAGCACCAGTGGAGGAGTGTCAGGTTCGATTTGTTGTACCATGTGTGTAAGGTATTGTTGTATGAACAGTGGGGCGTAGGGAATACGAACCCGTCAGAAGCAACCATTATACAAGCGAGAGAATCCTGATGAAGCGTTATATGTGTGTTGTATGCGGTTTTATATACAGCGAAGAAGTGGGGATACCTGAGGAGGGTATTGCGCCGGGAACCCGCTGGGAAGATATACCGGAAAATTGGAGCTGCCCTGATTGCGGCGCAACCAAAGCTGATTTCGAACTGATAGATGACTAGTTCTTAATATAAGATTCTCGGATGCGCTGACCTGGACTTTATAAATTCCTTCAGAATTATCGTTTAATGTAACTGGCGCAACGCATTTTGTAGCCGAATTATATCGCCGCGCACCCTCTCATTTTCATCATTCTCCGGTTCAAGTTTGAGGAAGCGACGAAAATCCGCCAGCGCCAGTGAGTGGCACTCCATGGCCTGATAGATTGATCCGCGCAAGCGGTACTCCTGAGCGCTGTCGGGTATTAAGGATAATATTTTATTGGATGCGTTAAGCGCTTTGTCGTGAGTTGCGTTTTGCATATAAATGCCACGCAGATTGCGCAAAACACGCTCCAAAATTGACTTATTACTTGCCGGAGCCAGCAGTTCATCCAGCGGGTCATGTGAGTCCTGATCGGATAGTCTAGATAAGCGGAAATCAAGTTCATCTTCGCTAAGCGAAATTCCTCCAAAGAACGGGTCCAGGATAATCGTACCGTGGCCTACGTTAAAACGAACCAGAAAATGCCCTGGAAAGCAGATACCTTCCAGATCAAGTCCAAGCCGTCTGCCGGTTTCAAGGTAAATAATACTTAGCGAAATGGGGATGCCGCAGCGCCGGTCAATAACATCATTCAACAGGCTATTTCGAGGGTCATAATAATCTTCCATATTGCCCTTAAAGCCCAGCTCGTCAAAAAGGTACTGGTTTAAAGTGGAAATAATCGTCTCGGCGTTGCTGTCGGCAGTCAGTTGCGCCGCAATATCGAGTGCAAACTGGTCAATTTTTTCCAGATAACTTGCAACCTGCAGGTCCGGGTACTCGTCCTTCGCGATCACCAGCGCGGCCTCAGCCAGGTCAATTTCACTATCTTCCAGCGCCAGCAGAACTTCAAACTCGTTTTTCATGGACTCTAATCATAATGTATTCGAGCGTGAAAATGTTAACTTGGCTATTGATTGTCCAAAACTGCGAATTCAATCCAGCTTGCATGTGTGCCGTCTTCAAATAATTCGATAACGCGATAAGCCGGTGGCAGGTGGGCCATTTGGTGGCTATCGGTATTAGCCGCAAACCAGCGCCAGCTGGAAGGGCCGCCGTAACAGGCGATACGATTGATCTGGTAATAATTGGCCTGATGAGTGTGGCCGTGAATTAACAAGCGAATATTTGGGTAAGCCTTTGACATATCCCACAGTTCTGAGGCATTTTCTAACCCGATATCGTCCAGCCATCTGCTGCCTGTAGGAACGGGTTGGTGATGTAAGGCCAGCAAAAAATATTCTTCAGCGGCAGCCTTTATTTGCCGCTCCAACCAGATTAGTTCGTCGTTCCGCAGGTGGCCATGGACCTCAGAAGCGACTGTGGACTCAAGTAATAAAACACGCCAGTTATTCAAAGATAAGGATTTATCCAGATATATCTTTTTATCAAATACTGCTTGCATAGCTTCTGGATCGTCATGATTGCCCGCCAGTGCATAAGTATCAAGATCGATTGGTAGTACCATTTCCAGTAAATGATGGTAGCTTGCCTCGCTGCCATCCTGGCTGAGATCACCGGTTAACAGCAAAACATCTGCGTCTGCGTGTTTTTGTTGAATATGAGAACAAACTTGCTGCAACGAGTATTTAGGCGGGACTTGCTTGAATTTTACAGAGGCATCTGCGAGCAGATGACAATCTGTCACCTGGACGAGTTTGCTGACAGGATTTAATCGTTTTTTTGGGGCAGGTGGCATTACGACAGATAGTTCCGATGTTGAGATAAATAGCTCATTTATTTATTTAACAAAATCAAATAGTTAGTATGCAGGCGCAATATGCAATGTTTATGTCATGTTCGTGTAACATAATTGTCATCTTGCATTGAGACAATCTCGCCGGATTTAATTGACCTGTCCAATAATACTGTATGAGTGAAAATTAATTATGAAACAAACTATTCTGAGACAATTTTTATTTTTATCAATGGTTGGTATTTGCATACCCGCCGCACAAGCGGAGACCGACATTTACGGTAAACTGATGTTAACTCTCCAGCAGGACGAGCAAACGCTTACTGTAGCTGGTATTTCCGCCAGTTCTGAGGAGTGGGATGTTAAGAGCCACGCCTCCCGCTTTGGCGTGAAAGGCAGCACTGATACGGATATCGCGGGTCTTAAGGCTATTTATCAACTGGAATGGGAAATCGATGTATCTGATAACGGCAAGAGTTCAGATGACCACATTAAAGCACGCAACCAGTACGTCGGCCTAAAAGGCGGATTTGGCTCGCTGATCATCGGTCGTCACGACACGCCGTTGAAGAAAGCACAGGGTAAGGTTGATTTATTCGGCGACCTGCCGGCGGATATCAAAAATATCATGGAAGGTGAGGTTCGGGCTGATAATATGATCCAGTACACGAGTCCTAAAATTGCTGATGTGGTTTCAGTGTCAGTCATGTTGCTTCCGGGTGAGGGAGACACGATTGGAACGAATGTCAGGGACGGTATTGCAGATGGAACATCAATCGCTATTCAGTATAGCGGTAGTAATCTGTATTTAGCGGTTGCTCTTGACAGCGAAGTTGATGCCAAGAATAACAGTGACTTAGCGGGTATTGGTCTGGATGACGACTCTGAAATAACCGATACAACACGTTTGGTAGGTATGTATAAGGGTTCAAATTTCGGTATCGGCGCAATCTTCCAGACTTCGGAGGCTTCCGAAACCATGGATCCGTTACTGTACGACGAAGAAGAAGCAACCTTTGTTAGTGGTTATATTAAGAACGGTGCCTGGAAATTTAAGGCCCAATTTGGATCAACTGATAACTATGCAGGCGTCAGTGGTATCGAAAAGGATTTAACCGCTTTTGGTGTTGATTACAGTTTTAGCAAGAAAACAACCTTTATTTCTTACCTCGTAAGTCTGGAAGAAAGTGCTGCTTCTGCTGCTTCATGGGAAGAAGATACTCTTGGATTTGGAATTGTACATAAGTTCTAAATAATTTTAGATAAGGATTCTTATATAACAAATAATTATCTCACCGTTTGAAAGTCATGTTATCGAGGGCGTCTTCCCCAACGCCCTCTTTTTTTTGCCTGAACGAAACTATTCAGTTTAGAAGTGTTATTTCTGGAATATTCAGTGTCTTCAAGAGGATAATGTAAGACTGGTACTGCGTGTATCTACCGAAATACTTTGGAGCTAAGAGATTCAGGAATTGATAGGCACAAGGCAGGACTGTAATCTCTTCGCGCACGAATACCAGCTATGCTGCAAAGCATATTCTCGACAGTTATCACGCTTGAGCCGCAAAGCGGCCAGCGCGGCCTTCTCTAGATCTTCGTCCAGGTATCCGGTTACACTGGGTTTTACCAAGTCTATGGGTCCCGGAACAGGGTAGGCGGCGACTGGTGTCCCGCAAGCCATCGCCTCCAGCATAACCAGCCCAAAAGTATCTGTGCGTGATGGAAAAACAAAAACATCGGCGCTTGCAAAGTGGTCTGCGAGTTCTTTACCGTATTTGTATCCGATAAAATCTGCTGCAGGATATTTTTTCTCCAGCCTGGACCTGCTTGGGCCATCGCCGATAATTAGTTTACGTCCTGGTAGTTCAAGCGACAGAAAATCTTCAATATTTTTTTCGACGGCAACTCTGCCGACATATAGAAATACAGGGTTAGCTTTATCGTTTTCGGTTTTGCTTCCGGGTTGAAATAACTCTACGTCCACTCCGCGGCCCCAGACGGTCATGCTATTGAAACCGAATTGCTCCAGGTTATCTTTCATACTTGGAGTGGTGACCATTATGCGGCTGCTACATCGATGAAACCAGCGCATGAATTTATAACCGGCTGCGATCGAGATAAATGGCAGTCTCTTGTTTAAGTATTCGGGGAAGCGAGTATGAAAGGACGTGGTAAATTTTGAATGCTTTTTCTTCAAATAGCGTCTTGCCGCAAGTCCTAGCGGTCCCTCTACGGCAATATGTATGAAATCGGCATTACTCCCTTCTATGTGTTTACCGATGGACCATATATCAAGAGCCAGAGGAATCTCTGAGTAGCCTGGCATGGGTATACTACGAAAGCAACCAGGGTGAAGAACCTGTACCTCTAGACCTTCCCGTTCGAATTCTTTGATTACATTTTTGTAGGTTGTAACCACTCCATTGGTTTGCGGTTCCCAGGCGTCAGTAATTAAAAGGAGCTTCACGAGGCAGCTGCCTGTGGCAGGTCTTCGGTTTGTCGCAGCTCATTTATCCAATATATGAGTTCTATGGAGCCAGCATGGGTTTCAATCAAGGCTGTACAGGACTCAACCCAGTCGCCGCAGTTGTAATATGTTATTCCATCAATATTGCGCGACTCGGCGTGGTGGATGTGTCCACAAACCACGCCGTCAAGATTACGATTATTACATTCATCAGCCAAAGCCTTTTCGTAATCGCCGATATAGTTAACGGCTTTCTTGACGCGTTGTTTTAAGAAGTTCGATAGTGACCAGTAACCGTACCCCAAGATGACTCGGATGTGGTTATACCATCTGTTTAGCGCCAGTAGCGCGTTATAAGCTACGTCACCCAGTAGTGCGATCCATTTGTAATAGCGAACGATGACATCGTATTTATCACCGTGTAGCACAAGGAGCTTTTTACCGTTTTTACATTCATGTACTGCTTCGTCTACCAGATGAATATTCCCAAAATTATAATCGCTATACTTGCGTAAAAACTCATCGTGGTTGCCTGTTATATAGACAACTTTAGTGCCTCGTTTGGCCAGCGTAAGAATTCTACGAATTACATTACTGTGGGTCTGCGGCCAATAAACTGACTTTTTCATCCGCCAGCCGTCAATAATATCCCCAACGAGATATAGCGTTTGACAACGATGTGCCTTGAGGAATTCGATTAAAAATTCAGCCTTGCAGCCGCGTGAGCCAAGATGGATATCCGAAAGCCAGATTGTACGCACACGACGCTTAATGAGTTGATTGTTCATTAAAAAACAACATAAGTCACGTATTCATAAATCTTATGGGCCATTTGTTATGGCTCAGTGAATGTAATGTTTCAGCAATGTGACAGTAATGTAGTCGTGAAAAGTGTTGCTAATACGTTGTTTAATGTGTTTGTCATTTCTCCACGATAGAGTAATTAAATTTGAATGATTTTCCCTGGGGTATGCTTGATGGTTATTAAATCTTGGAAAAAGTCATCAGACCTGTTAAATCCAGTGTATTCGATTCAGACAGTCGTAGAACACAATTTTGAATCATTGGTAATGAAGGGGTTTCCTGCTACCGGCCTGGAATATATTGACTGTTTATTGGACAAATTCAATGTCAGCTATTATGTATCCCAGCGCAGCAGGATAAACATACCAGCAGTAGGCCGAGTAATTATTTTCGCCAACCATCCAATTAGTTCTATAGACGGACTAGCTTTGATGCGATGTCTAAATGACATCAGGCAGGACGTTAAATTGGTGAGCATGGACTTATTTACGGACTGCGATGCGTTGGGTGATCGCATCATTCGGGTAAGTCGAAAGAATATGTCTGAGCAGCGCCGCAACATTAAAACGATTCTGGAAGCATTAAGAAAGGAGCAGGCTGTTGTAGTATTTCCCGCAATAAAAGCTCCTTCTTTGAGAAGGCTAAACTTTGGAGACAGTAAATGGAGTCATCGATTTATAAAGCTTGCTGTCTATTCTAATGCACCTTTATTACCGGTATTTATTGAAAGCAAAGTATATAAAAAACCGGCGTTTTTTATGCGTTCCAATAAGGTAAGTCCGATCGAGCGGGGTTGTGATATCTTTATAAGTGTCGGCGAGTTAATAGCCAATAAGGAAATTGAACTGCAAAACTCGAGTCTGGCAAAGCAATGCAAAAGATTGCGCCATCATTTATATCGTGTAGGCAAAGGATTGCCGGGTGTCTTTAGCACTCAAAAGCCGATTGTTCACCCGCAACCAATATCGGCTCTTAGATCGGAATTGTCCAATACCATTTTGTTGGGTGAGACGCCGGACAAGCAGCAAATATATTTGTTTGACTACCAGGCGGATTCGGTATTGCTGCGCGAAATTGGGCGTCTTCGGGAGTACACTTTTCGCTTGGTTGGGGAAGGCACCGGAGAGCACATTGATCTGGACCGCTACGACCGTATCTATCGTCATATTGTGTTATGGAATGACCGCGAACTGGAAGTTGTGGGTGCCTATCGTTTTGCCGAAGCAGGTAAGATCTATAATAAACACGGGCTGAAAGGATTGTATTGTCACGAGCTATTTGAACTAGGTAAAAATTTTCAGAACTTGTTGCCAGTCTCAATTGAGTTAGGACGTAGCTTTGTGCAGCCAAAATACTGGGGCAAGCGCAGCCTGGATTATCTCTGGTATGGAATCGGCGCATACATAAGGCAACACCCATCACTTCGGTATATGTATGGACCGGTAAGTATCAGCAATAACTACCCGGAACCGGCCAAGCAGGCACTGGTTCAATTTTATAGCAGCTATTTTGGGTCAGGCGAACCCTTGGCCAATGCCAGGAGAAACTATTCTAGTGGTACAACCGCAGTAGGATTTGGTGGCTGCGACTATAAGGCGGACCTAACGCTATTAAGGGAATATCTAAGAACCTTTGATGTCAGAATTCCGACACTATACAAACAATATACTGAATTATGTGAGTCGGGCGGTGTTGTGTTCGATGCATTTAGTGTCGATCCAGACTTTGGGTATTGCGTTGATGGCCTTATTCGGGTGGAAATTAATAAGATTAAGCGCAATAAGTTTCAAAGATATATTGGCGCGTAATACCTAGAAGCATCCGGCTTATTTGCTTTCGGAGACTGCGTCGAATGTGTTTTACCGAGAGGGTGTAAGACAACTGATTATCGCTTCAGACAGGTTCTTTAACAAACCCGGGAAGTTCAATTCTTCCTCACTTAAATTCACACCCAGGGGATCAATCACTGCTGTGCGAACTGCCAGATCTTCTTGTATAACCTGAATAAGACTATCGTCAGGTGTCTTTTCATAAAGCAGGCAGCCTGCATTCGACAACCTGATCCTTTTCTTAAACTGTGCAAGCTGTTTGGTACTGTTTGGTAAATGTGAATTTACAGTTAATCCACCAATAGAGTTTAAAGAGTAGTGTTTCGCGAAGTACGCAATGGAATCATGAAGAATCGCGTATTTTTCTTGTTGAACGGTCTTAAACCGGGCTGCAATTTCTTTATCTGATTTAACAATAACTTTTTGAAAGTTGTCGAGGTTATCTTTGTACGTGATTGCATTAGCTGGGTCGATCTCAATCAGTTTGAGATAGATCGCATGTGAGATTGATACTACATTGTTCGGACTCAACCAGATATGCGGGTCAATCTGATCGAGGGTATGGTTGTGCGTCGAAAAGGTTGCTGAGTCTTCATGGAAAGCGTTGAGTTTGACTGGCAAGTCCAACTCAATAAGAGTCAGCAGTGATTGACTGGCTGCCAGTTTCAGTAGTGGGCGAGCCAGTTTATTTTCCAGATTGGGACCAACCCAGATAATCAGGTCGGCGTTCTTTATACTTAAAGCAGCGGAAGGCTGTAAGCGAAATTCATGCGGTGAGCTACCTGAATCGACGAGCGTTTCCACGTTGCCTACGCCTCGCATTATCTCAGAGGCAATAAGCCGCAAGGGGGTAATGCTTGCGATTATTCGCGGTGGCGCAGCAAATACTTCGGTGGCGAGCAGCAGTAAAAAGAGGAAAATTAGTCTTGATGGTAAAGAAGCATTATTCATCGGTGTAAAGTTTCGTTATGCTATAGCATCTAATGGGAAACCCGTACTTTAACAAAAATACATAGACATGACGCCACTAGTCGATGCAAAAGGTATTAGCCTGCAAATAGCCGAGCGAATGATTCTGCGGGACATTAATCTGCAGTTAGACACCGGTAAAATTGTTAGTCTGATCGGTCCCAACGGAGCGGGAAAAACGTCATTAGTCAGGATA
>CAJHXF010000054.1_pt1 | contig 17742 bp, 11 predicted proteins | sample 9198441 | NCBI WGS metagenome assembly CAJHXF01 (sample SAMEA7708335, study PRJEB35096) | sediment metagenome | biome: marine neritic benthic zone biome [ENVO:01000025]; feature: sediment [ENVO:00002007]; material: shallow marine sediment [ENVO:03000034] sea grass bed [ENVO_01000059] ...
CTGAAATCAAGACCTCTGGCCTTCCAGTGATCAACCGCTTTACGCACTTTGATGCGATCGATCTGACCAATCATTTCATTCATGGTTCTAAAGCCCAACTTAGCCATATACTCTCTGACTTCCATGGCTAGAAACCTAAAATAATTTTCTACATGCTCCGGCTTCCCGGTAAATTTCTTACGTAATTCAGGGTTCTGTGTTGCAACGCCAACCGGGCAGGTATTACTGTGACACTTACGCATCATGATGCAACCCATTGTAACCAGCGGCGCGGTAGAGAAACCAAATTCTTCGCCACCCAATAGCGCGCCGATGACTACATCACGCGAAGTTTTTAGTTGACCATCAACTTGCACAACGATGCGGTCACGTAATTTATTTAGAACCAGTGTCTGCTGGGTTTCAGCCAAACCAAGTTCCCAGGGCAATCCAGCATGCTTTAAAGAACTCATTGGTGAAGCACCGGTACCGCCATCATAACCAGAAATTAGAACAACATCTGAGTGCGCTTTAGCTACACCTGCAGCAACCGTACCAACACCAATCTCGGCTACCAGCTTAACGTGAATCCTGGCCTTAGGGTTGGAGTTCTTCAGGTCATGAATTAGTTGCGCTAGATCTTCGATTGAATAAATATCATGATGCGGCGGCGGCGAAATCAATCCAACTCCCGCGGTAGAATGCCTGACTTTAGCAATCCAGGGATAAACCTTGGTTCCCGGCAGCTGACCGCCTTCGCCTGGCTTTGCTCCCTGCGCCATCTTGATCTGGATGTCATCTGCATTAGTTAAATATTCAGCAGTTACACCAAAACGGCCGGACGCTACCTGCTTTATGGCGCTTCTTCTTAAATCACCGTTTGCATCTGGTTTAAACCGAGCAGGGTCTTCACCACCCTCACCAGTATTGGACTTACCACCGATACGATTCATGGCAATTGCTAATGTCTCATGTGCTTCCTGCGAAATGGAACCATAAGACATTGCACCGGTAGAAAAGCGCTGCATAATTTCTTCAATTGGCTCAACTTCATCCAACTGTATAGGATCTTTAACCCAGTCAAACTCGAACAATCCACGCAAGGTCGCCAGGTGTTCATTTTGCTCATCGATATTGCGGCAGTACTCTTTAAAAAGCTCATAGTTACCGTCACGAACAGAGCGCTGAAGCTTTTCGACCGTTTCCGGATTGAAAACATGGTATTCCCCGTCACGACGCCACTGATACTCTCCACCCCAATCTAAGTCAGGTTGTTTTACTACTCTGGCAGGAAAGGCGACGCGATGTCTCTTACCAACTTCTTCAGCAACAACATCCAATCCAATACCGCCGACCCGGGTTGTAGTCCAGGTGAAATAGCGGTCAACAAATTCCTTTTCTAAACCAATCGCCTCAAATATCTGCGCACCACGATAAGACTGAACCGTCGAAATACCCATCTTCGACATGGTTTTAATTAAACCTTTATTGACGGCCTTTATGTAATTCTTAACTGCTTTATCAAACTCCATATCGGGCACATGTCCCTTGCCGATCAAATCACCAAGCGATTCAAAAGCCAGATACGGATTAATTGCATGCGCACCGTAACCAATCAAGACGGCGAAATGGTGTACCTCACGCGGTTCGCCCGATTCAAGAATTAATCCAACCTTGGTACGTTGACCGTTGCGAATAAGATGGTGATGCACGCCGGCAGTTGCCAGCAACGCGGGTATCGCAGCGCTTTCTTTGTCGATGCCGCGATCAGAAAGAATAATATAGGTATAACCCTCTTCGATAGCGATATCGACTTCATAAAAAACCTGTTTTAGTGCCTTATCTAATCCAGCACCATCCTCTCCCACCGGATAAAGAATAGAGACTGTTTTAGTTTTGTGGCCTGGCAAATCAACGTCGCGTATACGAGCTAGTTCTTCATTAGTAAGAACTGGTGATGAAATTTTGATTTGCCGACAGCTTTCCGGCGTTGGCTTCAGCAAATTCTTTTCAGGCCCTACTGTAGTCGCAACTTGAGTTACCAGTTCTTCGCGAATACCATCCAGGGGCGGATTGGTTACCTGCGCAAAAAGCTGTTTAAAATAATCATAAAGTAGACGCGATCGATTGGATAACACAGCCAATGACGTATCAGTTCCCATAGAACCCGTTGGCTCCAAACCGTTTGTTGCCATGGGCGCCATAAGAATTTTTAAATCTTCCTGGGTGTAGCCAAATGCCTGCTGCCTTTGCAGCAAGGTTTCCGGATCAGTTCCATGAATCGATTTCGGATTAGGCAGTTTCTCCAAAGGCAGTAAATTTTCTTTTAACCATTCGGCGTAAGGGTGTTCGCTGGCAAATTTTTTCTTTAATTCACTATCATCAATAATCCGACCTTCGCGGGTATCAACCATAAATATGCGGCCCGGATGCAGGCGTTCCTTGACCGCAACATTTTCTGGCGCCACTTCAAGTACACCGACTTCCGACGCCATAATGACCACGTCATCTTTAGTCACATAATAACGAGAAGGACGCAGACCGTTGCGATCGAGTACCGCACCGATTACCTCACCATCCATAAATGCGATTGAAGCGGGGCCATCCCAGGGTTCCATCAAACAGGCATGATATTCATAGAATGCCTTGCGTTCAGCACTCATGGATTCATGACCACTCCAGGCTTCAGGTATCATCATTAATACGGCAAGTGGTAATGGACGCCCGGTGAGATGCAGAAACTCCATGGCATTGTCAAAACAGGCTGAGTCGCTACCTCCCTCAATCACGACGGGGAAAAGTTTATGCAGGTCGTCTTTGAATAATTCTGATTCACACAGGGTCTGTCGCACGCGCATCCAGTTGGCATTACCGCGAACGGTATTTATCTCACCATTATGTGAGATATAACGGAAAGGCTGTGCCAGGCGCCATGAAGGAAAAGTATTGGTTGAAAAACGTTGATGCACCAATGCCATGGATGATTCAACATCCGGATCGGTAATATCTGGAAACATCGGTTCTATTTGTGAGCCGGTCAGCATGCCCTTATACAGGAAAGTCCGGTAGGACAACGAAGGTACATAGAACAGGTCGCGCTCGCTTAATTCTGAGTTCCAGATTTCCTGCTCCAGCCGCTTTCTGATCACATACAATTTACGATCAAAGGCAGGCGCATCCAGACTGGAATGACGCTGAATAAATATCTGCTTGAAAGTCGGCTCGCCTGCTAACGCAGTAGGGCCCACCATGGAATCATCGGTCGGGACATCGCGCCAGCCGAGTACGGTTTGACCTTCCTGCTCAACAATGCGGCTGAAAATTTCCTGACACCGCTGAGATTGTTCCGGATCACGCGGCAGAAATACCATACCCGCACCATATTGATCAGACTCTTCCGGCAGCTTTATGCCTAATGCCCTGCACTCGCGCAGGAAAAACTTGTGGGGTTTTTGCAACAGGATACCCACGCCGTCACCGGTATTTTCTTCGCATCCGCAGGCACCACGATGTAGCAGATTCTTAAGAATGGTCAACGCGTCTTTTACGATTTGGTGGGATTTAAGGCCTTTCATATTCACCACAAATCCAACTCCGCAGGAATCGTGTTCCTGACTCGGCTCGTAAAGCCCCTCGGCGGGGTGACCAACAAATTTATTCATGTTCATTACCTTAATGACAACAACAGTAGACACGCGAAGGCGCGTTAATGCTCAACTTTGGATTTCTGAAGACCCGCTATAGTTCGACAAATTTCACACCAATCGTGCGAAATCCATGCCGTTTTCAATCTGTGCAAAATGGAGCCGGATTATAATCAAGCGCGCCATTGATGTCACGGCTAAACCCGCCACAAGCCTGATTCGCGCTTGGGGAAACATGAGAAAAATCAAGGCACTTTCAGCGCATATGCCCTATTTTAGTGCAACCGCGGCGAGCCCCCCCCGGGCATATAGATGACGCCCCTAATACACTTCAGGGACAAAGGTTTGATCGCTCAGAGGTGGCCGAACATATCCCACCTGTTCCTGTCTGGGTGGTAGCTTGATAGGTTCGGGGGACAGATCTTCATAGGCAATCATGCTCAACAGGTGGCTGATCACATTCAATCGCGCACGCTTTTTGTCGTCTCCGTTAACCACATACCAGGGGGCCTGCTTGATATCAGTGTGCGCAAACATTTCATCTTTGGCTTTCGAGTACTCCACCCAACGAGCGCGGGATTCAACGTCCATTGGGCTTAGCTTCCAGTGCTTAATGGGATGATGAATACGGGCCTGAAACCGACGCTCCTGCTCCTCGTCACTAACCGAAAACCAGTACTTAATAACGGTGATGCCGGCCCGAACCAGCATGCGCTCAAATTCTGGGCAGGAACGCAGGAACTCCCTGTGTTCTTCTTCAGTACAAAACCCCATCACCTTCTCAACACCGGCACGGTTGTACCAGCTGCGATCGAATAACACCATCTCTCCGGCTGCCGGTAAATGTTGTACATAACGCTGGAAATACCACTCGGTTTTCTCCCTTTCAGTAGGGGCTGGCAGCGCTACGACTCTGCATATGCGCGGACTGAGACACTCCGTTACCCGCTTTATGGATCCACCCTTACCGGCGGCATCCCGACCTTCAAACACAACAACAACTTTTAAACCTTTGTGCCGTATCCACTCCTGTAATTTCACCAGCTCGATTTGTAATTTCGACAGCTCTGCCTCGTAAAACTTTTTGTTCAGTTTTTTTTCTCTGGTTGCCGTGTTTTTTTCATCTGCTGTGCCGACTTTTCCGTTTTTGTCCTTCTGAGATTTTTGTTTACCTTTTGGCATCACATTCCTCCAGTTTCTCTTTTCTTACCGCAACTCAGTTAGCGGAAAAATGATCGATCGCTTTAATTACTATGGCACTTTCACTCGATCCACGATCACGCAATTGACAAAAATAAGATTATCCAATAGCCCTCAATAGTGCGGTGGTTTCTCGGCGCCGTCGAGACCAGACGGCAGGTTGTTGGAGAGTTGCTGTATTTTTTCATTCAATACACGAAAAGAATTTTTGAGCTGATCTAGCACTTGCTGTTGCTGGCTAATCGTCCTGTTCAGCTCCTGAGCAAGGTCCTCCTGATAAGATATTTTGGTTTCAAGTTCAGTCAGTCTGGATTCAAAAGTCGACATTTCTAACTCTTTTCTCGGCACTACTCGAGTTGTTCCACTTCTTCATTACTATTAATCCATTGTTCAGCTTCCGCTAATGTTCTAAATGGCTGGAATTTTGCCGGTATGCTACCCAGATGCAAAGAACCAAACATTCTGGCAGTTCCAAACTGATGATCAGAATCTGCAAAAATTGCTGTTTTTCCCCGGCCGCGCTGTTTTGCGTTTTCAACGGAAACAATACCAATCTCCATCACTAATTCTGTATTAATCTTTCTAATATCCAGTTCTGAAATATCCCAAATCATATTCATGCCAGGCTTAAAATCTTTCCTGTTTACCAGCTTGACATAGAACGAGCGATAATAATTAATATCAAAAGCACCGGAAAATTTGACGCGAACCACCGAGTCAAAGGAATCTATTTGAATTTCAGTCTTCACCAAACCAACTCCCTAATCTCGTATTTCCTATCTTCTTAGTGCCAATACAGTTTGAAGCTATAAATCTGATTATGTAGTATTTGACCAACATCAACTATTTTTATTCTGGCAAAGAATATAAAGCGCTCGCCATTATGACATCAATTAGAGTGTACCAAAACATTCCATTATCGATTAATAAAATCATTACTCTCGATCATCAGGCAACACATCATTTATTAAATGTACTGCGGATTCGATCGGGTAGTGAAATTATAGTATTTAATGGTGACAACAATGAATATTTTGCCACAGTTGATGTAATCGGAAAAAAACTTAAAGCATCCATTTTAAAAGTTCAGTCCGCCAATAGAGAATCGACTTTACAGATTACATTAGTTCAGTGTGTTTCTCGTGGATCTCATATGGACTGGTCAATCCAGAAGGCAGTTGAGCTTGGAGTAAATACGATAATACCGGTTTATTCCGAATACGGAGGCAAGGTGTTTGATGAATATCGCACCGGCAAGAAAATGCAGCATTGGCAGGGAGTAATTGTGCATGCCTGCGAACAGTGCAATAGAAGCGTGCTGCCCAGGCTGGAGGCGATTTGCCAGCTAGACAAGTATCTCGATTTACGAGATCGCCATAAATCCGGCTATGTACTCGATCCGCTTGCTACCACTTCGATAACAGAAGCACTTGCTCCAGCAAGTGATGTTGATGTGCTGGTTGGACCTGAGGGCGGATTGAGTGAACAGGAGATCAAGCTTGCCACTCAGTCAGGTCTGCAACCCGTCAATCTTGGGCCGAGAATGCTTAGAACGGAGACCGCCGGAGTAACGGCTGTATCTATTTTACAGGCAGAACTCGGCGATATTTGAGGGTATAAATGAGCGAGCCAGGATTTCTTGAATCACATAAATTGGACTGCATAAGTGACTAATACAGGCAATTCAGGAATATAAGCTTCTAATTCCGCATTGATCAGCACTTTACTTTTCACAAAATCATTGGGCACAAAGCCTGCTACCGGTTTTATATTTTTTTTATTTATCTCAAGCCCCTTCGGTGGCCCCTGCACGGTTAATGCGATATACGGTGAGACTGAATCCTCAATCAATGAGTGCACAATAACCGAATTTGTTTCGAGATTGTACTTAGGGATACTTCCATTTAAAACGGCTTCGAAAGACAACAAAGGTACAGTCCAGCCACGCCATTGCAATTTACCAAGCATTGCCCCCTGCAGATCAACGACAATATCCAATTGTTCACTTTCAATAACCTGGGCGATACTTGCCTTCGGTAGCAGTAAGTTACTTTCAAATTGCGGTAGCAATACACATTCAAGCTGCTGTTTTTGGTCTGCCATAATCAGCCTTTTTGTTAACCCGCTTCTTCCCGATCCAGCAATGCATTAATCTCAAGCATTAACTCAGCTTCCTGAAATGGCTTACCTAAATACCGGTCAACTCCTATTTCTCGTGCTCGATCTCTGTGTTTTTCACCCGTTCTTGATGTGATCATTATGATTGGAATACCCTGCAAGCGCACATCAGCACGTACATGTGTTGCTAATTCAAAGCCATCCATACGCGGCATTTCGATATCCATAAGGAATAAATCCGGTGTGGTTTCCTGGCATTGCTGAACACAGTCCAGACCATCTTTTGCCGTAACGACCCTTAACCCATGCCGATTCAGAATACGGGCGGTAACCTTGCGAATGGTTATCGAGTCGTCAACCACCATTACCGTCAGCTCATCGTCCGGCTTATCAAATGGTAAAGTGGTATGTTCAGGCTTATAGGTAAGATCTGCTGCTTCTCCGGTTATCAGGCCGGCGACATCCAATATCAGCGCCACCCGACCGTCTGCCAGTATAGTTGCACCGGACACACCGGGAACGGCCGTTATTTGCGGACCCACCGGTTTAACAACAATCTCGCGTCTTCCCAGCATCGATTCCATATGGACCCCAATACGGCGTCCACCGGCACGCATTAGCAGTAGCGGGAAACGTCCTTCACTAGCCAACACCGAAGGCAGGCCAAGGCCCAATAAATTTCCAAGATAATACATATCATAGATGTTGCCCGCATATTCATAGTCCTTGCGCTTGCCGGTAAGATTTTCCTCGACTTCCTGCCGGTTTAACAAAGCAACACCTTCGATCGCTGTTAGCGGAATCGCATATATATCTTCTGTCAATGTCACCAGCAGCGCCTGATTGATCGCAAGCGTCAACGGCAGGCGAATACTGAAAACAGTGCCGTAACTTGGTTCTGAGCTAATAGTTAAACTTCCACCTAGCTGTTTAATCTCGTTATTCACCACATCGAGACCGACACCACGACCTGCAATCTGGGATACATCGTCTGCCGTACTAAAACCGTCATACAGAATGAACTGCAAGATCTCCTGGTCGCCTTTTTCCTCATCTGGTTCCAGCAGGCCAAGCTCAAGAGCTTTGCGTTTGATACGCGCAATATCAATACCGCAACCGTCATCCGATATGGTCAAAATTATGTAAGAACCATCACGGTCAATATCCAGGCGTATGGTCCCAACATCGGGTTTGCCTGCTGCAACGCGTTCTTCTGTGCTTTCGATACCATGATAAACAGCATTACGCAGCATATGCTCAAGAGGCGCCAACATGCGTTCTTGCACGCTACGGTCAATTTCATGCTCAGCACCGACAATATTGAGTTCTACTTTCTTATCCAGTTGCAACGCAGTCTGACGGACTATTCGGCGCAAACGGGATGCAAGCCCCTGAAATTTCACCATACGAGTCTGCAACAGTTCTTCCTGCAGCTCTGTACTGACCCGTGACTGTTGCTGTAAAACTACGTCGGAATTTTGTACCAGATCGCTCAATATTCCTCGCAAGCTATCCAGGTCACTGGCGCTTTCAGATAATGAACGTGATAGCTGCTGCATGTGGGAGTAACGATCCATTTCCAGCGGATCAAACTCTTCGTAAGGATTTTCCGCTTCATGCGCCATGCGAGATGCAATTTGCGCCTCAGTTTGAATTTCCATATCGCGTAACTGATTGTGCAGGCGTGCGATTGTCTGTTCCAGCTCACCAAGGTTAAAGCCCAGATCGGTGATGTACTGGCCTAGACGGGAGTGGTAGATATTAACCTCACCGGCAAAGTTAACCAGGTTATCCAGTTTATCTGCCTGTACCCGTATCTGCTCCTGCTGCGGTGCGGCAGCAGGAACTTGCTCGACAGGTGTCTCAGCACCGGCGGCAGGGATGGTTGCCGCACGAGACTCAACTGGTGCTAATGGCGTCTGCCCTGGTTTCGAAACAGCTAGGTCGTTTTCTGAGGCACCATCCTTGATGTCTGGCACCCGCAGGGCTAATGTATCTTCCGGTTCTATCTTCCATAGCCGTACATCTTCCAGACCCTGAATATATTCCTTTGGCAGCGCGGGGAAACGGCCCTGTGCCATGCTATCGATCATTCCCAGCAAGCGGTCGACCGCATCGGTCAACATGGCAACGACTGAATCACTAGCAGGCAATTTTTCTGAAGTAATAGCAATAAATAATGACTCCAGCGCATGACTCAAATCACCGATATCCGCCAAACTGGCCATGCGCGCAGACCCTTTCAGGGTATGCAGTTGCCGCATAATATCGGCTACCGGCGCTGGATTAAATTCAGTGCTTTTCCATTCCTGCAGCCTTTCTTCGACCGTGTTGACTAAATCTGGCGCCTCTTCAAGAAAAACCTCAATTAGCTCTGTATCCAGTTCGGCAGGCTCAACATGACCCGTTCTCTCCATTTTGTCGGTCTGTACGCGTTCCAGTTCCTGTTCGCTGTTTTGCACACATTGACGTAGCCGCTCGCCAATCGAAGAACCATCAACCAGTTCTGAAGTATGTTCGCGTAAATGAACTATGCAACTATGGATGTATTTCACCGATTCATCGAGTAATTGCAGCTCCTCAGGCGACCACATGGTGCCCATATCAGACATATTGTTGGCATGCTGCTCTAATAACCCGGCCTTTTCAGCAATGCTTATAAACTTCGCAGTACGTGAGCTGCCATGCAGGGTGTGCAATGCTCTAATTAAGGACTCAACGTCCTTCGAAGGCATAGACCCCAGCTTTGCTCTTTCGCTTACACGCGCGATTTCAGTCAGATGAGTTTCGGCCTCGTCGGCAAATATACTGAGTAAAGTGGTGTCGGACTGCATTTCGATATCAGCAGCATATTCCTCAGATTCACCAGTTGGTTCCACCGCTGAACTACCCGAATAACTAACAGCCTCTGCAGAGGTAGGATCTGGTGCGCGTACACTGGCGCCAGTGATATCTACTTCGGATGACGCTAGATTTGGTGTTGCACCAGTAGCTATTCTTTCAAGCGAGTCAGTGGCCTCAGCATCTTCGAGAATTATTTCATCTTCGGCTTCCTTCGCACTGATAAGCTCATCCAGTCCAAACCGAATTTCCTCCCCGTCATCAATTACTGTCTGATCCTCAGCGATTATTTCATCCACAACAATCTGCTTCCCGGCTGGAGCTTCCGGCTCTACCTTGTCTTCCATTACCGGTTCTGGGGCTTTCGCAGATACAGGGTCTGCCAATAGACTAGCTCTACCAGCTGAAATGGTGGCGGCGCGCTGCATAAGTTCGGAGATATTTTCAACCGGTTGCTGATTGCCACGTATTTGCTCTATTAATTGCGGCAGCACCGCTATAGCTTCATCAACAATCGCAAACAGATCAGGAGACTTATCTATTGTGCCGTCGATTAATCGATTTAACATGTTTTCCATTGCCCAGGAAAACTCGCCGATCAAAGTGGCGCCGATTAAACGACCGCTGCCTTTTAAGGTATGAAAGGATCTTCGAATGGTGGTGAGAGACTCCATGTCACTTTGATCAGCTTTCCAGTTAGGAAACAGGCCACCAATTTTCTGCAACTCCTCTAATGCTTCCTCGATAAATACTTCGATGATTTCTTCGTCCGAATCCTCACCAATAATCTGTAATTCGCTAATATCTTTTATCGTTGGTGCACGTATCCGCCCCGGTGCGGCTGGCCTAGGAGCAGCGGGTGCAGTCTCTTTGTCAACGTCTTCAATAACTACCTGTTCGATTGGTTGACTTAAATCTCCGTCAACCAGGTCAATTAGGCCTATTTCATCTTCAGTTAATATCTGTGCCTGCTCACCCTCTAAATCCGTCTCTACAGTCGCAGCATCTGATGCAGCATAGTTGGAAAGATTTCGCTGCGCTTCCTGCGCTGCTGATACATACAGTTCACTATCAACCCTGTTCTCGGCTACCGCTTCCAGAAAACACTCAATATTGGTAACAACATCTGCAAATATATCCTGTTCTTCCGTATTAGGAATCCGGTTTTCATTGAGCAAGGAATGACTGAAGTAGTCTGCCAGATGATCAATTAATGATCGCGCACTATCCAAAGGGGCAACAAACATTGCGCCGCTAAGTTCTTTAAGCACACCGGGTACTTCCTGTAATGCGCTTTCCCCTTCTGGTCTGTCGATGTAAGTCAAATAGGCGTCCTTGACCATCACCATGTTCTTCAGTGCTTCATTAACGAGACTACTGACAACTTTTTGATTCTCGGCGATTGCTTGTGGGGATTGCGCCGCAGCAGAGTCCGCATCGCTGGCATAGGAATCAGCTCGTCGGCTGGCGTATACTTCCAGTTCATTTTCCACACCCAACAACACGCTGGCGACCGACATCATCATTTCTTCGCCGGGTGTCCTTCCTTCGTCAATAGCGGCCTGTAGATTTGCCCGCTCCAATATTACGTTTTCACGTGGCCGACCTAAACCCAGCATGCCAAGCGTGTCGGCAACTTTTGAATAAATTGGCAGTATGGACTTCAGTTGTTCGAAATCATCTGCAGGGCCGTGCAAATACACCTCGATAGCGTCCTTGGCCTGGTTGATATCCTCCTGAATCGCGGTTGCTACACTAGCCAGTATTTCCTGATTTGGCCCGCCCAGCCTTGCTTCAGCACCGGCAAGATCTGTATCGCTGGATAAATATTTATCCAGGTCAAAGTCTTTTTGAACGCGCTGCACCAGTTCCGAGACCGGTTTGGAGCGGGCGACATAATAAAGGATGTTCCTCGTCAACTCGTCCGGTAGTTCTTTTTCAAATTCTTCAAAACCCTTGTCAGCCAGTTGTTTTATCTGACGGTCTACTTTACCCATCAACGATTTCAGCGCCACACTGCTTTCAATTCCATCCTTCTGTAAGGATTCAACGATAGCGAGAGACACCCACCACAGGCGGTTACTATGCTCACCACTACAGGCGTCGCGAAGTCTTGATATAACTTTATGCATTCGCTGAAGGGCTTCATCAACACCATCATTACGAAACCAGCCGAGCAATCCAAGCTGATAAAGTTGACGAACCTTGCGAGCCAGTTCAACGGGGTCGACACGTTCCTTTTGCGACAGTGCGGCTTCAGCTTCTTTGTCATAAACACCGGTGACACCTGAAACATCGGGAAAAAATAATACGTTTTCAGACAGCAAACTGGCGTTTCGACAGGCACGTAAATCGTTTAATAATGGTAATAAAACCATCGGCACGTCTTTATTGCCGGCGGCCAGACTATCCAGATAATCCGGTAGTTTTATGGAAGCGTTTAGTAGTACTTCAAAGGCGCTTTCTCTATTGGCAATCTCATCATCTTTAAGCGCCCGCGCCACCATCTCCATTTCTTCGCTTAATAGCGCGGCACCATATATCTCAACCAGAGACAAAGTCCCACGAACCTGCCTCAGGGCAACAATAACTTCATCCAGCTTATGCGCGTCAGACGGTTCATTGACATACTCTTCCAGCCGTCTTTGCGCATCCAGCAACAATTGTCGCAGCTCTTCCTTAACCCACTTAAAGGAATTGAAATGGACTGTGTTACCGAGTTGCATAGCGTGTACCTGAGATGCTCAATTAAGTAACGAGTCTATTCATTTACCGCCACAGCCAGATCTACCGAATCAGGCAGCTTAAAGCCTGCCACCGAAGTACGCAGTTCATTAGCGAGTTCAGTTAGATTCGCAATGGACTTGGCGGTATCGTTGGTGCCTTCGGAAGTCTCCATGGTAATACGCTTAATAACGTTCATGGATTCGGAAATATTGACAGCGGCATTAGCCTGTTCGCTCGCCTCCCTGGATATGGTGGTAATCAAATCTGCAAGCTGGGTTGATACGGATTCAATCTCAGTCAATGCGTTACCCGCATCCTCCGCTAACTTGGCGCCCGTCACCACACCGGCGGTACTTTGCTCCATAGAACTAACCGCTTCATTGGTGTCAGTCTGAATAGTTTCTACCAACGCCGATATCTGCTTGGTGGCATTACCGGCACGTTCGGCCAGCCTCTGAACTTCGTCCGCTACCACCGCAAAACCACGGCCTGCTTCACCCGCCGAAGAAGCCTGAATCGCCGCGTTCAAAGCCAGAATGTTGGTACGATCAGCAATATCGGTAATCAGCGAAATAATTTCGCCGATTTGTTGCGAACTTTCACCAAGCCGTTTTATTCGTTTAGATGTTTCTTGAATAGTTTCGCGAATTGAGTCCATGCCTTCGATATTACGACGCACCGTCTCGGCTCCCTTATTCGCAATTTTCACTGATTTCAATGCCACATCTGCTGATGTCTCAGCATTTCTGGATACGTGTTCCATGGTACGCGCCATATGCGAGATGGCGTCTGTGGTGGTGGCAATTTCAGCCGCCTGCTGATTGGATGCGTCTGCAAGTCGACTGGCAATACCCTGTGTTTGCTCCGAGGACTGCGAAACCCGAACCACCGTATTATTGATGGCCTCAACCAGAGTCCGCAAAGCGTCGATTGAGAAATTTACCGAGTCCGCGATAGCGCCGGTAATATCCTCTGTTACGGTTGCGTGCGCAGTTAGATCACCATCAGACAACGCTGTCATCTCGTCGAGTAAACGTAAAATAGCCTCCTGATTACGCTGATTAATGGTCAAGGAGTCTGCGGCACGGCGACGTGCTGCACCTAATAAAACAAGCGCCATAATCACCAGCAATAAAGCAGCGCCTAAAAACGCCGCCCCGCCCGCTAAAGCAAAATAAATTACATAGGTAGCCAGCGTGCCATCCAGGGCTTCTTCCATTCGCTGACCCGCTTCGAGCATTTCGGGTGCAATAATCTGTACCGTGGCAGCAGCATCTTTTACTTCAAATAAATCCGGCGCATTATCCAGAATACCGATCACACTGGTTTGTACGCGGTTGTATATTTCCTGTGCTTCTACCAGTTTGCTTTGTGCGTCAACTGAATTAGCTCGCCGAATCTCCAGGTCCCGGCTGCCGTTAATCAGGCCGTCCATAACCCGTGCATAAAAGCGAAAATCGCGACCAAACTGATCAGCCGCTGTAGACGCTTCCTGACCACCGGTCAAGATACGTTCCAAATTGGTTTGCGCACGTTCAATAAATGCCCCTTGGCGGCTGGCAACATATAACGTAGCAGGATCGGTTCTCGAGGCACTTAATATTGCCGCAATATCTTCCGTTAATCTTTCAAGAGGAATCAGGGCTTCTGATACGTTCTCCACGTACTGCGCGATGGAGCTTACAGAGTCGCGTTTCTCCAATATCGAATCGACATTTGCCCGGTATTCTTCCCAAAGCATTGTCAGGTTTTCCAGATCAGGCGCCAGAATGTTCGGTAGCTTAGGTAATGGGGGAGTAGAGACGGGGTTACCGTTTGTCATCAAATCTAAAGTCGTCTGATATCGATCACGAAAACGCTGCAATACATCAAACGATTCTTCTTTACCACTGGCTGCTTCAAACGCGCTGGTTGCCATACGCTGTGACAGCAGTTGTTGTTCAGCAATGTATGAATAGTATTCGGAGTTCCAGCTGTTCTGTAAATATACATATACAAACGCCGCGATCATCGCCGCCAAAAACAGACCCACTAACACACCCAATAAAGGCAATGTCATGTTGGACGACTTTCTAATCTTGATCCCGGTGATTCTGGGTTTCTTTAGTTTCATTGCTTTTCTCTCCCTCAGACCTTACCAAAACCGGTGCGGCTGGCTGTAGTCAATCGGTTGGTACTGGTCGACTGGTCTGCAATATCAGTTATTTGCATAAAACGTTCATTACCAACCAGTCGATTAAAATCAAAAACAGGATAATCCTCACCAGCTCGGTGATAACATCCCACAATAAACGGTCTTAACTTGTCATCTACGTCGGGCAAATTCTGGTCCTGGCTATCTTCTAAAAAGCTACGAATCCCGGTAACCGCACTCACGGTTAACCCGGCTACAGAATTCGTCAGCCGAAAGACCACAATGCGAGTATCGCGATCGTCCTCACGGCGCTCACCGTACAGAAAACTGTACAAATCCGAGACCGGCACCAACAGCCCACGAACATTGGCAATTCCGTCAAACCAGACCTTGCTGGAAGGCACACGAGTACAGGTCAGCGGATCAAGCACTTCCACGATCTTGGACATTGGTGTTACCAACTCAATATCCCCAACCCTGAAACCGACGCCGCGCCACTCATTCGCTTGCCTTTGTTCAGCAACTGTCAACGCCTGCTTGGCGAGACTTTTACTCTCAATATCGAACAATAATTCAATTGGGGATGAGACGGCCATTCACTCAGTTACCTCGTTAATAACGAATTTAATCGTCCTATCAAATCACTTTCCTCAATTGGTTTTACCAGGTAATCCATGGCGCCCTGACGCATACCCCAAACACGATCTGTCTCAGCACCTTTGGTGGTAAGAATTATGATCGGTATATTGGATGTCTGTGGGTCTTTGGTCAGGTAACGTGTTGCCTGAAACCCATTCATACCCGGCATCACAACATCCATTAAAATTGCATCAGGCTGTTCTTCTTTCGCTGTTTTTATTCCTTGTTCGGCATCATGTGCGACCAGCACTTCCATGTCATTACGAACCAGGTAACCCTTAATTACATGTGCTTCGGTAGGCGAATCGTCAATGACCAAAACTTTCATAGACATACCTTTATGAATTAGCTAAATACATGATCCACATCTGCATGACACCTTCCTCCTGCCATCACTATGCGGCCTTGCCAACATGTTGCTTAATCGCTCCAAGCAGATCTTCCTTGGTAAACGGCTTGGTTAAATACTGTTCAGATCCAACAATTCGGCCTCGCGCCCGATCAAAAATACTGTCTTTACTGGATAACATAATGACAGGGGTGGTTTTAAAATGACTGCTGTTTTTGATCAGTGCACAGGTTTGATAACCATCGAGACGCGGCATCAGGATATCAACGAAAATAATGTCCGGATTGTTTTCGGTAATTTTTGCCAGTGCTTCGAAACCGTCACTAGCGGTAATAACCTCACAACCAGCCTTCTTCAGCAAACTCTCAGCCGTACGACGGATCGTTTTACTGTCGTCAATCACCATTACTTTTAAGCCGGAGAGGTCACCCATCACTAACCTTTGAATATATTATCAATCGCCATGTCTCAGTCACTTAGCGCCGAAATATCGACACTCCTGCGTTATTGGTCTCCGGAGTCTTCCACATTCACCGGAATTTAGCTTAACTATAAGACTTTATCAATAAAAAACCCCGTTAAATAAAGCACTTAGCAAATATTCCTGATGATTACCGTAAGAATAATGTTCGAACCAGGCCTGTAGTATTCAAGAACACCCCCATGGCTGGTTTCAGTTTACTCCGTTTGTTTTGCGCTCCAAATACAGTAATGCGTTAAACTTCGTACCAATAATTTTGCTACAGGCCTTACATGCAATGAATGTGCACGCACTACAAATGGTACCGCACCTGGCCACCGCCAACAGCGGGCCACTGGAATTGATTGAATCTCGCTTATTAGAAAACCAGAGCAAAATCGAAGCATGGTTCCGTCGTCAATGGCAGCAAAATCCTGCCCCATTTTACGCCTCTGTTGATTTGCGCAATGCCGGTTTTAAGCTGGCACCCGTCGATACCAACCTGTTTCCGGCCGGCTTTAATAATCTGAATCCCAATATGCTGCCACTAGCTTACCACGCGACCCAATCTGCATTGCAAAGGCTCAACCCACAGGCCTGTGATGTACTGATAATCCCTGAAAACCATACTCGAAATATGTTTTATCTCGAGAGCCTGTCTACACTGCAACATATCGTTAGCCAGGCCGGATATGAGACCCGTATTGGTTCACTGCTACCTGATATCGGGAACGGTAAAGAAATCGCACTGCCATCCGGTAAAGTTTTAAAACTGGAGCCGGTTCGACGTGAGGGTGACAAAATCAAGGTGGGGGATTCCACACCCTGCTTAATACTGCTCAACAACGATCTCAGCTCCGGTCACCCGACGATCCTGGATAACATCGAGCAATCCATAATCCCCCCGCTGGAACTAGGCTGGGTAAAACGACTGAAATCGCAACATTTTGCAGTATATCGTGATCTAGCCGCCGAATTTGCCAATTTAGTTGGCATGGATCCCTGGTTGATTGATCCGCTGAGCCGCAATTGTGGCTGTATTGATTTTATGAAGCGCGAGGGCTACGAGTGTCTGGAGAAACACGTTGGCGAACTGCTTTCGGCGATAGCAGGCAAATACTCTGAGTACGGGATCGACAAGAAACCTTTTGTATTTGTTAAGGCCGACTCGGGTTCCTACGGTATGGGAATTATGACCATTAGCAGCGTCGATGAAATAGCCAGGCTGAACCGAAAACAACGAACACGCATGGACGCCACAAAAGAAGGTCAGAAAGTTGAAAAGGTCATTATTCAGGAAGGCGTTTATACGTCGGAAAAACTAAATGGCGACGCCGTTGCAGAACCTGTGGTGTACATGATCGACCATTTTGTTGTTGGTGGTTTTTATCGCGTTCATACCGGCAAATCGCATACAGACAATTTGAATTCTCCGGGCATGCATTTTGAGCCACTGGCTTTTGCAGATGCCTGCTGTTCCCCTGATAAAAACAGTGATCCCAATGCCGAGCCCAATCGTTTTTATGCCTATGGAGTAATAGCACGCCTGGCGCTACTTGCAGCTGCTCGTGAATGTGCTGCAATTGAGATTAGCTGATGACAATTAAAATCGGCGTTGTAATGGATCCAATAGAATCCATTAAACCAAAGA
>CAJHXF010000101.1_pt1 | contig 17474 bp, 9 predicted proteins | sample 9198441 | NCBI WGS metagenome assembly CAJHXF01 (sample SAMEA7708335, study PRJEB35096) | sediment metagenome | biome: marine neritic benthic zone biome [ENVO:01000025]; feature: sediment [ENVO:00002007]; material: shallow marine sediment [ENVO:03000034] sea grass bed [ENVO_01000059] ...
ATGCAAGACAGCTTCCATGGCCGTACGATGGCTACACTTACGGCCACGGGTAATGCTAAAGTCAAGGAGGGTTTTGCGCCGCTGGTTGAGGGATTTATCCATGCGCCGTTTGATGATATTGCCGCAATCAAGCAGCTGGCGGAACAACACAAGGATATTTGTGCGGTTCTGGTAGAGCCCGTACAGGGTGAAGGTGGGATTAGAATTCCTGCACCCGGTTATTTAAAAGCACTTCGCAAGTTGTGCGACGATAACAACTGGTTGCTAATGCTGGATGAAATTCAGTCAGGTATGGGCCGAACCGGTAAGTGGTTTTGTTTCCAGCACGAAAACATCCAACCGGACGTTCTGACTTCGGCCAAGGCGCTTGGCAATGGCATCCCTATTGGTACCTGCATGGCGGGTGGCATCGCTGCGGAAATGCTGCAACCTGGCAGCCATGGCACCACTTTCGGGGGTAATCCATTAGCCTCCAGAGCTGCATTAGCTGTAATTGAATCCATTGAAAACGAAGATTTGATAAATCGCTGTGCAGCACTGGGTGAATCAATGCTGGAGGGCTTTAAACAACGCCTTGCGCATGTGGAAGGTATTGCGGACATCCGCGGTAAAGGCCTGATGCTTGGCATTCAACTTGATAAACCCTGCGCTGAGCTGGTTCAGTCAGCGCTGGATGCGCGACTACTGATAAATGTAACAGCGGGAAATGTAGTGCGCCTGTTGCCACCGTATATTATCAATGCTGAACAGGCGGAAGCGATCGTTGACGGTGTTAGCGAACTGATAGTTTACTTCTTGCAGAAAAATTCTACGGATTGAGGAATGGAAATGAGTACTCGGCATTTTTTAACCTTGCTTGATTTAGATCCCAAAACTTTACGGGGTTTGCTGGCTCGTGCCATTGAGTTAAAGCAATTGCAGAAAAAAGGGGTTGCCCATGAGACCTTAAAGGGCAAAACGATGGCAATGATTTTTGAAAAAGCCTCGACCAGAACACGTTTGTCGTTTGAGACCGGCATGGTGCAGCTTGGCGGGCATGCGATATTCCTGTCCCCACAAGATACTCAAATTGGCCGTGGTGAACCCATAGAGGATACCGCCAGAGTATTGGATCGCATTGTCGATGTAATCATGTTTCGAACCTTCGAGCATGAAAAAGCGGTAACGCTTGCCAGCAATTCCACTGTTCCGGTTATTAACGCGCTGACCGATCACTATCATCCCTGCCAGCTACTGGCAGATATACAGACCTATATCGAACACCGGGGCGAAATCAAGGGTAGAACCGTAGCCTGGATCGGTGACGGCAATAATATGTGTAATTCATATATCAACGCCGCTCAGCAGTTTAATTTTAAACTGAAAATTGCCTGTCCCGAAGGTTATGAGCCATTGCAAAGCGCTCTGGATCAGGTTGAAGCTGATATAAAAATTATGCGTGATCCACTGCAGGCGGCAGATGGTGCTGACCTGCTGGCCACTGACGTATGGGCCAGTATGGGTAAAGAAAAAGAACAGCGTACCCGCTTACAGGTATTTGCCGATTATCAGATCAACAGTAAACTCATGTCGGCAGCAAAAAAAGATGCATTGTTTATGCACTGCTTGCCGGCACATCGTGGCGAAGAAGTTAGTGCGGAAGTTATTGATGGTCCGCAGAGCGTCGTATGGGATGAAGCAGAAAACCGCCTGCATGCGCAGAAGGCATTACTGGAGTTGCTGCTGACTCAATAAGTCTTGCGTTATTCGAAGGGATATTGCAGCCCAATTTGCTGCCGAATGTCGTCCATCACACGCATATTGGCCAAAGTTTCTGCGTGGGTCATTGTCGGGCTTTCCAGAAATCCCGCACGAATACAACGGGTCGCTTCTTCGATTTCATACTCATAGCCATTCGCCCGCAGCGGCCGCGTAACAGTATGCTCTTCTTTTCCGTCAAATAAAGTTGCTTTAGTTGAGTTACATAAATGTGGGTGAACACGAATACGACCCTGGGACCCGAAAATACTAAAATCATTAGATCCCTCCGCAATTAACCCGGTGGTAAATTGAGACATTCTGCCTTGTCCATAATGCATAACAACCGAAGTCATTTCATCGACATTAGTTTCACCCACATGGCCCTGTGCAACCAATGACTCAGGATTTTTACCGTAAACCCACTGCGAAAGATTAACATTATAAATACCCATATCCAGCAGCGCACCGCCGGCAAGCTCGGCATTGAACCAGCGATCATCTGCGTCGCGTGGTACATTTCCACTAAAAGTCGAATGTATTAACCTGACTTCCCCAATTTTGTTTTCATCCAACCATTCTCGTACTTGCTGGTAGACAGGCAGATAGCGGCTCCACACCGCTTCCATTAAAAATACTTTATTCTGTTGGCTTAAATCGATAAGTTCTAAGCATTCTGCAGCATTAACAGTCAAAGGCTTTTCACATAGAACAGGTTTGCCGGCCTGTAAGCAGAGTTTGGTAAGATCATAGTGAAAACGATGTGGTGTACCAATATAGATTGCGTCAACCCGCGGATCATCTACCATTTCCGAGTAGGAACTAAAAACCTTGGCAATACCAAATTCATCAGCAAACTGTTGCCCACGATGTTTGTCACGACTGGCAACGGCGTAAAGTTCCGCCTCAGTAACCGCAGAAAATCCGTTAGCAAAATCCCGCGAAATACGGCCGGGCCCGATAATTCCCCAATTAAATCTTTTATTTGACATGTTAAAAAATTATCCTAAACAAAAACGTTAAAAACCTTTGCCTGACAAAACTCGTAATTGATCCCTGTATTACACCCATTCGGATTCCACGATCTCCGATTCTAGCAACATTCTAAAAAAATAGAATGCTGTTATGCTTGCTCAGCAGCAACCAACCTCTAAAGAGCTGGGCCGAACTAGACTGAATCCTGGTTTGTCTATAATTCTTTGAGCAAGCAAACTGATGACTATAAATTTGACTTAGATCAAAATTGAAACCACTCTAATAAGTCATCAAAACCTTATGATTTAAAAAAAGATATTGTCATTTCCTTATCGATCCGCATTTAAGATCAATCCGTAGATTAAAAAATATACTAGAACTTATTAATACGAACGATATAATGCGCTCTCGTGTTGCATCGGACTGCCTGTTTGATTGGCGAGACTGAGATCTCGCTTATTTGATATGAACTATTAACCAGAGGATGCAGATCCATATGGAGAGTCACCCCGCCACCAAGAAAAGCAAATCAATCGATACAGATGGCGGCGTGAAAACTACTGCCGATGTACAGCATACGTTGGGTGCCGATACAAAGAGCCAAGCTATTCAATGGCTCTTGATCGCCAGCTTTGTTTACCTGCTGCTTATTGCAGTTTCACTAATCGGAAGTGGTTTTAAAGCCTCTGCAGGAGACACAGCAAAAGAATTATTTGCGTTTGCAAGCAACCCGATCACTGCACTAGTAATTGGCACTCTTTGCACCGCATTGATTCAGTCATCCAGCACCGTCACTTCAATCATTGTCGGCCTGGTGGCGGGGGGACTTCCCATATCTATTGCTATTCCGATGGTAATGGGAGCCAATATCGGTACGACAATTACCAATACCGCAGTTAGCCTGGGACATATAAAACATAGTAGGGAATTTCAACGAGCCTTCGCAGCAGCAACCATTCACGATTTTTTTAATATATTAAGCGTTATTATATTTCTTCCACTCGAGATAGCGTTCAATATTTTCGACAAGATTGGTGTATTTCTCGCCTCACTTCTGGTCGGCGGTGGTTCAATGTCCATCAAAAGTCTAAATCCTGTCAAACCACTGGTAAACCCACCGGTTAAGTTTATACAAGAAACAATACTTGGTGGATTACCTAGTATTGCAGCCGGCATAATCATGATCATTCTGGGCATAGCAGCAATATTTATTGCCATTGCACTTATGAATAAGTCTCTCAAAGTATTGATGGCCGGTAGAGCAAAAAAGATTCTTCACCATACGATAGGAAAAGACCCAAAACTTGGGATACTATCTGGTACAGTTATAACGATTCTTGTTCAGTCTTCCTCAACAACGACCAGTCTTATTGTTCCACTAGCTGGTAACGGAATATTTACTCTTAGACAGATTTATCCATTTACACTTGGCGCCAATATCGGTACCTGTGTTACAGCTCTGCTGGCTGCGACAGCGGTGATGGGGGACAACGCAGTATTCGCTTTAGAAATCGCGCTAATTCATCTGCTTCATAACCTGATAGGAGTTATCGTTATATATGGCACTCCTTTTTTGAGAGAGCTACCTATAAAATGTGCGGAGCATCTCTCTGATCTTGCTGTCAAGAATAAATTAGTAGCTGCATCCTATTTGCTGCTGTTATTCTTCTTGATACCAGCCCTTCTTATCGGTATTAGTGAAATCATTTGGCTGACAGAGCATTAAGTTAATGGAGAAAGAGAGTAATGAACGCTGTATCACCTAAAAAAAAGATTATCAAGAGAGAACTCGCGGAACTCAAGTTAAGCCTGAACAAAAAGAAAGAAAAACTTGGGAAAAGAAAATTAGAAAATGAGTTAATAGTCGAGGAACAAAGAAAAAAGTATCAGAAAAAAATATCTGAGCTCGAAGATTCACTGAAAACAAAAATAAAGAAAATAGAGAAAAAAATCGCACAATTGGAAAAAGAGATTTTAAAAGATAAGAAGGAACTCATGAAGGCGATTTCCTTAGAGCAACATGAAGCAATTGACCACCTGGAAACATATCTGGATGAAGTAGGCCATAAGTACCGAAATTTAAGTGGGGTCTGGAAGATAATAAAAAAAGAAATCAGAGATAGAGTTAGAAACAGAAAAAAGGCAAGAAAATAGTACCTGCTATTACTGGCGATGAGCAATATACCAAAAGATAGCGGATAGTCTTATTTAGATAAACATAGACCGCCGCACAGTGTAGAGGGGTTAGAACTGCGCGACGGCTTGGTTAAAAAGACAACCAAAGTACTTCAAAGAGACCGGGGGTGATATTACCCGTATCTATCGAATCAGAATATCAGGCAAGCTGAATACCTTATGTAGGGCGATCCCTACTATCGATAAACACAGCAATTCCCTTATAAACGATATGAAATTCCCAAATGAACTCTAGGCTCATGAGCAGAGTACGTCATTGGTTGATTGGAATAAGCAATATAGCTGGACTCTGTCTCACCTGTTATATTTGCAAGCTCTGCGATAAATGAAAAACTACTCGCAAAATCCCACCTAATACTTGCATCTAGCTGCCCATAAGGCCTGTAAAACTCAGAAATCGTTTCATCGTAGCCTTGTACTGCAAATACCGGCCGATATGGCGATAGATATTCGTCTCGCCACGAATATGTAAGCCTGGCACTGAAGAATTCATTCTCATAAAATCCGGCTAAATTAAAGGAATGAAGCGACATGCCTGGCAAACCAATATCCAAATTTAAGTTGTTAGGTAACTCATAATCGCTGTCAGAATAAGTGTAATTAAAGATAACACCCCAACCACTATCCCAGGCTTCCTGATAAATGAATTCAAGACCCGTTACGCTGCCACCAGTACCATTAAATGGACGTGTGACTGAACCCAGGCGACCACCTCCCGGACCTTCATCTTCCGCCCATTCCAATAAAACCCTCTCTGCAATAAACGACTTAATATCTTTTTTAAAGATACCCAGTGATATCAATCCCATGTCACTTGTATACCATTCATAAACCAAATCAGCCTGTGTTGCGCGATAGGGTTCGAGATCAGGATTTCCTCCGGCCCCACCCTGAAAGGCGTAGTAAGCACCTCCTGCTGGATCAGGAACGCGGGTATATAATCTCTCAAATCCTTTTCCGATATGATGTAGATCCGGTCTTGCCAAAACTTTTGCGGCGGCAAAACGAAGTTTTGTGTTTTCGCCTGTATCCAATGAAAAATTCAAGCTTGGTAACGTATCCCAGTAATCCGTGCTAGAGATTACCTCCTCATACAACAAAATAACTCCCGGACCATTCCAACTATCACCAGATAACAACCAGTTCACTGCCCCTTCGGGTGCCTCGTAAGACGTCACTTCGACATTTGTCTTTACAATACGAATACCTGCATTCAGTTTGTAAGGCACAGAACCACCCTCAAAATCTGCCATACCGTAAAATGCTGACGTGCTTTGCTCAATATTCCATGATTCTGTTGGCACCCTATGCCACTGCCCCGCCGAATTTGGCGTAATACCCTGAATCCAACTCTGCACATCTTCTACAATTTTTTGGCCATTCTGGAAAACAACAATGCTATTGTCATATCCACCTGATGGGAAAAAATCTGTAAATTTTATATACCGGCTTGGATCTTGATCTCCAGTTGCACCCAGAACATCAGTATGTGGTGTGAACGTCTGCCAGGGAATAATGCCAGGCGAAGCCCGCCAACGCTCTCCAGAAGAAGCCGTATCGATACCTAACATCACAACAGACATTGGTCGATCTACATAGGCCCCTTTATCGCTATCTACACCAGAACCAGACCCAAGAGGAGATGCCGCAGCAAACGAAGTCACTATCGATGAAGAAACTGGGTTACCTTCTATATCTATCAGGTACAGTCTCTCTCTCAGATCAAACACCTTTGAACCTATGTTTGCATCCTGGTAGTAACCCCACGGCCCATATGGCTGGTTGTCATCATAACCATCACCGTTAATATCGCAGATATTACCTTCTGGTATACCTCCGTTATTGCAAAGATCATAATAAACCGCTTCAGCTAAACCGGCATTGGTCTCATCTGGAGCAAGACTGGAATTGAAAAAAGCCTGCTCCGCAACACTACCATCGCCATCAAACCTGGTCTGTTGCTGTGCGTCTGTCGTAGTACTGTAATTGACCATCCATCGTAACTCATCAAAAGTAACTTCTTCTTCAGCAACTCTTAAACCAAAGCTAAGGGTCTGCAGGTCTTTGAAGTCAAAATCCCACTCCGCATCAGAGTGGAAAGCGTATGTGTTTTGTTCAACATCTGACCCGAGAGCCCAATGTGATTTATAGGTGTGAAATCGAGGATCGGACAACCATGCTGAATTTATGTAGTTTAATCCTGGCTTTTTGCCAGATTGAAAAGTTAACGAGCGATAGTTGTCCCCATATGGACTTGGATTAACAACCCTGCCCCACCAACCTGTTGGACTCACGCTGTCTGCAAGTCCATCACTATCTGAGTCATACACCACTCTATCGGGATCGTAAGCCCGCATGGCGTATTCACCAAATTGTGAATCACCAAAACCCGCACGCTGGACTGTTCGAGCATTTGAGGCGCGAAGGCTAATACTGAAACGCGAACTCCCACCCTTGTCAAATAGGAATTCCAGCGCGTAGTTGTCCGCTTTTGCGTCGACTGTTTCTCCGGCAGCATTAGTTTCAGCTCCCCGCATTGAAAAACTCGCGGATTGAATCACTCCAAATTCCTTGGTTTCGTCGAGCACATAATCTTCTCTAAGATCAATACCGACTGAATTTCTGCCATTTATTTCATGTTTGACACTATACTGAATATTGTTAATATTTAATTTACTGTGAAACCAGTCAAATTTAATATCCAGAGCAAACACTGGTCGCCATTCTAAATTTAATGAACTACCTACCCTACCTCTTTCTTGTTCTGTATCCATAACGTACCACATATTCGGTACCATGTAAGTTTGTCGTACTAATGATCCATCTGCATTCGCCGAACGCGCTCGATTTATCATTGCCGCATAATCAGGATCAAAACCTGTAGCGCTGGTATCTATGTATTCAGGATCTAAAAGATCTGTAATCAGGTGATTATCACTCAGTGAACCTCCCAGATTACCTTTATCGTTTGGCCGTGGATCAAATAAATCTCCAAAGTTATCTCTAAATATTTCTTTTACGGAAAAGCTTCCCCTTGAAAAATTTTGCATAATATCCGTATGTAAGACCCTGTTTGAGCTTGCCACAGTTAATATACCTGCAAATTCGTTATTGAAATTATTTCCCAGTACAAAATATCCAGATGGTTTAGGTTTTCTTGAGTACTTACCAAAATCCTCCGATAGATTTACCGCTAGTAATAACTCGTCAATATCAAATCCACGCAATGTTTTAAGGTTGATTGCGCCACCGACACCACCTTCTACCAGGTTTGCGGTGGGCGTTTTGTACACCTCAGCACTGCCTAATAAATCAGAAGGCACACTTTCCAATGAGTAGCTGTACTCCTGCTGCCATTCGTTTAGCTGGTAATACTCCATGCCAGAAGTAAAAATCCCACCATTTAACAGTGTTATGTTCTGATCCAATCCGCGAATGCGCACCTTTGATATAATCCCATCTCGACGATCCACCTGGATTCCGGCAAGTCTCTGCAAGGCATCGGCAATATTCTGGTCAGGCATTTCCCCAATGTCGTCGCTTGTTACAACCTCCTTTAACTGAATTGAGTCGCGCTTTATCTCCACTGAATGACTAAGAGAACTTTGAATGCCTCGCACAATGACTTCTTCCAGTTCAAAATCCCCCTGCGCAAATATTGGGGCAACAAATCCAAAAAACAATATAGAAAGTGCAAGCAGTCTTTTACTAATAAGGTGTGGGCAGGGTACTATGTTTTTTTGAGTGCAATTAATCATGACTATGATTCAGTAATCACTAATATAAAGAAGCTATGCAATAATCATTTATAGAGCGCAACCGCATGTAAGGCGCGGCATTATAGTAATTTTTACTAAGGGATGCGACGATACAGCGCATCAATAATAGTAACAACCTAAAGTATCAACCCTCATTAATATTAAATGTCAGGTAAATGTAAATTGCATCGTAGGATTTACCCTACATCAGCATTGCTAAAAGCTTTCTTAAATCTTCTGAAATAAAGTTTAGATTCTTTCTTAGTAACCTAGCAATCTTGTGCACATTACAAAAAAGACGCGCTCCGAAGAGCGCGTCTCTAATCGCATTAAGAGCCATATTATAAAATTATAAGCGGAAATTTACTCCTAAAGCCAAACGTGGCTCTACCGTAGTATATGTCATGGGTCGATTTTCGTAACCTAAATAACTACTCTGGTAAACGTCCGTGATATTGATTGCTTCAAAAGTGAGTGATAACTGGTCATTAATATCCCAGGTTAAACTTGCATCAACCTGACCGTAGTCATCGAAGAACTCAGTAGCGCCGTTATCCAGACCGGCCACATTAAATTGAGCTCGAACCGGAGACACATAGTCATCACGCCATGTATAGGCTATACGAGCACTAACAGTTCCATTATCAAAGAATCCTGTTATGTTGTAAGCATGCTTGGAAATACCTGGCAGACCCACATCCTCATTGATGGTCGTTCCAATATTGGCATCACTGTCTGAGTAGGTATAGTTAAGCGCAAGACCTAAATCATTTTCCCAGGAGTTTTGGAAAGTCAGTTCTATACCCTTAACACTACCACCTAAACCATTTTGAGGTCGGTTAACACCAGCTGCTCTTCCTCCGCGCGCATCCATATTAAATTCTGGAACCACGGTACCTGCAATAAACGATTCCACATCCTTAAAGAAGAGGCCGCCGGCTAACAGACCCAGATCACCGAAATACCACTCGTAGGCAAGATCAATCTGATCAGCACGGAATGGGTCCAGTTTTGAATTACCACCAGTACCACCGGTGTACTGAAAGTAATCGCCCTGAGAGTCAGTAACGCGCGTATAGTTCAACAGTAAGCCCTGTCCCAGATTTCTAAGATTAGGACGCGCTATCACAGAAGCAGCCGAAGCACGGAGCTTGGTATTGTCCGAAGTTTCCAACACAAAGTTAATACTTGGCAATGTATCGGTATATGCCTGGGTTTCAGTAACAAAACCAAATGTCCCCGTTAACAACGCACCCTGACTGTTCCATATATCAGTCGACAGACTCCAGCTCTCCGCTAATGCTTGCGGATTGTTGACTTCGGCAAAAGTTACATCCACTTCAGTCTCAACAACTCTAACACCAAAGTTCAGCGAGTACGGCAAGACACCTAAATCACCTTCAAAATCTGCTTCACCATAGAAGGCGGTTGTGGTTTCTTTAACTTCCCAGGTATTCACTGGGACGATAAACCACTCACCCGGAACATTAGGTGTTACAACATTATCAATCCAGGCTTCGGGATCGCCGGCAATCTTTTCCGCGTCTTCAAATATAAGTGCAGATTGATATCCACCAGAAGGGAAAAAGTCAGTAAGTGGAATATAGCGACTTGGATTGTCGTTGTAGGTTTCCCAAGGAACGGTATTTGGCGCTCCACCGGCAAACCGGCTTGATGATTGGTGGATACGCGGTGTGCCATCTACAAAAAATCCGTTGTCAACATTTGGGTCGGGATCGGTGTCAGGGGTGTACGCCTTAATACTGCTGGTAACCGCATCGATAGCATCGGGATTATAGAGTACCTCAATCATAGGTATGCCACTTGAGGTAGTTAGATCATAGGCTTTTGGCCCAATCGCCGCATCCACAAAATAGCCGTAAGGTCCGTTACCCGCATTGTCGGTGATTCCGTCGCCGTCAATATCGCAAAAACCGGTCGAAGCTGCATCGTTGTTACCGGTAAAATCTCCAACAGTGAAACCACCGTTACCGCAAAGATCGTAATACAATGCTTCCTGCACACCGACATTCATCATATTGGCAGCCGGCGCTACAGATCCGTCGAAGTTCGAGATGGTTGCAACAGATCCGTCTGCATTAAAGGTAGTCGGTGATTGCGCACCTGAGGTCAGGTGGAAGGCATTCAGCCAGCGCAACTGATCAAAATCTGCTTCTTCTTCAGCTATGCGAACGCCGAATTTTAACACCTTCAAATCACCTGCATCGACATCCCATTCACCATCGACACGCCCCGACGTAAAGTCATTTTTAAAGTTTGAACCTAACGCCCAATGTGATTTATAGGTTGCATAGTTTGGTTTGGTAAGAGTATCAGCATCACGCCACTGAATGGTTGGTAATGCGCCATTCACATAGGAATAGTAGCGTGTTCCCGGATCACCGGCGACCTGATTAGGAATAACCCGTGTATAGCCGTTATTGCCCCCGGTCAAATCACCATTCCAACCATTGAAACCATAAGGCGTAAGACGCTGATCACCCCATGCTGAGCGTTGAACCAGATCTGTAGTGGCACCTGCCAACTTAAATTTAAAACGTAGTTCGCTACCGTTATCAAAAGCACCGCTTATCGCATAGTTATCAGACTCAATATTTATATTATCGCCGCCCGAATTAATTTCAATGCCTGGGTTTCCACCGTCTTCACCGCCGCGCAATATAAACGTACCGCTTTGCAGCACACCCACTGTGCGTGGTCCGATACCGCCGATAACTTCATAAGGCGAGTTGCTGTCCACACCAGTAGCATTATCACCCGCCATTGGATGCTTCACAGAATAATTCCGTGTTGAGATATCCAACTCTGAATGAAACCAGTCAAGACCCAGCTCAAGAGCATCGGTTGCGCGCCATTGCAGGTTCATCGCCGAACCCTTGCGCTCACGCGTTTGTTCCGAATCTGTTACATAGACAAAACCTGGTGAAAGATAGGACTGACCTGCTGGTGTTAGATCAGTCTCAGCATCCACAACACATCCTGTATCGTAACCCGCCCAATCAGCGCCCTCTGTACAAAGGACACCGGTAGCTTCCCGCGAGAAGTTCTGAACGACATCATTGTGCACGACTCTATTATCTAGTGTTAAAGATAAAATCGCACCAAATTTATCTCCCCATTTGTTCCCCAGAACGACAAAGCCAGAGGTTTCCGCTTCATTGGAATGCGCACCTTCATCAACTTTGATGTTTGCAGCAAGCAACATTTCATTAAGATCAAGCGAATTACGCGTTTTAAGGTTAACAATACCTCCCATGCCACCTTCTACCATTGAAGCACTTGGAGTTTTATATACTTCTACACCACCCAAAAGCTCTGAAGGCACACCTTCCAAAGAGTTTTGCTGCTGAATCTGCGATTCACCCAACTGATAGTTTTCCATGCCGGAGAAAAACGACTCGCCGTTTAATAATGTAATATTCTGATTTAAACCTCGAATACGGACCTGCGTACCAACTCCGTCGCGCCGGTCGATCTGTACACCGGGTAGTCGCTGTAAGGATTCCGTGATATTCTGATCAGGCATCTTACCGATATCATCCGCGGTTATCGCTTCGACCATTTGACTGGAATCACGTTTTATATCAATTGATCGCTCCAATGAACTTTTGATACCGCGCACAATTACCTCTTCTAACACACCATCATCTTGCGAAAATGTGGCAGGAGAAATTCCGGATACCGCTGCAGCGACACCGGTGATTAGAAGTTTCTTTCTAATCCGACATAAATTAGACATTGATTCACTCCTCAAGCACTAAGGCTTAATAGATTTATTCCGCAAACATAAAATCGCACAATCGTAAGCGGAACTTAATAAGCTTATTAAAAGTTGTTTTTCAACAAGCTATGGACTGCTTTTGGTTTGCCAAAAAATCATAAGTGCTGACAGTGAGGGGGCGGGTGCCAACGCTTACTTAACAATAGATACACATGCCATCAATATGGCTGCGCATATCTATTTACCAGGCAATCTACTTGGAAGTGCCGAACAGAAATATCAGGTAGTATGAATCATGATTGTAGGAAGACCCCTACGATTAGGCAATAATATTGATTTATGTTAATTTTTTACTAAGCTACTCTTATATTTAGATACGAACATGGTTTGCAAATATTGATCAATAGAGACAAATCGCGTTGTGTTCAGTATTTCTTTAAAGTCTATCAGAGTATACGTAAATTACATGTAGGGTATAGACTACATATCGCTTTTTACAACCGCTAGTAATCTGTCATTAAATTGAATAAATTTACGGTTTACTTTTTTGGTGAGGTTTATATTAAAAATAATAGAAATATGTTTTTTCAGGGTAACCTAATTAACTTTCAGTAGTTTTTCTGTTGCGTTTATTGGCACGTTGACGGTGAGGCATAGCCCGCTACAAAGATCTTGCTCACTGCGATCTTCTATAGCCAACTCACCACCAATCGCTAATGCCCGTTCATGCATACCCTGCAAACCCATTGAATTTTCTTTTGCTTCTGAATCCAGTCCCAGACCTTTTCCATTGTCACATATTCTCAGTAACAACTTGTGATTTGAGTAATCAACATCAATCTCCACCAGCTCTGCGTTTGCATGTTTTGCGACATTAGTGAGCGCTTCTTGGGTGATTCTGAAGAGTGAGATAGATATTCCATCCTCCAGTTTCGTTGGTAACTCTGTAGCCCTGACAACACACTTCACTCCGGAATGACTCTGAAACTCCTGCGCCAACCACTCAATGGCGGCAATCAAACCCAGGTCTTCCAGTACACCTGGCCGAAGATCTGACATTATGCGCCGGGATGCCTGGGTTGCTTCAGCAACCAGACCCCGCAACTCCTGCAAAGTCTTATTGATTCCGGATTTACCTGCATTTATTTTACGGGCAAGACGACGCAACCCCATATTTAGAGCCGTCAGTGTGTGTCCCAACTCATCGTGTATCTCCCTTGAAAGATAGGCCTTTTCTTCTTCGCGAACTCTATCCATATGACGCGCCAACTTTCGCAGTGATTCGCTGGAATTTTCTAGTTCGCGAGTTCGGTTTGCCACTTCAACGGATAATCTTTTGTTCCAATACAGGATTGCAAAAATAGTTATAAAAATTATAGTTAAAATACTACCACCCCATACCGAAACTGTTTTCCAGTCAATTTCATGTTCGATTTGAATGTTTGCCCACTTGTCAAAAATTAGACTTTTCTCCCGACTGCTTAAATCGACAAGCACTTTGTTAGTGATGCCCAGTAACGGCTCAAACTCTCTTGTTGACCCGAAACTCAGCTTGTATTCATAAAGAGTAGTTGCTAGAACTTTTAGAGTATGTATGCCGTATTTTCGCAAACAAAAATCAGCTGACAGCACATTATCTATATATAAATCCGCCAAACCTTGATCGACTGCCTGCAGTCCGGTTACAGTATCTTTAACATGGTATAAACTTATTTGTGGAAAATCCCTCTGCAGCAAAGTATGGATTCTAGAGCGATCTTGCACGGCAAGTTTTCTCTCGCCAACAATTGTCAGGCTTGGAATTACACCCATATCTCTGCGACCCAACAGTACAATAGGTATCGTTACGGGTGACTGCCTGAATTTAATACTTTTACTATGACCCGGCTCGATATAAAGATACGTTGAAAAATCAACTTCATTACTTAGCATCGCCTGGAACAGTTTATCGCTGTCTTCATAAACTATCTGCTCAAACTCTATACCTAGCTTATCACTTAGAATTGCAGTGTAATCGGATGTTAGGCCACGATAACGTCCGGACTCGTCGACGTACTCAAACGGTGGTGATGCAGTAAGTATTCCCTGTCGAATGACCGGATGATTATCCAGCCATTCTTCCTCGTCTTCAGTAAAACTCAAGTTCGCGTAGTCAGTGGAATCTACTTCGATGGGCGCCAATTCAATTAGAGGTTCATTGTTGGCTGCATTGGCTAAAATAAAAGACGAACTCAGAACGCTACCCCAAAAAAAGATAACAAAAAATCGATAGGCAAAACAGCAAGCTGTCTGGTCCCGAAGCCTGCATAAAAACTGGTAGCCCTTGTTTGTCACGGTTAGAAAATCAGGCCGCGCTTGTTAGCATACAACGTCAAATCCGCATTGGTCGAAAATCCCATCTTATTAAGGATTCTTGTTCTATGTGTTGCCACTGTCTTGGCGCTAACCTGCAGTTTCTTGGCAATTTCGCTCGGCCGGACCCCCGACGCAAGCTCTATAAATATCTGAAACTCCCTGTCAGACAGCACTTCATGGGGTGCAATTTCATCTTCATCTAAAAGGTTCTTATTTATATGGTTAGCCAGCAAATCAGCAACTAAAGGGCTGATATATCTTTTTCCTGTTGCAACCTTTCTAACTGCCTCCAAAATTTCCTCTTCCTCTGCATCTTTATTGAGGTATCCTGCTGCCCCAGCGTGAATTAGTCGAACTGCATATTGTGATTCAGGATAAGTACTAAGAATGAGAACAGGTAATTTCGCTTTTTCAGATTTAATATCCTTAAGCACATCTACTCCGCTACGGCCCGGCAATCTCAAATCTAACAATACGAGATCCCAGGTATCGCTACGAATTTTTGCCATTGCCTCTTTTGCATCGCCTGCCTCACCCACTTCTACACATGCCTCTACATCCTGCAAAATACGCTTCATTCCTGTTCTTACAACCGCATGATCGTCAACTAACAATATCCTCAGCATAACATTAATACTCTAAACTAAACTGCTATTAAGTTTAGCACTAGATTCGTATTGTCGGAACAATCTTAGGAACAATTTGTGTTGTTAATAAAGGCTTAAAGCGTGGGCGCTGTCAGACTAATAATAATTATTACGGCTAACACTCCAGCAACCCGACCACTATTTTAATAAACAGAAGATAAAGTCCAGCGCGTTGCGGAATGAGAATATCTGAAACCTATCCAGAAGTATCATTATTGGCATCCGCCCATGCTACTTCCACTTTTTCAATCCCTCTTAGCTGGCTCAGTAGTAATTGAGATTTCAAAAAGAAGTCATATAAATGATTCTCCGGAACTGATACAAGCGGATAAGATATCTTTAACGGGTCAACGTGTTTCCCATTAACATGAAACTCGTAATGTAGATGAGTTCCTGTTGCCAGTCCTGATTTACCAACATACCCAATAATATCCCCCTGTCTAACCCGGTCTCCGACCCGGAAATTTTTGACGTATTTATGCATATGTGCGTAAAGAGTATCCTGCACATGGTTATGTTGAATAATAACCGTCTTTCCATAGCTACCATAACGACCACGATATTTAATAATGCCATCACCAGTAGCTTTAATTGGCGTTCCGTGTTTGGCCGCGTAATCAACGCCTTTGTGCGCACGAATTTTATGCAGAATTGGGTGTTTTCGGGTTGGATTATAGCCTGACGAAATAACTGGATAGTCTACGGGATTCTGTAAAAATGGTTTGCGCAGTCCGATACCGTCCGGTGTGTAGTAGCGGCCTATATCATTTGGAGCCGAATAGCGAATGGCGCTGTATTCCTTATTATTACCATGATATTTCGCCGCTAAAATCGGACTGTCCGCTACTTTATCACCGGAACGATAGTGTTGTTCGTATACAATGGTAAAGGTATCGCCCCTTTTTAGGTCCCTTGAGTAATCGATATTGCTGTCAAAGATTCTTATTAGTTGTTGTATTTGTTGAGTTGTCAGACCTGCTGCTCTGGCGTCCCGATATAAGGATTCCTTGATTTCAATGGCTAATCTGATAACTCTTTTGGTAAAGGGCCGGCTCATGGTCTCTGACCGAAAGACTCGGTCGGTCCCGGAATTTTTTGCTCTAATAATGCGCAATCGTTTGGCGGCATGTATATCATATTCGACAGCTAGTATTCGATTGCCACCGGAACGATTAATTTTTATCTTGTCGCCGGCATAGAGGTTATCGAGTAAATCAACCTCCTCTCCTAAAGCCAAAATAGATTGGGCATCCACGGTATCCAGGCCAATCCTTGTAGCCAGGTCCAGTAAAGTGTTTTCACTTTTTACGGTGTATTCGCGCCAGTTGTTCTGATCCAGATTAACCGGCATAAATGAATCCTGAATGGTAGGTTTCGAATCGACTGCCCCAGCAGTATCGCTACCGGCTATGGTGATCTCTCTGTTACCTGTAATTCTGCTAGCAGAGTCGGTTTTTCCCGATTGCAGATAAGTTAAATCCAACTCCTGCGATCTTCCGGAACCCGATTCCAATAAGGTTATTATTACCATTAATGATAAAAACAGAACAGCACCTAGACTGAATCTATCGCCATAGACTGGCAATAAGTTACCATTTCTGTCACTTTTTCCGGCTCGCAGCCAAGTTTTCAAAGCACACCCATCCGTATTAATGCACCAATCCAGGTTTTTCCCCGTTGTGTCCAGATTCGGCATCTTGCCGTCTCTTATCGATGTATTAACTGCAAGAACCATGCTCAATACAACCTGCAAAGCTGGTGACACCTGGACCCTAAGCATATCTAAAACGCGTATTGACCTTATTGACATACTCTAGCTGATACGCATATTCTAGCTTCGAGTAATTTACAAACAGAATTTCGTCATGTCTTGTTCATTTAAGGAAAAACTCACCACGCCTGCCCTTATCAATCCTTGCTAGAACCTATTTCACAATGCAATCCGATACGACACAAATATGGCAGACAATGAGTCTACAGCTCAGATCATTCATTGGTAAAAAAGTCCCCAATCCAGCAATTACCGAAGATATCCTCCAGGATGTTTTCCTTAAAATTCATACC
>CAJHXF010000030.1_pt1 | contig 17382 bp, 15 predicted proteins | sample 9198441 | NCBI WGS metagenome assembly CAJHXF01 (sample SAMEA7708335, study PRJEB35096) | sediment metagenome | biome: marine neritic benthic zone biome [ENVO:01000025]; feature: sediment [ENVO:00002007]; material: shallow marine sediment [ENVO:03000034] sea grass bed [ENVO_01000059] ...
AGTTCTTAGGCTGTGGATAACACATGTATAAAATTGCTAGAAAGATTTCGGCCAATTTTATCCACAGACTTTGCACAATATCAGATAGCATCAATACAAGTATTGTTAAGCTAATATAACAACGTAACACATTGATTTTAAAGGGAAAAATTAACTTATTAACAGCCTGGTAAGCCGTTTATAATAACAATAATATTAAATATACTGTCAATTAAATAAAAGCAGAGAACAACCATGAAACTTAGTTTTACCAGAGAACAAATTAATAACCCACTACAGCACGTTATCGGTGCAGTCGAAAAACGTCAGACGATGCCCATATTGGCCAACGTCTTATTAGAGCAGAGCGACGGCGTTTTACAAATCGTGGGTACCGACCTGGAAATAGAACTGGTTGCCAGAACGGATATTCAGATAAAAGACAACTTACGAATAACATTACCGGCTCGAAAGTTACTCGATATATGCAAAAACCTACCTGAAGCAGCAGTAATTAAACTGAACGTTGATCAGGATAGAGTAACGTTGTTGTCCGGTAAGAGTCGCTTCGTTTTGGCCAGTTTGCCGGCAACTGATTTTCCGGTATTAGAAGAAATTGCTGTAGAGACGCAATTTACGGTAGAACAAAAATTACTGAAAGACTTAATAGAGAAAACCGCATTTGCTATGGCGCAGCAGGACGTGCGGTATTACCTGAACGGTCTGCTGCTGGAAGGTAGAGGAGATTCTATACGAGCCGTAGCAACCGACGGTCATCGGCTTGCGATGAGAGATTCAAAAAAAATATCAGGTGAACTTGATGGAAAACAGGTTATTGTGCCGAGAAAAGGGATCTTAGAGTTACAAAGGCTGCTGGAAGATACTGATGAAAAGGTAAAGGTCTCGTTTGGTAGTAATCACATCTGTGTGGAATTTAAAAACATTCGATATACCTCAAAATTAATTGACGGAAGATTTCCTGATTATGAGAGAGTGTTACCGGCAGGTACCGGTCACATAGTTCAGGCTGACAGACTGGGTTTAAAACAATCTTTGACTAGAACCTCGATATTATCGAATGAAAAATATCGTGGTGTGCGTCTAGCGTTAAGTGATAATTTACTGAAGATTCAAACACAGAATCCAGATAAAGAGGAAGCCGAAGAAGAAGTAGAAGTTAAGTACAGCGGGGATGAAATGGAAGTGGCGTTTAATGTTAACTATTTACTGGATGCTTTGAGCGCCATTAACTCAGAAAACGTAGAGATACTGGTTATCGACGCAAACAGCAGTTGTTTACTGAAAGACCATAAGGAAGAAAACAGCAAATATGTCATCATGCCGATGCGGCTGTAGAAACCATTGTAGTAAGCGGGAACAACCCGCATGGTAATTAAGCAGTTATCAATTGAAGATTTCCGAAATATTCAACATGAAAGCTTAGAGCCGTCACCTGGGCTTAACCTTTTTTATGGTGATAATGCCAGCGGCAAAACCAGCATTCTGGAAGCGATAAACGTATTATCTTCACTTAGATCTTTTCGTAGCGCCAAGCTCACGGAACTGGAGCGATACGGGCAGCAGGGCTTTAAAGTCTATGGTGTTCTTTTGGATGAATCCGGCCGTAAACAGCCGGTTGGCATCGCAAGAGTCAACGACGAGCTTGATTTGAGAGTTGCTGGCGCAAAAATAAAAAAAACATCGGATCTAGCTTCAAAGCTGCCGGTACAAATCGTTCATCCAGACAGCCACTTTATCATTAGCGGTGGGCCAAAGCAGAGACGGCGGTTTATAGATTGGGGTGTGTTCCACGTGGAACACGAGTATCACATCCAGTGGAGAAAGTACGAAAAGGCGCTTAGTCAGAGAAATGCTGCATTACGGCAAAATCATTATAGGTGGTCAGATAATGCCTGGAACACCGTACTTGGCGATGTTGCAAAAAGGGTTCATTCTTATCGAAAACATTATTTGGAAAGTTTGCAGGCGATTCTGTCCAGGTATTCTTGCGAGATATCCGGTACCAACAAGGTGGATATGGCGTATTACCCGGGATGGGATACGGACAAAGAGCTGGCTTCGGTACTGGAGGAAACACTGGAAAGAGACAAAAAGCGCGGATTCACCTGTTCGGGCCCACATCGAGCAGATTTAATTTTTACGATAGAAGGAAAGCCGGCAGCCAAACACATATCCCGAGGTCAGCAAAAAATGCTCGTTTTTGCCATGTTGCTTTCTCAGGTTGCTCTATTTAGACAGCGGACCCAAAAGAACTGTGTGCTGTTACTGGATGACCTGGCAGCAGAGCTGGATCTAAAGCACCGAACGCGACTGTTAACGCTTCTGCAGGAAATGTCGGTACAGCTGTTTATCACCAGCGTAAGCCGCGACAGCATCATATTAGACGGTTGGCCAAAGCATAAAATGTTCCACGTGGAACATGGGAAAATTCGTGAAGTGGTATAATCGACCGATTTCGCTACAGCAGCCAATTTTAGAGAACTATGCCAAAGAAAAGCAGTTACGACTCATCAAGTATTAAGGTTTTAAAGGGCCTGGACGCCGTCCGCAAGCGACCCGGTATGTATATCGGCGACACCGATGACGGCACCGGATTACATCATATGGTTTTTGAGGTGGTTGATAATGCCATCGATGAAGCTCTCGCAGGCTATAGTGACGGCATTTCGGTCACCATTCACAGCGACGAATCGATCACCGTAACTGACAACGGCCGCGGTATACCGGTGGACATTCACCCAGAAGAGGGCCGCTCGGCAGCCGAGGTCATTATGACTGTCCTGCATGCCGGGGGTAAATTTGATGATAGTTCCTACAAGGTATCGGGTGGACTACACGGTGTCGGTGTGTCAGTCGTTAACGCGCTTTCAGAGTCGTTAAAACTGACCATTTATCGAGACGGTAAAGTGCACCGGCAAATGTACCAGGACAGCGTACCGGTTAACCCCCTGTCGGTTGTGGGCGAAACGAAACGATCTGGAACCGAGATCACCTTTAAACCCAGCGTAAAATACTTTACGAATATTGAATTTCACTACGATATATTGGCGAAAAGGTTACGCGAACTGTCGTTTTTAAATTCGGGCGTCAGAATTGAACTTAAAGACGAACGATCGGGGAAAAGCGACCTTTTTGAGTATAAGGGCGGCATCCGGGCCTTCGTTGAGCATTTAAATCGAAATAAGACACCTTTGCATGCGACAGTCTTTCATTTCGAGCAGGCCAGGGACAGGGCGATAGTTGAAATTGCTATGCAATGGAACGACTCCTATCAGGAAAATATATTTTGTTTTACCAACAACATTCCACAAAAGGATGGTGGTACTCATCTAGCCGGATTTAGGGGCGCTTTAACCCGGACGCTGAATCAATACATTGAAAAAGAGGGTATTGCCAAGAAAGCGAAGGTAGGCGTTAGCGGTGACGATGCGCGTGAGGGTTTAACCGCTGTCTTATCCGTCAAAATACCCGATCCAAAATTTTCCTCGCAGACCAAAGACAAACTGGTTTCCTCAGAAGTAAAGGGCGTTGTGGAAGCGCTGCTGGCTGAAAAGTTGCAAGAGTTTTTGCTTGAAAAGCCGGGCGAAGCCAAAGGGATTACGGCAAAAATTGTCGATGCGGCCAGGGCTCGGGAAGCCGCTCGCAAGGCAAGGGAGATGACTCGTCGTAAAGGGGCGCTGGATGTTGCCGGCTTACCGGGGAAGCTGGCGGACTGCCAGGAAAGGGATCCGGCGTTATCGGAGCTATTCCTGGTGGAGGGTGATTCCGCGGGCGGTTCAGCCAAACAGGGTCGCGACCGCAAAACTCAAGCCATACTGCCGTTAAAAGGTAAGATATTAAATGTCGAAAAAGCACGCTTCGATAAGATGTTGTCCTCTGCTGAAGTCGGCACATTAATAACGGCCTTAGGCTGCGGTATCGGGCGAGAAGAATTCAATATCGAAAAGCTGCGCTACCATCACATCATTTTAATGACGGATGCCGACGTAGACGGCTCGCATATTCGCACTTTATTGCTGACCTTCTTCTATCGTCAGATGCCCGAGCTAATCGAGCGAGGCCACATCTATATTGCACAACCACCGTTGTATAAAGTAAAACGAGGGAAACAGGAGCGCTATGTTAAGGATGACGCGGATCTAAATGCGCTGTTGCTGGAACACGCGCTGGCTGATTCCACACTCTATCTTGATGAAGGCGACAATGCCCTGGGTGATTCTGCCATGGCGGAACTGGCCAATAGCTATATGTCAGCCCTTAATATTATTGAACGCTTAAGTCGGCGCTACGATCCACTGTTGGTGGAACAGTTTCTCAATTTACCTGGAATCGACGAAGAACGGCTGGATGACCCGGAGCTCTTAGCTGGCTGGTCACAGGAGCTGCAACGTTTACTGGAGTTACAGGCCGCAGCTTCAACCGAATATAGCGTGCAGGCAATATCACGCGATATTGGCCATGCAGTAAAGGTTGAGCGAAAGGTTCACGGTGTGCCGCATGTGGTGTTGTTGGAACCGGAATTTTTTGAGTCTGCTGAATACCAGATGCTTGGCCAATTAGGCACCCGTCTGGTTGGTTTGCTTAACAGTGGAGCCAGAATTAAGCGTGGCGAAAAAACACAATCCGTTGACAGTTTTAAAGAGGTGATGAACTGGTTGCTTGACGACGCGAAAAGAGGCTTGACGGTGCAACGTTATAAAGGGCTGGGCGAAATGAATCCGGAGCAGTTAGCCGAGACAACCATGAATGCAACAACTCGCCGTTTGCTCCAGGTTAGAATAGAAGACGCTGTGGCGGCGGACACAGTGTTCACCACGCTGATGGGTGATCAGGTCGAACCACGACGCGATTTTATCGAACAAAATGCCCTGTCAGTAAGCAACCTGGATATCTAGCGAACATATTTCGAACGGATATTCGCTTTTTCGGTTGAATTACTCAAAACATTTTACTGTGCTAAAGTGTGCAGCTTTTAGCGCTGCCTCACGTATATGACCAATCCTTTGTTACAGCAAGGCGAATTGCCAGCGTTCGATAGCATCCAGGCCGAACATATGTCATCGGCGATTACTCATATTCTGGATAGCAATCGCAATGAACTCGCCGCACTCTTGTTGCAACAACCGGATCAGCCAGACTGGAACAGTTTGATCCAACCATTGGATGAACTGGATAACCGGCTTGATCTGGCCTGGTCTCCCATAAGACATCTCAACTCGGTTATGGATAGTCAAGAAACACGTAACGAATACGAGAAGTGTCTATCTATGATTACCGACTACCAGACGGAACTTGGACAAAACTATGTGCTATACAAGCTGGTAAACAAGATCCGAGCGGCATCTGCTGCCTTGCATTTACAGTCGGCACAGAGTAAAGCACTGGATGATGCATTGCTGAGTTTCAAGTTAAACGGTGTCGCGCTAAAACCCAAACAAAAAGCCCGATTTAAAGATATACAGCAACGGTTGTCGGCACTGAATTCCGCATTTGAAAAAAACCTGCTTGATGCAACATTAGCGTGGAATCAATCAATTACGTCGAAAGAGGAATTGTCCGGATTGCCCGACTCAGCTTTGGCTATGGCTGAGCAGGCAGCAAAAGACGAAGCGAAATCAGGGTGGCTCCTCACTTTGCAGGCACCGGCCTATATTGCCGCAATCACCTACGCCACAGACCGATCTTTGCGACAAAATATTTATACCGCCTACAATACGCGCGCCTCAGATCAGGGACCGCATGCTCAGCAATGGGATAACAGCCAGAACATCGAAGATGTTCTTGAATTAAGGCACGAAGGCGCTCGTTTATTGGGCTATAAAAACTATGCGGAACAGTCGCTGGCCAGCAAAATGGCTGAAAGCCCGAAACAGGTTCTGGATTTTTTAAATGAACTGGCGGCCAAAGCCATGCCTGCGGCCAGAGAAGAACTGGCTGAACTTAGAGAGTTTGCCGCCACGGATTTAGGAACCGAAGAACTTAAATCCTGGGATGTTGCATACTACGCTGAAAAGCTGCGTCAGCAACGCTTCGCCATTTCGCAGGAGGAATTAAAACCATGGTTTCCGGCGGAACGGGTACTGGAAGGCTTGTTTAGTATTGTGCAGCGCCTGTTTGGTATTACTGTCAACAAATTAGAAACCAACGCTCGCTGGCATTCAGATGTGCGTTTATATGAAATTATCGATCGCGATAATCATTTGCGGGGGCGTTTTTACCTGGACCTTTATGCGAGAACTAACAAACGCAGTGGTGCTTGGATGGACGAATGCTGCGGTCGATTTAACCACAACGAAACCATCCAGACGCCTATTGCTTATTTGACCTGCAATTTAACTCCGCCTGTTGGCGATAATCCTGCACTTTTTACCCATGATGATGTTATTACGCTGTTTCATGAATTTGGGCACGGCTTACATCATATGTTGACCAAGGTGGATTATCCCAGTATCGCCGGGATTCGCGGCGTGGAATGGGACGCCGTGGAATTACCCAGTCAGTTTATGGAAAACTGGTGTTGGCAAAGTGAAGCGTTGGGAATGATCAGCGGTCATTATCAGACTGGCAAGCCGCTTATGCAGGAGACAATTGAGAAATTAAGAAAATCCAAAAATTTTCATGCGGCGATGCAACTGATGCGACAAATAGAGTTCAGTCTTTACGACCTGCGCCTACATCTTGAGTACAATCCAAGAAAAGGTGCACGGCATCAGCAATTGTTAGATGAAATTCGAGATAAGGTTGCGGTTTTAAAGCCACCGGAGTTCGTACGTACGCAACATGGATTCGCACATATATTTGCCGGTGGTTATGCCGCCGGCTATTACAGCTACAAATGGGCTGAAGTCCTGTCTGCTGATGCTTTCAGTAAGTTTGAAGAGGAGGGCATATTTAATGCTGATACTGGTCAATCGTTTTTATCAAATATACTTGAACAGGGGGGTTCAAACAAAGCTATGAACCTGTTTAAACTTTTCCGTGGTCGGGAGCCGAAAGTGGATGCGTTGTTAAAACATAGTGGGTTGGCAGCATGATATACCGTTGTTTTGTGATCGCCTTTTTTATGTTGCTTTATATCTCCCCGGTTGTGGTGAACGCGGCTTATGTTAGTGAGCGACTTTTTTTAAGCATTTATGCTTCACCCAGAGAAAACGCTTCCCTGGTTAAAACCCTACCCAGCGGAAGTGAAGTGGAGATACTTGAAGAAGAGGGTGAATTTGTTCGAATTAGAGCAGCAAATGACGTCGAGGGTTGGGCAAAAGCTGAATTTATTACCGAGCAAACACCGGCCAGCCTGACCATCAAACAAATTACGCAGCAACGCGACCAACTGCAGGCGCAATTGAATGCAATTGGTGTAACTGAGCAGACAGTGAAGCGTTTACAGCGCCAGCTAGCGACAGCAAACCGACAGATAAAAAACCTGAATAAAGATATTGAAGACAAGCAGTCAACTGCGCAGGAACAGGCAGAACAACAAAAATTCGACCAGACGGCCCAACTGCAACTGTTGTATCAAGAGCTGGAGGAATCGGAGCAGGCCACTTTAGTTTTAGCAGATGAAAACAAGGCATTAAAATCGAAATTGCGTGCAGCAGGTGGTAACACTCACGATACGCTGACAAAGATTGCCTGGCTATTGTTGTCCATGAGCCTATGCCTGGTACTCGGTATCTTATTAGGAATTGGTTGGTTGGCTCGCCGAGTGCGCAGGCGCTTTAATGGTCGCAAGGTCTGGTAAGTGAAAATCTCCAGCTGGAACGTGAATTCGCTTAAGGTGCGCTTACCACAGGTTTTAGACTGGCTGGCAACAGCACAACCGGACGTGCTGGCACTACAGGAAACCAAACTAACGGATGAAAATTTTCCCCTCAATGAGATTATCGATAGCGGGTACAAGGTCATTTATTCCGGCCAGAAAACCTATAACGGTGTTGCGATTCTTGCTCGGCAAGAGCTATCGGATCCGGTAACCGATATACCTGGATTGGATGATCCGCAAAGACGCATACTGGCTGCAACTATTGGTCCGATGCGAGTGTTGAACCTGTATGTGGTTAACGGTCAGGAAGTTGGATCGGAAAAGTTTGAGTACAAACTAAAGTGGCTGACGGCAGTAAAAAAATACATTAAACAGCAACTTGTTGAACACCGCTATCTGGTTGTGCTGGGTGATTTCAATATCGCACCGGAAGACAGGGACGTTTATGATCCTGAGCTCTGGCATGAGAGAATTCTCTGCAGTAGCGCCGAACGCGGTTTACTCAATGAGATTAAGGGGCTGGGTCTGACGGACAGTTTTCGTCATTTTCAGCCGGAAGCCGGACACTATAGCTGGTGGGATTATCGTGCTGCCGGGTATCGTCGCAATCTCGGTTTACGTATTGATTTAATTTTGGCCAGCGAGGCATCAATGCAACACGCTGTTAGCGCAGGTATAGACCGCGAACCGCGTGGGTGGGATAGGCCGTCAGATCACACGCCTGTTTGGGCCGAGTTTAATATCCAGTGAATTTGTCTAAAGACAAACGAAGCTAAGCCATGCAATACAAAAACCTACGCGATTTTATCCAGCAACTTGAAGCGGTTGGTGAATTAAAGCGAGTGCAGGTTGAGGTAGATCCCAGGCTTGAAATAACCGAAATTTGTGATCGTGTATTACGTCGTCAGGGACCCGCGCTGCTGTTTGAAAATGTTAAAGGCTTCACGATGCCGGTCTTAGGCAATTTGTTTGGTACCACTCGTCGCGTTGCTATGGGTATGGGAAAAGAGGATATAGGTTCTCTACGCGAAATTGGCGAGACTTTGGCATGGCTAAGGCAACCCGATCCCCCCAAGGGCATGAAAGAGGCTTGGCAATCCTTACCCATCTACAAAAAAGTTCTGGATATGGCGCCAAAGACGGTTGCTAAAGCAAGCTGCCAACAGAAAGTGATTGAAGGGGAACGAGTTGATCTTTATGCGCTACCGGTACAAACCTGTTGGCCCGAAGATGTAGCGCCGTTGTTGACCTGGGGTTTAACGATTACGAAAGGCCCACGAAAAGAGCGCCAAAATAGCGGTATTTACCGCCAGCAGTTATTGGCTAAAAACAAAATTATAATGCGCTGGTTGGCACACCGAGGCGGGGCGCTTGATTATCGCGATTGGCGACAGCGACATCCGACAGAACCTTTTCCTGTGGCAGTAGCACTCGGCGCTGACCCAGCCACAATCCTGGCGGCTGTTACCCCTATACCCGACAATTTGTCAGAGTTTGCTTTTGCCGGATTATTGCGAGGTTCCCGCAGCAAATTGGTTAAATGCCTTTCCCACGATCTGCTGGTACCCGCCTCGGCCGAAATCGTGCTGGAAGGATTTCTGTATCCGAACGAAACGGCACGCGAAGGACCTTTTGGCGATCACACGGGTTACTACAATGAGGTTGAAGAGTTTCCGGTTATGACCGTGGAACGTATCACACACCGCCGGGACCCCATTTATCACAGTACCTATACCGGCAAACCGCCCGACGAGCCTGCGATGCTGGGTGTTGCATTAAATGAAGTATTTGTGCCGATTCTGCAGAAGCAGTTTTCTGAAATAGTGGATTTTTATCTGCCACCGGAGGGTTGCTCTTATCGCGTGGCGCTGGTCAGTATACATAAACGATACGCCGGCCATGCCAGGCGGATAATGATGGGCATTTGGTCTTTTTTACGGCAATTTATGTATACCAAATTTGTTATTGTGCTGGACGACGATATCAATATTCGAGACTGGCAGGAAGTTGTCTGGGCTATCAGCACCCGCGTTGATCCGGCACGAGATACTATGCTTATTGAAAATACAGCCATTGATTACCTGGATTTTGCATCACCACAACCTGGGTTGGGCTCCAAGATGGGCATTGATGCTACCAATAAACTGCCGGGGGAAACCGGGCGGCAGTGGGGCAGGCCGATTAAAATGAGCGAGGAAGTGGTTAAGGCCATCGATGAACTATGGCCGGATCTAGGGCTTGACTAAACTTGCTAAAGTCGGCCAGCATGCCAAAAGCTAGGATTCACAGTGGTCATTGCAGATAAGCTTTGATAGCCTTGCCTCTCTTCGCGCGTTAAATCTGGAGTAGGCTATGCGAACAATAATGGTTGCGAATGCAAAGGGCGGTTCTGGAAAGAGCACGGTCGCTACAAATTTGGCAAGTTATTACGCGTCCGCGGGTGCCAAAGTTATGTTGGTTGACTTCGACCAGCAGGAGTCCAGCCTCGACTGGTTAAGAGCGCGGCCGCGAGCCCGACCTGTAATTATTGGTGTGGCAGCACACAGTGGAAACTTTAGAGCACCTCGCAGTGCCGACTTTGTCATTATGGATGCCCCGGCTGCCGTCCACGGTAAGCTACTGAACCAATATGCGCGCAAAGCCCAAACTTTTATCATTCCGGTTTTACCTTCGCCAATCGACATGCGGGCCGCGAAGGCATTTATCCAGGAAATAAAAAGTACAGCACCCGTAGCGGGCAAACAGGCCAAGATCGGTGTAATTGCCAATCGGGCCCGTGGTTACACAAATATTTTTCTGGAACTGGATGATTTTCTGACAGGTTTGCGTGGGGTCCCCTATATTACCGCGTTGCGTGAAACTTCAAACTACATTAAGGCCGCAGAGCGCGGCCTTGGAGTATTTGAGTTTGCGCCGGCCGCAACAGCCGTCGATCGCGAAGAGTGGAAACCGCTAATCAACTGGCTCGCATCTAAACGTAGCCACTAGAGCGTAGTTGTGAGATAGGGGGTTGCCCAGATCTAAATGAGATTGCCCAAGAAACAGAAAATGGTTCAGGCAGCAGCAAAATTAATTAAGAAATAATTATGTCCGCTATTCGTAAGTACTACGTTATTCAAAATTATTTTTAGTATAAAGATACCATGCCCGTATCGTATTCCTTTCATGGCAGGCTTTTTCGTTTAGATTGTGTCGGCGAATATACAAGTGAAGAATTAAGGTACGCTTACGAAGCCGGCCTGAACGACTCAGATTTTCCATTGAATGCTGTTTTTTTAATGGACGTCACTCACTCAAAATCGCTTGCGAACAGACCTCCACAGGAAATCGACGAAACCGCGGAGTTTCTGGGGCCAAAAGCAGATAAGTTTGGTAAACGTTGTGCAATCGTAGCGCCGGTTGATTTGTACTATGGTTTGATGCGGATGGCTTCAGTGTTTGGCGAACGATTTGGTGTTGAAACCGAGGTGTTTCGAACGGAAGAGCAAGCACTGGAGTGGCTGGGAGTTTGATCCCGCTAAAATGGGCATGTAAACACTTTACTTACAGTGGCTTAGTTTAAAGCTGCTATTTTGTAGTCACCATTACCATCAGATAACTGAGCAGCCTTGTTTCCATTTTCCTTATCACTTAAACGCCTGTTGCGACTATCACTCAATGCCAGTTGTATTCCTTTTCGCAGGCAATCATGCGCGGAGTCCTTTTCGCCGAGCGACTCCAGTAATTCTGCCAGTTCGGCATAGGCTTCGCCGGTGGCATGGATGGCAATGCTGCTTTCATAATAAACTCGCGATTTACCCCACAGTCGTAATCGTGAGCACAACCGCGCTAAAGCCAGCAACAACATTGTGCTGCGACCATGTTCCTTTAACCAGGATTCGGCATGATCCAGTTGTTGGGTAGAATCAGGCAGAACCAGTTCACCATAGCGCTTTGCCAAATTTTCGTCCCATTGCTTGTTCAAAAATTGTCGCAGTACTTTTTCAGCGAAAACCTTATTTCCGGTATCGCTAAGGCAATCTATAAAGACAGTTAAAATTTCCGGGTCATTGCGATATCTTTTTGGTAACAGCTTCCACTGTTCTTCAAGATTAAATATTGAATTGGTGCGGGATATAAAACGCAAAAACTGTGTATAGGTTGTTCTCTCCAACAACAACAATTTCCCCCCATTTATTATTTTTCGCTTACGCAGCTCTGGGATAAGGGCGGCGAGTTTTTCCCATTCATTCAACCGCCAATAAAGCCGGCTTAGCATTTTTAGAACATAGGGATGATTTGGTGCCAGTTCGCGCAAGCGGGTTAAAGTGGCAAGCGCTTGCTCAGTTTGCTCATGCGACAACTGTAATTCAGCTTGAGTCAGGCCAACTGCTATATCCGCCTTGGGTGTTGAATCGTGCGCCTTTTTCAGATACTCGTCCCGGCGTTGATCGGCATCTTGTTGTTGCGCCGCTCTGGCTGCCAGCAGGTAATTTAATAATGGTGTTTCGCTGTTCTCAATATCTTTTAGTAATATTTTTTCAGCCTTTTGCCAATGCCCCTCAAGTAGTTCGATTAGACCGCGATTAATATTTTCACGTGCACGTTCAATTCCACGACGGTCACGACGTGTACGAAAAAGAGACGGTACCTTTGCAATGCGTATTATTAAACGCAGGATTAGATATAGAGTGGGAAGCCCGATGCAAAGTATTACAACAGTTGAAGCCAGCGAGTTTTCGAAAGTCCATTGCCCGTTTGTTATCAGTACATAGCCATAATCCATATTCATTGCGATAACAACTAGTATGGTAATAACGGCAACAGCAAAGATCGCCACCAGCATAGTTTTTTTCATGATCCCTCCGGTGCGACAGCTTCTGTGGAAACTGGTGGTAGCGGCCGATATTTTTGCTGTAACTCCTTTAATTTGCGTAATGAGCCACTGATATCGGGTAGAGCTGGAATCAGATCAGCTTCTTGTAACGCTGCGAGCTCTGCTCGAAGTGTAATAACCTGTTGATGGTCTCGATCATAGTGTTCTTCAATCAGAGTGCGGGTCGCTGACAGATGGCGATTTAACGCCTCTTTGTCCAGTCGCAATGCAGCCTGACGCGCATATTCCAGCTCCAGCCGGAGTTTTTGTTCGACGTAGAACAGTTCCGCCTGCAGCACTGCGGTACCAACAGGCGCATCGCTGCGCCTCAATCCGATGCGATGAATCAGATTATTCCAGCTGCTGCGGATAAACGAGGTTTCTGCCGGATCGGGTGCATCCGGATTGCCCAATGCCGGGCTGATTACAGGCCGTTTAGCGGCCGGCAGCAGGTGCAAACGATTGCTCATGCTAAGAAGCTGCAATCCTGCTCCTGTGACATCGGGAGTAGCCAGTGATTTCAACGCCGTAATTTCATTTGCCAGGACCTCCCTGACCTCCAGCATGGCCGGATCGGCCAAATCACCCAATCTTTGATCGGCAACAATCAAGGCTTCGGTTGCGCCCTTTATATCCTGGACCAGCCTTAAGCGTACAATGGCTAATCTCAGCAGGTATTCCACTTCTGCCAGTACCCAGCCGCGTTGGTCGCGGTTAATCAGGTTTTGCGTTACTTCGAAAGCCTGCCTGACAGCCTGTATTTGCTCCAGTTGTTGCGCCAGAGAAGAATCCAGTTTGACGTCCTGTTCAAGGATACGTTGCTTCAATTCCACCAGAGTCGGATGATTGTCCAGTCCTCGTACTGATTTTTGTAATTCATTGATCTGATTTTGCAGCCCCGTAAATTCGAGGTATTGCTGATAGTAAGCGAAACCGGATACTGCGAGCAGTACCAGCAATAAGCTAATAAAAGCGATTGCTTTTGTGCGAGGTTGTTTCTTGGGTGCAGGAGTTTTGGCTCCCCCTGATTTGCCCGCGGTTTTTGAGTCGGCTGCGGGCCGGGCTGCTTGACTGGCTTTCTCATTCATCGTCGAATAATGCTCTGTAACTAGAACCTATCTCATAATACATCATGAGCCGCGTTACTGACTCAAACGTTTGCCTGCGAGGCTCGTTGCGCAGGATAGTACTCATTGTACGACCAAGCAATGCAACGATGCAGGCAGGTGTTTGCGTCGTAACCCTTTGTGGGACCGGGCCTTTTTGCGTCATGCCATTGTTGCTCCTTACTCCTGTACATTGAGTACGCTTCATTCGTCGCGCCGCGACCTAATAAGGATTTTCAGCGCACGCGCTTCGGGTCGCGGCCACGATGTATTATGAGATAGGTTCTAATATATTTCACCTGTAACGTATTGAGTTAGCGAGTCTGATTAAAGCCTCAACAATGGACTGATTACTGGCCATATCAGCGATTTTAATCGGGCCGCTGTAACCTAGTTTAATGGCATATTGTCGATTTCTTTCGCTTAGCACAACCATAGGCAGGCAAAGCAGCCTGGTCTTTAGTTGGCCGGACATTTCGGTAATATTACGCATTCCTTCGTTGCTGGTAATACTGAGCATTGTAATTTCGTCGTTTTTTATCGCCTCGTTAAGGATTGTCCTGGACTCCCGCGGTTTTTTACGGCGATAAGCGGCGATACTGGTTACTTTTGCACCATTTTCCTCAAGTCTTTTTGTTAACCACTCGCGTCCGCTTTCTCCACGAATTATTGCAATACGTTTACCAGCAACACTGCTGAAAGCTTCCGTCTGTAGCAGCCCTTCACTGTCAAATTGTTGTGGCGGATGTATCACTTTTCGGTAACCCATCGACTGCAAACTGGTGGCGGTACTGATACCAATGGCCGCGAGTTGTAGCGTTTTTGGAAGTTTTACTGGGGCAAGCAGTGTTAGAGCTGCTTCAACCGCATTGACGCTGACAAATATGACCAGATCAAAAGTCTTTATTTGCTCAAGCTGATCTTGCGCGCGCTGCGTGTCGCGTGGTGGCAAAATTTCGATCGCCGGGCAGCGTATGATTTTACCGCCGGCTTTCTCAATCTCATCACACAATGCGACGGCCTGATGCGCCGGGCGAGTTACCAGGACAACATGACCGGCTAAGGGGGGATCTTCAGGCATCGTAATAATATTCTAGTCGGCCGCCAGCCCGATTTCGCTAAGCAGTTTATCAGCGCCCCGGCGGAGTAAATTTTCAGCCAGTTGTTTGCCCAGCAATTCAGATTTGGAAACGGCGCCGGTTAGTTCACCTTTAATTACGGATTTGCCGTCCAATGCACAAATTTTGCCGCGCAACCACAGTCTGTTCTGATCCTCAATAACTGCATAAGCAGCTATAGGAACCTGACAACCCCCTTGCAAACGCCGGTTAAAAGCACGTTCAGCGCTAACACACACAGCCGTTGGTCGGTGGTGCAGGTTGTTGATCAGGTTCTCAACCGCTTCATCCCCAAGCCGGCACTCAATTCCAATTGCGCCCTGTCCAACAGCGGGCAGAAACTTCTGATTGCTTAGTGTGCAGGTAATACGATGCGCCAGGTTCAGGCGCTTCATACCGGCAGCGGCCAGAAGAATCGCATCGTAACGGCCTTCATCCAGTTTCTTCAGGCGCGACCCAACATTGCCTCTAAGCGCACTGATTTTGATATTCGGATAGTGTGATAATAGTTGTGCCTGACGACGTAAACTTGAGGTTCCAACATGTGCGCCGTCGGGCAGTTCATCAGGATTCTGGTACTTATTCGAAATAAAGGCGTCGTGTGGATCTTCGCGCTGCATGATTACCGGCATATACAGGCCTTCCGGGAACTCCATCGGGACGTCTTTTATCGAGTGCACGGCGATATCTGCGGTATTCTTTAGCAATCCCTGCTCCAGCTCTTTTACAAACAATCCCTTACCACCGATTTTATTCAGTGGGCTGTTCAGAATCCTGTCACCATGGGTGGTTATTTTTATCAGCTCAATTTTCAGCTGCGGATCGATGGCCTGTAGTTGGTACGCCACTTCCTGAGCCTGCCAAAGTGCCAGCGGGCTTTGCCGCGTTGCGATACGTATGGTCATTGATTATCTTTAATGTGTTGCCTGATGTTTGGCAGGTGCCGCCGGCTAACCTCAAGCTGGAGATCGCTGTCACGTAATACCAGTACCGTGCTTCCGTCCGATTTTTTATTCAGGCCTGATATATGTTTTTGGGCTACCAGGGCATTTCTATGAATACGAATGAAACTGTCTGCAAATTCCTGCTCCAGATGAACAAGAGATTCTTCGGTCAGCGCCTCACCCTCATCATGATAGAGCGTTACATATTTATCAGATGCGTGAAAACACAGTATTGATTCCACCGGTATTAGCAACAAGTTACCACGATGCCGGACGCAGATGCTGGTACGCGCACTTTTTAGCGACGATTCTGAAACGGTGATAGCGTCAAGTTGTGCTCGGGTGTTTTGTTGGGCTGATTGCAACGCGCTAACCAGTCGTTCCTTGCGAATGGGTTTTAGCAGATAGTCAACGGCATGAGTTTCAAAGGCGGCCAGCGCATGGTCGCTATAGGCCGTAGTGAAAATAATGGCAGGCGGTGTTTCATCTGCCATTAAATGTTGAGCAACTTCAAGGCCGTCCATTTGCGGCATGCGAATATCAAGCAATACGATTTCCGGTTTCAGTTTGTTATAAAGTTCTATCGCTTCGCGACCATCGGCGGCGTCACCTGCCAGACTATAATCTTCAAGTGAATCCACCAGCCGTTTTAGGCGGTCTCTTGCCGGTTTTTCATCATCGACTACTAGAATTCGCATGATTATTGTCGCGTATCGGTAAATTTAAGGTAACACAAAATACCGAATCAGAGCCGGATAATTCCATCTTAGCTAGATCGGTATAGGCTAAGGCAAGGCGCTGACGAATATTGTCCAGTGCCAACTGATTACCCGATTGCCGTCGGTTAATACTTTTAAGATCAATCGGATTACTGATTTCTATTACGAGTCTGTTTTGGTTGCAATGCGCTGTAATCGATATTGTGCCACCCGCAGGCAGTGGTTCGATGCCGTGGTATACCGCGTTTTCGACCAATGGCTGGATCAGTAGCGCCGGCACAAAAACGTTCAGGGCGGCATCTGAAATTTCATTCTTAACCTGCAATCTATCGCCGAGTCGTAGTTGTTCGATGTGTAAATACCGATTAACAATATCAATTTCATCACTGAGCGCAATGTTTGATGTTTTCGTTAAAGTGGAACGGAACAACTCAGCCAGATCCAGTATAGCTTCCTCCGCTTTGTCGGGGTTCTGGTGCACCAGGCTTGCTACAGTGTTTAGGCTGTTAAACAAGAAATGCGGGCGTATTCTCGCCTGTAACGCCTGAATACGTGCCAATGCTTCGCCTCTTTGGCGCAGACTGTTCTGATGGTGTACATAAAAATACCTCAGCATTACACCGGTTACGATCAGACTGATGCTAAGGTTACGTATCAATGCCTGAGTCAGCATCGACTCCCCTGCCAGATAGCTGCCTGGAGTTAGCAAGGCGACTTCCGTTAGTATTGTGACGCATGCCGTAACCAGTTGCAGTACCAGATACAGCAACAGGCTACGGTAGATGATGGTTAGGTTTTGCAGGTGCTTGTTAAAGAAGCAAAGTACAGCGACGTCAATCAAAGCGATAACGAGAATAAACGAGGATGTTTTTCCCAGG
>CAJHXF010000041.1_pt1 | contig 16843 bp, 14 predicted proteins | sample 9198441 | NCBI WGS metagenome assembly CAJHXF01 (sample SAMEA7708335, study PRJEB35096) | sediment metagenome | biome: marine neritic benthic zone biome [ENVO:01000025]; feature: sediment [ENVO:00002007]; material: shallow marine sediment [ENVO:03000034] sea grass bed [ENVO_01000059] ...
AATAACCTGGTGTTATTGCCGTTTATTCGACGGTTACCGATTTTGCAAGATTTCTTGGTTGATCTACATCTGTACCGCGCAGAACCGCAACATGGTAGGCCAGCAGTTGCATCGGGATGGTAAATACGATGGGGGCCATTTCGGTCGGACATGAAGGTACTTCAATCACCTTCATAGTATCGTCTGCCTCAATTTTAAATGACCCGTCGGCAAACACGTATAGCTGGCCGCCGCGGGCTCGCACTTCCTGTAAATTCGATTTGAGTTTTTCCAGCAACTCGTTATTCGGCGCGATTGTGACAACCGGCATATCGGCATCGACCAGCGCCAGCGGACCGTGTTTTAATTCCCCGGAAGGATAGCCTTCAGCGTGAATATAGGAAATTTCCTTGAGCTTTAACGCACCCTCCAGTGCTACAGGAAAAATGGTACCGCGCGCCAGAAACAGGGTATGTTGTTTATCGATAAAATCCTCAGCCAATTGTTGAATGATGGCGTCGAGCTCCAGTGTTTCCTGGAGAACAACTGGTAAATGCAAAAGCGCAGCCACGCTTTTGGCTTCCAGTTCAGCATCAGGTTTTATGTAATGCGTGAGCTTTAATGCCAGTAAGTAAAGGGCCACAAGCTGTGTAGTAAATGCTTTAGTCGACGCGACACCGATTTCCGGTCCCGCTCTTGTCATTAAAACCAGATCTGACTCTCTTACCAGGGAACTCTCCGGCACATTGCAGATAGAAAGGCTGTGCTTATATCCCAGATCCCTGGCATACTTTAATGCCGCCAGAGTATCTGCTGTTTCACCGGACTGGGAAATCGTCACAAATAGCGCCTCGTCTTCAATGGCTACGTGCCGATACCTGAACTCGCTGGCGATCTCCACAGTGCAGGGAATGTCGGCCAGTTTTTCAATCCAGTAGCGCGCTACACATCCGGCATGATAGCTGGTACCACAGGCGACAATTTTTACGCTTTTAACACTAGAAAGTATATTTTCCTCGTCAACACCCAGTACCCCCGGTAGCACACCGGACTCACCAACACGACCTTCCAGTGTGCTGGCAATGGCTTCCGGTTGTTCGTAAATCTCTTTTAGCATGTAATGCTTGTACTGGCCTTTGTTGGCCGCATCACTGCTTAATTCAGAACGGCTCTCTTTACGAGTCACTGGTTTACCGGTTCTGTCAAAAATTGTTATTGCCGTTTGCTCAATAACCGCAATATCGTCGTCTTTTAGAAAGATAAATCTTTGTGTGACCGGCAGTAATGCGTGAACATCGGACGCGAGAAATCGTTCTTCGATACCAATACCCAATACCAGAGGGCTGCCTTTGCGACAGGCAATAATTTTATTGGGATCGGTTTTACTGACCACACCTAATGCGTAGGCTCCCTCAAGTTCAAGTACCGCTTTTTGTACTGCCTGCAACAGCTTACCTTCACTCTTCCTGGGCAAATGGCTGTCAATTAAGTGCGCGATAACTTCAGTATCGGTTTCTGTCAGAAATGTATATCCCTTTTTACGCAGTTGTTCCCTTAATTCTTCATAGTTTTCGATGATGCCGTTATGCACCAGCGCGATTCGGTCAGATGAGACATGGGGGTGCGCGTTTTCTACAGACGGTTTACCGTGAGTGGCCCAGCGGGTATGGGCGATACCGTAATTACCTTCAATTCCTGATGTGTCATACTCCTTCTCCAGCGCGACAACCTTACCCAAAGTACGAATACGCCTGAAACTATCAGCGCCATTTATCAGCACCATGCCGGCAGAATCATAACCACGATACTCCAGCCGCTTAAGCCCTTCTATCAATATAGGTCCGACGTTTCTTTCGCTAATAGCCCCAACTATGCCACACATACCTGATCCTCTATTTATTTCTTTCGTTTAACCGGTCGTTGCCAGCTGTCAATACTTTTTTGTTTTGTTCTTGATAAAACAAGTTTGTCTGCCTCGACATTTTTGGTAATCGTTGAACCGGCGCCAATGGTTGCATTTTTGCCTACGATTACCGGCGCAACCAGTTGCGTATCCGATCCAACAAAAACACCGTCTTCAATAACAGTTTGATACTTATTCGCTCCGTCGTAATTACAGGTAATCGTACCGGCACCAATATTGACATCATTTCCCACAACTGAATCGCCGATATAGCTAAGATGATTGACTTTGCTGCCCTCACCGATTGAACTCTTTTTAACTTCAACAAAGTTTCCTATTTTTGCGTTGGCCTGTAACAAGGTGTCGGGCCTGATGCGGGCAAAGGGCCCAATGCTGCAACCGGACTCGACCTGGCATTGTTCCAGGAGGCTGTTTGAATGGATCGAAACATTATCACCGATAATACTGTCGCGAATTACGCAATTTGATTCGATTGTGACATTGCTGCCGATTTGAACTGCACCCTCTATTACAACATTAATATCGATTTCGACGTCCTGCCCCACCTTTAGCTCACCGCGTAAATCAAATCGGTCCGGATCACGGATCGTGACACCATGTTCCGACAGGTTGCGGGCAACGTGTTTTTGCCAGTATCGCTCTAGCTCCACCAGTTGTTGCCTTGAGTTAATTCCGGAAATTTCCTCAATTGTAAAAGCATGTTGGGTATGAATTTGACAACCGTCAGCCACGGCTAAACCAATCACATCGGTTAAATAGTATTCCCGTTGTGAATTGTTATTACCTATCCTGTTTAGCCACTCTCTTAATCTGCCTGTTGGCAATGCCATAATGCCGGTATTAACCTCATTGATTGCCAACTGCTCTTTACTGGCATCTTTTTGTTCGACTATCGCTGTAACGTGGCCGCTTGCATCGCGAATAATACGCCCATAACCAGTTGGATCATCAACCGTTGCGGTAAGCAGTGATACGGCATTTTCCGATACCGCTTCAAATAATCTGCCCAGTAATAACGGCGGTGTTAATGGCACATCGCCATACAGTATAAGCGTAGTATCCGTTTCCTCGATATGTTTAATAGTCTGCTGCACGGCATGCCCCGTGCCCAGTTGAGGTTCCTGCTGCACCCATACCAAATCAGCCTGGCCGGCAAATGCCGTCGACAGCATTTCACCCCCATGACCGTAAACCACACAGATCCTGTCCGGGTGGAGTTTACGAGCGGTATCGATTACATGGCCCAATAACGGTTTGCCCGCCAGTTTATGCAAAACTTTAGGAACTGCAGATTTCATACGGGTGCCTTTACCCGCAGCAAGGATGACAACGCTTAATGACACAACTAGTTTCTTTCACATATTGAGGGAAGTATGGGAGAGGGTAATGCCAGAGCCACAAATTGTAAAATTTATAATCAATTGACCTGACCAGCCGCCATACTTCTCAGGCAGTGAGCAGTAAAACCGTGCTTTAATCTGTGATTCGGGCAAACTAAAACCCCGGTAACCCTTCCCGGCTAATTCATCCTGATTCTGAAAATAGACTTTACTTGGGCTTACGCTTGCGAATCATGTTCAGTTGCGCGATGGATTCAGCCAATAGTGATTGTGCCTGAGCTAGATCCATCTCAGACTGAGAATTGGAAATTGCCTCTTGCGCCTTTTTCTTGGCTTCTATTGCGGAGGCTTCATCCAGGTCTTTGGCGCGCACCGCCGTATCCGACAACACCGTGACATGATGCGGCTGAATTTCGAGAATGCCGCCGGAAACGTAGATAGATATCGGCTTTTCTTCATCAGAAACGGTTACGCGCACCTCTCCGGGTAGCAGCTGTGTAATAAGCTGCGAGTGCCTGGGCAAAATACCGATTTCGCCATTGATGGTCGGTGCCACGACCATCGTTGCAGTACCGGAATACAGCTGCTTCTCGGCGCTTACGATATCCACTTGCAGGGTCGAAGTCATATTCATATCGTTAAACCAGTCAGGTTCTGAGTCTACATTGATTTCGCACGTTCTATCGCTTCGTCAATGCTACCGACCATATAAAAAGCCTGCTCCGGTAAATGATCATACTCGCCGTCGACAATGGCCTGGAATCCGGCGATAGTGTCTTTTAACGCCACGTACTTACCCGGGCTATTGGTAAACACTTCCGCCACGGTAAACGGTTGTGACAGGAAGCGTTGAATCTTCCGGGCTCGTGCGACGATTTGTTTGTCTTCTTCGGACAATTCGTCCATGCCCAAAATGGCAATGATGTCGCGCAATTCTTTATAACGCTGCAAAGTATTCTGCACTGCGCGGGCAATTGCATAGTGCTCGCGCCCTACAACCAGCGGATCAAGCTGACGACTGGTGGAATCCAGAGGATCTACCGCAGGATATATACCCAGCTCAGCGATCTGACGCGACAACACCACGGTGGCATCAAGATGGGCAAAAGTTGTAGCTGGAGATGGATCGGTCAAGTCGTCGGCGGGTACGTAAACGGCCTGGATTGAGGTAATCGAACCTGCTTTGGTAGAGGTAATACGTTCCTGCAATTCGCCCATTTCCTGCGCCAGAGTCGGCTGATAACCCACCGCAGACGGCATCCGGCCTAACAGTGCCGATACCTCGGTTCCAGCAAGGGTATAACGGTATATATTGTCGATAAATAACAATACATCACGACCTTCGTCACGGAATTTTTCCGATATGGTTAAACCGGTTAAAGCTACACGCAATCGGTTACCGGGTGGCTCATTCATCTGCCCGTAAACCATCGCCACTTTTGATTCGGATGGATTATCTGCATTGACAACCCCCGATTCCTGCATCTCGTAGTAAAAGTCATTCCCTTCACGGGTCCGTTCGCCAACTCCGGCAAACACTGATAGACCGCTATGCTCGGTGGCAATATTATTAATCAGCTCCATCATATTCACGGTTTTACCCACGCCGGCACCACCAAATAAGCCGATCTTGCCACCCTTGGCAAATGGGCAGAGCAAATCGATTACCTTAATACCGGTTTCCAATAATTCTGTTGCGCCGGATTGATCTTCATAGCTAGGCGCCTCACGATGAATGGCCCAACGTTCGTCGCATTCAATATCGCCTTTATGGTCAACCTCATCCCCAAGCACATTCATAATCCGGCCCAGTGTGCCCTCGCCTACCGGTACAGAAATTGGTGCCTCGGTATTTTCAGCCACCAGACCACGACGCAATCCGTCCGTTGAACCCATCGCGATACAACGCACGATACCGTCACCCATCTGCGCCTGGACCTCTAAAGTTAACTTCCCATCGTTAACTTTTAGTGCATCGTAAATCTTAGGCACCGAATCACGCGGGAACTCCACATCGACCACCGCGCCAATGATTTGAACGATTGTACCGGTACTCATTATTTAATCCTCATTTATTAACTGTTTTAACTAAGAGACCATTACACCTTATGTCTCTATCATTTAACCCTGAACATAAAACCAGGGTGCGAATTCGCTTTTTACGCCGTGGTACATGGATGTACCACCATTGATCAAACGTCTAGTGGTTTGATCAATGAAGGAAAGCGGAAATCGTATTTTCGCTTTCCGTGCTCTGATTATTCCCGGATGGAATTTTTCAGAGCTTATTAACCGGTTCAAACCGCGGCAGCTCCCGCCACGATTTCCGAAAGTTCCTGAGTAATTGACGCTTGCCGTGCTTTGTTGTACGCCAACTGTAAACTGCTAATAACTTCACCCGCATTGTCGGTTGCACTCTTCATTGCGATCATTCGCGCAGCCATTTCACAGGAAATATTTTCTACCACCGCCTGATAGAGCAATGTTTCCAGGTAGCGTTGCAGCAGGGCATCAATTACTTCTTTTGCATCGGGTTCGTAAAGGTAGTCCCAGTGATATTCCAGATGCTTATCTTCACCGCGTACAACAGGTAGCAATTGTACGATTTCCGGTTTTTGGGTCATGGTATTTACAAAGCGGTTTTGCACAATATAAAGACGATCGATCTGCCCTGAATCATAGGCGTCTACCATTACCTTTAATAGTCCTACGAGTTCTTCCAGCTTGGGTTCATCACCAAGGTGATTAATGTCTCCTAAAACATTTCCACCAACGCGTTTAAAAAACGAACCGGCTTTGCGTCCACAGAAAGCAAGATCGATTTCTAAACCGGCGTCCATCTGCTTTTTGATATCTAAGATAGCCAGCTTAAACAGATTGATATTTAAACCACCGCACAATCCTTTATCGGTGGAAACTATAATGTATCCCACACGTTTTTTGGCGCGTACCTTTAAGTATGGATGCTTGTACTCAGAATGCGCGTAAGCCATATGCCCCATAATTTCATGAATCTTATCGGTATAAGGTCGAGACGCCCGCATCCGCTCCTGCGCCTTGCGCATTTTACTGGCCGCCACCATTTCCATGGCTTTAGTTATCTTTTGCGTATTTTTTACGCTTTGAATCTTGGTGCGAATCTCTTTGCCGGCTGACATCTTAATTCAGTTCCTTAGAATGCTGCCTTGGATTTATAGTCTTCAATAACCGCTTTTAGGCCAGCTTCAATTTCATCATTGTAGTCACCGCTAGCATTAAGCTTGTCACGCAGCTCTGCTGCGGTTGAGTGGAAATGCTGATGTAAACCATGTTCAAAGTCACCGATAACCTTCAGTTCAAGGTCATCCAGGTAACCCTGGTCAACCGCCATTAGTGATATCGCCATATCCGCAACCGTCAATGGTGCGTACTGTGGTTGCTTCATTAATTCCATAACACGCTGACCACGTTCTAACTGCTTACGGGTCGCTTCATCCAGATCCGAGGCAAATTGCGAGAATGCCTCTAACTCACGATACTGCGCCAACGCCAGACGTACACCACCGCCCAGTTTCTTGATCAATTTGGTCTGTGCGGCACCGCCCACGCGCGACACTGACAAGCCGGCATTAATAGCTGGCCTGAATCCTGAATTAAATAAATCGGTTTCCAGAAAAATCTGGCCGTCGGTGATTGAAATGACATTGGTGGGTACGAAAGCGGATACGTCGCCCGCTTGCGTTTCAATAACCGGCAGTGCGGTTAAAGAGCCGGTTTTACCTTTAACCTTTCCATTTGTTAAGCGTTCGACTTCAGCGGCATTGATGCGCGCCGCGCGCTCTAACAAACGTGAGTGTAAATAGAACACATCGCCCGGGAATGCCTCGCGACCCGGTGGCCGTCTTAACAACAAGGAAACCTGACGATAAGCAACAGCCTGTTTGGACAGGTCGTCATAGATAATTAGGGCATCTTCGCCTTTATCGCGAAAGTACTCGCCCATAGTACAGCCGGAATACACCGACACGTATTGCATTACCGCTGATTCCGATGCGGATGCTGCAACCACAATGGTATGCTCCATTGCGCCATGCTCTTCCAGTTTACGAACAACGTTGGCAATAGATGATTGCTTCTGGCCAACCGCGACATAGATACACTTAATACCGGTGCCTTTCTGGTTAATAATGGTATCAATCGCTACCGCTGTTTTACCGGTTTGGCGGTCACCGATAATTAACTCTCTTTGACCACGACCCAGTGGGATCATTGCGTCCAAAGACTTCAAGCCAGTTTGCACCGGTTGCGAAACAGATTGCCGTTCAATCACGCCAGGCGCAATCTTTTCTATCGGTTGTGTCTCCTTGGATTCTACCGGCCCTTTCCCATCAATCGGTTCACCCAAAGCATTCACCACGCGGCCCATCAAACCTTCACCGACCGGCACTTCCAGAATACGGCCGGTACAACGCACTTTCTCGCCTTCCGAAAGATGACCGTATTCACCCAGTACCACGGCACCGACTGAATCACGTTCAAGATTCAGTGTTACAGCAAATGTATCGCCTGGCAGTTCAAGCATCTCACCTTGCATGGCATCAGCAAGTCCATGCACGCGAATAATGCCGTCTGCGATACTGACAATAGTACCTTCGGAACTGGCTTCGGCCTTCAGTTCGAAGTCCGCGATACGTTCCTTAATCAGCTGGCTAATTTCCGATGGGTTTAATTGCATGGTTCTATTTCCTCGTACCCGAATTTCTCGATTTCAGCTCTAGTACAACTAACGCAGTAATGCAGCGTTAAGTTTGTTCAATCTTGTTTTCAAGGTGCCGTCGATAACCAGATCACCGGCTTTAATCACTGCACCACCTATTAATGTTGGGTCAATTTCACACTTCAACGTGACTTTCTTCTGCAATCGCTGCTCCAGCGACTGAATTATTTTCTTTTGCTGCGCTGCGGGGACTTCTTTAGCTGATCTTACATAAGCTTCAATGGAACCTTCATGTTCCGCGCGTAATAGCTCATACTCCGCGGCAATTGCCGGGATGGACTGTAAACGATTGTTATCAGCTAACAGATTGACCAGATTGGTCGCTCCTTTGTCCAGTTTCTCGCCGCAAACTTTAAGCAATAAATCTGCTCGTTGCTGTCGTGTAATACGCGGATCATCCAATAACGAATGCATCTGTGCGTCTTGTGCCACAGCCGCCATAAAGGCAAGTTGTTCCGACCATTCAGCCAGCACCCCGTTCTCACGCGCATATTCAAATGCCGCATTTGCATAGGGCCTCGCTATGGTTGTGAACTGGCTCACCATATTCTCCGCTTAGATCTGAGAAGCCAGCTCATCGAGCACATCTTTATGTGCTTTGGCATCGACTTCACGCTCCAGAATCCGCTCAGCTCCGGCAAGCGCGACCGTGGTAACCTGTTCACGTAGTGACTGTTTGGCTCGATTAAGCTCCTGCTCAACTTCTGTATGACCTGATTCAACTATCCGCGTACGTTCGCTAGTCGCAGTTTGCCTGGCCTCATCAATAAGCTCATTACCCTGGGATTGTGCCTGAGCCAGTATCTTTGCCGCTTCAGTTTTCGCTTCCTTAATAACATCCTTTGCGCGTTCTTCCGCCAATTCCTGCTCGTGTATCCCGCGCTCAGCTGCTGCCAGACCGTCCGCGATTTGCTTCTGCCGTTCCTGCATAGCCTGCATAATCGGTGGCCAAATCCACTTCATCGTCCCCATAATCACGAGCAGGAATACCGTAATTTGCACTAGAAGAGTTGCATTAATATCCACTGTTGAAACCCTTTTATAATCAGCAAGCGATTAGATATTGATTACCCGGCAACAGCTGTTTTCACAGCGTCGACAAGCGGATTGGCAAACATCAATAATGCAGCAAAACCAATACCGATCATTGATACCGCATCGAGCAAGCCGGCAACGATAAACATTTTTACCTGTAAAGTCGGAATAACTTCCGGCTGGCGCGCAGCGCCTTCCAGAAATCGACCGCCTAACAAACCAAATCCGATAGCGGTTCCCATCGCAGCCAAACCTAAAATGATTCCTACTGCGATTGCAGTCAGACTTTGAACGTCTGCAATTAAACTAGCCAGTTCCATAATGCCTCCGAAAATAAAATTGTCTTCAAATTAATTCTTAAATCTTTCCCACCGTTATCTATCGATTAATGGCTTTCATGTGCCATGCTGAGATACACAATGGTGAGGACCATAAAAATAAATGCCTGCAGCGGAATTACTAGAAAGTGGAACCCTGTCCAGATAATTCCAAATAGCGTCTGGGTTAGAATCGCGATCCAGCCACTAAAACTGGTAAGCAATTCTGATATACCCTGCCCTAAAGTAAATAATGCAATTAATACAAAAATCAGCTCGCCTGCATATAAATTACCAAACAGTCGTAATGCCAGAGAAATGGGCTTGGCAATAAGCTCTATGATTTGCAGAGCCAAATTGGCCGGCATCAACATCGGCCCAAATGGGTGAAACAGCATTTCTTTGCTGAAACCGCTGAACCCTTTGATCTTAATGCTGTAAAAAATAATCAGTAGAAAGACAGATATTGAGAGCGAAAAAGTTGCATTAAGATCGGTGGACGGCACTACTCGTAAATAATGTACACCCATTAGATTGAGCAACCAGGGAAGCAGGTCCACCGGTACGATATCCATAAAATTCCAGAGGAATACCCAACAGAATATGGTTAGCGCCAGAGGCGCTATCAGATCGCTTTTGCCGTGAAAAGTGTCTTTGACTTGCTGGTCAGCAAAACTGACCATGACTTCGACGAAATTAAGCCAGCCTGAAGGAACGCCTTTGGTGGCTTTACGTGCAGCCAACCAGAAGCTGAAGATGAACAATAATCCGAGAAAGACGGAAAATCCTATGGTATCGAGGTGAAACGTCCAGAAGCCCTCTCCTACCTTGAGGTTGGTAAGATGGTGAACGATATATTCTGTTGGCGTTACGCCTGCTGCCTCGGCACTCATAGATCTTTTTATCTCTTCGATTTATCCGTTATGTACGCTATTGCCAGTGGCAACACCAACCATGACACCAGAGTAACGACGACAAACCCCAGCAACAGGCCAGCGTGGTGCAGCGGAATCCACTTAATAGCGGCAATAAACAGCAATACTGTGAAAAAGATTTTCTGCACTTCCGCTATATAGAGCCGGCGCAGAAACCGACCTGGCTCAAATTCGGTTCGACCTGAAAATACTCGTAAACTGAAAACAGCAGTGCTGAACAGGCAAATAGCGCCACCAGCCACAGCGGATACCGCAACTGAACTTCCAGCAATGCAGAACACAAACAAACCTGCGAGTATCGTGATCACGAATTGAATCACAATGAGCGATAACGCGGTTTTGGCGTGTCTATTCAATTTCAGCTACTTGGAAGCGTTATCGACCGGCGCGCGAATTATATAAACTGCTTTTATAACGGGTCAATAAAACTGCGGCAATTACGGAGAGTAAGCCTACCAATGACTAGCCCAACCGTTTTAATACACCATCCAGTTCATCGCTACTTTTATAGTGTATGACCAGTTTCCCCTGACCCTTGCTGCTATGCTGGATCTGCACTTTGGCACCCAGCTTATCCGCCAGCTCCTGCTCAAGGCGGGAAATATTTGGATCAGTCGAAGATTTGATTTTTTTGGTACTAGCGGGCGTCTGCAGCTTGCGTACCAGCCTTTCAGTTTCCCGTACAGAGAGGCCCTGTTTGGCAATACGCTGAGCAAGTTGATTTTGCTGTGGTGAAGCTAACGCCAGTAATGCCCGACCATGTCCCATCTCAAGCTCCCCACGATCCAGCAATTCTTTTACCTCATCGGCCAGATCCAGCAACCGCAACAAGTTACTGACACTGGCACGAGACCGGCCAACCGACTCGGCGACCTGCTGATGGGTAAGTCCGAATTCATCGCTCAATCTTTGCAGGCCGTTGGCCAGTTCCAGCGCATTTAGATTTTCGCGCTGTATATTCTCGATTAAAGCAATAGCCGCCGCCGTGGTATCGTCCAGATCCCGCACTACCGCGGGTATTTCTTCCAGGCCTGCGAGTTGTGCGGCACGCCACCGGCGCTCACCCGCAATCAGCTCATATTCATCGTCGCGAGTACGAACCACTATCGGCTGCAGTACGCCTTGTTTTTTTATGGAGGCCGCCAGTTCTTCAAGCGCCTCTGCTGCAAAATGTACTCGAGGTTGAAATGATCCGCGACGAATACTCTCAATCGGCAACTTACGCAATTGCTCTTTGCCAACATCTTCGAGTTGCTGTAACGCCCCATCGGGAGCGCCTATCAATGCTTCCAGGCCACGGCCCAAACCTCTACGTTTTGCTGCCACGTTCTCGGCACTCCTCTCTTAAATAATCTTAGGCGGCTGCGGTACTGGCTCTTGACTTGGCTTCCTTGCGCAAAATCTCGCCGGCTAATGCCAGATAGGCCAATGCTCCGCGAGATGTTTTATCATACTGCATTACCGGCGCGCCGTGACTGGGTGCTTCAGCCAGCCGTACATTACGCGGAATAATCGTACGGTACAGGCGATCCGGGAAATGTCCCTGCAATTGTTCGGAGACATCAAGCGACAGGTTATTTCGGGGATCAAACATGGTCCGCAACAAGCCCTCTAATTTTAACTCCGGATTCACCGCTCTCTTCACATTATCTATGGTCTGCAATAATGCGGTTAGACCTTCCAGAGCATAATATTCGCATTGCATGGGGATCAATACGCCGGTACCTGCAACCAGCGCATTCAAAGTCAGCATATTCAGCGCGGGCGGGCAATCAATGATGATGTATTCATAGCGATGTTTGATCTTATCGAGCGCGACTTTGAGCCTCTGCTCACGAGCGATCTCGCTCATCAGGGCTACTTCAGCCGCGGTTAAATCGCCATTTGAGGGCAGCAGATCAAAACCGTAGTCCTGTAGCGGCAGTATCGCATCCTCAATATCTGCCTCCTGCAACAGGACCTCGCAAGTGCTGCTCTCCAAATTAGACTTATTGATACCGCAACCCATGGTAGCGTTGCCCTGCGGATCAATGTCCACTAATAACACCGTGTGCTTGGTAATAGCCAGGGACGCTGCAAGGTTAATACTGGTCGTAGTCTTGCCGACACCGCCTTTTTGATTTGTAACAGCAAGTATTTTGGTCATTTTTTTTCAGTAAGTCTTTGTAAACACACTAAATAGCGCTCGGCTTCAATACCGGGAACCCTTAAGGGTATCGTTTGTAACACTCGAACATCAGTTTTCATTGCTCTTAACTCAGCGTCGAGTCGACGGCTCTTCATGGCCAGCATCAACGAATGCTGGTCGCAAACATGCAGACTGGCTCTGACAAATTCTCCAAGGCCGGCAAATGCCCGGCTGATAACTGTATCAAACGGCTGCGCCGGGTGGTACTCCTCAATGCGAGATTTAATGACTTCTATTCGCTCTGCCAATGATAATTCCAGGGCGGCCTGCCATAGAAACCGCGTTTTTTTTCCATTGCTATCCAGCAGCGAGAATTGAAATTCCTTATTCATAATGGCCAGGGGTATACCGGGGAAGCCGGCTCCAGCGCCAACATCCAGTATTCGATTGCCCTGGAGATAGGCGTTGACCGCCAAACTATCAAAAACATGCTGGTTCAGTAGCTGTTCTGTATTGTCGTTGGCTACAAGATTAAACGCCTGACTCCACTTTTTAATTAGTCTAACAAATTCCGCCAATTGCCGAACCTGATCACTAGTGTACGTCAGCCCTAACGTCCGTAATCCCGCTTTAATCTTGTCTTGCATAATGATCCAAACAATGTGACTGCCGGCTATTTTAACATGCCGTCACCCTCTCCAATTCGTTCGCTCTGTGTCCCTTAAAGAAAGGCCACCGATGAGCGATAAATACCCATTACCACAAATTTTTTGGTTGCCGTAAAGCGCCTGGTGTGACTTCCGGCTCTTAATCCGCTCATCAATCGGACAACGGATTCAGATTGTATTTTTGCTTGAATAACCACTTCGATTTTTTGGGATCAGAAGCATTTAGAAAGAATATAGAATCTTTATGACTAACGAAGAATTACATCACTTGCTCAGCAAACAGCTTGAACAACATTATTCCAATAGTGATGCTTCGGTATGGCCGGATACTGACTTTCTAAAGATCGTAAGTGATACCTATGCCAAAAATGAGCTTGATTACAAATTATTGGAGAGATGTCTCGAAATAAATTCACAGGAGCTGTTGCAGGCGAACTCTGATTTGCGTGAAATCTTCAGCGTAATGCCGGATTTACTCTTTCGCATCGACGGCAAGGGGATAGTTCTGGATTTCAAAGGTGGTGCTGACAACCAATTGAATGTCCCGCGCTGGACCAGTGTTGGGTCCAGACTGGAAGAATTACTGCCTAATGAAGCCTTGCAGGCAATAAATAAGGCAAAAGAGAAATTGGGTGCACAGAAAACAAGCGTGGGAATTGAGTTTTCGGTTACTAAGAGCGGGCAACAGATATTTTATGAAGCTCGGTTGTTGCCCTTGCCCGACTCGGAGTTGCTGCTGATATTACAGGACATTAGTGGCCGGAAAAAAGCAGAGCAGAATGTGTCCATGACCAATAAACGGCTAAAACAGCAAAATGAAAAACTTTTTGAAATTGCTGTTAATCCCGCTGTTTACAGTGGCAATACAGATCTTGCCTTTAGAGAAATTACAGAAGCGGCTGCCAACACCCTGGATATCGAAAGAGTAAGTATTTGGTTATACAATAAAAAACACACAAAAATCTCCTGCGTTGATTTATTTCAACGTACTTCAAATAAACATAGCCGTGGTGACGAAATAAATTTGGAGAGATATCCGGCTTATTTCAAAGCGCTTGCCATTGGCCGCACTATTCCAGCCCATGATGCCCATACCCACCCAGCAACCAAAGAGTTTCTGCGAGACTATTTATTACCCAATGGTATTAAATCTATGCTGGATGCGCCGATCAGAACCGGTACTAATTTTGTAGGGGTTGTTTGTCACGAACAGACTAATACTACTCGGGAATGGACGCCTGATGAACAGCAATTTGCTGCCTCCATCGCTGATATCGTGTCCCTGGTATATGAGACCAATGCCACTAAAAAGGCGCAACAGGCACTACTGGAAAGCGAGGAACGTTTTCGAATACTTTCGGAGTCTTCAAACAGCGCCATATTTGCTTTTCGAAAGAAGCTCCTATACGCCAATCCGGCAATGGAGAATTTTTCGGAATACAGCTCCGAGGAATTACGCCAGAGATCTATTAAGAAATTATTGGGTTCCGCATTTGTAAAAGAAATTAAAGAGCGACTTGCCGCTGGAGTGGATCACAAGGGTGGATATGTCAGACAGGAGTGCATGTTGACAACCAGGCACGGGCAACAACGCTGGCTGTTTATTACTGTAGGCCTTGTGCAGTTCAATGGTGCGCCAACGTATCTGGCAAGCGCCTTTGATATTACTGAACGTAAGTTAATGGAAGAGCAGCTGCGGCATCAGGCTTTCCACGATAAGTTGACAGGTTTACCCAATCGAGCTCTTTTCATTGATCGCCTTGAACAGTGCCTGAATTTAACCAAGCGTTATCCAGATTATAAAAGCGCGGTTCTGTTTTTAGATATTGACCGCTTTAAAGTGGTTAACGATAGTCTTGGTCATCTGGTAGGTGACAAATTGCTATGTCAAATTGGTGCTCGGCTCAGGAGACAGATGCGTGAATGCGATACCGTTGCCCGACTTGGCGGTGATGAGTTTACGGTCCTGATTGGCGATACGCAGAATGCCGATCATGCGGTTCAAATCGCCTTACGATTACAAACCGAACTGGCTGCGGTTTTTCTTATTGACGGTTATGAGATCTTTGTAACGGCAAGCATTGGTATTGCCGTGGCCGATTCCAGTTATCAGCAGGCGGATCATATTTTGCGAGACGCTGATATTGCCATGTATCGCGCAAAGGCTCACGGAAAAGCTTGTCACGAAGTTTTTGATGCGCAAATGCATCGTCGCGCACAAAAATTACAAAAACTCGAAACTGATCTAAGACGAGCCATACGCAACCACGATTTCGAGTTGTACTACCAGCCAATTGTATCGCTTAAAGTCGGAACAACCGAATACTTTGAAGCTTTACTACGCTGGAATGTAGCCAAGGACGAAATTAGCCCGCCAGCAGAATTTATTCCTTTAGCGGAGGAAACCGGGCTGATAATCCCGCTGGGTGATTGGGTAATCGAGCAGGCCTGCACTCAGATTTTTCAATGGCAAATTGATAATAAGAATATCGCCATTAGCGTAAACCTGTCGGGAAAACAGTTTGAGAATGATGAACTTATCGATAACATTTCAAATTGTATCCATAGCAAGAACATTGATGCTCGTAATTTAAAGCTCGAATTAACGGAAAGTACCATTATGGAAAAATCCGAGCTGGCACAAAAGAAACTGGCACGACTGAAGGACCTAAATATTGATATATCGATTGATGACTTTGGCACCGGTTATTCATCGTTAAGCCACTTGAACAGGTTCCCTATCGATACCCTGAAAATCGATCGCTCTTTTATCACTGAAATCGGTAAAGAAGGTCAGAATACGGAAATAGTAAGCGCCATTATTTCCATGGCGCACAGTCTCGGATTAAAAGTCGTTGCGGAAGGTGTCGAGACAGAAGAACAACTCGGCATATTGTTAATGCTGCAATGTGATCTGGCTCAGGGTTATCTCTTTTCAAGAGCGGTAAATGTTTCCAAGGCCACCAAACTGATTGGTAAACAATGGAAAATGCTAGCCCATCGGCAGGTTCCCATCGCCACTGTTCTGAAATAATCAGAACCTAAGCTGTTCTTGGCAAAGCTTTTAGCTTTTTTATGTAGATCCGCAAAACGGAAATCGCTGCCGGCGTGACACCGGAGATCCGGCTTGCCTGGCCCAGGGTTTCAGGACGATGAGACAGCAGTTTTTGTTTGATCTCGTTAGACAGTCCGGGCACTTTTGAATAATCAAAATCAACGGGTATTACAGTGCTTTCCTGTTGCTGGAGTTTTGCAACTTCATCCAGTTGACGCTCGACATAGCCTGCGTACTTGATCTGGATTTCTACCTGGTCAGTGACCTGCTTGCTACTGTGCCCGACGCCCACATTATCTAAAGCAGTAACTTGTTCATAGTTCAGTTCCGGGCGCCGAATCAGTTCCAGAGCATTGAATTCCCGGGTTAATGGGCAACCGTACTCGGACGCCAGCTTATCTGCTGCCGTCGAGCCCGGCCGGATCCAGATACTTTTTAAGCGCTGCTTTTCCTGCTCAATCGCTGTTCTTTTCTCACAGAAAAACCGCCAGCGCGCCTCATCTACCAGGCCAAGCTTATAACCTGCTTCGGTTAATCGAAGATCCGCATTGTCTTCCCGCAGTAAAAGCCGATGTTCAGCGCGGCTGGTAAACATCCGGTAAGGTTCCTGTGTACCGCGAGTAATTAAATCGTCGACCAGCACACCAAGATAAGCTTCGTTTCGTGCCAGCGACCAGGAATCCATCTCACGAACTTTCAGACTGGC
>CAJHXF010000200.1_pt1 | contig 16193 bp, 16 predicted proteins | sample 9198441 | NCBI WGS metagenome assembly CAJHXF01 (sample SAMEA7708335, study PRJEB35096) | sediment metagenome | biome: marine neritic benthic zone biome [ENVO:01000025]; feature: sediment [ENVO:00002007]; material: shallow marine sediment [ENVO:03000034] sea grass bed [ENVO_01000059] ...
CCACCAGTATGATCCCCATGATGATGGGTAACCAGAATAGCGACGAGTTCCAATCCGCCCTTGTTTAGCACTTGCTGTACAACCTGTGCATCGCCGGGATCAACGACAACTACTTGTGTGGATCCGGTTCTTGTGATCATCCAGATATAGTTGTCCTGGAATGCTGGAATAGGTTCCACTGCTATTGTTGGGTTCTTCATGTTTGATTATTTAATGATCAGTTAAGAGCATCGACTCAGAATGCCTATTATTAATTAATAGTGGTGCTAATTTGCATAGAATTTTAATAGCTTATGCATTTCAGTCAGAAACAGGTCGAGCGCAACGGAGTCTTTGTCAGCTTTCATTTTCAGTAAGCTGCCTTCCCAGGCAGAAAAAATAAAGCTTGCCAGTGCTCTGCTATCAGTATGATCCGAAAGTTCATTTTGTTCGCGGGCACGTTGCAGGCAATCGACAAAAGTCTTTTCATAATCCGTTAGCAGTTGCTTGCCGACCTGGCGTATCGAATCATTAGTATCGCCAATTTCCTGACATACGGTGCCAATGAAACAGCCTCCGGTATATTGATTGGAACGTTTCAGATGATCTATGCTTGTTTTAAAGAAATTTACAAATTGTTCAATCGGCGAGATATTTTTATCTAACAGCATTCGTCGCATTTGTGCCAAATTACCTTCTGCAACCTGCTTTAGCGCGGCAATGGCAAATTCCTCTTTGCTCGAAAAGTAGTTGTAGAATGAGCCTTTTGGTACACCTGCTGCATCTACGATATCCTTAACTCCGGTACCGTTGTAACCTTGTGCACGCATAACATTCAATCCCGCACTCAGAATATGTTCTCGTTTGCTATGTGTTGTGTTCAATGTGTGATCTCTACCCAAAAGTTAAATTTAATCCTTTGTTGAGAGCCTTCTTTCTTTCTGTCTGCGGTCAGAATTTTTCAGTTGCCCGGTGTGCTCTTCATCGCTGCGGCGCTCAACTTCGCGCCGTTCGATAAAACCCTCATCGTCTATATTGCGATTTAGAGAAATCGGCTCAATAGTGCAGATTCCACCTGCTGCCTCGATAGCGTCTTTGTGCTGCCTTGCCTGTTCTTTACTTGCGGCATGTTGTACGACGATGGGTTGGCCGCTAATTAATCTTTCCAGCACACTATCGGGTAGAGATAGCCTCTGCAATAACCCGCTTTTGATATTTTCAATTAGCTTATCGTTGGGTTTATTGCAGCATAAAACGACACGGTAGCGATTCTCCACAGCCGTTCCTCCCATCAACTGAATAGTTGTTCTTGTACCGTAAACTGGGGTTCATCCAAGTAATCATACCTACCTGGGCAATTTAATAACAGTAGATAACAGGAACCTGCATCAAAATTGCACCGTTGCGATAGCGTGCTACGTTTACCTTTGGATCTTAATTTTGTTCAAGGCGCCAATCTACTGCGGTCCGGCCCTGGCTAAGCAAATAGTTGTTTGCCAGGGAGAAATGGCGACATCCATGAAATCCACGATAGGCTGACAATGGAGATGGATGAGGTGCCTGCAGTATGCAATGCCGCGAATGATCGATAAGCCTTCGTTTCTTCTGGGCCGGTTTGCCCCAGAGTAAAAATACCGACGGTGAGCAGATCTCACTTATTTTCCGAATAATCAGATCTGTAAATTGTTCCCACCCTTTATTGCTATGGGCACCCGGACTGGATTTCTCCACTGTTAGTACTGAATTCAATAACAGCACGCCCTGAGTAGCCCATTTCGTTAGACAACCGTCTCTGGGCGGCGTATGGCCGAGATCAGCCTCCAATTCACGGTAAATATTCACCAGGGACGGTGGTGGCGTCTGTCTGGGGGTAACCGAAAATGCCAGTCCATGTGCCTGACCAGGATTGTGATAAGGATCCTGACCAAGCAATACAACCTTTACTTTGGCTGGCGGCGTTGCGTGCAAGGCGGCAAAAATATTTTCTGGGGCAGGATATATTTCCACACCCGTTTTGGCTCGTTGAGATAGAAACACCTGCAAATCCCGAAAGTACGGTTTTTCGAATTCACTGTGCAGATGACTTCTCCACTCCCCGTTAAGATGTTCCGAAATTTGCATTTTTTACCTATTATCTAATAACTATTACGTATTAAATTTACCTCATTTGCCTAGCAACGGGTACGACTTCGAAGCATATCTGAACATCATTTATTTTTATAGGGTGGATACAAGCCATTGATTTATTTGACGTTATTTGCGTTTTTAGTGATCGAAAACAGGCCAAAGTAACGGAACATAAATTATGTTATTTTGGCTATTGACACGAAAAGTTAATCTATTAGGATTTGTCGCACTTAGTTTTAATCCATATAACCAGGGGCTACCCGTTTGCCCTACAAGGTTGGTACAGAGGACGTTTTGCATGAAATATGCTTTGAATCGGCAAAAATTACTGACACTCGTTCTGGTTACCGCATGCTGTGTGATAGGTACCGCAGTTGCTGAAGAAGAGAACTACTATCTTGAGCAAATGCGTAAGCAATCCCAATCAGAAAGCAGTACTCCAGAACAGATGTTAATTGATGAAGACAGTAGTTTAATCGCTGAAACCAATATTCATGATTTATCTGAGGCATCGGATAATCTGTCTATTGTTGATAGTATGAAACCAGAGTTCGAAAAGCCAAAACTGGATACATTTAAACCGGATTTTTAAATAAACTGAATCTCTGGTTAATTGACTGCCAAAGCCCCGCAAATAGCGGGGTTTTCTTTGTTTGCAGTCAGTAAATTCACAATATTAAATCGTATGGTAATAAGGTTTACCGGGTATGTCTGTTATGGGCCGAATCGATTAGTTGATTTAATGATTTCTCGAACAAGTCCCGGGCCTTTGTAAATTAAACCAGTATATATCTGCACCAGACTGGCGCCAGCCTGCAGCTTTTCCTGGGCATCTGCTGCACTCAAAATACCGCCGCAGCCAATTAGATCTATGCTGTCCCCAAGACGGTTTTTCATTTTGTGTAAAACTTTTGTCGAGAGCTCCATCAACGGTTTGCCGCTCAAGCCACCAGTTTCAGCTGCTAACGACCTGTCTGCAATTCCGGGCCGGCTAATTGTGGTATTGCCGATAATTAAGCCATCGAGCTGGTACTGCAAGGCGCAACGAGCGATATTATCCATTTCCGGTTCATTAATATCCGGTGCAATTTTTAGGGCTAACGGTACTTCACGCTGATGTTGTGTTGCCAGATTAATCTTCTCGTTTTGCAGTATCTCAAGTAATCGTTCCAGCTCTCCTGTCGTCTGAAGTTCACGTAAATTCGGTGTGTTGGGTGAAGAAATATTGACGGTGATGTAGTCAGCGTAGGCATATGCCTTACGCAGGCATGTTAAATAGTCTGAAGCAGCATCTGCATTGGCAGTGATTTTATTTTTACCGATATTGATGCCGACAATACCGCGAAAGCGACGATGTTTAAGCTGCTTAATCGCATAATCGATGCCCTTATTGTTAAAGCCCATTCGATTGATAACCGCCTCGTGTTCCGGCAGCCGATACAGCCGCGGTTTTGGATTTCCCTCCTGAGCCAGCGGCGTCAGAGTGCCTACTTCAATATGGCCAAAACCAAGAGCGCCCAGGGCTTCAACATGATCGGCGTTTTTGTCCATGCCTGCAGCCAGTCCGATCCGGTTTGGAAATCTTAGACCCATAACTTTGCATGGCTGATCCGAGGTCATGGCACGCATTGCCAGGGCTACGGGTCCCCGAAGTCCCAGCCCCATCATCTTTAATGTAAGGTCATGGGCGGTTTCGGGATTAAGCTGGAATAACAGACTCCGAATTGCGGAATAAGGTTTCATTTTAGATTGCTAAGGATACTCATGTGCAGGCGGCACCAGGCCAATTCAGCAGGCATCGTAACAGAAATAGGGTTTTAGGTAGATAGAGAGTATTACTGCTGCATGATGATACAGCGTATATTTAGAATCTATTTCATAATACTTCGGTCGCGACCACGACGTATTTTGAGATAAGTTCTAGTTGCTGTAATAAATGGAAACGCCTGCTGGAACAAGCCGGCAAGGTATATTAGACAAGTCGATAAACTTAGGAACCGTTATCCGGTTTAGTTTGTCTCAGTTCAAATACGATATCAGTGTTAGACAGTCGCGTGCCTTCCGGTAATTCAGGCATAACGCTGATTTCGACAGCGCTGGCCTCAACATCGGTCAGGTCGCCTGTATCGCAATTATAGAAATGATGGTGGGGAGCAGTATGCGGATCGTAAAGCACCCGATCCGGATCAATGGTGACCTGTCTTACCAGGCCTTTCTCGCTAAATAATCCAAGCGTATTGTAAATCGTTGCGCGGGATATTGAGTGTCCTAGTGACGATACTCGATCGAGCACCTGTTCTGCTGAAAGATGCTGAGGTTTGCTATAAATCACTTCCGCGATCTGAACGCGTTGGGCGGTTGGCATCACGTTAAATCGATGCAACAACTCAATAATCTCGCTACGCGACAGGGGTAGTTGATCCTGTCTAATTACACTGGGTGGATTAGTGTTTTTGTGAAGGTTTGCTCGGCCAGACAAAGCGTTTGCCGCCGGGGCCTCCGGTTGTGCCATAACTGTACTCGTGCCTTCACTAGCATGAGGAACAGACCCCAGGCTGCCTTGGTGCCGTAGTCGCATAGTATTATCTCGCATTGATCTCAATTGCCATAATTTTCAAATAAATGAGCCGCGAATTCTCAACCACTCGTTGTCCTCTATCGGCAGCTAGGCCGTAAAGCTTAGAAACTGGTATAGTTTCTGTCATATTTTGCAGAGCAGATAAGGATATCCTCTGTATCAACCCGTATTTGCGTCGAAAATTGGCACTGAAATCCTTGCGGTGGAGCTCTGTTTTGCGGATAAAAACCCATCTCATTCCGGATCAAATCGGTTGGCCCATACGCTGGCGTAATTGGCTTGGTGGGTTATTGCCCGCACATATCCCCATTGTACTGAAACTGGCATTTGCCATTACTGTGCTGGCGGTTTCAGGAATGTGCTTGCTGGGTCTATTTATTCTGAACAATCAGAATAATGTACTTCGCGCCCAATTGGACGATTTTGGCCTGACCATGGCCGGTCATTTGGCGCAGCTGGCAGCTGAGCCAGTATTATCCGAAGACACCCTTAGATTACGCTTACTAACCGCTAATCTGGTTGAGGATAAACAGATTCTCGGTGCGGCAGTATATGGCAGTAGTGGAACCCTGCTCTCAGCCGCCGGCTTGATTCCCGAATCGTCCCCAGCAGACCAGACAAATGGCGACATACTGGCGCAACGCCGGTACTGGTACGATACGAACCAGTCTGCTGAGCGTCTGGTCAGTTATTCGGCCAACTCCATATATAAGGGCATTGAAGTTGGCTACGCGGTTGTTACTTTGTCGGTTTCGCTGATGGATAGTGCCAGCACTAAAGCTCAGCGAGCGATTATTTACGCGACGCTTGCAATTAGTTTGCTGGCAACTCTGATGGCTTTTTTTGTGAGTCGGCGTCTATCGCAGCCTATTCATAACCTGATGGCAGCAACACGTGCAATTGATCGTGGTGAACTGGATGTTCGTATCAGTGATCGCAGGAATGATGAAATTGGTTTTCTGATTGATGGCTTTAACAGTATGGCGCAAGGGCTATTGCGTAAATCCCAGGTGGAGCAGGTGTTTTCGCGCTATGTGTCAAAGAATGTGGCCAGTAAAGTTTTGGCGAATATGGATGAGGTGCGGTTGGGCAGTCAACATGTAGAGGCTACGGTACTGTTTGCCGATATGGCGGGTTTTACAGCTATGGCGGAAGATTTGCAGCCGGCAGAAGTATCCAGTCTCTTAAATGAATACTTTACCTATATTTCGATTGCTTGCGGGCTTTACGGTGGTGTAGTGGATAAGTTTATTGGCGATTGCGCCATGTTGGTATTTGGTGCCATCGAGAGCGATAGGGATCAGGTAATGAACGCCATCTGCTGTGCCATGCTGATTCAGATGGTGGCGAAGCAGATCAATATAAAGCGCAGTCAGCGCGGGCAGGCGGAAGTACATTTCAGAATAGGTATCAATAATGGTTCGATGCTGGCTGGAAATCTTGGTTCCAATGAACGCATGGAATATACCGTAGTTGGGGATGCGGTTAACCTTGCATCCCGACTGTGTTATGCGGCACAGCCCGACCAGATTATTGTGCGTGAGGATCTCTGCAGGCAGTTGCAGGATGGTTCCAGGATTTCGGCTACAGCGCAGGGCAGAATATTGATACGCGGCAAATCGGTTCCAGTAAAGATTTACGATGTTACTGACGTACATGTGAAGTATCGTCCAAGATTAGAGGCCGCGTTAGAGGAAGTATTGACCACCGGGCTAAAAGTTAATGCTTAAGCTGAAAGCACTGGCATTATTAATTATCGTCGTCCTGTTATCAGGTTGTGCGACTTCGCCTTATTCCGAGTCCGGTCAAGTCACCATTTCTGAGATAAAGTTGGCAGAAATTCGTAATCTGGTTTCTGAGTTAGTCAAACTGGAAAAGCAAAAAATCCCTGAGCCTGCAGACCGCAAACGTCTCGCCCGATTACACGTTGAAATACAAAAATTTGAGCGCGATGCTATTCGTAAAGCGATTGGTCACGAACAAAATGATGATTGGGAAACGGCAGAAAGCATTCTTCGGCAGGCCTACAAGGTCGTGCCTAAAAGTGATGTATTGCGCATGGCGACATTACACTTTGCCAATCGTCGAGCAATTCGCGAAGAAGTTATTCGAACGGAGTTAGCCATTCATCAGGGTGAACAGTTACTACAGAATGCGGATATTTACAGTTCACTGGAACGTGTTGCACCTTTAAAGTTCTTAACCCGGATCGAAATAAATGCATACCAGCGCAAACGGATTAGCAGCGCCAATAAGTTACAGCAATTCGCAGACAAAGCATTAGCGCGAGAAAATTATTATCTCGCGCACCGTTGTTTGTCGATGTCGCTGCAGCTGCAGCAGAACGAAGATGTCAAACAGAAGTTAGAGCTCGCCGAGTCTAAAATAAGCCAAAGTAAGCAACGATCACGAGCGGAGTCATTCAGGACCACTTACCTTACTTCGGTTGATAATTCAGCTGCAGAATTTTTAGCAGGAGAAGTGCGGCAAGCGTTGCGACAAGATCATTTTCTTGCTGCAAAAAAACACCTCTCAAAATTGCGTCAACGTTACCCGCAGTACCGGGGGCTGGACTCCATCGAATCCCAATATCACTCGCAGCTTGAACGTCACATTGTTAATGCTCTGGAAGAAGGCAAGACCCTGTATAGCAAGGGTAAGGTTGATGAGGCATTGCGAGTGTGGCGGAGTGTTAATCCCTTAGCGCCAAACAATGTTGAGTTGCTATCCAGCATCGCTAGAGCAGAGAAAGTATTGGAAAATCTGAGATTACTGACGACGCAGGAATCTGAATCAGAATAGCTCGTTGCTCGCGCACTAATTTGCCAGCACTTGTTTCTCGCCTTCGGTTCTGGCAACAATAACAGCACAACAACTGTCGCTAAATACGTTAACCGCGGTTCGTATCATGTCCAGAATGCGATCAGTTACCAGAAGCATGCCGATTGCTTCGACGGGCAGACCAACTACACCCAGTATGATGGCAATGGCCACCAGGCTAGCCGCCGGAATTCCCGCGACGCCGATTGAGGTTAACAACGCAACTAACACGATCGTAAATTGAGTGGTAAAACTCAGATCGAGTCCGTAGGCTTGCGCGATAAACATGGCGGCGACACACTCATATAAAGCTGTGCCATCCATATTGATAGTGGCGCCTAATGGTAAAACAAAAGAAGATGTACGATTTGATACGCCTGCCTTCTTCTCTACACATTCCATGGTGATGGGTAACGTTCCAGAAGAACTCGCTGTTGAAAATGCCGTTAGCATGGCGGGTGCCATGGCTTTATAGTGCTTAAGGGGATTTACGCCAGCTACTGTTTTCAGAGCCAGAGCCAGAGTAATAAAAGTATGAAACAGCAGCGCTAGTAGAACTGTTATAAAAAATATCAGCAATGGTTTAAATGCAGAGAATCCGGTTTCCGTAACCGTTTTGGCTACCAGGCCGAACACACCGATCGGCGCCAATTGCATGATAAATAAAGTGATTTTCATCATGGTATCGAATATTGCCTGCCAGAACTGATTCAGCGTCTGTCTAAGTTCAGGTTTTATGCGAGACATATAAAAACCGAAAAGCAGACTAAAACAAATCAGACCCAGCATCTGGCCATCAGCGGCTGCTTTCACAATATTTGGCGGTACCATATCGAGAAAGATATTTAGCATATCGCGACCGCTGCGGGATTCCACAAGCTCAAGCTTGTCGGCAACTTCTTCAGGTGGACTCAAATTAAGTCGCTCACCGGCAGGTTCACCATCAATGACCCCCGGCGCCAGGAGATTGACAAATATCAGGCCGATCAGTATCGCCAGCAGACTGGAACACATGTAAAAGGTTATTGTTTTGCCTCCGAGACGCCCCAGGCTGGCTTTTGCTCCCAGGTTACCCACACCACAAATTATCGAAGATACGATAAGCGGTACGATAATCATCTTCAGACCCCTGAGAAATAAGGTTCCCAGGAAATCGAAAGCTCCATAAAGGTTAATACCCAATACAGCTGTTTCTTTATCTATGATGATACCAATAGCAATAGCGAGCAATATGGCCAGTAGGATTTGCCAATGTAATTTCATAACATGGTCTCGATTAGTTGTTGGTCATATTTGTTGTGGGCAATTATTTTTTAGCTAATTGAATCCGATTTAGTTTCGGATTACGCCGATAAAAAACAGCGGTATGCCCAAGCGTATGTGCGACCTGCGATTGGGTCCGGTCGGCAATTTGTTGAATAAATGTAGCGCGTTGTTCCCGGTCAGCGGCATTTACGCGAACTTTGATCAGTTCGTGGTGTTCGATCGATAAATCAATCTCTTTGACTACATTTTCAGTTAATCCATGTTGACCAATCATTACAACAGGTTTGAGGTCATGCGAAAGATTGCGTAGAGTCTTCTTTTGTTTTTGAGTTAGAGTCATAGTAGTAACAGTTTAAGAGCAGAAGAAAAGTCTAACATAAGCAGTAGACAGGTCGAGACAGGTTTTAGGTATGGGTCGTTCCAAGAGCAGTTCGCGCTGGTTGCGCGAACATAATGAAGATCAGTATGTGCAGCAGGCGCAAGTTGAGGGATATCGCTCTCGTGCGGTGTATAAACTGCAGGAACTGGATGTCAAATACCAACTGCTGCGCCAGGGTATGCGCGTGATTGATTTAGGGGCGGCTCCCGGCGGATGGTCGCAATACGCTATGTTAAAGGTCGGGCACGCAGGGCGGGTCATTGCATCCGACATTTTACCCATGGACGCTATTGCTGGAGTAGAGTTTATCCAGGGAGATTTTCGTGAGGAGCATGTTCTACAACAACTTTTAGATTCGCTGGGCAAACAGGGTGCCGACCTTGTACTTTCCGATATGGCCCCCAATATAAGTGGAGTGAACGCAATTGATGTGCCGCGAGCCATGTATTTGGTTGAACTGGCGCATGAACTGGCAGGCAGGGTACTACGTAATAATGGAGTATTTTTAAGCAAGATGTTTCAGGGGCAGGGCAGCGACGCCTGGCTTCAAATGCTCCGCCAGGATTTTCGTAAGGTGCTGGTCAGGAAACCGGCGGCATCCAGGTCCCGCAGTCGTGAGGTGTATGTGTTGGCGACAGGATTCAGAGGAACGCAACGCTAAGTGGTTCGCCCTGTTTAGCGGAACCAATTATGCTAGAGTTGGACCAAAGCATTCTCTCCAGGCCACGGATTGAGCGCTGTGTGGCTTGAACAACCGCCCTGCGATCACAGATTAGCGGTAATGTAAGGTTCGGGGGATTTATAGCTGGTAACCTGAGGCTTGTTAGGTGCTCGGTATGATTGAGAACGGATAATTCGGAGCAGGTTAGTTCCGGCAATTTCAGAGGATAAGAGATTGAATGATTTGGTAAAAAATATTCTGCTTTGGGCAGTTATTGCAATTGTCCTGATGACTGTATTTCAGAGTATCAATAAGCAGACAACCACGAGTAAAACCTTAAGTTACTCCGAGTTTCTGAATAAGGTCGAAGCCAGTGAACTGGAAAGCGTTGTATTCGACTCGACCGGCCGTGAGATCACTGCTAAAAGCCGTTCCGGTGAAAGATACTATACCTATAGCCCGGAAACAGATAACAAGGCGTTGATCGGCGATTTACGCAAGCATAACGTACATATCGAAGCACTGGAGCCAGAGAACAAAGGTTTGCTGGGCCAGATATTTATCAGCTGGTTTCCATTTTTGCTGTTGATTGGTGTCTGGATCTACTTTATGCGGCAAATGCAGGGCGGTGGTGGCCGCGGCGCCATGTCGTTTGGTAAAAGCAAAGCCAAACTAATGGGCGAGGATCAGGTCAAAATCACCTTTGCCGATGTGGCCGGTGTAGATGAAGCCAAGGAAGAGGTGCAGGAACTGGTTGATTTTCTACGAGATCCCGGAAAGTTTCAGCGGCTTGGCGGCAATATACCGCGGGGCGTGCTGATGGTTGGTTCGCCCGGCACCGGTAAAACTTTATTGGCCAAGGCGATTGCGGGCGAGGCTAAAGTCCCGTTTTTCTCCATCTCCGGTTCGGATTTCGTGGAAATGTTTGTCGGTGTCGGTGCGTCGCGAGTACGCGATATGTTTGAGCAGGCTAAGAAGCATGCGCCGTGCATTATTTTTATTGATGAAATTGATGCCGTTGGTCGTCATCGTGGTGCTGGTCTGGGTGGAGGTCACGATGAGCGCGAACAGACCCTGAATCAGTTGCTGGTCGAAATGGATGGATTTGAAGGCAATGAAGGCATTATCGTCATTGCCGCAACCAACCGTCCGGATGTTCTGGACCCGGCTTTATTACGCCCCGGCCGCTTTGATCGCCAGGTGGTGGTACCACTGCCCGATATTCGTGGCCGTGAGCATATCCTGAAAGTGCATATGCGAAAGTTGCCCCTGGCTGAAAATGTTAAACCCTCGGTCATCGCCCGCGGTACTCCCGGGTTTTCTGGAGCAGATTTGGCCAACCTTGCCAATGAAGCCGCCTTGTTTGCGGCACGAGCCAACAAACGCGAAGTGGATATGGAAGACTTCGAGCGCGCCAAGGACAAGATAATGATGGGTACCGAACGGCGCTCAATGGTAATGAGCGAGAAGGAAAAGAAGCTCACCGCCTATCACGAAGCCGGCCACGCTATTATCGGTTATCTGGTGCCCGAACATGATCCGGTTTACAAGGTCAGTATTATTCCCCGCGGCCGTGCCCTTGGTGTCACCATGTACCTGCCGGAAGAAGATAAATACAGCCATTCCAAGCAGAGCCTGGAAAGCCTGATTTCTTCGCTTTACGGCGGGCGTATTGCTGAAGCGATGATATTTGGTGAAGAATCGGTTACCACGGGAGCGGCAAACGACATAGAACGGGCGACCGAACTGGCGCGAAATATGGTTACCAAGTGGGGACTATCCGACGGACTCGGTCCGTTGTCCTACAGCGAGGATGACGGTGAGGTTTTCCTGGGCCGGTCAGTGACTCAGCACAAGAACGTCTCTGATCAAACAGCGCATAATATTGACGCTGAAATTCGCACAATTATTGATCGTAACTACGGTCGGGCGGAAAAGCTGCTGAATGACAATGTAGAGAAATTACACCTGATGGCGAAAGCTCTGGTTAAATATGAAACTATTGATGCTCAGCAGATTGATGCCATTATGGAAGGCCGGGAACCACCACCTCCTGCCGATTGGGGTAATGGCGATGAGGGGTCTGATGACGATATTAAAAAATCTTCCAGGAAGAAGAAAAGTGGGTCTGACAAGGGTTCAATTGGCGGACCCGCCAGCCTGCATTAGGCTATCTGAAAACTAAATAAAGCCGTAAGTAGCACTGACTTACGGCTTTATTGCAATAAACATTGTCACGGAATCCACAGAATAGGTTCTCAGCAAAACAATCGGCTAACTAGATTATTACTCCTTGCTGTTTTTTAGCTGATATTTACTATATTGCGGTGGGTTTAGTAGTTGGAAGTTAGTATTTATGAAACTTGATTGTGCTGGAAAAATTCTGGATTTATCTATTCCCCGCGTAATGGGCATACTGAACGTCACGCCCGACTCCTTTTACGACGGAGGCCGCTTCAAACGTATCGATGCTGCATTAAAACATGCGGAACAGATGGTGCTGGAAGGTGCGGACATTCTGGATGTTGGCGGTGAATCGACTCGGCCGGGTGCCGCTGGCGTTTCAGCAACGGAAGAAATAGACCGCGTGATGCCGATTATTGAGCAGCTAACTTATAGTTTTGATATTCCAGTTTCAATTGATACCAGTAAAGCCGATGTCATGCATGCAGCGGTGCAAGCGGGCGCAGGACTTATTAACGATGTCTTCGCATTGCAACAGGAGGGAGCTCTGGCAATAGCAGCTGCAGCACCGGTACCGGTTTGTTTAATGCATATGCAGGGTAATCCTCGTACAATGCAGTCGGCGCCCAGCTACCACAATGTTGTGGAAGAAGTGATGCGGTTTTTAACCGGTCGTGTGCAGGTCTGTGAAAAAGCAGGAATTCAACGGCGGCGCATTCTGGTGGATCCGGGTTTTGGCTTTGGTAAAACATTAATCCATAATCTACAACTGCTTGGATCACTAGGGCGGTTTGCCGAGCTTAAGTTACCGGTTCTGGTTGGAATTTCACGCAAGAGTATGTTGGGGGCTATAGTGGCTGATATACGTGGCCAGGAGGGGGCTGTGGGAGTGGATCAACGACTTTATGCAGGTATCGGCGCCGCAGTTATGGCTGCAATGAAAGGTGCTAATATTTTGCGTGTGCATGATGTCAGGACGACGAAAGAAGCATTGGCACCGCTTTTTGCAGTAATGGGTATTAATTCATAGCAAGAAAAAATGTAACGAGTAAAATTCAATAATTAACCAAAAGTAATAATCTAAAGGGACGAGACGTTGAACAGAAAGTATTTTGGTACCGATGGCATTCGGGGCAAAGTGGGTGAGTCCATATTGACGCCAGAATTTGTCCTAAAGCTTGGCTGGGCTGCCGGCAAGGTCCTTAAAACTAGTGGCGACGGACGCATACTGATCGGGAAAGATACCCGTGTTTCAGGTTATCTGTTTGAATCTGCACTGGAGGCGGGATTGTCGGCCGCTGGTGTAAATATTGAATTATTAGGACCGATGCCGACGCCCGCAATAGCTTACCTTACCCAAACCTTACGCGCTTCGGGTGGCATTGTAATCAGTGCCTCACACAATCCTTACGACGACAATGGGATTAAGTTTCTATCCTCTCGAGGCCTGAAACTGCCTGACGAGCAAGAACTGGCAATCGAGGCATTGCTGGATAAACCGATGGATTGCGTGGATTCTTCTGCATTAGGCAAGGCTGTTCGACTGGAGGATGCCTCGGGCCGCTATATTGAATTCTGCAAGAGCAAGTTTCCGGATGAGTACAGTTTAAATGGCCTTACTATCGTAGTCGATTGTGCCAATGGAGCGGCATACCAGATTGCCCCGGCCGTTTTTTCCGAATTGGGGGCCAGGGTTATACGCATGGGTACTGAACCCAACGGCTATAACATCAATCTCGATTGCGGCGCGACCAATCCCCAGACACTGGCAGAACAAGTCATTATTCACAACGCCGACCTGGGAATTGCACTGGATGGCGATGGCGATCGCGTTATCTTAGTCGATCACGCTGGTGAGATCGTCGATGGTGATGAAATTCTCTATATACTGGCTTGTCATGGCCTGCCAAAAGATGCGCCCGGCACTGGTGTAGTCGGTACCTTGATGAGCAATATTGGTCTGGAGATTGCCTTGAAAGAGCGTGGCGTAGAATTTCGTCGGGCTAAAGTGGGTGATCGCCATGTTATGCAGATACTGGAAGAACAGGATTGGTATCTGGGCGGAGAAACTTCGGGCCATATAATCTGCCGGGCAAAATCGCCAACTGGTGACGGCATAGTGGCCGCCTTGCAGGTGCTGTCCGCTATGATGAGTGCCGGCAAGAATTTGCATGACATCAAACAGGGGATGAAGAAATATCCGCAAACCATGATCAATGTGCCATTGACCACCAGCGACAATCCCTGCCAGAACGGCGATGTACAAAAAGCAGTGAGCAACGCAGAACAGGTATTAAATGGCGAGGGCAGAGTCTTATTGCGTGCATCGGGTACTGAGCCCCTGTTACGGGTCATGGTTGAGGGACGAGATGAACTGCAGGTTCATCAATTGGCGCAGTCCATTGCCGATGTAGTGGCGAACGTCAGCTAGCGCCTTAATAGATCCTGGTTAGCCCGAACTTTATTGATAACCAATTTCTCGTTTCAGCCTGCCCAGTAATTGCTGTTTGCTGAGAGATTTGTTCTCCGGTCTGGTGCACATTTCGTAACATTGCCGAAACAACACCGCCTGTTTGCGAAGACTTAGTCCGCCGGTAGGTGCCGCTGGCATTTTCCCAAGAAATTCAATGCTGATCTGCACTGCTTTATGCTGCAATTGATCGCCGGTTTTTTTTATCACTTCATGGGTGGGGTTCTCGCTGAGCCCTTCCAGCCACAACGCCGAAACCCCCAGCGCACAGGCAAGTTTTACAATATCACCGGTATGTTCTGAACGACCGGTTTCCAGTTTGGATATCATTTGCTGACAAACGCCGCTAATCATCGCCAGATCCTTTTGGGTCAGGCCTTTTTCTCGACGTAGCCACTTTATACGTTGACCTAAATTCATGTTACCGCACCGTACAAACGCTGTACCTGGCTGTCAATTATTGAATTCAGTAACCAGCCTTTGTGGCTACGCACGCTTGGTATAAGGTCAGATTGATTTATGTTATCGCGGCTAGTACCATTCCCACCCTTTTTAACCCACAGCAGGAGAGTTCAATGCGTCAACCCCTCGTAGCAGGCAACTGGAAAATGAATGGTACAAAAACCAGTGTGGCGAGCTTGTTGTCTGAATTAGTAGCCGGATATTCCGATGCATTGAATGCCGAAGTCGCGGTATGTCCTTCCTTTATTTTTCTGGAACAGGCTGCCGCAGCCATCCAGGGAACCGGTATTGCACTGGGATCACAAAATGTTTGCGATCAGGATAAAGGCGCGTTTACCGGCGAGGTAGCGGCTTCTATGTTAAAAGAAGCGGGTGTTAAGTACGCCATAGTTGGTCATTCAGAACGTCGACATGTATATGGCGAGACCGATGCTCTGGTTGCTGCCCGATTTGCCGCGGCCAAAAGAAACGGATTGGTGCCCATCCTGTGTATTGGTGAGACTCTGGAAGAACGCGAACAGGGTGTTACCGAAGATATCTGTTCAACCCAGATCGACGCGGTGATCGATTTACTGGGCGTTGAAGGATTGAAGGGATCGGTAATTGCTTACGAACCGGTGTGGGCTATCGGTACCGGTAAAACAGCGACACCAGAGCAGGCGCAATCTGTGCACGCATATATTCGCGCCAAGATAGCTGCACAGGACGCTGCGTTAGCGGAATCCATTCGTATTCTGTATGGTGGCAGTATGAATGCCGCAAATGCTGCGGAATTGTTGTCGCAGACAGATATTGATGGCGGACTTATCGGCGGTGCAGCGCTGAAAGCGGAAGATTTTTTAACCATTTGTCGCGCCGCTTAATTTGCCAGAGTAAATTAATATGCAACTTCAATCTTTCTTGTTAGTCATTCAGGTTATTCTTTCCATCTCGCTGATTTCATTGATCCTGATACAGCACGGGCGCGGCGCTCAGGCGGGCGCGGCCTTTGGCAGTGGAGCTTCCGCAACAGTATTCGGTGCCCGAGGTTCGGCCTCGTTTTTAACCAAAATTACGACGCTACTGGCAATAATCTTTTTCGCCAATAGTTTGGGGCTGGCGTATTTATCCGCTATGCAGCCTGAACAGCAAAGCTTGATTGATCAGCTGAATATCGAGACCAGCGAACCGGCCGTTGTGGAACCAAGCCTGTTACCGTCGGATGTCCCGTCGGTTGAACAGGCTGAGAATATCGATCCAGTCAACGCCGTGGTGGGCGATTTAGAAG
>CAJHXF010000293.1_pt1 | contig 15982 bp, 12 predicted proteins | sample 9198441 | NCBI WGS metagenome assembly CAJHXF01 (sample SAMEA7708335, study PRJEB35096) | sediment metagenome | biome: marine neritic benthic zone biome [ENVO:01000025]; feature: sediment [ENVO:00002007]; material: shallow marine sediment [ENVO:03000034] sea grass bed [ENVO_01000059] ...
GAGTAGTCGGCCAGATATCCTTCAAATAAACATCATTACCCTCTGCATCCTGAGCCAGCGGTTCCTGATAAGGATCGATATCGCTGCGGCCGGCGATCGCGTAGGCAACGACCAACGGCGGCGATGCCAGAAAGTTCATGCGAATATCCTGGTGAATACGCCCTTCAAAATTACGATTACCGGATAACACAGACGACACGATTAACTGATTTTGTTGAACAGCTGCCGTAATTTCGTCCGGTAACGGACCGGAATTACCTATACAGGTGGTGCAACCGTAGCCCACCACGTTAAAACCCAGCTGCTCCAGATAGCCCAGCAGACCGGCCTGCTCAAGATAATCGGTAACTACCAGAGAACCCGGCGCCAGCGAGGTCTTAACCCAGGGTTTCACGCTGATTCCACGCTCTACTGCATTTTTGGCCAGTAGACCCGCAGCCATAATCACGCTGGGATTGGAAGTGTTAGTACAACTGGTAATCGCCGCTATAACAACGGCACCATCAGCCAAATTAAAGTGCTGGCCTTTATATTCCACGGCGGCCACATCGCGATCGCCGCGATCAGATTGCATATCTTCTAGCACCTGACCAATCTGCTGACCTGCATCGCTTAGTGCAATGCGATCCTGCGGTCTTTTGGGCCCGGCCAGACTGGGCACCACATCGCCTAAATCCAGTTCCAGAACATCGGTATAGTCGGCTTCAGACCCACTTTCGCGCCAAAGCCCCTGCGCTTTGGCATAAGTTTCAACCAGTGCGATTTGATCTTCGGCGCGATTGGAAAGCCGCAGATACGTTAGAGTCTCCTCATCAATTGGAAATATGCCGCAGGTTGCGCCGTATTCCGGCGCCATATTGGCGATGGTAGCCCTGTCGGCTAAAGGCAGATGACTTAGTCCTTCACCAAAAAACTCGACAAATTTGCCGACAACACCGTGCTGCCGTAACCTCTCAACAATCATTAACACCAGATCCGTCGCGGTAGCCCCTTCTTTAAGGCGACCGGTCAGCTTAAAGCCAACTACCTGAGGTATAAGCATGGTAACGGGCTGACCCAGCATCGCTGCCTCCGCCTCGATACCACCTACACCCCAACCTAAAACGCCTACGCCGTTGATCATCGTGGTGTGCGAATCTGTGCCTACCAGGGTGTCCGGATAGGCCTGTAGCACCCCATTGTTTATCTGCCCAAAAACGACTCGAGCCAGATACTCCAGGTTAACCTGATGCACAATTCCGGTTGCCGGAGGGACGACTGCAAAGTTGTCCAGTACCTTCTGACCCCAGCGCAAAAAGCTATAACGCTCCTTATTGCGTTGATATTCGATGGCGGAGTTCAAATCCAACGCTGCAGAACTGCCGAAATGATCAACCTGTACCGAATGGTCGATAACCAGTTCAGCCGGGGATAATGGATTTATTTTATCCGCATCGCCCTCCAGCGCCGCCATGGCATCTCGCATTGCGGCCAAATCCACCACCGCGGGCACACCGGTAAAATCCTGCATCACCACACGGGCCGGGGTAAAAGCAATCTCCTGTTCAGGCTCGGCGCTGGCATCCCAGTTAATTAATGCCTGAATATCGTCGACACTGGTGTTAACGCCATCCTCGTGACGCAGCAGATTTTCAAGTAGAATTTTTAGTGAATAAGGTATGCGCCCTATCTTTTCACCAAGGGCGATTTTTAGATCATAGATTTCGTAGTTTTTGCCATTGACTGTAAGCTGGCGACGCGTCTTCAAACTGTTCTTCATTCAGTATTCCTGGTTTATCAATGGGTTAGCCATGCTCCCGACACATTCTGGTGGGTACCGAAGAGGCGCGGATTATAGCCTAATTCCATTCCGACCGGACATTCCACCAAGACGTATTATTCTCTTTTGCATAGGTTTTGATCCGGTCAGGTGCATCATAGATTCGCTTCCGCCTCCATCCCTACATGCGAAGTCCAGCAATCGGATACTGCTGTCTAGTAGCTGGCCGTGGTACTGCCGGGAACTATGGTTTGTCGGGAATGCCGCCTGCCGTCAGTTTGGCCGGATCAAGCAATGATTCTAGTGTCTCTTTGCCAAGCTCTGTGTTTTCCAGTGCCACTTCCAGTACTGCCCGTTTTTCAATATAGGCCTGTTTCGCGATTGCAGCGCCTTTTTCATAACCAATAACGCTGTTTAACGCGGTAACCAGAATCGGGTTACGATCCAGTGCATCGTTTAGCTGATCGTTATTTACCTGAAAATCTCGAATCGCCTTATCCGCCAGCACCCGGGTCGAGTTCGACAACAACTCGATACTTTGCAGCAGGTTGTAGGCAATGACCGGCAAGGCTACGTTCAGCTGAAAATTGCCGCTTTGACCGGCCACGGTGATGGTGCTGTCATTGCCCACGACCTGCGCCGCAACCATGGCCACTGCCTCCGGTATCACAGGATTGACCTTGCCGGGCATGATACTGCTTCCAGGCTGCAATGCCGGCAGCAATATTTCTGATAGCCCGGCCAATGGTCCGCTGTTCATCCAGCGTAAATCATTGGCAATTTTCATCAAGCTGACAGCGAGAGTCTTCAGTTGACCGCTCATTTCCACCGCGCTGTCCTGACAACTGAGCGCCTCAAAGAAATTGGGTTTTGATGAAAACGACACTACCGTCATAACGGTTAGACGTTCGGCGACTTTCTCGCCAAATTCCGGATTGGCGTTAATACCCGTACCAACAGCGGTGCCTCCTTGTGCCAGTTCCTGCATACGTCGCAGACTGGAGGTGATACGGGCCATACCGTTTCGTATCTGGGTGGCCCAGCCGCCCAGTTCCTGTCCCATGGTGATCGGCATCGCATCCATTAGATGAGTACGGCCGGTCTTAACCGTTGATGCCAGCTCATCCGCTTTGGCTTCGATCACAACGGCCAGATGCTCCAATGCGGGCAGTAGTTCTTCAACAATTTCCAGGCAAGCGCTAACGTGAATGCAGGTGGGAATTACATCGTTCGAACTTTGCCCCATATTGACATGATCATTCGGGTGTATTGCCCTACCCGATTGCTTGCTGGCGAGCGTTGCAATCACTTCATTAGCATTCATATTAGTGCTGGTGCCGGAGCCGGTCTGAAAAACATCCACAGGAAAATGCCGGTCGTGCTTACCCTCAGCAACTTCCATTGCCATGCTTTCAATCACTTCCGCATCTTCCGGCTGCAGCAAACCCAGTTCACGATTGACGGCAGCACAGGCCGCTTTCACCAAACCCAATGCTCTAATAAAACTTCTTGGCATGGCCAGACCGCTGATTGGGAAGTTCTCAATAGCCCGTTGGGTTTGGGCACCATATAAAGCATCAGCAGGTACTTTCAGCTTTCCCATGCTGTCTTTAACTGTTTTAAATTCTTTATTGCTCACCGTCGCCGGCCTCGCTTTGCTAGGTTAGTTAAAATCTTTTTTCGGCGCCTTATCCAGACACGCCAAAGTAGGTTGATAACAGGGCATCCATTGTCTAATAAAGCAACGGATATTGGTACCGGATTACGGGTGCCGTGCTTGCTGGTGGCAAACCAGTTATGCAAATCGGGTTAACGACCGATCAACGTAACAGCCTGCGTAAAAAGTTAACCTGTCCTGCACTTGACTGCTTTAGTAAGGCGTAAACCTGTATTTGTCCAACATCCGTCATCTGACACACCAGATTGTACAAAATACTACCCCGTCAGGCGCCTTCACGCGCGATTTATCGTCTCAACGTAATATTTGTACGCCGACCTGGGGCTATTCTGCGTGAAAGACGCAGTCAGTGATATAATCAGCTGTCTTCAATCACTAAGCTAAAGCGATGGAACTATCTTCATTAACAGCAATATCCCCCATTGACGGCCGATATGCGGGTAAAACAGCCGAACTGCGCGAGATTTTCAGTGAATACGGCCTGATTAAATATCGAGTTATGGTGGAAATTCAGTGGCTGCTGGCACTATCCGAACATAAAGCTATAAGCGAATGCCATGAGTTGGATCAACCAACCAAAGAGTTGCTCGATACTTTATCTGTTCAGTTTAACGAGCAGGATGCAAAACGAGTTAAAACAATTGAGCAGACTACTAATCACGATGTAAAGGCAGTTGAGTACTACCTGAAAGAACAGTTTGCAGATCACCCCAAACTTTCAGATATCAGTGAATTTATACATTTCGCCTGTACCTCTGAGGATATTAGTAATCTTAGCTATGCAATGATGCTGAACGATGCGCGTAATGACTTGCTGTTACGGGATATTGAGCGGCTAATTGGCGCGCTGATTAAAATTGCCCGCAAGCAGGCTGATGTACCTATGTTGTCAAGAACACATGGCCAGGCGGCAACCCCCACGACGATAGGAAAAGAATTCGCAAACATTGTTCACCGGCTGGAACGCCAACGCGATCAGATCGCAAAGGTTGAAATCACTGGTAAAATAAATGGCGCGGTAGGTAACTTTAATGCGCACTATGTTGCTTATCCTGACGTTGACTGGCAGGAATTTGCCAAAAAATTTGTTGCGCATTTAGGCCTCGTCTGGAATCCCTACACTACACAAATTGAACCGCATGATTTTATGGCGGAATTATTTGACTCAGTTAGACGGTTTAATACTGTGTTAATTGATTTTAGCCGTGACATCTGGGGTTATATATCACTGGGTTATTTCAAGCAGAAAATGGTTGCCGGTGAAGTCGGTTCTTCGACCATGCCGCATAAAGTGAATCCCATTGATTTTGAGAACGCAGAAGGTAATTTAGGAATCGCCAATACGTTATTTGATCATTTATCCAACAAACTACCTGTCTCTCGCTGGCAGCGGGACCTTAGCGATTCCACAGTCCAGAGAAATTTGGGCGTTGCCTTTGCTCATTGCAGAATAGCTTACCAGTCCATGTTAAAGGGTATCGGCAAGCTGGAACTGAATACTGCACGGATTGATGAGGACCTGAATAATAGCTGGGAAGTTCTAGCGGAAGCTATTCAAACCGTAATGCGTCGTTACGGCATAGAACAACCGTACGAAAAACTTAAGGCGCTGACTCGTGGCCGTGAAGTTAATCAGAATACAATCGCAGCATTTGTCGATCAGCTAGAACTGCCGCAGGACGCCAAAGATCGACTAAAGGCACTGACACCATCAAACTACATCGGAAATGCTGACAAGTTAGCCAAGTTTATCTAAATGGGTAAAACTATTGGACAGCTTGATCTGCATATACTCGGCCAGACGAAGGAAGAATTTGAGATCGAAGGGGTAGATGAAGTATCGGCCATATCGCTTGATCTTGCTTTGCAGTGTAGACGGATTATTCAGATCACCAGCCGTCATCTAGATCAGGCTCTGTATGATAACGATACCTTTATTCAGGCCTTAAAAACTCTGATCAAACGCAGTCGATTCAGTACCATTCAGATACTCGTCCAGGATAGCACACCGGCCGTAAAATCCAATCATAAATTGATTGCATTGCATCAACGGTTCAGCAGCTACATACACATTCGTAAAATTAGCAAAGAATACAAAAATTATAATGAGGCAATTCTAATGGCTGATGAAACTGGTTTTATTTATAGGCAATTTGCTGACCGCTATAAAGCCAGTGTAAATTACAGCGATCCATTAAGGGCAAAAAAGCTTGCTGAAGGTTTCAATGAAATCTGGGAAGTAAGCGAACCGGACCCGCATGTTAGACGTTTAAATCTGTAAGCATCTGCAAAGGGCAAAAGGATATGAATCGACGGAACGCTATACACTTATTATTGTTATTTGTATTTTCAGGTATTCTGATCGCTCAGCAGCTTAACATTATTGAACTTAGGCATCGTCAAGCTGAAGAACTAATTCCAACAATCAGACCACTGCTCAAAGAAAACGAGGGTATCAGCGGTCAAGGCTATGAACTGTATTTGAATGCCAGCGCTGAAACGGCACAGAATATTCGTAAGCTAATTACTCGTTTGGACAAAGCGCCGGCTCAATTGTTGATATCACTTAGAAATTTCAATATTGGAACAGATAATCAATCCGGGACCTCTATCAGCGGCTCGCTAAACCATGGCAATGTACAACTTACTGCTGGAGCAACACCGATTGATGACAGCGTAACCATCCAGGCTTCGTCATCGCTCTCTGCTACTATCGAACGCCAACAACCACAGATAAGAGCCACTGAAGGGGAACCTGTCCTGATCTATGCAGGAAGCAGCGTACCCATCACAATTAAAGATCGTCGATACCGTAATGGTCGTATTATCGAACGGGGAATCACTGATTATCGCCCGCTACAAAGCGGATTTTATGTTACCGCCTGGGTTAATGGGGAAAATGTCAGGCTGGAAATCGACCAAAAGGATGATAGCCTGCAGAACAGCGGCGCAATTAATGTATCTTCGATCAAAACCAGCGCACAAGGCAGGCTTGGAGAGTGGATTACAATCGGCGGGATCGACTTAGTTCGCCGTAATTCATCAATAAACAGTAACAGTAAAACCGCAGTGTCCACCGAAACCCGCAATACCGTTTCAATTAGGGTAGAAAAACTGAACCAGCCGATTACTCAATAATTCCGTAAGTGGGCCACTATCTAGTACAACAGGTCTGCGAATTAATGTATTAGTGACTATCTTCTTAGTACGGTATTAGCTTTACAGGAGGAATACCTGTGCATCGATCGTTCATGCGCTACATCGTATTCGGCTATCTATTTCTACTGTTCTTGCCTGCTTTCGCCATGGACGACTATGAGGCCGCACGCCAGAGACTCATCCAGACAATTCGCGAGGATGTCAGAGCAACGGTATCGTACATAAACAAACACGCTTTGGATCAGCGAGTCATGCAGGCAATGTCATCTGTACCCAGGCATGAATTTGTACCAATGGATCAGCGACCCTATGCTTATCTTAATCGGCCGCTACCTATCGGCTATGGTCAGACCATATCACAGCCTTATATTGTCGCTATCATGACAGACTTACTGGAGCTTGATCAGCAAGATAAAGTACTTGAGGTTGGCACCGGTTCCGCTTATCAGGCTGCAATACTGGCGGAACTGGTCGCCAGGGTTTATAGCATCGAAATTATCAAACCTCTTGCACAGAGAGCAACATCTCTGATTGATCGTCTGCAATATGCCAATATCAATATCAAACAGGCCGACGGTTACTACGGCTGGGAAGAAAATGCACCATTTGATGCAATTATTGTGACGGCCGCGGCCAGCCATATCCCACCACCGCTGATTAAGCAACTAAAACCCGGTGGCAATATGGTCATCCCCGTCGGCAGCCGTTTTCTAACTCAGGAGCTACTGCTTATCCATAAAAAACAAAATGGCCACATCACAACCAGACAAATCATGCCTGTAATATTTGTTCCTCTAACCGGCGACCATTAGGTAGTTACGTGGAAGCATCATGCAACGCCCTCCTTACCTTTCACTGACATTACTTTCTGCCGCTATCCTCGCGTACGAAATTCTTTTAATACGGCTGTTCTCGATAATTCAATGGCATCATTTTGCCTATATGATTATAGGGCTGGCGTTATTTGGTTTTGGCATTAGCGGCGCAATTATAAGCAGTTGTCAGAAATGGTTTATTAATCGTTATATATCGGTTTATATCAGTATTATCCTGCTTTTTGGGTTAACCGCATTCTTCTGCTTCTATGCTGCTCAGTCTTTCCCGTTAAATATTGAAGAAGTGTTCTGGGATATATCTCAATCGGCCTATCTAGCCTTTATATTCATCTTACTGGCCGTTCCATTCACCGTTGCCGCGGCTGGAATATGCCTGTCGCTGATGCGTTACAAAACACACACTGGACCTGTTTATTCTGCGAGTCTTGCGGGATCCGGTATTGGCAGTATTTTGGGTGTGCTGCTGTTATATATCGTTCATCCAGAAACAGTTTTAATCATTATCAGTATATTCAGCTTCGGTGCTGGACTAATTGCGAGCATTGAACTGGATAAAATTCTAAAAGTTAAGCGTGCTTTAATCGTGGTCTTATTATCTACCTTACTTGTGCTGTTGAATCAGACACTTGATCTGGAAATGTCACCGTACAAGCCATTACAACAATCGTTGCATATTGACGGTACTAAAATCGTAAAAACAAAAACCAGCGCGTTAGGGCTGATCAATGTCATAGAAAATGTGAGTCTGCCATTGCGGCACGCACCGGGTTTGAGCTTAAACACGGTCATTGAACCCCTTCCCCAGCTTGGCGTGTACACTGACGGTGATAATTTTACTGCGATTACACGCTACCCTGAACATATGGGGAACCTTGAATACCTGGATCAGACCAGTAGCGCCTTAGCCTATCATTTGAGTCAGCCAAAAACGGTGCTAATTGCCGATGCTGGAGGCGGTGCTGGTGTTTTACAGGCACTCTATCACGGAGCTTCAGAAATCGATGCTACCGAAACCAATTCACAGATAATCGAATTAGTAAATAAAGATTTTCAGAACTTCTCGGGGAAGCTCTACTCGCGAACAAACGTTTCAATTCACAATATGACGAACCGGGAGTTTGTCACCCACACTAAAAATAAATTTGATTTTATACAAATATCTTCACCCGATTCATATAGTGCGAGTTCTACCGGGCTATATGCGCTAAACGAAAACTATTCGTATACAACTGAAGCGCTAAAACTGTATCTCAGCAAGCTTAATCCCGGCGGTTATCTTTCGATTACCAGCTGGATCACCCTTCCACCTAAAGAAACAATAAAATTACTGGCGACCGCTATACGGGTACTTAAAGACTCTAGTTTGCAGCCGCCTGATTTACGCTTAATTCTTATTCGAAGCTGGCAAACCAGTACACTCTTAATTAAAAACGGCCTGTTGACTGAAAGCGATACCAAGCTTGTACTAAATTTCTGCAATAACAGATCATATGATGTTGCTTACATTCCCAATATAAAGAATGATCAGGTAAATCAATACAATATTCTTAATAGCCCGATATACTATCAGGCCGCTCTGGCTTTACTAGGTCCTGATTACGATAGTTATCTGGAAAAATATAAATTTAATATTGTCCCGGCCTCGGACAACCGGCCCTACTTTTCTAACTACTTTAAATGGTCTGCCTTTGGGGAAATTTTAAATCTATTGGATAAGGGCGGAATGCCTCTTGTTGAAATGGGCTATATAGCTCTAATAATAATTCTAAGCATTTCTATTGCATTAGGTGTCGTGATAACAATCATTCCCATATGTGTGTTGTTACGAAGAAGCCCATCGATGGCTGACCGTATGGATTATTTACGCCTATTTCTCTATTTCTTTTGTATTGGCCTATCTTTTATTATGCTGGAGATCGCGTTTATAAATAGATTTTTACTGTTTCTGCACCACCCTATCTTTTCCGTAGCAACCATAATTACGTCATTTCTGTTATTTGCAGGCATAGGCAGTCTGAATTCAGGTTATATCGCCAAGAAGATAGGACACAAGGAAACATTTTTTCTAGCACTGGTATCTATTACATCGATATGCCTTCTATATAACTCTGGAATCGACAATTTATTTCTGTTTTTTACTAACCAGTCGTTCTTTATTAGAGTAGTAATATCAATCTTTCTATTGTCGCCATTAGCTTTTTTTCTAGGCATGCTTTTTCCGCTGGCCCTTTCAGGTGTTTTAAGAAAAGCTAATGCGTTGGTGCCGTGGTTGTGGGCGGTAAACGGCTGCGCTTCAGTGATTGGAACTTCATTGGCAACATTGTTGGCTATGCACTGCGGTTTCCAATTTGTGATTCTTCTGTCGGTTTCTCTTTATTTGATCGCGATTTTAACATTGCCTAAACAATTTACGTCGAATCACTTGCAATAATAGTTTGGATTTTCAACAGCATTTTTTCAAAATGCGGGCCCTTCCAGTATACTTTCTTGCAGCTTTTACATCGGAAGAATTTCTTATAGTAGTAAGCCGTTTTAGGTAAAATATCCTTGATCACCTCTGATTTCGTAGCTTCAGTAATAGCGCCATTACACTGTAAACAGCGGTGAAAAGGCGTTATATTATTTTCAAGTTGGAAACGCTTAATAACCTGTTTAGTCTGCTTTACCGGATCGTCACTGAAAATAAAACAACCGTGCGAAACAATTCTATTATAAAGTAGCCGGCGATCGCGTGTAAGAATGATACGGTGTTCCTTAAGCCCAGTTTGAATTACCTCAGAATCTGTAAAATCTTTATTGTATAGACAGTCGAAACCGAGCAATCTCAGGCACCTTGATAGCTTTCCGAGATTGGCATCAGCGATAAAGCTGGTTCTTCGCAGTGGCAACTCTCTAAGTTTTACTATTGGTGAAATGTCAAAGGCTTCAAATTGCGGATAAACCGAAACATGATCGGAGTGGTTTAATCTGTAGGCAAAGCTGACTGATTCACCGTTAACGATGACCAAGTCCACTTCGGTATGGGGAATACCTATAGCTTCAATAGGATCCTTAACAGCAGGATTGCCCTTAAATCGATAACTAAAATTAACTTTTCTCCTGTCTGGCGGGAGAAACTGATTTAATTCTTCATAAAACCTGAAATGTGCAATATTGTCTTTCAAATAGTTCTCTGCCGGTAGTAAAAATTGCTGCAAGATTACTGATTAATAGGCTGAATATTATAGGCGATCTCGTAGAGTTCAATAGATCAAAAAGCACACACCTTTATTAGGAATCGTCCCCGATCTATGTTAAAAAATTATAGTAGATAATACCCACTTGCGTTGCACCACCAGAATCTTGGTAAATACCCTCATTTGACATCAACAACTGCAATAATGACTGCCGAATCGTCAGTAACCGAAAATTTGCTACCGCTCGCCGAATTCAACATGACAATCCATGGCAACCAGACTATGCTAATGTCACGTAGCAGTATCATTTTGGAGAACGATAATGATCGAAAAAATTTCAAAAGATGAACTAAAATCAAATTTACTTTCCCCCAAACATTGGCAACGCCTTATTTATATGCTGTTATTCGCAGTTCTGCTGTACGTGGCCAGCATAACAGTATGGGTCTTAGTCGCGCTGCAGTTCCTGTTCGCGTTAATTACAGGCAGAGATAACGCCAATCTACGCAGTCTCGGTGGCTCAATTTCGACCTATATCTATCAGGCGCTGCAATTTCTAACTTATAGTAGCGAGCAAAAACCATTTCCATTTTCCGACTGGCCAAGCGCTCCCAGTGAGAAAGCCGAGAAAGATACGACGGAACCTGAGCAGATCACTGAAGAAGGACAGAAATAGGTGTTGTTAACTTTGATATTCTGACAAATTGTCTACTGTATAAATAATGAGCAAATTTGCCGATCTGTTTAGACCGAGAGCGATTATTGGCCTTATTATTATCGCCGTGGCTATGCTGATATTGTTGGAGAATCTAGGTATCAGTATATTTCAAAAAGTTTTGGGTAACTGGCCTCTGGCATTGATAATTATCGGTGCGGCCATGATTTATGGTCCAAATAAGGGCAAAAACCGTGTTATACCAATTGCGTTAATCGGATTAGGCATATTATTTCTATTGACGATTTATGACGTATTTAACCTGCACTGGAATAAACTTATTGTACCGGTACTGCTTCTCATTGTGGGTTTGTATTTTTTGAGACCACGGCTATTTGGCTCCTCTGAGTATGCATCGCCTGAAAATAGTATCGAAGTTTTTTCCATATTGGGTGGCGGTGAATTCAATTCCCGGTCACCAAAACTATCTGGCGGATATATCACCTGTATACTTGGTGGTTCAAATATTGATGTTCGGGATGCCGATATGGAGAACAGCAGCATGGAATTAGACGTTCTATCTTTTATGGGTGGCGCCGATATTAGGGTGCCTACTCATTGGCAAGTCAATATTAAGGCAGTACCTTTACTTGGAGGTATTTCGAATAACACAACATGCCTGGCCGAACAAATGCAGTTACCAAAGAAGACGCTGACGATTAAAGGTTACGCAGTGATGGGTAGTATTGACGTTAAAAATTAATGCACCCTGTCTTTCATTCATCGCGTAACCTGATAGTTGTTGCCAGCTTATGGCTGGCACTGTCTTTCATAATTTGCTATTCATTGTATTATATTCTCGATATTGATTTTGGCGATTCATTAATCCTCTTCCTGCCATTATTTTTTGCATTTTTCTTTTTTTGCATTGCGAACTATTTTATCTGTTTGCGCCTGCCAATTCGTCGAACCAGCTTACCACGACTATTTATTACCCAACTAGCCGGAATGGCGTCGACGCTTGTAATATGGCTTGTTGTTGGCGTTGTCTATGCCTATATATTAGACAAAGCTGATCCCGGAGAATGGGTACCGCTGTTTTGGGATTCTATTGTCCCACTTATTACTATTGGAGCAATTCTTTATTGTTTCTGGATACTGGTTCATTATATCTACCTAATGGCAGAACAGCATGATCAGATGGAGCGTACAGAACTAAAGCAGAGACTGCTAATCAGTCAGACAGAGCTGCAAGCGGTAAAAGCGACTGTCCACCCACATTTTTTGTTCAACAGCTTGAATACATTAGCCAATCTGTCTCTTGCCGACCCCAGAAAAGTCCATGATTTGTGTTTAAAGATCGCTGAATTCTTGCGTTACAGTGTTAGTTACGGAAAAAAGAATACTGCGACCGTTGGTGAAGAAGTAACACACATAAAAAACTATTTAAGTGTTGAAAACGAACGGTTTGGGTCGCGTCTAAGAGTTGTATTTGAACTGGGTGATAATATCAATGAAGTGCCGATTCTACCGTTAGTACTATTTCCACTTGTGGAAAACAGTATAAAACATGGTATAGACCACAGGCTTGAAGGCGGCACATTATCAATAAGTATTAAAAAACAGGCTGAGATGCTGGTTATTTGTATAGAGAACCCTTATGACGATCTAGACAAAAAAGCCGGCGAAAATATTGGCCTTGAATCTGTTAGAAAACGATTGAATGCACACTATGGAGAATCAAGTCAATTAACGACAATTGCAAATACAAATACCTTTATTGTAAAACTGAAAATTCCAGTTGATATCGAAACTGATGAGCCAAACTCTCCCCAACTCGATTAGTGCGATCATCGTCGACGACGAAGCTCACGCGCGCCAGTCTTTGCGTAAAGCTTTACAAGATTTTTCTCAAATTAACATAGTAGGCGAGTCCGAACATGGTTTCGCGGCTATCCGACAAGCTAGCGAACTTAACCCGCAAATAATGTTTCTGGATATTCATATGCCGAAGCTGGATGGATTTGATGTGCTGGATCTGTTGGGCGATGAAGCTCCATTGGTGGTTTTTGTAACGGCTTATGATGAATATGCAATTCGTGCATTCGATAATAACGCCGTGGACTATCTTCTAAAACCGCTTGACCCAAAACGCCTGAAGAAAACCATCGAGCGTATTCAACAACGGTTAAATACAACAGAAACTGATTCTTTGAATAAATTTCTTTCGCAACGGCAGCATGACCAATCCCCGCTCCAGCGCATTCTGGTTCGAGACGGCCATGAAATTCATGTTATCCAGGTCGAAAATATCCTTTACATTGAGGCAGCCGATGATTACGTTGCTATTCACACTCACAATACTACACATATAAAACAGGATCGCTTACAAAAACTGGAGGTCTTGCTAGATCCAGACAAATTCTGCCGTATTCATCGATCGTATTTACTTAACGTGAGTTATCTGGCCAGCATCGAGTCCGAAAACAAAGACAATAAAGTGGCGATTTTGAAAAACGATAAACGATTAGCTATTAGCAGAAGCGGCTATAACCGCTTAAAAAAGTTACTATGAAGAGTGTATGTCAGCAAGTAAAAAACTGATCGCGATAAAAGCGCCAGGAAGCCGACACTCGTTTATACCGCTATCGCTTTAATTATCTGCTTTTTCTAAGGCAATTAAACTTTTCTTTTCGCCGGTAGTTAAGTAAATATTTCCGTCATATATCACCGGACCCGATGCGTTTCTACTGCTTACTCGATACTGCCATAGAATGGCACCATCTTTAATATTATAGGCATAGACATTGCCATCGGTGCTTGTAACATACACCGCATCTGGTGTAATAACCGCCGGTTGGTTAATTGAACCAAAACTTTTTCTTTCCCATTTTTTTTTACCCGTTTTCGGGTCGAGGCCATAAACCAATCCTCCTGTATCCGCAGCAACAATTACTTTTTTGCTGACTGCCGGCGATACCCGTACCGCACTGGAAACATGAAAGTTGAAAAGTAACTGTCCGTTTTTCTTGGCCAGCGACAACACTCTGCTATCATCACTACCGATTATTACCTTGTTGCGATAAATAACTGGTGCTGAAAGAATTGCTTTACGCGCTCGATAATCCCAGAGTCGTTCACCGGATTTGGCGTCTAGGGCCAGGACATGGCCTTTACCTGTACCGACGACGGCAACTTTGCCATCACTGGCAATCGCGGCATGGACCGGACCCATTACATTAACCGTCCAAAGCCTCTCGCCAGACTTAGCATTAATAGCATGAACATATCCACTAAGGTCACCGATAATTATTGTCCCGGATGCAAGTGTCGGTGAAGCGAGCACTCTGCTTCCGGTTTGATATCGCCAGAGCTTTTCTCGATTCAGCACATTAACCGCATATACATTGCCATCCTGGCTGCTCAGATATACGACTTTTCCGTCAACAACCGGGCTACTTTCTATCCGGCCTCTTGTGCGAAAGCGCCGTATCAGGCTCCCGTCTTTGATGTTAACAGCATGTATAGCACCGTCATCTGCGCCGATATAGACGGTATTCCCGACAATTACTGGAATAGAACGACTACTGCTACCAATATGATACGACCATTTTACTACCGGGTTTTCTAATAGATCATACTCGTCATAGTAACCTGTATTTTCAGAGTCTGCCTGATACATCAATGTTTCTGAAATGGCAACAGGCGTCCCTGCGATCAACAATAAAACTGACATCACAATAGCACTTAGGCGACTAAGATAACCCATAACCAAATCTCCCAATTTATAATCTGTTCTACCCGGAGTATCTGTACATAGCTTTACTGCTTACGGCATAGTATAAACCCAAGTAGCGGCAGATAGATACAGAGGATCCTAAGCTAATGCGGCCCTATCGATTGTTCGTTCTCTCTAGACCCCAATAAGGAACAACTAAATTCAGTTTATTGTTAGCAAGCAATGGGTCCACAAACAGCGCAATAGCATAAATTTTGTAATTCTTGTTATTTGCTGTCGCGTAAACCAAGTCATTCAATTCAGGATATCGCTCGATATACCTAGGCGTGATATTGATATTGCACTCTTCCGTATACCGCACAAGTAAGTTCATATGCGATCGTTTCTGCACTTTGCGCTATTTCTTCAACAGGCAGCTCAGGACCCCATAATACAACTGAGTCACCGATTTCAGCTTTGGTATTGCGTAGATCGATGGTCAGCAAATCCATCGATACACGCCCGATTATTTTTGCCCTCTTACCGTTAATAACAACACATGCACTGGCATTAATATGTCGTGGATAACCGTCACCATAGCCTATAGCCACGACACCGACCGGCATATCCTGGGGGCACTGCCAAATGCTGCCGTAGCCAACCGAGTCACCTTTGCGACAATGGTTGATTGCAATTAACCTGGAACTTAATCGCATTACCGGTTGCAGCTTCTTCAGACAGTCGTGCCGTATACCGGGTGAAAACGGAGATATGCCGTACAACATAATGCCGGGCCGCACCCAATCTGCTCGCGCCTGAGGCCAGCTCAGCAAAGTTGCGGAATTGGCCAGGCTTTTCTCAGTTTGCAATGACGCTGTGTTGGTTTCAAAACGGTTGATCTGTTTCTGGGTTGACTGACTGGACTTCCCCTCATCAGCACAGGCCATATGTGTTGTGAGTCCTACCTGGCTGACACCAGCTAACTGATTTAAACCTTGCCA
>CAJHXF010000172.1_pt1 | contig 15805 bp, 10 predicted proteins | sample 9198441 | NCBI WGS metagenome assembly CAJHXF01 (sample SAMEA7708335, study PRJEB35096) | sediment metagenome | biome: marine neritic benthic zone biome [ENVO:01000025]; feature: sediment [ENVO:00002007]; material: shallow marine sediment [ENVO:03000034] sea grass bed [ENVO_01000059] ...
CTTTCCCTGGCCATTGTTTCCATTTACATGGGAAATGTAACAACGGCTGGCATTGCTGGCCATACCTAAATCCTCGAGCATCTGATTTATTGAAATCTGCCAGTCACTGCCGTCAATAAACCTGCTTGTTGCGCGTGATGTCGCCGATAGAATTACATCACGACTCCGTAATTCCTTTGCGGTCTTAACGATAACGCTAATATCATCTTCGGTTTGCGAGTTACTATCCAACGCCTGGTGATTATCAAGGTTGGTGTAGATCTGCGAGGTTTGTTCAACCAGAACCTGACGAGTATTACGCAGTTTGTATTCTGTTGAGTGCTGTACTGCAAAGGCGGCAGCCATAGCGGCCATGGTGCATACAAAATCCAGATTATCTTTCCCGAATGCCTGAGTATTGTCACTGTATACTGCTAGCATTCCTATGGTGTCGTTACCCGCATTAATAGGTGCGCAGATCCCGGACAGAGCTTTATATCGGCGTAGATGAGCGGACGGGCGAAAACGTTTTTCCTTGCGCAAATCCTCACTTACAATCGCTTTACCGTTTTCAATGATATATCTGAATTCATTATTACGATTAAGCGGTAGTTTCAGGTTGCCAATCTGCCTGGATTCCAGTCCCATTGCAGCTTGCAGGATTCCAACATTTCCTTCCCCTTCTATAAGGAAGATTTCACACAACCAAGCGTCCAGTGTTTGTGTCACCAGTATTGTTGTTTGGCGCAGCAGCTCAGGTAACTCGGATTTGGTGGAGGCAATTTGTCCGAGCCTCACGGTGGCTTTTTGCTGGCGATTTAATACATTGAGTTCATTTTGCAGATGTATTCGTTCAGTAATATCACGGCTGCCGCCAATAATCCCGGTTACCTTTTGCGATGATTCATCCCATTCAGGTTGGCCGATACTTTCCAGCCAGATCGTATCGCCATTTTTCTTTGTGGCACGATATTGCGTAATGGCAGCAACATTTTTTACCAGGGTTTCGGTAAATTCCCTAATAGATGGCAGGTCTTCTTTGTGAACGCAGGCAATCCAGCCGCCTTTAGCATTGACTTCCGCCCGACTATAACCGGTAACGTCTTCAAAGGAATCGGACATCCAGTCCGTCTGCATATGACCATCTTTATCGATGCCTGCATGGTAAACATAACTGCGGGATATTTCTTTGAAGAAAGGATGATTGTGGCTGGAGTTAACTTTTGATTTTGTCAGAAGCGCATACTTAAGCGTCATCATTATTAGATTATGCAAACCTGCACTGTCGAGATCGCTAATTACAAAAGAATGTAAACTATGAAGTAAGCGAGCCTGCTTGAGTTGTTCTGTATCAACTTCATGAGCAAAAGTAATTAGCGGCTCGGCACTGGATTGCTGACGAATTTTTTCGATACTTGGCAGTGAATGACGACCAAACAGCAGGTGATCGCAGATCATCGCATCATACTGATTTTCATCCAGAGCTTCTGCCAGAGCTTTAATTGAACGCGGGTTGGTTATTTCAAGTATCGCGTCGTTAAATAAATTAATTGGCCTTAGCAAATCGATATTATCTGCTTTACCCTTAACTGCTAACAGGAGTTTTAATCTTGGTTTATCTGTCACGGTGCTAGATTAACTCTTCATTTTTTCTCTTGGCTAATTTTTTAAATGGCTTCCAATGGGAATCGGCCAGCACTCAAGCTTAATCTTTGCGTAGTTTATCGTCTACTGCGATAGGTGTTGGATATCTGACCACAATGTAGTACGACGATGCAATAAAGGTTAGCAAAGTAGCGATTTGAATAAGATATGAGGCTTCTTCTGAAACCAGTTTGGACTCCAGTGCCAGAACAGCAATAAGAAGTGAAAATTCACTGATTTGACCAAGGCGCACACCGACCTGACGAGAGAAACCGTGTTTTTCTCCCTGATTACCCAATAACCGCGCAAAAATCATTGGTTTAAGTATCAACATAAGGGTTGCCACAATCAGTGCCGGTAAAAGTAGTTGTTGGGCCATTTGCAGGTTAAAGCTTGCGCCTAGAGTAAAAAAGAACATAACCAGAAAAAAGTCGCGCACCGGCTTCATACGTTCTGTAATAAATCGGGATATTGGACTGATGGCCAGACTTACCCCGCCGATAAATGCGCCGATTTCATAACTTAGGCCTAGCCAGTGCCCCGCCTGGGATATCAAAAGACACCAGCCGATGGTTAGCAGGAAAATATACTCGTGTATTCGATCGAATCTGGCCAGTAATGCCTGGACCAGATAACGTGAAACCAGAAATGCAAGGCCGGTTAACAATGGCAGAGACAGCGTAATGCGTCCCAGTCCCCACCAGATACTGGCCTCCTGTACCGAGCCCCGAATACCTAATAAAACGATAATCGCGATGATATCCTGCAACAACAGGATGCTGATCATAATTTCACCCATATGTTGCTGGTGCAAAGTGGTCGTGGGTAATAGTTTGAGTCCAATAATTGTGCTGGAGAACATCATGGCGATACCGACAATTGCCGCTTCACCATAACTAAAGCCAAATAACAGACTGACAACTGCACCTATTGAGAAGAATAGTACTGAGCTGACGAGCGTGATTACCGTTGTTTTGCGAAAGAATTTCGCCAGTTCGCGGGGTTCCAGGTTCATTCCCAGTAAGAAGAGCAGGAAAATAATGCCGACATGGGCGATTTGTTTGATGAGTTCGACGTCAGCTACAAGGTTCAAACCAAACGGCCCAGCGGCAATGCCAACCAGAATATAGGCAATTAACATCGACTGACGCGCAAATAAAGCAACTGTGGCAAGCAGCGCTGCGCTGGCAAAAATCAGGAAAACAGAATAAATAATCGTTGGTTCATGCATAGATATCGAATGGAATGGGGATAAAATCCGTCAGCGTATGGTCATAGCACGGATTATAAGGGATTCTAAAGACATGTTATGGAGTAAAGTGGTTGGATTAGTAAAATCTTTCACTAAGTCCAATCCATAAAACTGGAGTGATTACGGTGGATCGAGAGCAACAACCTAAAACTATCAGGCGAGAGGACTACCGGGTTCCTGCTTATCTGGTAGACAGCGTGGAGCTGCAGTTTGATCTGGATCCTGAAAAAACCAGCATTTCTTCTCGCCTGCAAATCCGTAGCAATACCCATGCAGCAACACGGGATAAGGTGCTGGTGCTCGATGGAGAAGGTCTTGATCTGCAGGAAATCCGTCTGGACGGTCGACCGCTTGCTGAGAATGACTACCAGATCAGCAAGAATTCGCTGGCAATACCGAATGTGCCAGACCAATTTGTTCTCGAAACCACGGTAATAGTAAACCCGTCGGCAAATACCGCTTTAGAAGGGCTGTATATCTCCAGTGAGAATTTTTGCACCCAGTGTGAGGCCGAAGGATTTCGGCGCATTACTTACTACCCGGACCGACCGGATGTATTGGCCAGGTTTGACGTAATAATACGGGCCGAATCAAGACAATTCCCTGTTTTGCTGTCAAACGGTAACCGAATTGCCGAAGGGCGGTTGGCGGATGGTCGCCATTGGGCACAGTGGCAAGACCCCTTTCCCAAGCCGAGCTATCTTTTTGCTCTGGTCGCAGGAGATCTGGTAGCTGTTAAAGATCATTTTGTCACTGCATCCGGTCGTGGTGTGAATTTAGAGATCTACGTGCAGGCTCACAATCGTCATAAATGTGAGCATGCTATGCGTTCTTTAAAACAGGCAATGCGCTGGGACGAGCAAGTCTTTGGTCTTGAATACGATCTGGATAACTACATGATAGTAGTGGTAGACGATTTCAATATGGGAGCTATGGAAAACAAAGGGCTGAATATTTTTAATTCCAAATTTGTCTTAGCCAGCCCGGAAACAGCAACAGACGATGACTACCAACGAATTGAGGGTGTTATCGCGCATGAATACTTTCATAACTGGACGGGTAACCGGGTCACTTGCCGCGACTGGTTTCAACTAAGCCTTAAAGAGGGCCTGACAGTTTTTCGGGATCAGGAGTTCAGTGCGGATATGAGTGCCAGGGCGGTAAAGCGAATCCAGGATGTGCAACTATTGCGCACAGTACAGTTTGCCGAAGACGCAGGCCCGATGGCGCATCCCGTGCGCCCAGACAGCTATATCGAAATCAACAATTTTTATACGGTAACTGTCTATGAAAAAGGCGCCGAGTTGATTCGTATGCAGCACAAAATATTAGGCGCAGCAGGATTCAAAAAAGGTCTGGCGCTGTACTTTCAGCGACATGATGGCCAAGCCGTCACCATTGAAGATTTTGTGGCTGCTATGGAGTCCGCGAATAATCAGGATTTACGACAGTTTCGTTGTTGGTACGGTCAGGCGGGCACACCTAGCCTGCAAGTCTCCAGCCAGTACGATGCAGCAACACAGGTTTATGCATTGAGATTCACTCAAATTCATAAGCCCAGTCCAGGGCAGGATGAAAAGCTGCCTTTGCATATTCCTCTGGAAATGGGATTGCTTGCTGCCGATGGCAGTGCATTACCACTTACTACCGATACAGGTCTCGGTGATCCGCAATCACTGGTGCTGAATATAAAGCAGCAGGATCAGACATTCCGGTTTATTAATGTGCAGGAGAGACCGGTTCCTTCCCTGCTTAGGGGGTTCTCGGCACCTGTAAAGTTAATGTATGACTATAGCAATGCAGAACTAAAATTGTTAATGACCAGCGATATCGATAGTTTCTGCCGTTGGCAGGCCAGTGATCTTTTTGCAGAACGTGTGTTGCTGGAGCAGATTAAAGGCGAGATTGATGGAGATGAAAGTCGGGAATCAGAATATTTATCGGCATATTCTGAGTTATTGCAGGATTATTCACAGGATAAAGGTTTGATTACCGAAGCGCTGTCATTACCAACCGAGCAATATCTGGCGGAGCAGTGTAATCCGGTGGATCCACAGAAGATTCATAGTATCCGAGAGGCTTTGCGTCAGAGAATTGCCAGTGATAATTACTCATTAATTCGCCAGCGCTATCTTGAATTGCGAGAAGACGACTACCAATTAACTGCCGAAGCGATTGCTGGCAGAGCACTTAAGAATTTATGTCTCTCATACTTAATGTGTACAGATAGATCCGATGCGGTTGAACTTTGCGTTGCGCAATATCGAATGGCGAATAATATGACAGACCGCATCGCGGCTTTGCGACCGTTGGTCAACCGGGGTGGCGCCCTGGCGGATGACGTATTGGATGATTTTTATCGGCGTTTTGTGGATGAAGCCCTGGTACTGGACAAGTGGTTTGCCATCCAAGCCAGCTCTCGATGCGAGAATGCTTTCGATAACGTTCTCAACTTAACCAAACATCCGGCGTTTTCACTAACTAATCCCAATAGAGTACGGTCTCTGGTTGGCGTTTTTTCACAACAGAATCCGCGGCATTTTCACGGGGTAACAGGTAAGGGGTATCAGTTTCTGGCCGATCACGTTTTACTGTTAAACGACCAGAACCCACAGATTGCCGCGCGCCTGGTAGCTGCCTTTAACTCCTGGCGCCGGTTGGTGGAACCGCAGCAGCAGTTAATGCGGCAGCAATTGCAGCGAATCCATACTTGTGCCGAACTGACTCCAGATGTATTTGAGATTGTTGATAAGGCTATCTCCGAACCTAGCCAGACACACTAAATTGGAGCCAAGTGCTCTTCCACAGCGATATTGCGGGCTTTTGCAGATTGATGGACCAGTATAAGCTCTGCGATACTGTGCAATTACCGCGAAGAATGAGGCAATAGATTTAAGATGCAACAGGCAGTCAAATCCGGTGAGGTACTGCAGCGTAAACGCGTGATTCCGCCCGCCACGCAAATTATCGACTTATTTGGTGATTATGGCTCTACGGAATTTGTTCTTCGGCGTGGCGGACATTTACACAAAGTGCAGGTGGCATATGAATCTTGGGGTGAACTCAGCCTGAATCAGGATAACGCCATACTGATATTCACCGGACTATCACCCAGCGCGCACGCCTGTTCCTCGGAAAAAGATCCTACACCAGGTTGGTGGGAATATATGATTGGTCCGGGTAAACCAATTGATACCAATCGGTTCTATGTCGTATGCGTGAACTCATTGGGCGGATGCTTTGGATCAACTGGGCCATCTTCAATAAATCCGGATACCGGGCAACCTTATGGCCTGGATTTTCCAGAACTGACTATTGAAGATATTGCCAAAGCCGGACACCACGCTCTGCATGAGTTGGGAATTGATCATCTGCATGCCGTGGTGGGTGCCTCCATGGGCGGTATGACAGCGCTGGCTTATGCGCTGCAGTATCCTGATGAATTAGACTATCTCGTTTCAATATCTTCGGCTGCCCGTGCATTGCCATTTACCATCGCGATTCGATCACTGCAGCGGGAAATTGTGCGTAATGATCCTGATTGGCAGGCCGGTCATTACCGCCAGGATGCCGAACCCGTGCATGGTATGCTGACTGCACGAAAGCTGGGGTTGTTGTCTTATCGTGCCTCGGAAGAATGGTTACAGCGATTTAATCGTGCCAAAGTACCACCTGAACGCAAAGTGGAAGGAACCTTCGAAATTGAATTTGAAATCGAGTCTTACCTGGATTACAACGCCAGAAAATTTGCCGAGGTATTTGATGCCAATAGTTACCTCTATCTGTCTCGTGCCATGGATTTATTTGATGTTGCAGAACATGGTGGATCAATTAATGCCGGTTTATCAAAAATCCATGCCAAGGAATCGCTGATAGTTGGCGTGGAAACGGACATCCTGTTCCCAATTGGGCAACAGATTGAAATTGCCGAGGGTTTGAAGAAAGCCGGTCGCGAAGTCAGCTTTCATCAGCTGGATTCGATTAACGGTCACGACTCCTTCCTTATTGATAAACAGCATTTTTCGCCAGTCGTAGCCGATTTCTTCGCTAAAACCTGTATTGCGTTGGAATCCAGCAGTCGCGATCCCTATGCCAACTAGGCAGTGACTCTGTCCAGTTGCCGTCTGCGATATCAGATGCAATTGTTTCTGCGAAACTAATGGTTGCTGGTGATACACTCTCGCGCTTGTTTTTTGCCTTGTGGCCGGATCCGGAATTGCGTGGGCGTTTGGCTTCTCTGGCGCTGAATTTTCCGGCTCTTCAAGGACGCCGGGTTGCTGAACACAGTTTGCATTTGACGCTTTGTTTTATCGGTAGCGTTGATTCAGATCAGCGTCAGCGTTACCAACAGGTTGCGGAGGAACTGAAATCAGCCTCATTTGAACTGGTACTGGATCGACTTGGTTATTTTGCGGGTACACGGGTGTTGTGGTTAGGCGCTGAGCAGGTTCCTGATGAGCTGTATGTTCTGGTCAAGAATCTTAACCGGCTATTACGTAAACAGGGATACAAGTCTGAAAAGCGCTCTTACAAGCCGCATATCACACTTATGCGCAAGGCGCGGCCGCTGGCCAGGTTGCCGGATTTTGAACCTATAACATGGAGAATAAATGGATTTGTCTTAGTAGAATCCTTACTCCAGGAAGTTCCTGTACGTTACCGAGTGCTAAAGGAGTATCGTCTTGCGTCCTGAATTGCATATCCGAGATCTGGGTGATGGTATTGCAGAAATAGACTGCATGTTTTGCCGGCCTCGGTTTGCTGCTGTCTATCTTATACATGCCGGGGGCGAAGCAGCATTTATTGACTGCGGAACATCGCACAGTGTCGTCCTGTTGCTGGAAGCATTGAAAACCATTGGTTTATCGCGTGAACAGGTTCGCTACGTTATACCCACGCATGTACATCTGGATCATGCAGCAGGCGCAGGTGGACTAATAGAAAACTTACCCAATGCACAACTGATTGTTCATCCACGCGGCTTAAGGCATATGATCGATCCCGGCAAGCTGCTCGCCAGCGCCGTGTCGGTTTACGGCGAGGAGAAGTTTCAGCGATTATTTGGCAACTTGATTGCCGTGCCCGCAACACGCGCATTAGCAGTTGAGGATGGTTTCGAAATCAGATTGGGTGATCGGGTTTTACGGTTCTTGCACACGCCAGGACACGCAAAACACCATATCTGTATTTATGATTCGGTGAGTCATGGTGTGTTCGCCGGCGATACCTTTGGTTTGGCTTATCCGGAGCTGGACAGCTCTGATGGTGCTTTTATTCTGCCCACCAGTACACCAATACAATTTGACCCACGGACCTGGCTAAAAACGCTCGATCGCCTGACTAAACTGGAACCGGAGCGCATGTATATGACTCATTTTGGTCCGGTTGATGAAGTCGATCATCTGGCCGACAATCTGCGACATGATCTAATTCAGTATATGGAAATAGGCCGGCAAAGAGTGGCTGCCAGTGATCGACTCGATCAGATACGGGAACGCCTGATGCAATATACTCTGGAGCGTTTGGCGCAACAGGGTAGTCGTTGTCCGGCTAGTCGGGCTCAAGAGCTGCTTGCAATGGATATTGATCTGAACGCACAGGGATTGGAGATGTGGCTGGATAAGCGATCTTAAATGGCACTCCCTCTAGACCAAAGGGTATTACCAGACAGGCCTTATTAAATCACGTGCCCGTTTGTTCCTCGGGTGCTGGATTGGAATCGATGACCTGTTCCGGGCCTAGCAACGTGGCTAGCCAGCGCGTGTCCTCGCGACTGTCGAGAGCAATTTTAGCCGTCATGGTGAGCGGCACAGACAACAACATACCTACCGGCCCCAGCACCCAACCCCAGAACAGTAGCGATAAAAAAACGATTAAAGTGGATAGTCCCAGCCCCTTACCCATAAAACGCGGTTCGACGAAATTGCCGATCACCACATTGGTCACGATATAAATAGTGGCGGTGAAGACAGCAGCGGTAAATCCCAGTTCTATCAGAGCCAGCAACACGGCGGGAACTGCAGCTATAATCGAACCTATGGTAGGCACAAAATTTAGTAAGAACGCCAGCAAGCCCCATAACAGCCAGTAATCCACCCCGATAATTGCTAAGAACAGACTGACTATTATTCCGGTAGCAAGACTGGTTAAGGTTTTGATGCCGATATAGGTCTGCATATTGTCCAGAAATGTCTGGAAGCTATCCAGCGAGTTATCTTCGCCCAATATGGTTTTAAGTTTCCGTGGAAAGCTGGTTGCTTCGGCGAGTATAAAAATAACTGTCAATAAAATCAGAAATACATTTGATAATACCCCGCCCAGTCCTTTGAAAATGCTGGATGCCAGTTGCATGGCCTGGCTGGGATCAAAAGACGCCAGGATTTCTTTTTTGGAAATGCTTAAACCAAAAGAATTGAGCCAGTCAATTAGACCGGCGGTTTTTGTTTTGATCTGGTTTTGATATTCAGGTAACGCGGAAGAAAAGTCATTTACGGAAGAGCCAATAAAAGTTGCGAGTATTAAAGTTATGCCCACAATAGCTGTAATAACCAGCAGAATAGCCACTGCAGTGGGTATTTTATGACGTTGCAGCCAGAACATCGGTGGAGCGGCAATTATCGCAATAAATGCAGCCAGCAAAAATGGCACCAACAATGGTTCCGCAGCACGCATCCCGGCAATGATAACGACAAAGGCTGCTGTTCCCAGCAATATCGATGGTGACCTGACGATGGAGTTTTTAGAATTCATCATTGTATTTAGTAATATTTACATTGTATCCGTACAAACTCTAAGCGTTAGAAAAGCAGATTACCGTGTTTCTGCATTCAATACCAATGCTGCGACGATGATTGCAATATTTGCAGTGTCTAATTTTATCCGCAGTTGTAAAGTTCTCGTTGATATTCGATTTTACTTACAATTGCATTGAGTAATAAACGGGCGCGTCGAAACAGATTGCTCTCGGTTCGGTAATCTGCTTCAGCGATAAAATCAACGCGGCCCGCATGCAACAATGCCTTACAAGTGTTATATCCTTCGCGATGTTGCGCCCGGTAAACGGCGATTGCATGACCTCCCTGTCTTCTGGTCAACGCCATGCTTGGTACATCGGTCATACCATCGCCGATGTATATCATGTTTGAAAAGGGTATAGGACGTTCACTTTCATCCATGTGCTCATTAATGTTCTGGTGTGTCTCTTCGCGACCCTTATTTATTCGAAATAGATACTGGGTTTTGCTTGTATCAGTAATAACACGATTTGGAAAATCTGCGGTTCCGTTCTCGGTAAAGTGATATTCAGAAGCGAAAATACGTGTAAAGTGCTTACCTATGGATACGCCTTCCAATATCTCGCGAATCCCCGCTGAAACGATATAGTGTCGAACATTTATGTCTGGGCTTCGGTTTTTTACATGTTGGTTGATAATATCAAACCACTGCTCGACACCGGGGAAATACTCGATTTGCTTCGCGAGCAGGCGATAATCTTCACGGCAAATTTTAATGTTCTTACTACGGGCTTTTTCCAGTAGCAGGCGCATGTATACCAGCATCGGATCCGCGCCTTCCGATATCACTTCATTTTCAACTTCCTGCCAGAAATCTTCTTCTTTAATTTTAAGTTTTGGCAACAAAGTATAATTCTGCATTGATTTTGGCGACAAAGTGCCGTCAAAGTCATAAACAAGGGCAATAGTATTTTGCGAAAAAGTCTTGTTTTGCATCGCGAAAGAATTTTTGTTTTAACTGTCGGTTTTTAAAGTAATCGATCGAATATCGTTTTCCTCTAAACGCTGTTTTGCAGAAGATAATTTTATTTGGTTATCAAACGGCCCGATTCGCACCCTGTGCCAGGTATTGTTATTGACCTTTACTTTCTGGATATGCGCCTCAAGGCCGATCAATGCCAGGGATGCTTTTAGTTTATCGGCTTGCTGAGCATCTTTAAATGATCCAACCTGTAGCACATATACGCCACGTGCAGGCAACTGGGTGGCGCGTTCGTCGCTAGTTTCATTTGCAATTGAATCTGGATCAACTTTCGATGATTTATATTCCGGCACAACAATTTCAAGTTCCGGCAGGATGGTATAAAAATCGAACGTTGGGGACTTGTACTGAGAGTCTGCGCTGGTTTCAGTCAAAGTACTATCGCCCGGTTCAGGTAAATTACTCAAATAAACTAGAAATACGATAAATAAGCTCATCGCAACTCCCGCCACAAAATATGCCCAACCGGGGTAAGACGAAGATGAACTCATCAACTTATCCTCTTACATGTGTTCTGGTGCTGATACACCTATTATTGATAATGCATTGCGCAGAACCACACCGCAAGCACTAATTAGCGCCAGTCGCGCGTTACGAAGATTTATATCCTCCACCAGGAACTGATGCGCGTTATAGTAGCTGTGAAACTCATTAGCCAAATCGCGTAAATAATACGTTAGCTGGTGAGGCTCGCCAGCCACTGCCGAGTTTTCTATAACTTCCGGGTATTTCGCCAGAGTGGTGATTAACGCTGTTTCATGGGGTTCCATTAACCGGTTGAGCTGGCTTAAGCCATTTGCTTCTGAGTACTTGTAATCAGTTGCTTCCAGTTGTTTAAATACGCTGCAAATTCTGGCATGGGCGTATTGAACATAATAAACAGGGTTGTCATTAGATTGTGACTTGGCAAGCTCAAGATCAAAGTCCATATGTTGTTCGCTACGACGCATGATATAAAAAAAACGGGAAGCGTCATTGCCAACTTCCTGACGTAGTTCCCTAAGGGTAACAAATTCGCCGGAACGTGTTGACATGGAAATCTTTTCTTTACCCCGATAAAGAATCGCGAATTGAACCAGTAACACTTCAAATTTGTCAGCTGCCAGACCCAGTGCCTGCATGGCGGCTTTAACGCGTGCTACATAACCGTGATGATCGGCGCCCCATATATCAATTATTCTATCGTAGCCCCGTAACACTTTATCCAGATGATAGGCAATGTCAGATGCGAAATAGGTTGCCTGGCCGTTTTCTCGTCGCACCACCCGATCTTTTTCATCTCCAAAATCGGAACTTCGAAACCATAGTGCACCGTTCTGCTCATACAAATAGCCGGCGTCGCTTAACTTCTTGAGGCATTGTTGAATTTTTTCAGTCAAGGAATGTTCAGAGAACCAGTGTTGATAACGCACACCAAATTCGCTCAGGTCCTCATTTATGTCATGCAGCATTTCTTTCAACGCTGCCTGAAAAACAATTTCGTACTGATCCTGTAATAGCTGTTTACACCGGCCAATCAAAGCATCGATGTAGAGCTCTTTGTCGCCTCCATCTTCTTCATCTTGCGGCAGGTCTCCGAGCGCCCGTTCCTCCGATTGGTGTAGCTGTTTGCCGTAATCGCGATGCAGGTTTGACGCGATATCTTCTACATATTGGCCTCGGTAGCCGTTGGCTGGAAAGGGAATAGATAATCCGCATTGTTGCAGGTAGCGAATCCACACGCTGGTTGCGAGGATATCCATCTGCCGGCCGGCATCGTTTACATAGTACTCGCGTTCAACTTCAAATCCTGCTGCGGCGAGTAAATCCGCCAGGGCAGCACCAAATGCCGCGCCTCGACCATGTCCAACATGTAAAGGTCCGGTTGGATTGGCAGACACAAACTCAAGCAGTACTTTTTTACCCTGACCGATTTTGCTACGGCCATACTGGTCGCCCTCGGCGAGTACTTCTTTCAGGATTCCGAACTGAGCTGATTGATTCAGAAAAAAATTGATAAAACCAGGGCCAGCAATTTCAATACGGCTAATGATTTCCGAGTTTGGCATGGCTTCTGCTATGGCTGTTGCCATCTCCCGCGGCTGAAGACCAGCGGCTTTGGCCAACATAAGCGCGAGATTAGTTGAAAAATCACCATGTTTGGGGTCTTTGCTACGACTGATTGTGGGTACCAGACCAGGTGTGGTCGGCAATACGCCTTGCTCACATAACGTGGTCAGGGTTTGTTTCAGCAGTTGTTGAATTTCGCCTTTCAAGCTGGTTTTTTCTGATATGTTGAGGACTGGTTGCGAGGGCGGATTGTAGCACGCCTCAAAAGCACTGCGCAGATCGTGGAATAGTTTACATGGATAAAAAAACCGCATCGTTGAAAGATCCGCCAGAGGGGATTGGCTTTGATCTTTTTACGATGCGGCTTGCTTAAGCGCCAAACCTTGGTTGCCTCAATGTATTTAGCCTTGCGGGTTATCCAAGTGCTTCTTAAGCCTTAGATTCTGCCAAAGTAAGGTGCTCTTAAAACTCCCTATTGCTGCATACTCATCTTCTGAAGATTCTCGGCTGCCGGCAATCACTAAAAAGTATGAATTACGCACCTGTTTGTGCGGTTAAGGCACAAATTAAATCTGCCAAGACGCACATGACTTTAGTAGAATCAGGCAAACTTCAAGGGAGCCGGTAATATGAAAATACTGATTATCGAAGACCACCCATTGTTTGTGGAAGGATTGCGCTTAATACTGGATGATCTTTTTGATCAGGCTGAAATAGTATCTGCCAGTCACGCCAAGCAGGCATTGACTTTACTGGAGTCTGAAGCTGACATAAAACTCATTTTGCTTGATATCGGCTTGCCGGAAATCGATGGTCGCGCCTTAATCAAGATTATTCGAGGAAGGGGTTATAAGCAGCCTGTATTAGTGGTATCCGGTTCTGAAAACATCCAGCTTGCTCAGGATATGATGCGCTCTGATGCACAGGGCTATGTTCTAAAATCCAGTGCCCTGGTGGAACTGCGAAAAGCTGTCAAGGAGGTTCTTAACGGCGGCCAGTACGTGCCCGAGGAGTGGCGAGGCCTACTTTCTGGTGACAAGAAACAGGCAGGCGACGATATCCGAGTAAAAATTACCAATCGCCAGCTTGATGTACTGTACCTGATGGCGCAGGGACATCAGAATAAAGTCATCGCTGACTGGTTAAATGTCAGCGAACATACTGTCAAAACTCACGTACAGGCTTTATTTGAAGCCTTTGCCGTAAAGAACCGAACAGCTTGCGTTCGCGAAGCGGAGAAACACGGGTTGCTAATGATCAGTTAGATTTGGAAGAAATACCAGGCACGGCTTCGCCAGAAGCATAGCGAACGCCGGAGTTCGTCGGTTCGGCCTGATAATAACCGTGCACTGCGAAATCGCTATTTTCTCTCGCCAATCAGATCATGGATTGTATTCCGCAATTCTGTCGGTTTTACTGGTTTATGCAGTAAGGCATAACCACTGGCCTGTGTCTCGCGGATACTGTCGGGTGCGGTATCGCCCGTCATAATAATTGCCGGGACCTCTTGATTAAGCTCTTCATGCAATTTGGTAATAACATCAAGACCTGTCTCACCTTCACGTAAACGATAATCACAAATCAATAAGTCAGGAACGCGATGCGGATGATTGGCGAGAATTTCAATTGCTGCCGCACCGGATACCGCGGTCAATACATCACAGCCCCAGGTTTGTAGAACAGCATCCATGGCGTTCAGGATATTGGTTTCATCATCTACCACGAGAATCAGTGGATTCTCCAATTCAACCGACTTTTGTTTTTTAGGTGTCGATTGATCTTGAGTACGAACCTGGCCTATTGACGCCAGTATCTTAAATACCGAGCCACGTTGTGGTTTGGAGTACAGTTCAATCCGATGATTTAGTAGTTGGCAGGTGCGGTTACAAATTGCAAGACCCAGCCCAAGGCCTTTTCCCCGATCGCGTTCCGGATTATTAAGCTGATAAAACTCGGCGAATATCTTATCGCATTCGAGTTCAGGAATACCCAAACCGGTATCCCAGATTTCAATGCTGACTTCATTGCGTCCGCTATTTCTGCAACCAACCAGAATCCCGCCCTGCTGTGTATAACGCAGAGCATTGCTGACGAGATTGCGAATAATATTGCCCAGCAGAACAGGATCGCTGTGAACGGTCAAATCTGTTTTTCGCACACGAAGGTACAGTCCTCGTTGTTCGGCTTCTCCGCTAAATTCATTGATAACCTTCTGCAATATTGGATTTAGCTCTATATCAACGGCGTTGACCTTTACCGTGCCAGCGTCGAGTTTAGATATATCCAATAGAGAAGTCAGGAGCTCATCAATAGACTCTACTGAGCGGGACAGGTTAGTCATTAGCTTCTGGCCTTTCGATGTATTAACTTCATGGCTTAGTGCGTCCGCAAACAGAGCGAGCGCGTGCACAGGTTGACGCAAGTCATGACTTGCAGAAGCTAGAAATTGGGTTTTAGCTCGGGCGGCGTGTTCCGCACGATCTTTCTGTTCCCGAAGTTTCTCAATCAATTCAACGTTTTCTGATTGCAGGCGCAGCGTTTTAATAAAATAGCCAAAGTGATTTGAACCCAGACGCAGCAGGCTAATGGAAAAAGCTGCGCCGATGATTCCCAGGCCAATCCATTCATTTGAGCCCTGTGCAAACAGCGAGAAGACTAAAGTGGTTAACATCGGCAGGGCAAACAAATAATAACCGGGTGGCCAGACTGAAGTTAATGACATGGAGCCGGCTGTCATACCCAGCAATACGATTACAAGAAATGTTTTTTGAATTAATGAGCTGGGTTCCCAGAAGAGGATAATGCCAGCGCACCAGATCCAGCCGGACAGGAATGAGGTCATTGAAAAATAATCACCCCAACGTACCGAATCTCTATCATTGGGTTTTAGATGTGAAAATACAAAAAGCATTGTTAGTCGCATCATAATGACGGCGAACATGCCGGCAGCCCAGGCCAACATAAACTCGTTTCTTATGGTGTCATAAAAAACATATATCGTAAGTGCTGCAATAATTGCGACATTGATAAGAACCAGCGTCATATTTCTGTAGAGTACTCGGACACACTCTCCAGCGACGTAATCTTCAAGGTCCGGCGAGACGA
>CAJHXF010000156.1_pt1 | contig 15543 bp, 13 predicted proteins | sample 9198441 | NCBI WGS metagenome assembly CAJHXF01 (sample SAMEA7708335, study PRJEB35096) | sediment metagenome | biome: marine neritic benthic zone biome [ENVO:01000025]; feature: sediment [ENVO:00002007]; material: shallow marine sediment [ENVO:03000034] sea grass bed [ENVO_01000059] ...
CCAGGAGTACAGGTCAAAATAGTCGCCTGAAATATTTATCTCAAAAACAATTTCGCGAAATTCTTCTACGGTATCACCAATCCCAGGGGTAACACTGAGTAATTGAATATTGTGATTCCAGGAAATACTCTGCAGCTTTTCTATAACATGTGCCTCCAGTCTTTCCAGTGGAAAGTCGGCAATGTCACCATGCAGCCGTCGTTGAACGGTCTCGACCTTCTGTCGCATATCGAATAGTTCATTGCTCAGGTTTTTTCCTGAACTTACTACACCTTCCAGCATTACCAGGGAGTTGGAAATCCTATTGTAGGATTTAACTTTTGGCACCAGCATGTTAGAAACAAGAGCGGCCGAAATAAGCAGGACCATACCCCATACCAGCAATAACAATTGCCTCGGTGCCAGTTTGTTCAGGATTTTCAGCATAGTTAGCTGTCTTCCGATGGCGCAATAGTAACTGCCAGATCGAAATCGATTAAATCAAGCTGGGCGTATCGCCTGAGAAAGGTCTTTATGATGCGAACATTCTCAACGCTCGATTGCTCAAACAACCTCTGTACAAATTCTGACAAAGATTTGTGGTTGCGAGCCTGTCCTTTTATTGTCATGTGCGCAGACGACTTCCAGTACTCTGTCTGCTGTCGCTGACCTGCCGGCACAACGATAAAGTAGCCTCTATTTACAGTCTCTGGTTTATTGGCAAGTCGTTTACTGGTTCTATTAAACTTCCAGTTTAGAAACCATAGATCTTTATTTTGAATAGAGCGATCAACTGCCAGGAAGGTTTCCCTGGTTTGTATTCCACCGCGTAAGGCAGTAAGCAGACTCCATTGTGCTTCATAATCTGCATACTCATCGCGTAGACGTTGCAGCTCTGCTTTTTGTATATCGTTAATTTCCTTTTTTGCCTGAAGTTGATACATCTCCTGCTGCACATCTTTTTTTAAAACCTCCAGACCGGCATAACACGCAACATTACATAGAAAAACAGCAGTAATAATTATGATAAAACGCTTGACCCAAAGTAGACGCCACAACGTCAGTCGATAACTCTCAGGTATCAGATCCATTTCATACATAGCCTGGCATCCCTCTTAAGGCAAGACCCACGGCTATAGCCAGCTCCGAGTTACAGTGTTCACCTGCTTGCCCAATATCAGAAGATAGAATCGACAGGGGATTAGGTGTTGTAACCGGCAGATCAATGAGGTGGTTTAGAAATCGGTCCGAGCCGGGCCATCTGGCTATACTGCCCAACAAATAGACAATACTAATATTTTGACCATGCGTTTCCGATGCAGCGTAAATAAAAGCGTTCTTGATTTCATCAACCAGTCTGAGAAACTGTGGCTTTATAACGTCAATCATGACCTCTGCCACTTCGCTATTCGCTTCGTTGCCCCAATGCAGAGCACCACTTGTGCCAGGGTCTATACCGTGGTTGTTGATAAGCTTTAGTACCAATTCCTCGGACATCTCCAGGGTTCTACATATTTTTTGTAACAGGAATTTCTGGCCAAACTCAATAGCTCTATCAAACAGCAGGCGGCGCCCCGAAATCATCGTCAGATAACTTTTTTCATAACCAAAGTTAATGACCAATGAGCAATGATCCTTTTTATTGCCGGACAGTGCCCATATCAAACGTTTTATGGCAACCGGCCCAATCTCAAGTGCCCGTATCCTTAAATTGGATTTACGCAGTAGTTCCAGGTAGTTGACGACATCATTTTGACGGGCAACCGCGACGATCGCCAGGCGTTCATTGACAGAAGCATCAGTACGTACGGGGAGGTAATCGATGACATAGTTGGATAAATCCTCGGCAAGTCGCTCTTTTAAAATCTTGGCGATTGCCTTCTCCTCAGATTTCTCAGATGTCACCGTGTATGTTACTGAAATAACTCTGGTTAATTGTGATGGAAGTACGCTAATTACTTCGCGATCGCGAAAAGGAGTGGAACTCACTGATTGTTTTATGAAGCTGCATAGTTCACGGTTAGCTACCAGTGGGTAGCTTATTTTCCTGGGATAACGTTTTGAAACATATGCTCCTAACTCGATATTTTCGTCATTGTCATGGAGGAGTTGCACCATGTGCAGTTTTTCAAGCGAAAAATGCAAACCTATAGGGCCGGCGCGTATAGTTCTATTTTTGTTTTTAAGGTTGACTAGGCCGGCGACGTATCCCTGCGTATAAGTTTTTATCGACTGCATCGTGTGCATGGCTATATGTTGGTGGTAGCTGACGCGACATGAACATTTTTGTTATGTTCAGAATATTTTATGTTGACGATAGATACTTTTTTCTCTTTGGCCTCGTATAGCGCCTCGTCGGCCAGTCTATAGATGTCTTTTAAATTTACTATATCTTTGGAACTAACTGTAACGATACCAGCACTCAACATAACTGGCAGTTCACTGTTGATTTCAAGTAACGCATTGTCTGCTTGAAGCTCATTGTTGAAGAGGCGAAGTGAGTCGATTGGAGTTTGCACGACAGATAACCATGCGAACTCATCGCCGCCCATACGAATCAGATAGCTTTGCTCGGGAAAAAGCCTTGTAAAAATGTTTACCAGCCGGTCAAGTACCAAGTCTCCATAGGTATGCCCGTAAGTGTCATTTAGCTTTTTAAAATTATCAATATCAGTAATTGCAAAATGAAACTGCGGATTATTGATACTGAGTTCGGACAAAACCCTGGTAAAGTTTTTTTCAAGAAAGCGCCTATTCCAGGCGCCCGTGAGAGGGTCTTTGTTAGATAAAATCTGCATGTTCTGGTTAGCAGCTTCAAGCTTATAACTACTCTCAATATCACGGCGACGTATTGCAACATTACGCATTACAATAGTAATCGCAGTAATTGCTGAACTCAGCATGAGAAACTGTAGTATCCATAGTCCCTGGACAGTAAACCGACCTTCCACACTAATCGTTGATACTGTAAAAACACAATACACCAATACAACGACCAGGCATGCTTCACGCAACCCCCAGGGAACCAGGGGTACCAGCATGAATATTAAAACTACGCTGCTAAGTAACAGTACATTAAACTCACCTGTTTTGTGTGCGAGTAAAACCAGTGTTGTTGCGGCAATGATTGGCAGGCTCATGCCAAGCAGGTAGAGCGTTTTAATCTGCGAGAGTGCACGCGATGAAATAGCCAGATGCAATGCAAGCAATGTAAGCAGGCTTGAACTGTAAATGTATGGCGTTTTAAATCCTAATAGTACATATAAAACTGAAGCAGACCCCAATAGCAACATCGCAACCAGACACAATGTAAGCACACCGTTGCGTACATCAGTAGTAATCCGCTGTTCAGCATATATAGTAAGGTCGCACGACGAAAAATCGGTCGCCGACCACAGTCGCTTGAGGCTTAGTAAACGCATACCTGTGTGCCGTTAACTCGTTGCAGAATAATAGACTCTGTCAAAAATTATCGGCTTCTTATGGTCAAACTTGAAGCACACGACAGCACTGGAGGTGCTATCACCCAGTAGATTTTCCTGATATTAGATTGATTCTATTGCAGGCCGACGTTAAGGCGCACCTGTGTACTAAAGCCGATGCTTCTACCGGCTGAATCTTGCAATTTAAGCTGGATGGAAATGAGCTGCTTGCGCCTGCCTGCTGAATCCAGACGCTCAACCCGAAACAGGGTAACCTGCTCGGCAAGCGTGGATTCGACAAAATCGCGCCCGTCTACTCTGCCGTCACTGTTGACGTCCCATGGTACGGGTAATCGTTCCTGTAACCTGCCCTTTTGCAGGAAATAGACCAGCGGATTGATCCAGTCTTCGTCCACCAGTCCATCTTCATCATCGTCGCCGATATCACCTTCGTCGATTAATCCGTCGTTATCGTCGTCGACACCACAAATGCCCGGACAGCCATCGGCATTCATATCCGAACCAGAGTCTTCATCGACGGTACCGTCATTATCGTCGTCTATATTGTTGACTGGATCTTCATCGGCGACAGCGTTTTGCTCATCATCGTCGTCCGGGGTCGTGGGGTCTTCATCGACATCGCCATCGCCGTCATCGTCAACCAGGTACAGTCCGGGGCTGGCATCGTTGCTACGGTCAGCTGGTAAATCCTCATCGATGCGACCGTCGTTGTCATCATCAGCGTCGCTTATGCCATCGCTATTTTGATCGCTGTTGCCGTGTAAACTCACCGCCAACACGGCTGTTGCCAGCGAGCTGCCGCTTTCCGGTGGAGATGACGGTTCTGTTTGTTCACGTACATTTTCCCTGAACGCGGTTGTTGCATCATCGGCTAACGGCAGTATCAGCTCTTGTGCGTTGTTAATGGCATACACCATTCTTTGCATAGCGAAACGCGCCTGCTGTGTCAGCTTGTTACGCTCACTGCTAATGTCCTGCGTCATTAAGGCCTGTTGAACCAGGCCGTTGAGGGCGACAAATATGATGCCGATAATGACAACCGCAATCAGCACTTCAAGCAAGGTGAGCCCACGCGATCGAGTATTAAGAATTTGTCGTATTTGCATTCAGTCGTACTCGCTGCAAAGGCTTGTATAACTGGTATGCGTACCTTCCAGTTGAACTTTAATCCAGAGCATATCCGGCTCGGTACCGGTAAAACTATCGTTATCGCCATCTAGATTATCTATATCGTAATAGGCAATATAGACAAGTCTCCGATTCGGTGTCGCAGGTGCATCGGAATAAGAACTTGGTACTGTCGGTAATCCTGCTGCGGCACTCAGCGCGGTATAAGGTTCTGCCAATACAGTCTCCATATGACTTGTCAGGTAATAGTGTTGCATCATACTTATCGTATGTATTCGGCTGCCATTGATTCCGGTTTGCAGCGCTTCTATTGCCGGGCCCAGGGCAATTGCAATTAGTAAAATAGCCAGCAACACTTCGATATAACTAAAGCCTGATATTCGAAGCAGCCAGGATTTACTATTATTTGCTGGCGTTGATTTAATTATCGACACTGACCCGGCCCGTATAGGGATTGATAGTTATGCTGCGCTGTTGTTGATTACTGCTTAGCAGCACAATTCCGTCAGTCAGTCGGTATGGTTTTGCTGCATCTATCCATAAAGGGACACCATTTTTATCAAACAGCAAATCTTTCCCACGGCCATAGGTTACGAATAAAAATGGATCCGAAGAGTTACTGAGCTTGATGCTCTCCCCAATTGTTATCTCGTTAATATCGAGATCGTAAGGCTGTTTACTGACAGGGTCGCGTAAAACTGTTTCGATGCCAATCGGGTCGGTGCTGGTATCAGCCTTATAAACAATTACGCGCTGGGTTTTAATATTAACTTGAACACCGTGTACCTCTCCACTGCGCATGGCTTCATCGCGTGTATAACGCAAGGCATCGGCGATACGGGAGCTGGCAAGATCAAGTGCGATCGGATCAGTAGATGAGAAATGAACTGTTATTGACAACACGAATATACCCAGAAGGGCAATTGTCACCATCATTTCCAGCAGGCTGAAACCGAGTTTTAAATGCATTCAGTCCGTCCAGACGTACTGAACCCTGTGGTTTTATATTGGCGTACTAACGCGCCTCATACGCTGCAATATTGAGTATAAATTTGCCGGTAGCGACGTCGTATTTCCAACCGCCCGGATCACCGCCCGTGGCAGCCATATTTAGATCACCGGTAGTAACTATTTCAATTGCAGCGACGTTTTTGATTGGGTCGCTTGGAATGTCGATTTTCTTCAAGTAGGGGCCAAATTTATGATTAGTAGCATCAGCCAGTGAACAAACTCCACCTTCCTCGTCAGTAAAACGCGCAAGTTGTTGCATAAAGGCATCGCTGGTATTGACCAGCCCGCCTCCGGCTGTGCCGGTACAGGTGGCGGTAGGTACGGCGGTCTTGGCACCGGGGTACTCGCCGTGCTGCTGGTAATAGAGATCGATAACGGCACGCATGTTGGCGAGAGTGCTATCAACGGCTGACTCTTTTGCATCATCGGTCGAAGAGGCAAATTGAGGCACCACAATGGCTGCCAGAATGGCCAGGATAATAACTACGATGAGTAGCTCGACCAGAGTAAATCCTGCTTGTTTTAAGGTTTGGCGGTTTTCCATATCTGTGTGTCCTTGGTAACGACTATTACGCGCCTGTCGCGCTCGACTGGCCTACATCTCAGCCGGCAAATCGCATCATCTCGTTAATATATATCGTCCTCCGGCATAATTGCTTTAATCCCGTCTGCCGACTAGTGGACGACCCGTGAGAGCTTGAAGATAGGCAGAATCAGGGAGCTGACCAGTATGCCGACGACCACGCCCATAACCAGTAGCATGACCGGCTCTACCAGGCGAGAAAAAGTGGCCAATCGACGGCTGAGATCGCGCTCATAGTATTCGGCCAGCCGGGAGGTTACCCGAGCCAGATTGCCAGTATTGTCCCCCGTTGTAACCATTTGCTTGACTATGACCGGGATAAGCGAGGAGCGTTGAAAGCCGGTGGCGATACCATTCCCTTCCTGCACGCTATTTTCAACGTCGAAAATAAACTTTTGAAATAGTGAATTTTGTACCACTGTGCGGCACCCCTGTAGCGTATCCATGATGCCAACCCCGTTGCTGATTGACAGACTCATGCTTTGCAGCACCTGCACAAGGTATACTCTGATGAATATATCTTTGACAAACCAGATAGAAAGTTTCAGTCGATCAAGGTGGGCTTTACCAATGGGGCTATTGACCCAATAATAAGTTAGATATGCGGCAACACCTACGGCTGCCAATAGATAGTGCCAATACAATCGTAAGATATCACTGCTCCACATTAGCACGACGGTGCTCAACGGTAATTGATCGCGTATGCTACTAAACAGGTTCTCGAACTTGGGAAATACGCTAGTCAGGACAAAAATCACAACCAGAACGGAAAATAGCAGCAAAAAAACGGGGTAGGTAAACGCTGATACCAGGGCATTACTGAGCTTTTCACGTCGCTCCTCCATCTGCAGCAGTCGTTTCAGCACTTCGTACATAAATCCGCCGCTTTCGCTGGCGGCAATCAAATTGGTATAGGTTTTGGAGAAAACTTTCTGGTGTTTTGATAGTGCCGCGGAGAAAGATTTTCCTTCGTTAATATCGATAATCAGCGCGTTAATAACCTTTAAGAAGGCAGAATTTGAAGTCTGGCGCTTTAGCGCCTCTAAAGCAGACAACAGGCTTTCACCAGTTTCCAGTAAGAGCGCGAGCTGTTCCGTAAACAACATGCGATCTTTTCTGCTCACCGTGTTGCCTCTAAGCAGCCCGGCAAAGTTTATAGGCGTATTTGCTACCGCTTTTACTGCTGTCCTATTTTCTGAGTCTATGTTAATTGGCATTTTTAAATACTTACTGTGTATTAATCGCGCGTGAAATTTCTTCCAGGGTTGTTAGCTTGCCACGTACACGATCAAGACCGTCATTAAACAAACTGGTTATACTATTTTTCTTCATATAATCCGTTAGTTGAGTACGATTTGGATTGCTCATAATTAATTGTTGTAACCCGCTGTCACATTCAAGAAGCTCGTGAATACACAAGCGACCTTTAAATCCAGAATCATAACAATCCGGACAACCACGTCCACGCGCAAGCCTCGTTGACTCCCAGTCATAGCGCTTGAGGATTTCCGGCGAAGCCAGATATTCAGTTTTACATGCCGGGCAAATAGTACGTACCAACCGCTGAGCGATCACGCCGATAACAGCGGAAGACAGCAAATATGGCTCTACCCCCATATCGATCATACGAGTAATAGCACCAATACTGTCATTTGTGTGTAGTGTTGACAAAACCAGATGGCCGGTCAGCGCTGCCTGTACGGCAATCTTTGCTGTTTCTTTCTCTCGAATCTCACCAACCATAATAATATCGGGGTCCTGACGCAGCACATGCTTAAGTACTTTTGCAAAGTCTAATCCAATGTTTGCGCGCACATCATTTTGATTGATAATGTCCAGCTGGTATTCGACCGGATCTTCAATCGTAACAATGTTTTTCTCAAGACTGTTTAAATAGTTTAAAGCCGCATACAAAGTTGTTGTTTTACCACTACCTGTTGGGCCTGTAACAAGAATTAAACCAAAGCTTCGCTCAAGTAAGGATTTGAAGGAATGTAAAATGGGTGTACGCATTCCCAACTTGTTGACATCCAAAATGGCCTGATTTTTATCCAGCACACGCAAAACAACTTTTTCACCGTGTAAGCCGGGTAAGGAACTAAAACGCAGATCTACCAACCGGCCATGAGTATGAACCTGGATACGCCCGTCCTGGGGTAATCGGCGTTCGGCAATATCAAGATTCGCCATCACCTTCAGTCTGGAAACCAATACGTGATGTACCTCGCTTCGCGGACGCATAGCTTCATATAAAACACCGTCGATACGGAAGCGTACGCGCGATTTATTTCGGGAAGGTTCAATATGTATATCGCTGGCGCCATCATGCACTGCTCTTTGAATGATCGAATTAACCAGATTGACAATGGGGCTGCCGCCGGCCAGTTCGTCGATAGCCTCATAGTCATCGGGAACTGTACTTTTAACAACTTCAAAATCATCGTCGAGTTCGGTTATTAAATCAGCGGTGTAACTGTCATCTTCATAAGCATCATTAATGGCTTTCAGAATATTCTCTCTACTTGCCAGCACAGGCTGTACCCGGCTGCCGGTGCGTTCTTCAATTTCTGAAAAACCGGATATCGCCTGGGGGTCAGGTGTTGCCAGCGTTAGCACACCGCGAACGTTGAATAAGGGCAACATGACCAGTCGGCGTGAAGTTTCTTTTTCAAGCTGCTGAATAACTTTTCTATCATACAAATTTTTGAGTGATTCAACATATGGAATAGAGAGTTGTTCGCTAAGCGCACTTAACAGATCCGCTTCTACAACCCAACCCTTGTCCAGCAGTATTTGCCCCATACGCAGGCTATGTTGTTTTTGTAACGAAATGGCTTCTTCGATTCGTTCCGGTGTAGTGAGCTTGCGTTCGATAAGAATGTCTCCCAGCCGACTCTCCTTTCGTCGCACGGGTTGGATATCACGCACATACTCAGCGTCATCTTCAGTATGTATGATTTTTAGATACTCGTTTACACGGGTGATAAAAAGAATTTGTTGCACTATTGAGTTGACATTAACGATCTTTAACCAGCCGCCTAAGCGGACCAGCTGATCCTGTATTTCCAATAAGGATTCAATAGCCGAGCTATTTATTCTTGTAACGTCTGCCAGATCAATAACCACTTCTACTTCGCGTGCCTGCATACAGTGCTGGGCAGCACTACTCAGAGCCTCAATAATTTCATGAGTAGTAAGGCTATCTCCTGGTGCCAAATAGGTTAATACGCCGATGCGTGTGCGTACGACGCTCTCATTAACGGGTATTGCCGTGGTGCTTGATGTCTGCTGGGTATTCACGCTAACAACGCCTGTTATCAGGCCTTGTTTTGTTTCGAGGGTTGCGAATCAATAATTAGATCTAGCTTATTTTGAAGTGGCATCGGCTTTTCAATCGCATAACCCTGGCCGTAATCAACCCCCATCTCTATAAGACTCTCAATCAATTCTCGCTTTTCAACAAACTCTGCAACGGTCTTTAGATTCATAACATGCGCGACATCGACGATGCAGGACACTATAGTAAAAGCAACCTGATCGCTGACGATGTCTCTTACAAAAGAACCGTCAATCTTCAAAAAATCGACCGGTAGTTTCTTGAGATAACTGAACGTGCTTAATCCGGTACCAAAGTCATCCAGTGAAAAATGACAACCAAGTGATTTTAAACCCAAAATACTTAACCTGGCTCGATCAAAGTTCGTGATCGCAGCGGTTTCTGTAATTTCGAAGCATATATTGCCCGGCGGTATGTCAAAAGCATTTAGATGAATATAAACATATTCAGTCAAATCAGGGTCATCTAATGATTGTCCTGACAAATTGATTGACCAGATACTATCCACCAAATAACCTTTGCGAAAATGTCCGGCAAGCTGACTGAATGTATTGCGTATGACCCAACGATCAATTGCCGGCATTAAATGGTATCGTTCTGCTGATCCCAAAAACATGGCCGGGCTAAAAACTTTTCCGTCATCGTGTAGTAAACGCAATAAGATTTCACAGTGCACTCCCTCTTTATTCTTTTTTAATGGCGCGATAGTTTGGCAGTAAAGCTGGAATCGATTATCCCGCAGAGCATTCTGTACCCGCGTTACCCAAAAAGTCGCATCCTTCCTTTGTAGCAATTCTCTGTCGTTTCGATAATATACGCGTACACCTTGCAGGCCTGTCTTACTTAGAGTGTCGCCAGCGATCTCGCTTTCTACCAAAATGGTGTCAACATTTTTTTCATCTCGATCGATTTGATTAACACTAATACAGGAGGATACCCGCATAGATTGGCCTCGCCATATGAACATGGACTTGTTGATGCTCGCATAGATACGATCCGCAATTTTTTTTGCCTTTTCTAATGATGTATTTTCTAACAACAGCGCAAAATCACCCTTATTTGGTGTGGCGATTGTAATTACTTCGTTTTTCTGCGCGTTCAGTAGTTTCCCAATCTTGCGAATTAATTGATCCGTTGCTATATGGCCCAGGGTATCCATAAAATAATTTAATTGATTTATTTTAATCCACAATAAATGATCCTCTCTTTTCGAAGGTTCTTTATTTCTAATAGTTCTTTTCAATTGTCGTTTAAATGTTTCCCGGTTCATTAAACCAGTAAGCGGATCATAACTTTTAAGCAGGAGCTTTGTGATATTAAGTGCAATAATTTCCAGCAGATTTCTATCACTGTTGGTAAAATGATTATCCTTAACTGGATTGACAACCATCACCATGCCAGATAAATAATCGTCGCCTTCAAACACTGGACACGCCAGTATTTTACAATTCTTTTCCAACTTAATTCTGCTGTCGGGTAAATCTTCTACTTTATTAACCAGAAAAGAGTGTCGCTTGTTGACAATCCATTGATAAATGCTCTGTCTTAATTCTGGTGTAGTCTGAGGGATATCAGAACCTTCATTGTTGGTTGTGGAAGACTCTAAAATAATATTTTTATCAGGCAGCAACAGTATCGATTCTCTAACATTAAGATGTTCCTTGCAATTTATAACAAGTTTGTTCAGGGATTCTCGAATATTAGTAAATTTTTTATTGACAAATCCAGGCAATGTGTTGCTGCGCGTGTTATAGATGAGGTTCAACTCTTCATAGCGCTCGGCTAGTTCAATTGCCATTGCATTGAGTTCAGCATTAAGCTGATATTCCTGATTAATTTGATTGACAACGGCCTCACAGGCTCGCTTAAAGGCGGCCTTGACGCGTTTGTCCGACTGCATAATAGAAATTTCGACTGAGCCGTGTTTTTCGCCGAGATGAGAAACAACGTCTATATTCTCTTGAAAGCCGTAATGCTCTTCGCGGTTAGACGTTGCAGTTATTTGTTCGCCATCCGTCAACTCGGTATATTCAGCAATGGTGTCGCCGTTGAAGTTTCGTAACCGAATGCGTAATGGCGGTGATATCAGCGCAGATAATAGCTGGGCATGTTGCTTTAAACTGATGCTTTTAAGTGAAAAGTCGGTTAGCACAACTCACTCCTCGTCCCTATCATGCTTATCGAAACCCTGTGCAAGGCTTTCAATGAGTTGTTGTGTACTTATCGGCTTTTCAACAAAGAACAGATTTTGGATTTCTGCTGACCAGATTCTATGCTCTTGTTCCGGCCTGGAAGTGGTAACAAGGATTGGAAACACTCGATCCGGGAACTCTTTAGTTATTTGTTTACACAACGCCTTCCCATCCATACGCGGCATCTGTATATCCGTAATCATCAGGTCAGGTGCTTGTTGCCTTATTTTGTCCAGAGCGCTTTCACCATGATGCGCTGATTCGATTTCGTAACCAGCCCGTTCTAACGCCACTCTTAAAATTCTAATAACATGCGGCTCATCGTCTACAATTAGAATCCGTTTCATCATTAAACCGCCTCTGCCAGGAGTCCGGCATCTTTAGCCAGCTCTATCGTGAATTCAGAACCCTCGCCGGGCATAGATTTAACGGACAGCTTGCCACGATGTAAGGTAACTATCTGTTTAACCAGCGGTAACCCTAGACCATGCCCAGGCTGACTAATTACCCCTTCACTGGTGGCACGATAGAATTTTTCGAAAATCCTAGATTTGTCTTCATCAGAGATTCCAATCCCGTTATCGCTGACGCGAATAATAATCGAGTAATCAGTTTCTTCCGCTGCTAAAGTGATCCTGCCGTCTGGATGGCTGTATTTGATGGCATTGGTGAGTAGATTCGTAATCGCGATACTGAGGAGAGACTTGTCAATAGAGATTGCGCTGAGTTCTTTTGGCAGGTTCTGAGTAAATACATGGTCTGATCCGCGTGTATTACGCGAAACAATTTCAAAAACGTCCTTAAGTAAATCAAGCAGTCGTGTGCGTTTTTTATCAATAGTCATACCACCAATTTCAAATTTTGTTAGATTGAGCAGGTTGTTGACGAGCGTAGTTATACGCTCGACTTCGTCATGAATGACGTTGATGGCCTCTGTTCGAAACGTTTTATCAGTAACGTCATCTCCCAACAGTTGTTCGCTATACATTGCCAGCGTATTAAGCGGGGTTTTTAATTCATGGGAAACATGGGCGATAAATTCGGTATGACTCTTTTTAACAGTAATTTCCTGTGTAACATCTCGGAATGCAACCATGGTGCCAAATGTCCCTTGTTCATCCCCTGGCGAGAACAAAGGATACGCCATGACCCGAATGGTTTTCTCAGGAGATGATACTGGCGAAAACTCCACAGCTTCAGCGGCGGCTTTTGCAATACGATTAGATCCCGAAAGAGAAATTAAGGTCAACAATTCTCCGTTATCACAGAACTGATTAATTCGCTCACCGATTAACTCACTCAACGGCTTATCAAAAATTGAAGTAAGTTTGGTGTTGGCATACATTATATTTTCGGATTCATCCAGCACCATTATGGCCTCAGGCAAGGATTCCAGTACGGCCTCGACTCGTGCACGCTTATACGACAGTAACTTTGTTGACGTTAACAGGCCTGTTTTTTGTTCCTCCAGTTCATCGATGCGGTTTTTCGCATAGTCAAAAAAATCATTGAATCGCTGCATAAATACTCCGAGCTCTCCAGATGCCTGTATTTTTACTGTGTTGAATATTCCTTCACTTAAAAGTCCGTCTAATTGCCGGTTGATTGATCGAATGGGTTTCACTTCGTGTTTAATGAGAAGATATGACAGTGGTGTCAACAAGAAAACAAGCAACGCCACTGTGGCTATAAAAGGCAGTTCCTGTATACCAAATCCGAACCTGGGCTGAAAGAATCCCAGACGAATATGGCCAGCAAGTTCACCATCGCTGATTAATGGTGAATAGAATTCCAGTATTTTTTTTCCGTTACCCTGTAAGCGCAGTTCACGTTCTCCCAGCCAGTTGACGGGCTCCTTGCTTACATGCGTTGGCGGTATTATTACTCCCGAAGCGGCAGTTTGAGTTAATGGTTGATTGGCGGCATCAACCACAACAGCATAGGCAAATGTTGAATGGTCACTACTGTCGCGTATTAGCTGCAGTACATGCTGGCTACCGGTTTCCGGCACTAGCTGTGTAAGAGGCATGCTTGCCAGTAATTGAGCAAGACTGACTCCTTGGGAACGTATTTGTTTATAGCTCGTTTGCTGCTGGAATTTAAGTAACAGGCCGATAACCAGGCACATAATCAACAACGAACTGCAGACCATAATTAACCCGATACGCTCATTCTTCCACATCGATTGAATGGCTCTAATAATCATAGATTATGGCCTGTCCCTTGGTTTTGAACCGCTAATGGTGATCACTGACTTATTGATCGGCTTACCAGGAGCCAGACTTTAGCCTTTTCAGCCACTGGGCTACCTGTTGACGATGGACCGCTCCAAATTCGCCACCGCGTATTCCAGGTGCGCAATAGATACAGGCTGAGCTTTAGAGAAGAAATTACCGACTTGGTGCGAACTTGGCCGTGACTTCGAGATCGCGGCTGTTACGCCGGAGTAGAAAATGAATTGGCATGTCGACTTCACCAACCAGCATGTTTGCGATTTCTACAGCTGGCTTATTAATCGTCGGCCTACCGTTGATGGCGAGAATGAGATCAAATAATTTAATACCTGCCTTTGCTGCCGGCCCGCGTTGCTTTAAGAAAGTAACTATTGGATAGTAATCCATACCGTCGGTAGTGGCGATGGTGTAGGAAATTCCAATTTGACCTTTGGTTCTCGGCAGTGTCTGGAATCGATATTTCGACAATGGAATCTGTTGCGTCAAAGATTTGGCCAGTAGCTGGCTGGGGATGATCAGGCTGGGATGCATAGAACGGCCGTCAGCGGTGCCCGTCCACAACACGCGCATGGTTTTGCGCTCAATAACAACAACAAATACCTTTGTTGCATAAGGCGGATAAGGCTTATGTTTTAGCGGCGGCGCTGGGAGAGATTCAGATATTGGCGGAGGATCGTATTGGCCCCAGTCTTTTGCCCTTAATTGCTGCTTAATATTATCGATTACCGCCGAATCTTTACGATTAGCTGGAAATAGTTCTCCGGGCTGCCAGCTATGGTTTGCACTCGGTGTCAGCGCCATTAGATCATGATATCCATCGGCAAGTACCAGGAGATCAGCGGACTCCCACCGACCCATATAGCGGTAACCGCGGTTTTCAAGCAAATTACGCAACATATAGAAGAACGTGCTATACCGCTCCGGCTCTTGCATCCTCGCGTAATCAGGCTTAAGGGTCCAAAGAGGCAGCAGAGCAAAACTCTTATAGTAGGTAAGCGAACGCTGCGGATGGCTTAGAACACTTATTGTTGCCGTGTCAGACAAGGCGGTAGACGAAAGGTTGTTATGTCTTGGGGTGGTTGCACAACTGCCCAGGTTTAGAGCAATCAGTAGCAACAAGGCTGCCTGCCATAGTAATTGCCTACCCCTTGCCCTCCTTGCATACATTTTCAGTTCGTCCTCATAAATTGCCTGATGGGCGTTTGTTACCGATCGGTGGCTAGTTAGGTGTAACTATGGGCAATCGCATAAACGCCGCATGTCACTGACTGTTACCCGTTTTGTGATTATGTTAACGGCTGATTATTTAACAATGTAAATGGCCTTGCTCGCCCGGCCCTGAATAAGGAAGTTTATGGCTTAATTTAGACAGTCTTTACGGGAATGCTCCATTAACCGGTAACGCTTAGACCGATTACAAGGAAAAACTTTTTCAGTTTTTTACGGATTGCGGTAGAGATACACAAACATTTCCAGGTTGCGATAAATAACCTGGTGTTATTGCCGTTTATTCGACGGTTACCGATTTTGCAAGATTTCTTGGTTGATCTACATCTGTACCGCGCAGAACCGCAACATGGTAGGCCAGCAGTTGCATCGGGATGGTAAATACGATGGGGGCCATTTCGGTCGGACA
>CAJHXF010000215.1_pt1 | contig 14942 bp, 13 predicted proteins | sample 9198441 | NCBI WGS metagenome assembly CAJHXF01 (sample SAMEA7708335, study PRJEB35096) | sediment metagenome | biome: marine neritic benthic zone biome [ENVO:01000025]; feature: sediment [ENVO:00002007]; material: shallow marine sediment [ENVO:03000034] sea grass bed [ENVO_01000059] ...
CACTAAGCAAGATAAACAAGTTAACCGGCAAGAATCTGCATAGCAGTTGGGCTCACATTCCGCACGTAACACAGTTTGATGAAGCAGATATCACCGAACTCGATAAATTTCGCAAACAATTGACGGCCGAATATAAAGATAAAGGTATAAAAATAACGATTATTGCTTTTCTTCTAAAAGCGGTCGTTGCTGCGCTTAGAGAGTATCCCCGTTTTAATTCCTCTCTTGATCCCGCAGGCGAAAACCTGATCTTTAAAAAATACTTTCACATCGGTGTTGCCGTGGATACGCCGGATGGGCTGGTCGTACCCGTTGTCCGCGATGTTAACGAAAAAAGCCTGGTCGATCTGGCGGAAGAAATCATTCTGATTGCACAGCGAGCGCGAGAGAAAAAGCTGAAGGTTGATGAAATGAAGGGCGGTTGTTTTACCATTTCTAGTTTAGGTGGTGTCGGCGGTACTGCTTTCACACCTATCGTTAATCAACCGGAGGTTGCCATACTGGGTGTATCACGCTCTTCAATAAAGCCTATTTATCAGGAAAATGAATTTGTACCGCGATTAATTTTACCCCTGTCGCTATCGTATGATCATCGGGTAATCGATGGTGTGGCTGCTGCCAGATTTACAACTTTCCTCAGTGAAGCATTGGCTGACGTTCGTAGACTATTACTGTAAAACGATAGTACTTCGGAATACTAAAGTTTTCCGGTATGCAAATATGCTCCTACTAGAAAATAGCTTGATTGATTTATAAATACTTGATGCATAGGCTGAAATATGAAAAAAGAATTAACAGTTGAAGTTCCCGATATTGGCGAATTCACCGATGTCGACGTTATTGAGGTGCTGGTCAAAGAAGGCGACCAGATTAATCAGGAAGATCCATTAATTACTCTGGAAACTGACAAAGCATCAATGGAGGTGCCCTCTCCAGCCAGCGGCAAAGTAAAAAAAATTCTGTTAAAGGTTGGCCAGAAAGTAGCAAAAGATACGCCCATATTGCTGCTGGAACCGATGGCGTCGAACGATGCTACACCTGCCGATAACAAGCAGTCGGAACCAATACCGACACCTGAATACGAGAGTGATTTTCACGCAGACGTTGTGGTGCTGGGTTCCGGTCCTGGCGGATATACAGCGGCTTTCCGCGCAGCCGACCTGGGGAAAAATGTAATACTGGTGGAGCGCTATGAAAATATCGGTGGCGTCTGTTTAAATGTAGGCTGTATTCCGTCAAAGGCATTGCTGCATACCGCACATATAATTAACGAAGCTGCGGTAATGAAAGAACATGGAGTTAGTTTCAATAAACCCAAAATAAATCTGAGTAAGCTGGCAGACTGGAAAAACAGCGTTATCAATAAACTGACCGGCGGATTAGCCAGTATGGCTAAACAACGCAAGGTCAAGATTATCAATGGTGTCGGTCAGTTTATTGACCAGCACCGCATGCAGGTTGAAAACAAGGAAGGCAAACAAGTTATCAGATTTGATAGCGCTATTATCGCCGCCGGATCACAACCCATAAAAATTCCCGGGTTCCCCCACGATGATCCGCGCCTGATGGATTCTACCGGTGCTTTAAATCTACAGGACGTTCCGAAGCGGTTACTTGTTGTGGGTGGTGGAATTATCGGCCTGGAAATGGCCATGGTTTATGCCGCTTTAGGCAGCAAAATCACTGTTGTTGAGTTACTGGATGGGTTAATACCCGGTTGTGACAGGGACTTGGTGCGGCCGCTGGAGCGCATGATTAAACCTCGTTATGAAAACATTTTTACAGGCACCAAGGTCACTGCCATAAAAGCTGATGACAAAGGATTACACGTTTCGTTTGAGGGTGGCAAAGCACCCAAAAAAGATACTTTTGATCGCGTACTCGTTGCTGTCGGTCGTCAACCAAATGGTAAAAGTATTGGCGCTGAAAATGCCGGTGTGCAGGTCGACGAACGCGGATTTATTTCAGTCGATAAACAACAACGAACCAATGTCGAACATATTTTCGCAATTGGCGATATTGTCGGACAACCGATGCTTGCCCATAAAGCGACCCACGAAGGCAAAGTCGCTGCAGAGGTCATTGCAGGGCATAAGAGCTTTTTTGATGCCCGTACGATTCCTTCAGTCGCTTACACCGATCCCGAGGTGGCCTGGTCCGGTCTGACGGAAGAACAAGCGAAACAAGATGGCGTCGACTATGAAAAAGCAGTATTTCCCTGGGCAGCCAGTGGACGATCCTTAAGTATTGGCCGTAGCGAAGGCATGACCAAACTGCTGCTGGATAAAAACTCCCGTCGTATATTGGGAGCGGGTATTGTTGGACCGAATGCGGGTGAGTTAATTGCTGAAACGGCATTAGCTATCGAGATGGGAAGCGATATGGAAGATATCGGCCTGACTATTCACCCACACCCAACATTATCAGAGACTATAAATTTTGCTGCAGAAGTTGCGGAAGGTACGATTACCGATTTATATATTCCAAAAAAGAAACGCTAAACCCAGTCGTTGGTCAGCGCAACTAACGTAATAATCTGTCTTCCGGAGCCATTTCTACGATTTCGGCTCCCCCATGCTGCGACATCAGACTGACAAATTCATCTTCTGGCATGGGCTTGGCAAACAGATAACCCTGGAACTGTTTGCAACCCAAGGATTGTAATGCCGTTAGCTGGTCTCTGGTTTCTACGCCCTCAGCAATTACATTCAGGCGCAAACTATAGGATAAGGATACTATCGCTTCGACAATTGCTTTTGCATCATCGCTAGTGTGCACTTTGTCGACAAATGATTTATCGATTTTCAGATGATCCAGCGGAAAAGTAATTAAATAGCTAAGCGCAGAATAACCTGTTCCGAAATCATCAATAGCTATCTTAATGCCCATGTTGTGTAAGCGCTTAAGCATGTCCCGCGCGGCGGTGACATCTTCCATTAACAGGCTTTCCGTTATCTCAAGCTCCAGCCGTTGTTCCGCCAGATCCAGCTCCGAATGATCCGCAATTTGTTTGATTTTTTCGGACAGCTCTGCTTCATGAAACTGCCGAGCCGACAGATTAACTGCCAATCTGATATCCGGTAGTTGAAGCCTTCGCCAGCGCTGTAATGCATCAATTGATTCCTGTAGTACCCAGTACCCTACTGGCTGTATTAATCCCGTTTCTTCCAGAACTGATAAAAATTCGAAAGGCGACAGTATTCCCCGGTCAGGATGTTGCCAGCGAAGCAAGCTCTCCGCACCAATCACTCGCTTGCCTGCTATATCTACTCTCGGTTGGTAATAGAGTTTAAATTCCCTGTCGCTTATTGCACGCCGCAACTCGGCTTCCAAAGACAGTCTTTTGTTTGCGATCTGATTGTATTCGCCTGAGTAATATCTGAACTGATTTCGTGTCTCTAATTTGGCCTGACGCATGGCTGTCTCGGCATTGGCCAGCAATAGATCAGTCTCTACGGCGTCCTCCGGAAAGACACTGATGCCGATACTGGCCGTCAGAAACAAGTCCTGCCCATTAATTTTCATAGGTGCCGCTATAGCATCCAAAATCCGACGTGCCATAAATCCCGGATCTTCTACCCGTTCAGAATCGCTTACCAACAGCCCAAACACATCGCCACTAAAGCGACTGACCGTATCACCCGAACGCACGCGAGTGCTGATTCGAGCAGCCACCTCCCGCAACACCTGATCACCCGCTCCCTGCCCCAGACTGTCATTGACATATTTAAAACGATCCAGGCCAATCAGGAACAAAACTACCTTTCGATCACTTCTTTTTGCTGACTGTATTGCATGCTTCAGGCGGTCCTTTAACAGCGCCCGCTTGGCCAGTCCGGTTAACTCATCGTAATAGACCTGCTTGACGAGTTCTTCAGCTTTATCATTGACCTTTAAATCAAAGTTTTCAGTAGCAATAGTTAGTTTTTTTTGCAGGTACTCTACCTTACGATTTAGTACCAGATTGCTGGCAGCCATTTCCCGAGCATTGATGGCGGTTTCAACTGCCTGCTGCAGATCTTTCTCGGAACACGGCTGTAGTAACAGTCTGTCGACCGCACCATTATTAACAAGGCCTGAAAGACTATCCAGCTGCTTGGGATCTACCAGCACCAGACGTATTGATTGGGGGCTGGCATGCTGCAACCAACGGATTAATTCGATGGTATTACTGGGATCAACCGCTACTTCAATGAGTACTGCATTCAGTAGACGGCCGCTCGCCAACATCGTTGCAATAATACTATTGGCCTTGGAAGTAGAGCTTGTGCACTGAACGTGAAAATGATGCTGTTCAAGCTCTTGAACGAATCCATTGGAATTAATTGGCTCAGAAGCCAGTACCAGGAATTCGTATCCTTCCGACATTGACACACCTGCTCTAGTTTACGGGCGGTGTTGCTGACAGGGATAGATCGTCTAAAACAATCGGCACATTTCCTAAACCCTTAGTCTGCAACATAACATGGGTTTGCCGTTGCTGGAGGGCAGGCAGTGTTTGCTCAACTGTATGCAATAGCGCTATCAACTCAGACTTCGAACTAATACAGGCATGTATAGAAGAGACTGATTGTAAAACCGGCTGCACTAATGCTTTCGATCCAAAAAGCACAAGAAAGGATTTCGGTGATAACCTTCTGATTCTGGACAAAAAGCTTATCCCGTCGATATCGGGCAACCTGTAATTTGCCAGCACCAGTTTCGGCTGGCTTTCCAATGTAAAATGAATGGCATCGTTGGCGCACTCAAAAAACTTTGGATAGAGACAGCTCTGCTTTAAGTGGAGTTGCAAAGTCTTTTTGAATGTTGCATCACCTACGGCAATTAGCACGTTGCGCATGGTTTGCTTTCCTATGGTCTCTGTGATCGTGAGAATCGGGTGTAGGGTTTCTGTTGGCGACTGTGGGCTGCTCTAATGAATTAGATGCTTACCTGCAGACTGCCCGATCCCACTCAGCAACTGTTGTTGCAGGATTTCAGGGTCCCTTTGCAAATACAGTGCGTTTATAGATTCCATGGATTGCTGGCTACTGGTATCAGAGATCTGCTCCTCGCTCAGTATCAGGCATAAAAGATACGGCCAACACCGGCCTATTTCCGTAACGAGTGCCGGATCAGCAGAGGAAAGTACGGATACGTCCAATACCAGGATATCGACCGGTTGATGAACCAGGGTATCTACACCCTGTTCTATACTGTCCGCCATCAGTACCTCACAGTCTTGCCGGAAAATATCCAGTGTGATTTGGTCATCGCCCAGATCCTGTGTAATCCATAGCATGATCGGTATATCCACATCGCTTCGGCTAACACTGGTCTTCACCACTTCGCCTCCTCCTTGGCCTTAGTGAGCCAAATTAATTCTCCCCAAGCACCGTATCGGCCGCGCAGGCACCTTCTTGATAATCCGGCGGCTAACGGGTTGGCGTGACTAGATCTGGATTTTGACGATTTTTAGAAAGGACGATCAGCCCAATTTAGACATAGAATTGTTCTTCAGAATTGTCCCGGTTTTTAAACAGATTAGGTAAAGACGTTGTTTCCAGCGCACTCGCAATCAACAATTGCCGCATGGCTTCGGCTGATACCGGACGGCTAAACAGGAAACCCTGAAACTCCTCGCAATCCAGATCGCGCATAACCTCCAACTGATCCTCGGTCTCGATCCCCTCGGCAACAACCTGAAGACGTAAACTCTGGGCCAGCGAAGTAATAGCCTGCACTATGGCCTTGGCATCTTTACTCTTGGTAACATCTATCACAAACGCACGATCGATTTTTAAATAGTGAATTGGCAGTTTGATCAAGTAGCTTAGTGATGAGTATCCGGTTCCAAAATCGTCGATTGCGATCTTAACGCCCATTTGCCGCAGTAAATTCAGCTGATTACTAACTTGATCCATATCACTGAGGAAGATATTTTCGGTGATTTCAAGCTCCAGCGTCGTTTTAGTCAAGTCGATTTGATGTTGCATCACAGCACTTTCAACCAGCTCTTTAAAATTATCCGATTTCAACTGTATAGGCGAAACATTGACTGCAACATGCAGCGCACTTCCAACTTCTTTCTGCCATTCAACAACGGACCGACATACTTCGTTTAAGACCCATTCACCAGCCTGGCGTATAAGGCCCGTTTCCTCTAAAGCATACAAAAATTCCGCCGGCGGCAACAAACCTCTTTCCGGGTGCTGCCAACGCAACAGCGCTTCAACACCAATAATTTTGCCGGTAATAACATTAATTCGTGGCTGATAATGGACTTTGAATTCGCCATTCTCCAACGCACTGCGTATCTGCGTTTGCAACTGGAAGCGCTCAGTTGACTGTCGGTTTATATCTTCAGAATAGAACCGATGACTGGAATCGGGATCTTTTTTAGCCTGATGCATGGCGGATTCAGCATGACTAAGTAATGCCTGAGGACTGGAACCATCATTAGGAAAAAATGCTATGCCGAAGTTTGCCTCAAGATATATCTGCTGATCCCCAATCTGAAAAGGCTGCCGTAACATGCTGAGCATGCGCATGACGAGTTCATTAGCAGGCTCGCCGGGTGCAGTATCACTGATAATCAACGCAAAGCGATCACCGTGTAATCGTCCTGCCGAATCACCCTCCCAGGTTAAGGCCTCCAGTCTGTCGGCAAAGGCACATAACAAATCGTTTCCTATCTGATGACCGAAGTTTTCGTTGATCAGGCTAAAGTTTGCAATACCGGTACAAATTACCGTAACGGACTGACCGGCGCGTTTTGCAGACTGGATCGCAACAGCCAGTCGATCATGCATAAGCTCGATACTAGGCAGTCCGGTTAAGCGATCAAAATAAATTGCGGCACGCAATTCCCGCGTCGTATGTTCCACTCGAGCTTCCAGCTTCTTACTAAGATCCTTTAGTTGAATATTTGCCTGCTTTAGTTCTTCATTTAAAAAACGATTTTCTTTGGTTGAGCCAAATGCCGCAAATGCATCATCAACTGTACTTAACAAGATGTCATAGCTACACGGCTTACTTAAGAATTTGTATAAACCGCCCTCATTAACGGCATCCATAACGGTGACCAGATCGCTTTTAGCGGTAAGTAAAATACGTTTCGCGTCCGGTACAAATTTGGACATTTCGTGCAGTAATTCGATGCCCGACATCGACGGCATACGATAATCCGAAATCACTACACCAAGGGAGTCAGGGTCTTGCAGACTGGCGATAAGTTCCAATGCCTTTTCGGGGTGATTCGCAGTCAGCACATCATAACCGTGGCGTTGAAATAAAAACGTCAGTGATGCGAGAACCGAGGGTTCATCATCTACGATTAATAGCGTGGACATAGCGAAAAGTCGTCATTGGGTTTGCACAGTGGCGGTAAACTGGGGGCAAGTGTTACAGACAGCCAGAAGGAAAACAACTCAATAAACCTTAAAATCGTTCAAATAACCGCGCCGATCATTGTTGGCTGCATGGAAGACGCATTAGTGTACCTATTCAATGTACGAATGCAATAGCAACTGTCCGGCACCAAAAATCCCAATAGAAACCACCGCTACCGGATTCCCCAGGATTTGAGTTCAATACCTACAGGGCGGGCTTTTCAGGCTGATAGTTTGATCTAAATCGATTGCTCCAGTGCCTGCAGAAACTTGCTGTTCTCTTCGCTGGTGCCGACAGTAACCCGCAGACAATCCTTCAGTAGCGGATGCGTATTGTTCATGTTTTTAATGAGTAGACCATGGTCAAGCAAGGCATTAAAAACTTTGTCTGCAGATCCGGGTTTAGTCCTAAATAGGACAAAATTTGTCCGGCTTTCGAATACGTGTAATCCAGCGATATGGTGTAACTCTTGTTGCAGCAACTCCCGTTGCGCCCTGATTTTTGCAGCTTGTTCGGAAAACACGTCGTAATGCCTGCAGGCCAGTTCGGCGGTGATCTGGGTTAAGGTATTGATATTATAAGGCAAGCGAAGTTTATCTATCTGTTGCAACCATCTTTTTGGCCCGGCAAGCACACCGAGTCTGATGCCGGCCAGCCCCAATTTGGAAAAGGTTCTGAGTAATAACACATGTTCATATTCCTGCAGTATCCCCGCCATGGTGGATTGGGAGAAAGGATGATAGGCCTCATCAAATACAACCAGCCCTGGCGCACTCTGGATCAATTGCAGACATTCATTCTGCTCAAATAAATTACCTGTTGGATTGTTGGGATAGGCAAGAAACAAGATTTCGGGTTGGTGTCGCTCCAGGGCCTGAAGCATAGCCGGCATATCCAGCGAAAAACTGTCCGCCTGTAACGGTGCGCCGACAAAATTTAGACCTGTAGAAAGGGCGATCTGACGATACATAGCAAAACCCGGTTCGGGCGCCATAATGATTGACTGGTCGGATTTTCTTACCGGCGCACTTATCACCGACAGACAAAGCAACTGAATCAGCTCATCCGATCCGTTACCTAATAACAGATCACAGGACCCGGGTAATGCCAATGTAGCTTTTAATTTCGACTTCAGGTTTTCGGCCGCCGCATCAGGGTATCGATTGAGGCTGGCCTCTGCCAACATATGTAGCCAAGTCTTTTTTAAGCTCTCGGGCAGAGGATAGGGATTCTCCATCGCGTCCAGCTTGATCAAACCGGCGCTGGATGGCACATGATAAGCCTGCATTTCCCGCAACGTAGGCCGAATCAATTTATTAAGTCGCGTCACCACTAAAAGCTTTGTGTTCAGGACTTTTTATCGTTTAATCGATATTCGGCAGAGCAGGCATGCGCTTCCAGCCCCTCACCCCGCGCAAGTGCGGATGCTGTAACTGCCAATACCGCCGCACCTTCTGCACTACACTCAATTACGCTACTGCGCTTTTGAAAATCGTACACTCCTAAAGGCGAAGCAAAACGGGCGGTTCCCGCAGTCGGTAATACGTGATTGGGTCCCGCTACATAATCGCCCAGCGCTTCCGCTGTATATCGACCAACAAATATTGCACCAGCATTTCGAATCTTTGGTAACACCTGGGTCGCATTCTCCAGAGACAGCTCCAGATGCTCAGGCGCAATACGATTCACAATATTGATGGCGTCATCAAGATCACGAGCCCGAATGGCAGCGCCGCGTTTTTTTAGCGCGGCAGTAATAATCTCCTGGCGACTCATTGTGGGAAGCAGTCGTACAATGCTTTTTTTAACTTGCTCTAAAAATTCATCGTCAGAGGTAATCAGTATCGATTGCGCCAGCTCATCATGTTCCGCCTGTGAAAACATATCCATAGCTATCCAGTCAGGATTTGAACTGTTATCACTCATCACCACAATCTCCGAAGGGCCGGCAATCATATCAATGCCAACCGTACCGAAAACCTGCTGCTTGGCCGTTGCAACATAAATGTTGCCAGGCCCCACTATTTTATCCACGCGGGGAACAGTCTCAGTTCCGTAAGCCAGCGCTGCTATCGCCTGTGCTCCACCCAATGTAAATACCTTATCTACACCAGCTAATGCGGCTGCCGCCAGTACCAACAAATTTATCTCGCCACCAGGTGTCGGCACCACCATCACCAACTCATTTACACCTGCCACTTTAGCCGGAATGGCATTCATCAATACCGAGGAGGGATAAGCTGCCTTGCCCCCCGGCACATACAGACCAACACGCTCCAATGGCGTGACCTGTTGACCCAGACGGTTTCCATGCTCATCAAGATACGACCATGATTCAAGCTTTTGCTGTTCAGCATAAGCCTGAATTCTATTGGCTGCTGTTTCCAATGCCTCACGCTCATCAGCGGGCAGGCCATTTAGTGCCGATTGCAGTCGAGACACCGGCAAAACCAGCTCATTCGGATTTTTTACATCCAGATTATCAAAACGTTTTGTGTAGTCCAGCAAGGCTTTGTCGCCATGCTCGCGCACATCGCATAGAATTTCTGCAACGACCCCACTAACTTCTTCATCAGTCTTGGTGTCATACGCCAGCAGTTGACGTAGCTGCTGATCAAAATCAGGATCACTACTGTTCAAGGTTCTAAAATTGGACATTACTACATCCCGGTTTTAAATTGACGTTAACATTTACCAAAAGATTGCATGATATTAATCAATCGAAAAGAACTGCCAATTTTATCCTGCATGTTTGCGTCGTTTCTGAATCGCTTTCGCAAAGTGCACCAGCAATTCCTCGGTATCTTCCCAACCCAGACAGGCATCGGTAATGCTTTGGCCGTACTGCAAGGGCTGGCCTGCTATAACCTTTTGCTGACCGGCAACCAGGTGACTCTCGATCATCACACCAAAAATACGTTTTTCACCATGCTTGATCTGTCGCGAAATATCGTGACCAACATCAATCTGGCGCTCGTATATTTTTCGACTGTTGGCGTGACTGGTGTCAATCATAAGGCGCGTGGGTAGACCGGCTTTCTCCAGCATGGCTGAAGCATCATCGACACTCGCGGCGTCATAATTCGGGTGCTTACCTCCACGCAATATTAAATGACAATCCTCATTACCTTTGGTTTTAACGACCGCTGACTGACCATCCTCTGTAACACCGATAAAGGCATGCGGGCGAAGAGCAGCACCTATAGCATCTACTGCAATTTGTATTGTGCCGTCGGTACCGTTTTTAAATCCGATTGGGCAGGATAAACCCGAGGCTAGTTCACGATGCCCCTGGCTTTCAGTTGTCCGTGCTCCGATCGCGCCCCAACTAACCAGATCGGAAAAATACTGGGGAGTGATTAAATCCAGAAACTCAGTGCCGGCTGGCATGCCCTGATTTGCCAGATCAAGCAGCAATTTGCGAGCTACCCGTAAACCTTGATTGATGTTGTAACTGTCATTTAAATCCGGATCGTTAATCAGCCCCTTCCAACCTACCGTTGTGCGAGGCTTCTCGAAGTAAACACGCATCACAATCAGCAGCTCATCCTGTAATTGTGCGCGCAATTTTGCCAAACGCTCGGCATATTCGTGGGCGGCTTTAATATCATGAATCGAACATGGGCCAACAACCACCAACAACCGATCATCCTTTTCAGCAAGGAGATTATGTATTTCCGTACGAGTCTTATGAACTGTTTCGGCTGCGATCTCACTAATTGCGCATTCAGCATGCACCTCTGCAGGCGTTGATACCTGCTTGATGTCATCGATACGAATATTTTCAGTTTTATAAATCATTGTCTTTCCTGTTATTTACTTCTTGTTTACAGCATTAGCCAATCTGTCGATCAGTCCCTGTACATGTCCATGCTTCATTTTCATTGCAGCCTTATTGACTATAAGGCGAGATGAAATATTGGCAATTAATTCCTGTGGCTCCAGTCCATTTGCCTTTAGTGTATTTCCGGTATCGACAAGATCTACAATTAAATCAGCCAATCCAGCTAATGGCGCCAATTCCATTGAGCCGTATAATTTAATAACTTCAGCCTTGATTCCACGCCGTGCAAAAAAATTACGTGTAATGTTGACGTACTTGGTAGCAACCGTTAATTTTTTATTTTGTAGCAATGTATTTTTTTTACCGGCTACCATTAAACGGCAAGGAGCCAGTTTTAAATCAAGAACTTCATACACGCCTTCACCGCCGTGCTCCATTAAGACATCTTTCCCTGCTATACCAATATCCGCAGCGCCATGTTGCACATAGGTCGGTACATCTGTGGCACGAATAACAACAATCTTGATAGCGGAGTCTTCTGTTTCCAGAATCAGCTTGCGACTACTGTCGGGATCATCGCGCAAATTTATGTCTGCAACGGCCAGCAAAGGAATTGTATCCCGCAGGATACGACCCTTAGAGAGAGCTATGGTTAGAGTGTTCATTGGTTTACTACAAACTTACCTGTACACAGATAGATTAATTGGGTAGACGTCGGATATTGGCGCCAAGTTGACTGAGTTTTTCCTCGATCGCTTCGTAACCACGATCGATGTGGTAAATACGGTCAACAACCGTTTCGCCTTCAGCAACCAGACCGGCGAGTATAAGGCTGGCTGACGCTCGCAGATCAGTGGCCATTACCTGCGCTCCTGTTAATGCCGACACACCTCTCGAGTAAACTGTTTTGCCCTCAACCCGCACATCCGCTCCCATGCGTTGCATCTCTTGCACATGCATAAAACGGTTCTCAAAAACAGTTTCCGTCACGGAGCCTGCGCCCTTTGCTATAACATTCAACGCTGTAAACTGTGCCTGCATATCCGTTGGAAATGCAGGATAAGGTGCGGTTTTAATATCCACTGCAGTTGGGCGTTCACCATGCATGTTTAGATCAATCCAGTCTTCACCCGTAGTAATGTCAGCGCCGGCTTCATTCAATTTCAGCAGCACCGATTCAAGCAGGCTGGCATCGGTATCTTTTACCCTTACATGACCCCCACTGATGGCAGCGGCAACCAGATAGGTTCCGGTTTCAATACGATCTGGCAGCACTCTATACCTCGTGGTACCCAACGATTCCCTGCCCTGGATAACAAGCGTATCGGTTCCCGCACCGCTGATTTGTGCGCCCATTGTAACCAGAAAATTAACCAGATCAGTCACTTCCGGCTCACGTGCTGCATTTTCAATGATGGTCTGCCCTTTAGCGAGGGTGGCCGCCATAAGCAAGTTCTCCGTACCAGTGACGGTAACCGTGTCCATAATGATACGTGCACCATGCAATCGTTTGGCAGACGCCCTGATATATCCATCCTCGACAACGATATCTGCGCCCATCGCCTGCAAACCCTTGATATGCAGGTCTACCGGTCGTGAACCGATAGCACAACCGCCGGGTAACGACACTTCAGCCCGTCCAAACCGGGCCAGCAAAGGCCCAAGCACCAGGATTGAGGCTCGCATTGTTTTAACCAGCTCATAGGGCGCCTGGAACGACTGAATGCTGGTGCCATCAATCTCAATATTCAGCTTTTCATCGATAACGAGATTGGCACCCATGCGCCCCAGTAACTCCATTGTGGTGGTCACATCGTTCAGGTGCGGAACATTGGAAATAGTAACCGGGCCATCCGCCAGCAATGACCCTGCCAGAATAGGCAGTACGGCATTTTTTGCGCCTGAAATGCGAATATCACCCTCAAGTGGAGTGCCACCTCTAATAATCAATTTATCCATAAGGAGTACAGTCAGGAAAAACCGGGCATTTTACCCGTAATTGTCGACCTTGTGGTAATGGGATATAAGCGTATCCGGATCAGGATCATTCCTGTATTGGTAACAGGCGTTGCAAATCAGTTACATGTGCTATCGCCTGTAACTCATCAGGAACATGTTGAAAGCAGATTCGGCATTTTCGTTGCCGCGCAATGTACATCCATTCCAGCATTAGACCCAGCGCAGCACTGTTGGCTCGGTTTACGCCTGTAAAATCCACATTCCAGTCTGAATCATGGTCCTGACGAAAAAGCGGCATTGACTCTGCTAGTAACTCGGGCACCGAATCAAAATTCAATTCACCGGTAAGCCGATACTGTCCAACAGTCTCACGACTAATGCTGGCACTGTGATTATCACTGATCACTATTTATGTCGTCTCCGGCGCTATCGTTTTTTCTGCGTAATGACTCAATAAGCTGGTCGATACCGCGTTGACTGATTTCTCTCGCAAAGCTGCTGCGATAATTGGTTACCAGGCTAATACCCTCAATACCTATATCATAAACCTTCCAGCCATCCTGCGGCTTAAAACGCAAACTGTAGTTCATCGGTATTACCGGCCCACTGCCGCGGATTATCTCTGAACGTACTATAGCTAATTTCTCCGGCTGATCTGTAGGTCGAAACGGTAAAAAGTGAATTCTCTCGTCGCTATATTTCATCAGAGACGTTTTATAGGTGCGCACAAGCAAATCCCTAAACTGTTGCACAAACTCATCACGTTGTTGCGTATCCGCGCGACGCCAATGCTTACCCAACACCAGTTTAGACATGGCAATGAAATCCAGATGCGGCAGAATCAGTTCCACGACAGTAACTGTGGCGGTTGCTGTCGGCTCTACATTCAGTTCTCGAATGGTCGTCAGTACCTGATTAGTTACTGTCTCCACCAGTTCCTGCGGATGCCGCTGCGGTTCTGCCCTGCCTGTGGGTATGAACAGGAACACCAATAACAGTAAAATGAAAAAATTACTTTTTTGTTGTTTCACTCTCATTCCGGTTTGGTCTATTCAATATTTAGTTGCTCGTATTTCCGCCAGGTTGCATGACTTTAAAGATTCCTATTCTTCGGAAGCCCTGTTGTAGAGAAACTGCCCAATAAGCCGTTCAAGAACCATCGCCGACTGGGTTAGCTGTAATTGATCACCATTTTGCAAGAATTCTTCCTCAGCACCCGGCTCCAGGCCGATGTACTGCTCTCCCAACAGCCCCGCAGTGAGAATACTGGCTGAAGTATCCACCGGGAATCGACTAAAAGCCTCGTTAATGTGCAGGCTGACTCTGGCTTGATACGTTTCGCTGTCATATGCAATCTGGGCAACGCGTCCAACCGCAACACCACCAGCTTTCACTGGCGAACGAATCTGTAACCCTCCGATATTGTCAAACGACGCAGTAATGGTATACCCACCATCACCGCTATAACTGGCCAAATTGCTGACTTTCATTGCCAACATAAAGAAAGCGGCCGCACCAGCTGCTATAAACAAACCAACTGCAATCTCTATAGCGCGAGTCGTCATAATTAATCTCCGTTCAACATTAAGGCTGCCAATACAAAATTCAGTCCCAGCACCACCAATGAAGCATAAACAACACTCCTGGTTGTGGCGCGGCTGACACCTGCAGAGGTTGGCACACAATCGTAACCCTGAAATACGGCAATCCAGGTGGTCGCAAATCCGAATACCAGGCTTTTAATTACGCCGTTTATAACGTCCTCTCGGAAATCGACCGCATTTCGCATTTGCGCCCAGTACGCCCCGTCATCAACACCCAGCAATCC
>CAJHXF010000266.1_pt1 | contig 14569 bp, 12 predicted proteins | sample 9198441 | NCBI WGS metagenome assembly CAJHXF01 (sample SAMEA7708335, study PRJEB35096) | sediment metagenome | biome: marine neritic benthic zone biome [ENVO:01000025]; feature: sediment [ENVO:00002007]; material: shallow marine sediment [ENVO:03000034] sea grass bed [ENVO_01000059] ...
ATTCGATATCCTGATCGGTTTGTTCCGCGAACATGGAATGTATTCGGGGTGACAAGCTGTGCTTGATCGGTGAACCGATTACGGCGTATCGATTTCTCATTTAGGTTTCCGCACCCAGCCATTCCGCGGCTTGCAGGGCATAGTAAGTTAAAATCGCGTCAGCACCAGCGCGTTTTATTGACAACAGGCTTTCCAGTGCACAACTTCGTTCATCGAGCCAGCCTGAGATAGCCGATGCTTTTAACATTGAATATTCGCCGCTTACCTGATAAACAAATGTCGGTGCCAAAAAAGTATCTTTAATGCGGCGCACGATATCGAGATAAGGCCCGCCGGGTTTTACCATAATCATATCGGCGCCTTCTTCCAGATCAAGGGCGGCCTCCCAAAGTGCTTCATCACTGTTTGCCGAATCCATCTGATAGGTATATTTATTTCCGCCGGCAAGATTGGCGGCGGAAGCAACCGCTTCTCGAAACGGCCCGTAGAAGGCGGAAGCATATTTAGCGGAATATGCCAGAATCGCAGCATTGAGATGTCCGGCCTCTTCAAGCGCGGATCGAATCGCGCCGATACGGCCGTCCATCATGTCGGAAGGAGCGATAATATCGGTTCCGGCCTCGGCATGAGATAGCGCCTGTTTGACCAGCACCTCAACAGTTTCATCATTTAATACATAGCCATTATCATCGATTAAGCCATCCTGGCCATGGTCGGTAAATGGGTCCAACGCAACGTCCGTTATAACGCCCAATTCTGGAAGATGTTTTTTCAGGGCACGCACAGCGCGCTGAGCTATACCGTCGACGTTAAAAGCTTCTTTTGCGTCAGCGGACTTTAGTTTAGAGGGAGTAACCGGAAACAGAGCCACAGCGGGGATGCCGAGTTTGAGGCAACGCTCTGCCTCATTCAGCAATTTTTCTATCCCTAAACGTTGCACTCCGGGCATAGATTCGACGGGTTGTACTGCGTTGGGTTCTTCTAGTACAAAAAACGGCTGAATCAAATCATCGGCACTTAAGCTGGTTTCACGCATCATTTTTCTTAAGAATGCTTCTTTTCGCATACGCCGCATACGAACAGCAGGGAATCGACCTGGAAAATTACATTGCTTCATAATTATTCTCCTGTGCTGCTTCAGCATAGCCTGTCATATAAAAAATATCGAGCGTCGCAGTCATTGTGACTCACTTCTCAGCGCCGGCGACCTGAATACAATACAGTAACTCTCACCTAACTTTAAGAATGACAGAACGGAAATGAAAAAACCTGTATCGCTGGCAGAGCGCCGGGCAGAACCCAGGCATAGGGCAAAACTAAGTGTTGAGCTTATTCGAGGCGATACGGTGCCGTTGCGGTCGCAAACTGTGGGGCTGTCTATGGGAGGATTGCACCTTAAGTGTGACAGGCTAAAGGCTCAGTTACTGGCACCGCCGGATATCGGCGTCGGTCGTCAATTTACCACTCGAGTAGTGCTGTCGGCTCCCGGTATGAAAACGCGGGCGCTGACCAGCAGCGCTATTGTTAAATCTGTCGTGAAGACAGGTCAGGATCAGTATCGGGTAGGCCTGCACTTTGAGCGTATTTTTGGTAAAGGCCGTGATTTGCTGGGCACTTATATTTCTCAACTAAGATAGGTGAAGTATCCCGGCGTTGAATAGAACGTGGTTTATCTCAAACCAGAAACTGCATTTCCATTTTGTATACTCCTTCCGGTTAATACCCCTGTGACCGGGTAGGCAGGCGACCTGAATTCTTAATCGTCAGAAGCAATATCTAACGACACTCACTTATTTAGGTAACTTGTTTCGTTTAGTTTGCCCTGGCAGCTAATCGGTTTTTTCTATTTGTCTATTGCCAGCCAGTCTCTGGGTCGTAAAAAGTCAGTTTGTAAACTGGCCTCGCGGGTTCCCGGTTCGGGTTGATAGTTATAGGCCCATTTAACCATTGGTGGCAGCGACATCAATATTGACTCGGTACGACCGCCTGTCTGTAAGCCAAACAAAGTACCGCGATCGTACACGAGGTTAAATTCGACATAGCGGCCTCGTCGATACAGTTGGAACTCTCGTTCCTGTTCGCCATACTTTATGTTTTTGCGTTTGTTTACGATTGGTATGTAGGCATCGAGATAAGAATCACAAGTGCTTTTTACGAAGTCGAAACAAGTCTTGAAATCCCAGCAGTTTAGATCATCAAAGAACAGTCCGCCGATCCCCCTGGCTTCCTGACGATGCCGTACATAAAAATATTCGTCGCACCACTTTTTATACTTTGCGTAGATGTCATCGCCGAACAGCTTGCACGCATTGAATGCTGTTTGATGCCAGTGCCTGCAATCTTCTTCGAATCCATAATACGGTGTTAAATCATAGCCGCCGCCAAACCACCAGATGGGTTTTGTGTGAGCCTTCTTTGCTATAAAGAATCGGAAATTGGCATGTGATGTCGGTACAAATGGGTTTTGCGGGTGAATTACAATCGATATGCCCAGCGCTTCAAAATGACGGCCTGACAGCTGCGGTCTTTGAGCTGTCGCTGACGCAGGCATGGAAGCACCTTTTACATGTGAAAAATTGACTCCGGCCTGTTCAAAAACATTGCCACCCTGTAACACTCGACTACAACCGCCACCACCTTCTGTGCGTTGCCAGTTGTCTTCAATGAATTTTTTCTTGTTATCAGTCTCCTCCAGAGCAGAACAGATCTCCTGTTGCTTGCGCAGCAGGTATGCTTTGATATTGCTTACAGCCTGCTTGTTCATTGCTCTAACGAATTTGTTGTTGTGTCACAGCGTCACGAATTACTGAAACTTTACCACTGCGGCCAACAGGGCCTTCCAGTATATAATCCAGACCCGTTGGGAATTGCTGTTTTATGGAAGAAACGTTCAATGCTGGTGTCTGTCCGGCAACATTGGCGCTTGTCGAAACAATGGGTTTACCGAAGACCATGCATAACTTAGTTGCAACAGCATGATCGATGACTCGAACCGCCAGGGTATCAAAGGATCCGCGCAACCAATTGGGGGTGTCAGATTTGCAGGGCATTAACCAGGTGTTGGGCCCTGGCCAGCTTTCGATGACATGGGGGAACTGGGTAAAAGCGTCAGCATCAATGTACTGGTAAAGTTGTTGCGGCGACGCCGCGATCAAGATAAGTCCTTTTTCAACAGGGCGTTGTTTAAGTGCCAGCAGACGCATAACGGCGTCTTTGTTACCAGGATCGCACCCCAGCCCGTAAACTGTTTCAGTCGGATAGGCTATAACCCCACCAGTATTTAGAACTGCCGATGCCTGTTCAAGTTTGTTCACGCTTTTGAATTAGCTTCTTCAGGATCAAAGGCTTCGATAAAATCACAATCTTTTTGAGGACACAATCGTTCAGTACCGCGACGTTTGGTAGTTTTGACCATGGTGATCGGCCAGTTGCATTGTGGACAGGGATTTGTCACAGGCTGATTCCAGATAGCATACTTACAATCCGGGTAGCGAGAACAGGAATAGAAAATCTTCCCTCGTCTGGAACGACGTTCAAGTATAGTCCCTTGCTTGCATTCTGGGCATTCCACGCCGGTATCAACAGGCTTATTCAATGGTTCAATATACTTGCAGTTGGGATAGCCGCTGCAACCTATAAATTTCCCGTAACGACCCATCTTGATAACAAGATCTGAAGTACACTTTGGGCATTTACGATCAATTGTTTCCGGTTCAGAATCTTCCTCATCACCATGATTACGTGTGTAATCGCAATCGGGATAATTGGTGCAGCCTACAAATCTGCCGCGACGGCCTAGTTTTACCTCGAGTTTGTTTCCACACTTAGGACATTCTTCATCAAGTTCTTCTGAGGTTACGTCTTTGCGTGTAACTTCGGATTCCGTCTTATCGACCAGCTCTTTAAACGGCGACCAGAATTCATCCATGATGGGCACCCACTCTTTTTCGCCGCGGGATATAGCGTCAAGCGTATCTTCCAGTCCGGCGGTAAATTCATAATCAACATATTTGGTAAAGTAGCTGGTGAGGAATTTATTAACCACTTCACCAACATCCGTCGGGTAGAAGCGTCGTTTTTCCAGTTTCACGTACTCTCGCGCCTGCAGTGTTGAAATAATCGAAGCGTAAGTAGACGGTCGGCCTATACCATATTCTTCCAGCGTTTTAACTAAACTTGCTTCTGAATAGCGGGGAGGCGGTTCAGTGAAATGCTGGTTGGCGCGAATTGCTTCCAGTTTTACCTTTTCCCCCTCTTTTAGCGCTGGCAATAGTTTTTCGTCCTCATCATTATTATTCTCATCCTTGCCTTCCTGATATACCGCCATAAAACCGGCGTGTTTTACATGTGATCCATTGGCGCGGAACTCGTTGCCTTCGGAAACTAGCAAATCAACGGCGACGGTGTCCAAGGTTGCATGAATCATCTGGCATGCGATAGTTCGCTTCCAGATCAGATTGTATAACTTAAACTGATCAGCCGTTAAATGCTGTTTAATATCGTCCGGTATATTATTGGCGGATGTTGGTCTAACGGCTTCATGCGCCTCCTGCGCGTTTTTTGACTTGGTTTTGTAGACGGCAGGTTTGGCGGGTAGATTGTCTTTACCATAACGTTTGGTGATCAAGCCACGAATCTCATTCAAAGCTTCCTGCGCTAATGCTACGGAATCAGTACGCATGTAAGTGATCAGGCCAACCGCACCGCCGCCAATATCAACACCTTCATACAGCTGTTGTGCAACGCGCATTGTTCGCGACGCGGAGAATCCCAGCTTACGTGCAGCTTCCTGCTGTAGTGTCGACGTTGTAAATGGTGCGGAAGGATTCTTGCGGCGTTGTCTTTTACTGATTTTGCTAACGGTCAATACGCCATCGGCTTCTTTTAGCAATGACTCGCGCGTTGCTTCTGCGGTTTTCTTGTTGGTAATTGTAAACTGCTTGATTTTTTCGCCGTTTAACACGCTTAATCTAGATGAAAATTTGGAACGGCTCTTTTTTAGGTCGGCTTCGATAGTCCAGTATTCTTTAGCTTTAAACTTTTTAATTTTTTGTTCCCGCTCTACGATCAACCTGAGTGCTGGACTTTGCACGCGGCCTGCAGAAAGACCACGCCGAATTTTTTTCCATAATAAAGGCGAAAGATTAAACCCAACCAGATAATCCAGTGCGCGTCGCGCCTGTTGTGCATTAATCAAATCAACAGATAATTCGCGTGGATTGGCGACAGCGTCATTCACCGCTGATTTGGTGATTTCATAAAAAACTACTCGGAAGACCGCTTTATCCTTAAGCAGGTTTTCTTCATCCAGCAATTCTTTTAAATGCCAGGAAATGGCCTCGCCTTCGCGATCCGGGTCGGTGGCGAGATAAAGAGCATCTGCTTTCTTTATGGCTTTTCGAATTACATCAATGTGCTTGACGTTTTTTTCAATGGCCTGATACTTCATACGAAAGTCGTTCTCAGGATCAACCGCACCCTCTTTTGGAATAAGATCACGTACATGGCCGTAGGAAGCCATCACGTTAAAATCTTTACCAAGATACTTCTTGATAGTTTTCGATTTAGCGGGAGATTCGACAATTACAAGATTCTTACTCATACATCAGATTCGTTTTTGGTGATATAGCGTTTATCGGTCGCCTGGACAAAACGCGCCTATTAATTGCACAAAATACCCTGCCATAGCAAATCAAATTCGCAGAAACATGAAAGATTTCCACACAAATTAGAAGTGGTCTCACAATATTTGCTGGTTACGAGTGGATAATTCTCTCGTCGAAACGTGGTGTAAATGGCGACATTAATGGACTGCTCAGCAGCAGAAGGCACATTTCTTCCATTCAAAATTCGATTTTCAATGCCGGACCGCGACAACAGAAATTACTATACAAGGGCTGTTTGAGAGTTTTTCAGAAAGGGATATGCTTAACGATCTGGCTGGCTTAGGCCCGACAGACTAGACGGATTTTTGCGAATAGAACCCGCCTGCCTCAGGTTGCACCCGGCCTTCCAGCTCCAGTATCAGGAGCATTGAAGCAATTTCTTTGGCGCTCATTTCACAGCGTTCTACCAGTTGATCGATGGTAACTGCATCATGCCCGATAGCATCGAGTAATTCCTTGTGTGCCTCGTCTATAGCAGGCTCCTGAGTCTTCGCAGGCGCTTCCGGTGTAATGGCTGCTAGTTGTTGGCGCAGTTGGGGCGCGATTTCTTCCAGGATGTCATCGGCCGATTCAATCAGTTTGGCGCCCTGTTTAATCAAGCGGTGGCAGCCGCGTGCTTGCAGATTATGAATGGAACCGGGTATCGCAAAAACTTCGCGGCCTTGTTCACCGGCCAGTCGCGCAGTAATCAATGAGCCACTGCGTCTGGCGGCTTCAATTACAAGAACACCGATGCTCAGTCCACTGATAATACGGTTTCTTTGTGGGAAAAAAGCCGGCAGCGGTTGTGTGCCGAGCGGCATCTCAGTTAACAACAGGCCATTTTTTTCAAGTATCGCAGTCGCCAGTTTCTTATGCTGAGACGGGTACAGACGGTCCGGTCCGGTTGCCATTACAGCAATTGTTGCGCCGCCATTTAACAATGCCCCCTCATGTGCTGCAGCATCAATACCCAGCGCCAGACCGCTGGTAATCACCAGCCCTGCCGAGCTGAAATGTTGTGCGAACTGACGGGCGTTTTCCCGACCGCCACTGGTGGGATTGCGCGTGCCGACTATGGCAAGCTGAGGTTCGTTTAACAACGCAGCATTACCACGTGCGTATAGCAAGTGTGGGGGTGCAGCTATGGTTTTAAGTTGTTGTGGGTACTCCGGCGCAGAGAATGGGATTATTTTTTGGTTTTTTTCTTTGGACCAGTCTAGCGCTTGCTCAATCTCTGCCGGCAGTTCGGATTGGTGAATATAATCGATGGTCTTTGAGCTTAAATTGAGTTCGCTCAAAATCCCTCGTTGACACGATCTAACTTGCTGGGCGCCGCCAAAACGATCCAGCAGCACGTGCAACTGGTTGGTGCTTAGACCGGGCGCGTGTCCGAGTATCAGCCAGTCTACTAGCTCATCTTGTACCGCGATCATGTATTAATCGTTATTGTCTTGTCGGGTATAGCTATCTGGAAAGCATTTCCGCAGTTGAGGTTGGGTTTCGTACCGTGTCGTATAAATGAATCGCACGGGTAGAATCGACGATTAGGCCGTAACTGACACGATCAAAAACCCGAAAAACCAAAAGTAATCCGGCTCGGTGATCCGGCAACTGCACATAACGGGAACCACTTCTTATGTAAGGATCACGTACCCTTTCGCCCTTCTTGTCAATTGCCAGTACGGTACCTACTTCAATGCCCTGTTGTTCACCGAGATTGATTACCACCAACTGTCGCTGGGCTGTCAGTGAGACGGCATCAACCAGCGCCAAAATAGTTCCTTCAACGTTGGAGTTTGGCGGTTTAGGTATAAAGTTATAGTCGACGCTGCCCTTATCGGCGGGCAGTATTCGATCGCCATTCAGTGTTTCCCTGATGCTGCGCACAATAAGTAAAGTAGCTGGATCCCCGGCGCTTAATAATTTGGCTTCACTGACCAGCGTGGTTTCGTAACCGAGAATTTCCTGTGATTTTGGGTCCACAAAGACTCGACCGGGTCGGAAGATGTTGTATCGCACATCATCGGTATACTTTAAATTACGGGCGTATATGGTATTACCTACCGCGGTTGCCAGATGCTGGTCGAGACTGCTGACGATATAAGGTGCCGCTTCAAGCTCTTTTTTAGTAATGACTCTTGGGTGGGATAAAAAAGGTTCAATTGCCGAAACAGGAATCGTCGGAATGGCCTGATCCAGACTTTCTGATCGAATGGATGGCGATAATCTGGTGCTCTGCAGACCGGCTGGTACGCTGGGTTGCCTGGGTTCAGTATCCCGGCTTAACCTGAGCTGAGGTTTACCGTCGACGTATACCAAGACCAGTACATCACCGGGATAAATCAGGTGGGGGTTGTCAATCTGTGGATTGAAGTACCAGATCTCGGGCCATAACCAGGGGTCTTTCAGAAACAGGCTGGAAATGTCCCATAGAGTGTCGCCTTTCTTAACGACATAACGGTCCGGGATGTCATCTCGAAGTGCGATACGAACAGGCTCTTTACGGGGAACAGGAGCTGTTTGATGTTCGGTAATCGGCAGTGATGCTTGAGCCGGGCTAACCTCGCCAGCGAACCCAAAATCGCCGCCTGGTTTCTCAGGGCTACTGGAACAGGAGACCAGTGAACCTGCTAGAATAACGCTCCACAAGGGGATAGTGATCAGTCGGACTCGAATGTACATCTGCAACCCCCGTAGTTGCTAGGCGAACCTGTGTCTGCATGTGCTGTCATATAACCAACTATTGCACACACCGTTATTATGAGAAATACTCCATTAGTATCATAGTCTTACGCGATGTATTTGTAAAACTACACGAATAATATTTCAAAACCTATGGCAATACTAGATATTTTACATTTTCCCGATCCGCGATTAAGGCAGATTTGCACGCCCATAGAGTCGGTAACTCCGGAAATCCGTCAACTAGCGGACGATATGCTGGAAACCATGTATGTCGCTCCCGGTATCGGGCTGGCGGCGATTCAGGTTAACGTACTTAAACGTTTAATCGTGGTCGATGTCAGCGAGGATAAATCGACTCCGCTCTGTCTGATTAATCCGGAGATCATCAGCACAGAAGGGGATGAGGAAATGCAGGAGGGCTGCCTGTCTGTACCTGGTTTCTTTGAAACTGTTCGACGCGCAGAAAGCATTCGCGTTAAGGCATTGGATCGAGATGGTGAGCCAATTGAGTTCGATGCAGATGGTTTGCTGGCTGTTTGTATTCAACATGAAATTGATCATTTGAATGGTAAACTTTTTGTAGATTATCTTTCAGCACTAAAACGTCAGCGAATTCGAAAGAAGCTTGAGAAACTACAGCGAACCAGTGAGAAACCTCGATCCGGCAATGCGCCGGTTATCTAAATCGGGAATAACCGTCTACCGCCACGCAGTGTGTATGCAAAACCATGATTGATTCCGCCCGAATCGTATACGCGGGTACTCCGGAATTCGCATTGCCGCCGGCACAAGCTCTGCGTAAGGCAGGATTTAATATTGTTGCTGTTTATAGCCAACCCGATAGAAAGGCTGGAAGAGGGCGCAAACTGAAGGCCAGTCCCGTCAAGAACTGGGCGCTGAAGAACGGCTTGACCGTAGAACAACCTGAAACACTGCGACCAGAGCACGTTCAGGTGAAACTGGCCGAATTCGAGCCAGATTTGATGATTGTTACCGCTTATGGGCTAATTTTGCCACCTGAAGTCCTTGCCATTCCTCGTTGTGGCTGCATCAATCTGCATGCGTCTTTATTACCGCGCTGGCGGGGAGCGGCTCCTATTCAGCACGCTATTTTGTCTGGCGATAAGAAGACCGGCGTTACCTTGATGCAAATGAACGCCGGACTGGATACCGGGTTGATGCTGGCAAAAAGGTCTTTGAAAATCAGATCCGGAGAAACATCAGCAGAGATCCACGATCGATTAGCCTCGTTAGCCGCCGAATTGATGCTGGATAATATAAACAATATTCTCAGCGGAGAAATTGTTGGTGAGCAACAACTCGAGGATGACGTATGTTATGCCAATAAGATCAAAAAGGAGCAAGCCTGGATAGACTGGCAATGTAACGCCAGGGATATTGCGCGCCAGGTGGCCGCCTTTAATCCCTGGCCTGTCGCACAAACGCTTTGGGCTGACCAGGTGTTAAGAATCTGGCGAGCGGTGAGTTTGGTAGAAGATGTTCCGGCCGGATTTCAGCCCGGACAGATAATCGCAAGCTCAGCTGTGGGAATCGATATTGCCTGTGGTCAGGGCGTATTGCGCGTAACTGAATTGCAGCTTCCTGCTGCACGGGTTGTAAGTAGTGCCGACTTTATTAATGCGCATAAGCTAAGCAATGTGATACTCGGTTAATGATATCTGCACCGGCAACTGCATCACTGAACTATCGGATTCAGGCTGTAAACGTTCTGCGGACTGTAGTTCAGCATGGACGTAGCCTCGATCCGGCACTGGAAGACGCAGAGCTAACGCTAGAAAAAAGCTCTTTGATGAGAGCAGTGGTTTACGGAGTGTTGAGACACTACTACACATTATTCCAACTGCTGCATCTAATTCTCAGAAAACCGTTGAAAAACAAAGATCGCGATATAGGTTTGCTGGTAATGATGGGCATATTCCAACTTCAGTATCAGAGGATTCCAGACTATGCGGTTATCTCTGAAACAGTAAACTCCCTGGTTGATCTGGGAAAGCCCTGGGCGAAGGGGTTAGTGAATGCTCTGCTGCGCCGGTTTCAGCGAGAGCGGGAGACTTTGCTCGAACAAGCCCGTGCAACAGAGAGTGCACGATTGGGCGCTCCAGACTGGCTGATACAGAGAGCAAGCAGCGACTGGCCGGATCATTGGGAAGCATTGTTGCAGGCCAACATGCAGCAGGCGCCGATGTTTCTACGAGTCAATCTTCGCCGTATCAGTCGCGAAGATTACCAGCATCGTCTGGCGGACTCGGACATTCAAGCCAGTGTCGTTGAAAGGCTACCGGAAACATTGCGCCTATCCACTCCTTGTGAGGTAGACGTATTGCCGGGATTTCATACTGGTTTGGTGTCTATTCAGGATGTTTCGGCACAATGGGCGGCCGGACTGCTTGACGCTCAGGTCGGATCTCGCGTGCTGGATGCTTGCGCCGCACCTGGTGGTAAAACGTTACATATCCTGGAAAGGCAACCCGATCTGGCGGAACTAATCGCTATCGACGTAGACCGGAATAGATTGGCGAAGATCAATGAGAATCTGCAGCGTTCTTCCTTGCCGTCAGCGGCGATTCAGTTGAAAACAGCCAACGTCTGTGAGTTGGATGATTGGTGGGATGGCAGATTATTCCAGCGGATCTTGCTGGACGCGCCATGTTCGGCTACGGGAGTGATCAGGCGACATCCGGATATTCAGATTCTAAGGCGGTCCTCCGATACCGAGACACTGGTCAGACAGCAGGCCGATCTGCTCAGGACAATCTGGCCCACATTGGAACCAGGCGGTATATTGCTCTATTGCACCTGTTCAGTCTTTCGAGCAGAGAATGAATCACAAATTTCTGATTTCTTGGCAAGTACAACAGACGCTGAGGAAGTCGGCATTACTTTGCCAGAGGCTATTCCATGCAAATTTGGTGCGCAGATCCTTACAGGTACGTTCCATGGCGACGGTTTCTACTATGCAAAACTTCGTAAAAAGGAGTAGCAATTATGCTGTCGATTAGGTGCTAAAAAATCGTCCATCGCGATTAAGACCGGTATAATCACCCTTTTTGCAGCGCGGCTCACGAGAAATTAAGAGATAGGTTCCAATAAACCGGCGTGGCAGAACTTCTATGAAAATAATCATCCTTGGGGCAGGCGCAGTTGGTACTTCAATAGCCAACATACTTGCCGGTGAGAACAACGATATCAGTGTAGTCGATACTGATATCTATCGTTTACGAGATTTGCAGGATCGACTGGATATTAAAACCGTCAACGGTATGGGTTCACATCCGGGCGTTTTACGCGCGGCCGGAGCTGAGGACGCTGATATGCTGATTGCCGTCACCTCCAGCGACGAAACCAATATGGTTGCCTGCCAGGTCGCGTATACACTGTTTCGTATCCCAACCAAGATTGCGCGAATTCGATCCTCCGAATACCAGATCGAGCAGCAGTTATTCGATCGCCTCGCCACACCGATTGATGTTCTTATCAGTCCGGAGCAAATATTAACTAATCATATTAAGCGGCTAATTGAATTCCGTGGTGCTTTGCAGGTACTGGATTTTGCCGGTGGCAAGGTACAGCTGGTCGGCGTGAAAACCTATCCGGGTGCGCCTCTGGTTGGAGAAATGCTAAGAACGCTTAAAAAGCATATGCCCGGCATTCGCACCAAGGTAGTTGCTGTATATCGCCAGGGCAAAGCTATCGTTCCTACTGGCGATACCGTAATAGAGGTGAATGACGAAGTCTTTTTTCTGGCTACCAAAAAGGATATCAGGGCTGTGTTAAGCGAAATGCGTCGGCTGGATAATCCGGTTAAAGATATCATGCTGGTGGGTGGGGGTAATATAGGAGCGCGTCTTGCAGAGACTCTGGAAACCCGTTATCAGGTCAAGTTAATTGAGCAAAGTAAAGAACGCACCAGAGAGCTGTCGGAACAACTGGATAAAACGATTGTGTTGCGCGGTGCCGCCTCTGATGAGGAGTTGTTAAACGAAGAAAATATTCACCGAATGGATATTTTTTGCGCCGTTACCGACAACGATGAAACTAATATTTTGTCGGCCATGCTGGCAAAACGCATGGGTGCCGGCGTGGTTATGAGCATTGTCAACAGCACTGCTTATGTTGATTTGATCCAGGACAGTGAAATCGATATCGTTATTTCCCCTCGTCAGGCAACAATTGGTACTTTATTAGCTCATGTGCGCCGTGGCGATGTTGTCGCGGTACATTCTTTGCGGCGTGGTGCCGCAGAAGCCATTGAGGCCGTAGCACATGGTGACAATAGAACATCAAAAGTTGTCGGTCGACTGGTCGATGAACTCGATTTACCGCCTGGCAGTACAATTGGTGCCGTAGTCCGAGGGGATGAAGTCATGATTCTGAAGAAAGATGTTGTTGTTGAGCCGGGCGACCATTTGATATTGTTTTTGACTGACAAGAAGTGCATTGCTGAAGTCGAGCGGCTGTTTCAGGTAGATGTTGGTTTTATTTAAATAGGAAACGGGGCACTTCCTTGCAGTATCAAAGCATTCAACGGATATTTGGGCTACTCCTCATTGTTTTCAGTATTGGAATGTTGCCTCCTTTAGCGGTTTCATTAGTTTACGGTGATGGGCAGGCACATGCATTTGTATTAGCTGCCTTGATTACCATTGGCACCGGATTAGTTTTCTGGCTGCCGGTTCGGCGTCGAACAGAAGAACTTAGACTGCGAGACGGATTTATCGTCGTCGTATTGTTTTGGACTTTGCTGGGTTTGTTTGGTGCCATACCACTTTGGCTGACCGATGCCCTGACATTATCTTTCACCGATGCTGCGTTTGAGAGTCTATCCGGTTTAACAACAACCGGGGCAACGGTAATCGTGGGGCTGGATAATTTACCTGAATCAATACTGTTTTACCGTCAACTAATCCAGTGGGTTGGTGGGATGGGGATTATTGTATTGGCAGTCGCTATTCTGCCTATGCTGGGTGTCGGTGGCATGCAGCTATATCGTGCCGAAACACCGGGGCCAATAAAAGACAATAAACTAACACCACGTATTGCCGAAACCGCTAAGGCGCTTTGGTATATATATCTTGGTTTAACCGCCGTATGTATGCTGTCTTACTGGCTGGCCGGTATGAGTTTATTTGACGCTGTGTGTCACGCCTTTTCAACCGTCGCCATCGGTGGTTTTTCAACACACGATGCCAGTATCGGGTACTTCAATAGCCATATCATAGAGATGATTTGTGTTGTCTTTATGCTTATTTCAGGTATGAACTTTGCCTTGCACTTCCTCGCAGTAAGAAAAATGAGTTTTGAATCCTACTTTAAAGACGCCGAACTAAGGGCCTATTTAACAATACTATTACTCACTGCAGTTATTGCCATAGCCTACTTAATGATCGCACACGTGGATGATAATTTTGGGACGGCTTTCTGGCATGGCATATTCCAAGCAGTATCCATCGGCACAACAACTGGATTTACAACAACCAGTTACAATGAATGGCCAGGATTTTTACCGGTTATTCTTATTTTTGTCAGTTTTATCGGTGGTTGCTCCGGTTCAACAGGTGGTGGTATCAAGGTCGTTCGTTTTATGCTGCTGGTCAAACAAGGGTTACGTGAACTAAAGCGTCTGGTGCACCCGCGTGCTCAATTAAATGTGAAAATTGGCCGTATGCATTTAAGTGAGCGAATAATCGAGGCGGTCTGGGGGTTTTTTGCAGCTTACGTAGCAGTATTTAGCATTATGCTGTTGCTGTTAATGATGGCGGGTCTGGATCAGGTCACAGCTTTTTCAGCAGTTGCGGCGTGTTTGAATAATATGGGTCCCGGTTTGGGAGATGTAGGCAGTAATTATGCCGGTATCAACGATTTCTCCAAGTGGCTTTTGTGCGCAGGCATGTTACTTGGCCGGCTTGAGATTTTTACACTTCTTGTTCTTTTCACCCCAGACTTCTGGCGCCACTGAGGCCTACTGCGCTTGCTGTAACTTTGTTAAAAGAAAACGAAAAGTCGGTCATTTATTAATTATAAACTTCCTCCTTTTAGTTTTCTTTTGCCGCGTTACAGCTGCGCTCGTGACGGCCTCAGATTGATGGCTATTGCGCTTGGCGGCACTGCGTTAAAATCAAATTTTAGTTCGGTCATTTATTGCGCATAAACTCCCTCTCTAAAATTGAATTTTGCCTTGTTCCGCCTGCGCTCATAACGCTTTCAACCACAAAATA
>CAJHXF010000062.1_pt1 | contig 14357 bp, 13 predicted proteins | sample 9198441 | NCBI WGS metagenome assembly CAJHXF01 (sample SAMEA7708335, study PRJEB35096) | sediment metagenome | biome: marine neritic benthic zone biome [ENVO:01000025]; feature: sediment [ENVO:00002007]; material: shallow marine sediment [ENVO:03000034] sea grass bed [ENVO_01000059] ...
CAGATTTCTCGGTTTTATCCGAGCTTTTGCGATTGGATTTTTTCGGATTCTCCAGATGACCCGAGAGATTTGATTCCTTAACTGGATCGATCGGATCTTCATCAAGTAGTTCGATTTTTGCCCGTCTTAATGCAATATCGGGTTTTATCCCTTCTGCCTGAATCGAACGACCTTTGGGCGTATAGTAGTGTGCAGTAGTGAGCTTGATGGCGGAACCGCCACCGAGCTGGAATATAGTCTGCACAGATGCTTTACCAAAAGTTGGCGAACCCATGACAATTCCACGTACCTGGTCCTGAATTGCACCGGCTACAATCTCCGAAGCGGATGCCGAACCGCCGTTTACCATTACAACCATGGGTGCATTATCGATAACATCCCCGGGCGTTGCGTTATATTTCATTTCTGCATCGGAATTTCTTCCCTTGGTGTAGACGATCATGCCATCATCCAAGAATGCATCCGCTACATCTCGAGCAGCCGATAATACACCACCCGGATTACTGCGCAGATCAAGAATTAGGCCCTTAATCGGTTGTTTGTTTTGTCGTGTTAATTTTTCGATTAGCACTATCATATCGCGGCCTGTAGGGATCTGAAATGTCGAGATACGGACATAAGCATAATCAGGTTCAAGAAGTTCGCCGCGCACGCTTCTTACTTTTATCTTGTCTCTTTCAACTAAGACTTTAAATGGCCCGTCTACACCATCCCGGACAATGGTAAGCTCTATGGTGGTACCGGGTTTGCCGCGCATAATATTTACTGCCTGATTCAGGGTCATACCCTTCACCGGTTTCTCGTCCAGGCGAATGATCAAATCACCAGGTTCAATACCTGCTCGTTGGGCGGGCGTATCATCTATTGGCGATACGACTTTAACAAAACCATTTTCCATGGTTACTTCGATACCAAGGCCCTCAAACTCGCCGCTGGTGCTCTCCTGTAAGTCGGAAAAATCCTCGTTGCTTAGATATGTTGAATGCGGATCCAGGCCGTTTAGCATACCCCGGATGGCCCCTTCCAGCAGTTTCTCGTCACTAACCGCCTCCACATAATTTGCCTTTATCTGACCCAGTGCTTCGGTCAGGCGCCGTATATCCTCAAATCGAATCGGATCTTTCTCCGGCTCACCTTCAGCGAATAGTGCACCGCCGACAATTAGGGAACCAACTAAAAATATCAGCGGCAAGTTACGATAATAAACCGACATTTGAATACTCCGAGTTTCCGAGCAACGAGATTTAGGAAATCTTATAGTACACGCTACAAAAAAAAGAGAAAGTGTTTAGCTGCAGGCAATCATTACTATCAGGTACGTGTAACAGTACACCACTGCGCGGGATTAAGTGGTTTGCCATTATGACGTATCTCGAAATAAAGCAACTCACGATCACCGCCGCCGCTATCACCAACGCTTGCAATTACCTCACCGGAGCTAACCCAGTCACCGGTCTCCTTATAAAGCGTTTGATTATGGGCGTATAGCGTCATGTAGCCGTTGTTGTGATCGAGCAGAAGAATCAGACCAAACCGGGGTATCCAGTCCGCAAATGCAACACGACCATTAGAAACAGCGCGTACCGCAAGACCGCCGGGGGCAGCAATCTGGATGCCCTGCCAGTTCAGGTCTCCTCTTGCCTGCGCTTCTCCAAAAGCGTTCAGCAGTTTCCCTTCTACAGGCCAGGGTAAACGACCTTTAAGTTGAGAAAACGGAACGTTATCGGTTTCAGGTGGTATATCAGAGAATATACCGGTCAGACTGGCGATAAGCTCCTGTATGCGTACTTCGTCCTCTTTCAGTTTTACCACCGACTGCTTGTTTTCCGATATTTCTTTTTTCAGTTTTTTTAACACTGCGCGTCGATTACCCCGAATCTCCTTAATTTCCTCATATTTTCGTTGGCTGGCTGCTGCTAACATGTCCAGATCACGGGTATGTTTCTCTATTTCGGCACTGTTTGATTTAATTTCCGCCAGAATGGTCTGTGTCGAATCGATTACCTGCATACGAGCATGGTTTAGATAGTCAAAATATTTAACGGTTCGGGCCAGTGCTGACGGATCCTGCTGATTTAGCAGTACCTTAAGCTGTCCCTGTCCGCCCATAAAATAGGCTGTTCTCAATTGTGACTTGAGTTTTTGCCGCTGGGTTTGCAAGGACTCTGACAGCCTGTCCTGGCGGTGATTTAACTGTTTTAATTTCAGATTATATTGTTGCTGCTTTTTCTTTAGAGCACGCAAGCTCTTATGCTGGTCATTGAGTTGTTTTTCAGCGCTGCTAAGTTGTTGTTCTAACCGACTTTGAGAGCCCGCTTTTGCTTCAAGGCCCCGCTGAATGACTGCTATTTGTTTCTGAACGTCCTCCAGCCTGGTTTGCTCCGTTAGCAGCCGGTCGGAGTCGGCTAACAGGCCGTTTGACAGAACTACCAAGAAAAGTGCGCATGCAGCAAAACCGGGAACAGTTCGTGTCGGATTCCGGAACAGGCTACAGGGGAATGAAATATGCATAAGCCTTATCATACAATACCGCCGATAAAAAACCTCTGGTTGCTTTGGCAGGCCGAGTTCTCTAAACTCATTCGCCACCTGTTACGGTCATCCACGAACAGGTTAAGTTATTTAACACATTGTAAACGGCAATATCTATGCAACAAATTCTGGAATTTGCGGGTAATCACACTATTTTGGTAGCGGCACTAGGCGCGGTAATCACCTTCATTATCGTTACAGAAGTTCGATTGCGAACGGGTGCCAGATCCATCAGCGCACACGATGCAGTAAGGAAAGTAAATGACAGCGATGCAACGATAATCGACATACGCGAATCATCAGAATATAAAAATGCGCACATTCTGAATGCGCGGAATATCCCAGCAGCCCGGCTGGCTACCGATATCGAAGAGGTTGTTCGGGATAAAACTAGGCCGATAATTGTATATTGCCGGTCCAGTCAACGCACAAATGACGCCTGTAAAACGCTACTGGCTGCCGGATATCAGGATGTCAGTCAATTAAAAAACGGCTTGTTGGGGTGGCAGGACGCCAATCTACCGATTGAGAAGTGAACAGGACACCAGTATGAGTCAGGACAGTACGCAAGATGATAAAAGTAAAACTCCGCCGCAACTGACGCTGCAAAAGATTTATATAAAAGATCTTTCATTTGAATCGCCTCGTGCAGTTAAATTATTCACCGAGCCGGTTGAAAGACCGGAGATTAATCTGCAGCTCAATACCCATACCGAAAAAATCAAGAACGACCTGTTTGAAATCACACTAGAGTTAACGGTTACCGCGCACGAAAAAGACAGCGACAATGTCTATTACCTGGTTGATTTAAAACAGGCCGGATTGTTTACGCTAAATGGTTTTTCTGACAAGGAACTTGAATTAACCGTTAACAGCTATTGTCCCGGTATCTTATTTCCTTATGCCAGGGAGGCTATATCTAATTTGGTCGAGCGAGGTGGATTTCCGCAACTACTGTTGGCCCCCATTAATTTTGATGCAATTTATCAGCAGCATCTCGAGAAAATTAAACAGGTCCAGACGGATCCATCTACGGAAACCAAGCACTGAACAGAATGAGTTCGAAATTAAAATTTGCGGTTATCGGTGCCGGTGCCTGGGGCAGTGCCCTGGCCAAACTATTGGTGGAAAACGGGCACTCAACCGTTCTATGGGGTCGCGTGGAAGATGGAATTGACGATATTAAGCGCGAAAGGATGAATCAGCGTTTTTTACCGGGTGTCGAACTACCTGAACAGCTGGCTTACACAAAAAACATCAGCGAAGCACTGCGGGCTGAGATTCCACTGATTGTTGTCCCCAGCGTTGTATATAAAAAACTGCTATCCGACAACGCTGGACTGATTCAGCGCTCCGGTAAACTGGTTTGGGCTACAAAGGGACTGGAGCCGGAAAGCCGGCAGCCACTCGATCGTGTTGCGAGACAGATTCTTGGTGACGCCGTTAACCTGGCGGTCATTTCCGGGCCTAATTTTGCGACAGAAGTGGGTAAAAAAGTACCGACTGCAACGACTGTGGCTTCCCATGATCCCGACCTGGCTGAAGAAATGGCAGCCTGCTTACACAACGAATGGTTTCGGGCCTACACCAGTCCGGATATGACCGGTGCGCAGTTGGGCGGCGCATTGAAAAATTCCCTGGCTATTGCCGCCGGGATTGCAGACGGGTTGGGATTTGGCGCCAACACCCGCGCTGCGCTGTTGACCCGCGGATTAGCCGAGATCACACGCCTGGCGGTTGCAATGGGTGCGGAAATGCAGACCATGATGGGTCTGGCCGGTATCGGCGATTTGCTGCTGACCTGCACCGATAACCAGTCCCGTAACAGGCGGCTGGGCCTGTTATTGGCTAAAGGTGTCGATTTGAAAACTGCCCAGGAGCAGATCGGTCAGGTAGTTGAGGGTGTTAAAACCGCTAAGGTCGCGTATAGCCTGGCGCGGGATTATTCACTGGAGATGCCCATTAACGAGCAGGTTTATAAGGTGCTGTTTCAGGATGTTTCACCATTGGATGCGGTTCAGGAATTGTTGAGCAGGGAGCTTAGGCAAGAAAGCTGATCATCGGGCATCATCCTGTCATGGTTTTTATCCTAAACCAGGCAACGCCAGTTGCCGACTGGCTTCGAAAGCCGCAATAGCCACGGCGTTGGATAGATTCAGGCTACGGCTATTGGCCTGCATGGCGATGCGCAGCAAATTTTCCACTGGCAGGCTGTCGCGAATCGAAGCCGGCAGGCCACGAGTCTCAGGTCCAAACAGCAGCATATCGTTCTCCTGAAATTGAAATTCATGCAGCGCTAAGCGTGCCTTGGTGGTAAATCCGATAAGGCGGCCCGCAGGACGGTGGGCTTTAAACGCAGCGTAATCTGCATGCCGTTGCACCCTGGCGAATTCATGATAATCCAGTCCGGCCCGCTTCAGTTTGCGGTCCGTCAGTTCAAATCCCATTGGCTCGATTAAATGCAGGCCAATGCCAAAATTGGCGCATAGCCGAATAATGTTTCCCGTATTCGGTGGTATCTCTGGCTCGTATAAGGCAACGTTAAACATAGACAAGCGTTCAATATTGGGCTAACAGCTGCTCTGCGGGATTGCAGTGCGCCAATATAAAGGTGTAACTTTGATGCTTGGTGATTATCATTAGCAATTCGGCTTAGTGTAGACTCAGATGCCTGCTGTGAGAAAGCATATTATTAACAGAGCCTGTCCACAAAGGTATCGCGGTTAGCCAGTAAAAGTGAACACAAAAATGAAGCCAATCTTATTGTTGATAGACGATGATCCCATCATAGCGGATACACTGGGATTTGTGTTACGGGATGACTATGAAGTTATCATCGCGCAATCTCGCGATGAGACGCGGGCCAAATTGAGCTCGCTGGCCCGTCAACCCAAACTGGCACTGGTCGATTTAGGGCTGCCGCCTGTATCACATACACCGGACGAAGGATTCGCCCTGATTCCGGAACTGCTGGCGCGTGATTCAAAAATGAAAATACTGGTGCTTTCCGGCCAGGATAAAAAAGCCAATATCCAGCATGCCCTGACCCTGGGCGCGATAGATTTTATTCCCAAGCCATGCGACGCCGAGTTATTAAAAAGTCGGCTGTCCCACCAGTTGATGTTACTGGATGCTGAGGATGAGCAGGCGGTAACGGCTGCCGAACAAAGCATGGTGGGTACAAGCAAGATAATGAGCATACTGAATGCCCAGTTGCATCAGTTTGCGGATGCCCCATTCCCTATTCTTATAGAAGGTGAATCCGGTACCGGTAAGGAACTGATTGCACAAATTCTGCATGACGTGAGCGAGAAATCTGACAGGCCTTATTTCGTTATCAACTGTGCCGCCTTTACCAAAGATTTGCTTGAGGCGCAGCTTTTCGGTCACGCCAAGGGTGCATTTACCGGTGCGACCAAAGATAAAGCCGGTTTTTTTGAGGAAAGTAAGGATGGCACATTATTCCTGGATGAAATCGGTGAGTTGCCGTTGGAGCTGCAAGCCAAGCTGTTACGAGTGCTGGAAAATGGAGAATTTTACCGCCTGGGTGAAACAAAGGCACGGATATCCAAAGCCCGTATTATTGCCGCGACCAACAAGATAATGGCTGAAGAGGTCAGGGCCGGTAGATTTCGTCAGGATTTATATCATCGCTTAAGTATACTGACCGTTAAGGCACCGCCGTTAGCGGCACGAGACGATGATCGCTTTTTGCTGCTCGAACATTTTAAGCAGGTTTATGCCGGAACAGTCCCACCCTTTAATATGGACGAATCGGCGGACGACTGCTGGCGGCAATACAGTTTTCCCGGCAATGTCCGGGAACTGCGGAATCTGGTTATTCGTCTGGGCACAAAGTATCCGGGTCAGACTGTAAGTGAAGCTGAAGTGATGGCTGAGATGGAAATGGCCGAAATACCGCTCCAGACCGAAGCAGTAAATAACGAAGAACCAACAGTAGTGCTGGAGAATATTCTGTCAAAAGGCTTTGAACTGGAAGAGCATCTGCAAAAAATTGAGAAAGAATATGTAATGGCCGCGTTGGAACATTGCCATGGGAACTTAAGTAAGGCTGCAACTCTGTTAAAAATGAATCGGACTACGCTATATAGTCGGCTGGAAAAACTTGGGCTGCGCTAATGCGTTAGTCAACACTCTAACTTAATAAAAAAATAGAGACAGAATAAATAAAAGATATAACCACGGAGCGCACGGAGCACACGGGGAAAGAAAACAGATAAGATCAAGAGCTTTTGCCGCGGAGCACGCAAAGAGCGCAGAGAAAGAAATATAAAACAGAACGAAAAAGATCAAAAGGGTATGCCACGGGGAACACGGGGGAAATACCTTAAAAGCAATTACAAAGACGATTTGCAACTCAATCAGCATAAAAATGAATCCATAAGAAGGCCACTTTGTCCCTAGCCTTATGTTAGAAACCTGGAGGCAATATGAAAATTATTAAACAAACTCTGTTTTTAACTCTAGCAGTAGCATTCATATCATCATCCTCAGTCTCAAATGTTTTGGCCCAAGATTGGGGTAATAGTGTAGAGGAAGGTAAGAAACTACATAAGGAAGACTTTTGTAAGAGAAATCCTAATCACAGGGTGTGTGTTGAAGAAGATCCTAAGCCAGAACCTAAGCAGAGCTGTGCGGAACGTTTTCCAAACTTTGGACGGGGATATAAAAACTGCATGACGCAATGATTGATTCAAATACTTGTATCAGATAACAATATTTCTGTAATTCGTTCAAAAATAGAAATAGCGACAACTTAAGTAAAGCCACCTTAAAAATAGGTGGCTTTCTTGTTGAGATACTAACTACAAATTTCAGATGCTAATGCCTAAATACATTTAACGCACGGTACCACCAGATTAAATGTGGATTTGTTGGTATAAGAATATTGTTGAGCGAACAAATATAAAGATACTCAACAAAATCCCGATTTCCAGGCTGTATACCAAAAGGTACTCATTAAACAAGCTCGGAGTTTATAAATTTTTACACATTTTTTATGGTTATTGAGTGCGTGACATTACGTATAAATAATCAATATATTTCTTAGGGCTTTTACAAAATTAACTTGCGTAAATTGGATCGTATGATTTAATACGATCTATATAAAAATTAAGGACCTGCTGAAGATAAACATCAAGACCGAAGTTCAGCATATATTTATAGAATAAATAAAGTTTACGGGAGTGTACAAATGCAAACTTCAAGCATCTATATGGATCGGCGTATTCAATCCTTTCTTACTGTTGCAGTTGTAATATTCTTATTGAGCGCCTGTAAAGAACAAGTCGCACTAAAAAGTGTTGTCAATAGACAGGAAAAGACAAATATAAGTTCAGCTTCGGTTGATGTTCTACCACAAGTCACATCCGCTGTTCCAGGAATTGAGCTGGGTTATGCTTGGGATTCTGAAATGGGTGAATACCTGCCTAATAGATGTATTAGCTTTGCGGCCGTTGAACAAACTGCGCAAACATCAACGATAACGATGTCCCAGATTTCTGATCAAACTGACATTATGCGCCACTTAAATATTTCTGCATCGGCTTCTTTAAAAACGGTAGTTGCTTCTGGAAGTATGCATGCTTCACTAATGCGGGATGTCCATATTTCCGGTAAAAGCACTACCTTCATGTTACACGCGAAAGTTACCAATGGAGTGATATCCGCGGGGCCGGCAAGCGGTGGGTATCATGCACGAAAAGCATTTCCACCGTTGGAAGGTTTAGAGCGCCCATTTGCAAAATCTGAGCCACAGACTCCTGATAATAGCACGGTGATGCTAACTCCATGGGCGCAGAAACTATTTAATAAAAGTGAAGCAGGATTTAAAGAAAAATGTGGAGACAGTTATATTTCACAAATCCAAAGTGGTGCAGATGTGGTGTCCCTGTTTTCTTTTACTTCTAAGAGCAGTGAACATAAAGAAGCTGTGGAAGCCAGTCTAAAAGCCAAGTATTTGGGGGGACAGGTATCGAGCAAATTAAGCGAACACACCGAAACACAATTTAAGGAAACTGACATTCGGATGCATTATATACAACTTGGTGGCGGTGGCGGAATCTTGCCAATTCAGGAAAAGGACCTCTCTGGCAAGTTGTCGACACTAACACTTGAAGCCGAATCCAATCCACGGTTTCACACCATGACCATCACACCTTATCCAACTGTGTCGCACACCCCAAAGGATCCAATTTATGAAGCCATAGCAGAGTATTACTGGGTGCTAAGTTATGTAGCAAATGAAATGCGCGCAATCCAACATACTGAAGCGAAAGGTCTTTGGTATCCACCCAGTAGTGGACAGTATTATTGGTACATACCCCCAGATGCCCCTCTTCAAGAAAGCCAGCTCGGGCATATCGATAGAATAGAGGCCGTAAGAGCGTTAATTTATAGAGCAATTCATAGTCATTACAAGCCATCTTCGGCCACGGCGACTGAAAAAATAAATGCTCCGATTATTAAAAAGGCCGGCTATCAAATATTCAAAAATTGGCCCAGCCCGCCAGCAGTTCCACCGGAAAATATTGCTTTGGATAAAAATTTTCTAGAATTTCTTAGAAAGCTATTGCCTCCGGGCACAACAAATCCACATACTCTTAAACTGCTATTATCAGCGCCGCTTGCTGCCTGTCCGTCGACTGAATATTTAACAGGTGAAATGTTTGTTGTAACTATGGCTTTTACCAACGGTAGTGGTCAGTGTTTTTCGCCAAACCAACGTATGCAACATCCGTTACTAAATCACCCTCTGGGTGTTGGTAGTTTGCTAGTGCAGTGGTATTTAATGCCACAATCGGATAGAGCCTGTATGGAGGATCCAAGTAGTCATTTATGCATGGATTTTTCTGATTATAAAAATTTAATTTCATTTCTAAGAACACAATACAGCCCTGGAAAAGAATTCCCGCAGAAAACCAGGTAAACAAAAAGCGAGTGTACCAAGTGAGAATATTGTTGGTTTCAATATTACTCATATACTCTTTTTCAGTAGTCGGTGCTGATCCTGTTGGAAAAAAGGGTAGCAATATTTCCGCTTGCTACATACTAGATGATAACTATCCATTTAATAAAGGTGAAATTGTAAGTTGTGATTCATGTAAGGTTACTCAACCATCGATATGTGTCCTTGAGAGCGGAGACGAAAATTGGTGGGACTTGTGCTCATCACCTTATAGAGCAGTTGGAGTATTTACAATTATTGAAAGTGTGATTGCTGAACGCTACAGAGTGTGTTTGGGGCCATCGCAACTACGCCCTCTATTCACCCAACATAAACCTGGTCCCAGGACTGACAACTCTTATAGATCAGAAAGATGGTTGGCTGTGAGTACTTCTTCCTCAGGATACATATACTCTGGTCCATGGTACAAGAAAGGATTTGATCAAAACAAAAGCAATGCAAAAAAAAAGGCTAGAAATAGATACGATAGAGGCCATCTAACACCTAACGTAGCATTCAATCAAGATGAAACGTCAAGCGCCAGCACCTTCCTGTCAATTAATAGAGCGCCCCAGTATAGTCGCTTTAACTCACATTCCTGGAAATGTCTTGAGGGTAGAATCACGAAGCTAGACCCTAAAATGGTTTACACTGGAGTGCATGGTGAAAGCAGCATTGACATTGTTCCTTCAATAAGCGGCTTTAAGGCGGAGACTACAAAAACTGATGTAAAACCAATAAACATCTACGAAAAGCCACCAGGGTATTTTTGGAAAGTGATCGAATATACTGATAGAAAGGAAATCTATTATGCAAAAAATAATATAGATGATACGCCAAAAATTCTGCCAAATGGATGGAGGAACCCGGGTTCCGACATTGTTCCTGAAGCTCTAAAGAGCAATCTATTTGTAATGAAATTGATGGGAGGGTCTGGAAAACAGGAAGGCTCTCCCTCAACTATTCAATCTAGTGGGAAAGGAGCGGTTAATCAAATGGAATTAACTTTTACTACAACTAGAAAAAAGAATGGTGGTTACGTAATGAATGTTCAACCTAAGTTTTCTGTATATCCAAAAATCACCAAAATCGAAATATCTGGGTCCGCGGGGGCAGTAGTAAATCAGGATGTTAATACATGGCCATGTAGTGTAGTAAATAACAAAAGACTGGTTTATGTTCCCTGGTGGCAGGTTAAGGAAAAAGTCCGAGAAGATCAGATAAATTATCTAAACAACAACAGTGACTTAGGAAAAGTAGTGTTGAAAGCTACCATCACATATTTTTAATGAGGGGTATGTATTAAAGATTCAAATGGACAATCAAATAAGTCGCGCTGGAGGAAGAATTCGTACAAAGACTTTTCATTTAGATGTGATTAACGAACCAAATTACTTCTTAAGCAATTCTTGGATTTTCACTCTATAGAAAAGAGGATTGGAATGAAATTGGGTAGAAACATAGTTGGAGCACTGCACTGGTATGCTTCCGGAGCGATCGTGATAATTTTGGTGGTGGTTGCAATAATAGTGATTAACATTGCAAATGATGCCGAGTCCGATGCTTCACCCAGAGATAGAAATATCTGCTTCACCAAATGTGTTTGGCTTCAAGAACACGAGTGTGGATCTAATAGACGGCTTGGGTGGTGTTTTCCTACTTGGGGTTGCGGGGATGGCATAGGAGCCCATACCTGCGGCGAATGACCAAGTCACCGAGATAACACCGAAGTCCGTAAAGTGTATAACGGACTCGGAGTTGTCTCAAACATTCCATTAGGTAATAAAAACTTAGAAGGAGAAAGTGATGAAAATTGTTATCTGGGTATTTGTTTCTATAGTATTATTTGGTTGTTCAAACTTCACAAACGAACCGTCTCGTGGCTATGTGCAGGAAGAGGGAAAGGACGTAAAACAAGAGATACTACGCAGTTGTTGGTGGTGTGGTAACTATATTGGTCCTGTTACTGGTACTACCTCATTGAGTAGCCCACAACGCATATGTTCACCAAATTGGGGCTCATGCCCAAGTAACACTACTTTAGGCGACGGATCAACTTGGCAGTTTAGTGATACCTGTCTATGCAATGGATAAATCATGAAATCCGGGTTCAAATTCAACCTTGTATTCAATTATTGACTGCAACAATTTGAATGATTATGTTTAAGGCCGTTACAAGTTCAATTTAACTCTTATATTTATATTGTTTTCAGGATCTGTTGTTAATCTATTTTGACCAAAAAGGAAATAGTAAAATGAAGAATGTTGGCCGCACGAAATTAGTTGGTATTGTTTCATTGCTTTTGCTTTTCACCGCATCGGTTTATGCTGCCAGTTTTTATCGGGCATACTGTGATACTGATGGAAAATGGTTAGGACAGTGGTCAGCCGATAAAACTGTTGCTAAAAACTCAAAGAACCATCACCTAAGAAGTAATTCCGGGCATTCTGTAAGCATTGAAACCAAGTAACTATAGTGGGTACTTCGAAGAAGGACGCCGACTTTGTTGGCGCCTTTTTTTTATGCGCCAAATTTATATTTATCCACTTAATTATGTGTGGGAGTTATGACATCGCTAGCAATGCAAAGGCATCTTACGATGCATTTATATCATCCACCGGATCGACTAAAATTCCTTATGCTAGGTAAAACACTATCAGTAGCATTCTCATTAGGGTTACTCCCTATTGTTGTCATTATGTGGGGGTATCGTAGAAGATAAAACAATTAAAAAAACATAACGGATCTACTGGTGTAGATATTACAGTTAAACACACGTATGCAATGCACAAAAAATCTTGTTTTCTTTTCCCTTATAAGGGTGATGCGGAAGTAGAATACTTGTGCTATATAAACTAGACCAAAAGTATTATTTGGTTAATAACGGGCGTTGTTCTTATTCACTGTCTTTACCAGATGCCGCAAGCGATGCGGGAAACTGGTCTTAATTAAGAACGATGGGCTAATGATTAACAAAGGAGAGACTAACATGAAAAGAAAAATCATGAGTGTCATGGCTGCACTTATTGCTGGCCTGACAGTTTCCTCGATGTGTTTTGCGCATCATGAATGTGATCCGCAAACAGTAACTGTCCAGCAAGATGAGTATGCAGGGCCATATTCGTGTAACGCATATTACTATATATGGGAGTATTCCTGGTTCAGTGGAAGATATGAGCGAAGACTTGTTGGTAAACGGTTGTCTGGCAACCAATCAGTGCCTTCAACAGTTAACAGAGCACTTCTAACTTCAACTGTACAAAGATTTAATCCATTTAAGGGTGATTTTGGTGAATTTGAGATCATTTGGATTTACTGTACTGCGGAGATACCATACTCTAGAACAATTGATGTCCAGCACGAAACCTGCCCAATAATTGACCATCAAATTGGTGGTGCACCTGCATGTGATGGGCATTTAGTTTTGAATTCTGCTTGTGTACTAGAGGAGTGCCCAAACGAAATGCCGCAGCCCTATCGAGATATGTGTCGAGATAGTGTCAGCACTTACACTCAGTGCTCGGAGTGTGTAGGTGGCAGTTCAAGCAGTTCAAGCAGTTCAAGTAGCACCAGTAGTGGCGGCTCTAGTTGCGGACCAAATGCCGGAAAAACATATGCTTCAAATGTTTGTGGCTCTAGCATTCCATCCATGATGAGTGCTGCCGCATCATACTGCGGTTCATGTGGAGTAAGGTCTTCTGGTTCGAGCTGCGTTAGAATATATTGTGGACAATAGTACTGATCTATGAAATTGGTTAGGTATCAGTAGGAAGTTAACGATATCTCATTCCGGCGCCTGTGTTATTAATGCAGGCGTCGGTTTCTCAATAAGCTAAGCTGCAATTCACACACATGTGGATGTTACAAATTCGCCATTAACGTACAGGCTTTTTATGGCGCCTTTTAGATCGTCAACAAGTTTAATGAACGCTCGCTGCAGAAATACAACGCCAGCCTAACACATTTTTGCCGAATATTCGTTTGACAAAAAATGCTTGTCTATAAAGACTTTGTGCCATCAGATTCCAATTTGGACGAATTTGACGACGTGATGCTCTGGATGTCAAGGTTTTGTATTAAAGAGAGATTATCGCTGGTGGGTGCATTTTAGAGATTCAGTGACGATTTCTGGATATCAAGAATATGTTGAACGAATAAATCCAATGATACTCAACCATTTTACTGATATCCAGGCTTTGCCCAATTGATTAATATAACCATAAAGGATCATTATTATTTAAGAGGCGATAGTCTGATAGACTAGTGACTGTTGAATGAAGTGATAAATAAATTAGTACCGTAAGTATAAGATTGGGCTAGAAAATCAAGACAAAGAATCTAAAGCGGGTCAATCCATGCACTAATGCAAACCATAAGGTGCGATGTAAGCTTTGCATCTAAGCTCTCACGACGGGATTGCGGTTCTGTGCTGTAAATGGAATTAAGAATGAAAAATAAAAAATATAAAAAAACCGTTATAAAAAAGCATGCTATCTATTCTGTAGTGCTTGGTCTAATGATCTCTATTTCCGGGTGCGCTGCAAATAAAGCCAAAGAGTTGTCAACCGGTCATCTGTATAGTGATTCAAATTCAAAAAGTAATCTATCCGCTATGCCAGATCCAGTAACACAGGCTCCCGCCACCCCTAATCCACCTACCGAGGAGCCGCTGGAAACCTATACGGTTACAGTGAGTCGTGTCCCAATTAAAGAGCTGCTATTTGCATTAGCCCGTGATGCTGACGTTAATATTGACATATATGACGATATTGACGGCCTTATTACAATCAACGCGATTGACCAGACTTTACCGCAGATTCTCGATCGTATTGCCAGACAGAGTGATATACGTTACCA
>CAJHXF010000069.1_pt1 | contig 14291 bp, 11 predicted proteins | sample 9198441 | NCBI WGS metagenome assembly CAJHXF01 (sample SAMEA7708335, study PRJEB35096) | sediment metagenome | biome: marine neritic benthic zone biome [ENVO:01000025]; feature: sediment [ENVO:00002007]; material: shallow marine sediment [ENVO:03000034] sea grass bed [ENVO_01000059] ...
ATCTCATTACTTGCAATCAAGTATAGAAGAACTATGATTTAATTAGTTTTGGCCCGTATACAGGAAGAAAAAATGACAATTCAGGCAAAACTTTCACTCGCTCAGTGGTCATTGCATAGGGCATTTTTAGGATCAGGTCTGGACGCAGTAGTATACGGTTGTATACATAATCCATATTTTGGTATCGATCTGCGCAGGGATTTTGAAAATTTTGTTTGCGGCTCACTTGATCCTCTCGATTTTCCGAGTATCGCCAAAAACGAATTTGGTATTGATGCTGTTGAATATGTTAATACCTTCTTTTTTAACCGCCTGTATGACAGAAAATATTTCTCTGAGTTAAAGCGACGCTCTGATGATGAAGGTGTGCGTAATGTGCTGATAATGTGCGATTTCCTTGGTGAACTGGGCGCAACAGATCATAGGGTTAGAGAAGAGGTGGTCAGGACTCATGTAGACTGGCTAATGGTTGCTGCGATACTGGATTGTCGGGCAATTCGAATTAATCTGCGAGGTAGTGGTTCGGCAGAGGAGCAGCAGGGAAGAATTGCTGAAAGTGTTTACAATCTGGCAGAGCAGGCGGATAAACTAAATTTGGATGTACTGATTGAGAATCATACCGATTTATCCACTAAAGACCCGGATTGGTTGTTGGGTATCTTGCATCAAGTCAGTCATAAACGAGTGGGTATGTTATTAGATTTCGGTAATTGGATATGTGATCCGTATGAGGCTGTTGCAAAGCTGGCGCCTTACGCAAGGGCTATTAGTGCGAAAAGTTATGATTTTGATGAACGAGGTATGGAAAAAAACTTAAACTATCGTCGTTTCTTTGAGATTCTGAATCAGAACGACTACAGGGGATATATTGGTATCGAATATGAGGGAGTTGGGATGACTGAGAGGGAAGGCATACTTGCTACCAAGAACCTTGTGGAAATAATGTTAAACGACTATTAAAGACTTATAGTGGTACTGCATTGAATCAAACAGGAAGTATTTAATTTGTACCAGCCGAATTTACTACAATACTTTATCTAGTAGGAAAAACCGCTAACTTACAGCAACAGGAATAATTAAAGTAACGACTACTATAATTACTAGGGTAACGAATTTTGTTGAATAACCCTGGAGTACCAGCCAGCTGATTTCTTGGGAATGCGTTCGAGAGTCGCGTAATCCACGTAGTGCAGACCGAATCGCATACTGTAACCACATTCCCATTCAAAATTGTCCATTAATGACCATATAAAATAACCCCTTAGATCTACACCACTAGCAATCGCCTGTAGACACTCCTGAAGATAGCCATGCAGAAATTCAATCCGATCGTCGTCGTTTATCGCCACATCACGTTGTGCTTGCGGTAAAGCACATCCGTTCTCGGTGATGTAAATGGGCGGTTTATCATAGCGCTCCGTTATCCACTCAAGCACTTTACGGCAACCCCACGGTACTACATTCCAGCCCATACCGGTCTTACTCCAGTTGGGATCATCTGTCAGTAACACCTCCTGATCAGCGGCGATGCCGCTATTACCGCGGATATTATCTTGCAGATTATTGCCGGCATCTACCTGCTCAGCCAACATGGTAGTGTAATGATTCAGGCCAAAGAAATCCGAAGATCCTTTTATCAGGCTGCGATCGGCGTCAGTAAACTTGGGCAAGCGATCTTTCACTCTTGCCCGCATAGATTCAGGGTAATCTCCCAAATAGACGGGGTCGGCAAACCAGGCAAGGAAAAACTCAATTGCGCGCTGGGCTGCTTCTTTATCTTGTGCGCTGTCGGTTTTTGGTTCGCGCCAGTCGCAATTATTTGTAATACCTATCATTCCGTTTTGTTTAGCCTGATATTTATTGCGATAGATATCAACTATTTTGCCATGTGCGCGTAACAGGTTATGACCGGCGAGGTAGGGTTCAGAAGAAGAGACCCGTCCTGGCGCCTTGATTCCCATACCATGTCCTAACATAGCACTGCACCAGGCTTCATTCAGAGTGATCCAGTGCTTAACCCGGTCTCCGAAACGCTCGAAACAAAGCTGCGCGTAGTCGGTAAAGCAATCGACAATTTGTGGATTGAGCAAACCGTCAATTTCAAACTGTAACGCCAGTGGCAAATCCCAATGAAATAAGGTAACCCAGGGCTGAATGTCGTTATCCAGCAGGCAATTTATCAGTTTGTCATAAAACGCAATACCGGCATGATTAATTTCTCCGCGACCCTGCGGCATGATACGCGACCAGGAAAATGAGAATCTATAAGCCGTGATCCCGAGGTCTTTCATCAGTGCAACATCGGTTTCAATTCGATTATAGTGATCGCAGGCTATATCACCATTGTCACCATTAGCGATCTTACCGGGGATATGACAAAAGGCATCCCAAATACTTAAACCACGGCCATCCTGTCTGTGACCACCTTCAATCTGATAGGCGGCGGTTGCTGTGCCCCACACAAAGTTTTCTGGAAAGCTAGTCATTGAATAAAAGACCTTATATTTCTTAGTATTTTTTGTTTAATCTGATTTGTTGCAGGTGGAGTATATCGTTGTATACCTTAGTGCACAAAATACTAATAGCAAGAATAAGTGTAACAATATTGGCGATAATGATTGCAAAATCGGATTTAACCAACCCATAAATCAGCCAGAGACCTACACCAACACTAAAAATCGTGTACATAGCCAGTGAAAGAGAAGATGTATCACGGGTTTTGATAACTTTAATGGCCTGTGGCAAAAATGCAAACGTGGTGCAGAACGCGGCACAAATACCCAGCCAATCGACATACAACATAATGAGTGCTCGATACCAATTTAGCGTACGACAAGAGACGAATCTGAATTGGTAGACAATATAGGTTTTTTAGAGGTTTTCTGCTATGTTTTAGTCTATCAAAAACATGTGCAAAACTATCATTGTTAGAATGATCCAAAACTGGAAAGACATACTTGAAATCGGACCGCGTTGCCATGAACGCTTTTTGATTCCGGACAGGGTTCCGGAGCTGGCGGAGCTTGATATTAGTATGGCCGGTGTCTCACGGCTTGAAGGGCGCTATCGAGTGGGGCACAGGGATCCTGAATATCATACGGTTTCCTATACAACAGCTGGTCATGGTTTATTACATCATCGAAATGGGTCTACAAAGGTCGAACCGAATAGTCTGATATTAATGCCAGCAAATCAGCCGCACTTATTTGAACTGGACGGAGATTTTTGGGCAACCACCTGGTTCGCCATGGATGCTACCAGTCGTTGGCAAAGCTTGAATCAAAAGTCCGTAAGTGTGGAATTTTGTGACAAGGCACAGGTGATTTGTCATTTAATGAGTCAACTATATTTTGAAGAGGAAAAGGCTTTACGAGAACTGCCTTTAAAGCAGCTTGAGTATTATCTTACCAGCACCTTAATGATGTCGGGCAGGCAATACAATCAGACCAACAGAATTGAAGCGTTGTTTAGAGATGTCGAGAACCAGTTGCACTTCCCCTGGACCATTGAAAAGATGGCTGAGCGTATCCATTATTCAGCCCCGCATCTGCATCGGCTTTGCCAGCAGGCCTATGGCCGCAGTCCGGTTCAACAACTGATACATTTAAGAATGCAACGCGCAAAATATTTACTACTACATACAGACTGGTCATTAATACAGATCGCCAGTGCTATCGGTTATCGTGACGTATTCAATTTTTCAAACCGGTTCAAAAAATCCATTGGTAAGGCACCTGCTGTATTTCGAAGACATCATGCTGCTTAATTAAAATTGTCTCGACATCCTATGGAGTCGGTAAGGGGGTATAAGCCAGGGATTGCCTTAGCAATTACTAATAAATATTTATAACTTAAAAATCTATACTGAGTAACGGGGCCTGTTTACTATAAAGTCATTTACTACGATGACGAAGATTTCCTATGATAGGAAAAACTTACCAATAGTATCGATACCACGGTATAAACCCCGATCAAAATAAACAGTTGTTTAACAGTAACGTTATGGTCAATTAATATGCCAAATAAAGCCGGAGAAAGTGAGGTGGATAACACACCCAGGGATGTGATTAGTGAACGTATTGAGCCAAGATATTTTGTACCGTAGGCCTCGGCCCATAAGGCGCTGGTAATCGTTGCAGCTGAACCGATTGTTAATCCCAGCGAGGTCATAATTATCAGCGCCAGCCATTGACCATCCAGGTAAGCGGTGACAAACAATCCAACAGCCAGTGGCATTAGGAAATAGGGTAAAAGTTGCATTGCGCTCCAGCGGTCGACCAAAACACCGGACAGCATAGAACTCAGCCAGTGACTGATTCCATAAATAACAAAACAACTGGCAAACCAGACCGACGACCATCCTTTGGATTCCAGGATAAACCCCTGGTGAATAAAAATACCGGTAATAATAAATGGGCCGGCTAATACCGCTGGCAAAGCCAGCCAGAAACGAAAGTCTCGTAACATTTCACGCCGGCCGGCAGAGTCATTTTCTAATTTTATGCTGGTTTCAGGTAGATACTCCGGTGGATGTTCTATTTTTAACAGCCACCAGACGAGTGGTAGAAATACCAGTGGAATGGTAAAACCGACAACCTGCCAGCTCTGTTGCCAGCCGATGCTACCGATTAATGCCACGGCAATAATCGGTAGTGTTATTTCTCCGAGGGGAATACCACTTATTGCGATACTGACGGCTTTTCCACGATTGATGTCAAAGAATCTGGACATTGTTGTGTAACCGGTATGAGGTAACAGGCCTTGACCAAATAACCGCAGAAAGAAAAATCCAATAGTTAATACAATAAGGTTCTGGCTAATTGATAAAATGCCGGTGGCAATCAATAAACCCAATGCAACAAAAATTGTAAATCTGCGTAACGGCCAGCGATCAATCCATCCCCCAACAAGCATAAGACTAAGGCCCGCCCCGGCAGTGGCAAGCGAATAAGACGAACCATAGGCAGTAGCAGACAGATTTAGAGATTTTTGTATGGCGGTCCCATACCAGCTAACAAAAAATGATTGACCGAAATTACCCCAAAACACCGTAATCAGACCGAAACTCAACATAGCCCAATGACGTTGAATAAACTGTAAATATTGATACATGATTTTTATAGGTATCTATAACTGGATTGAAACCAGAGTGAAATTCTCCGACAAACGATGACATATGCCTGGTGACGGATTTTGATACGTAAAGTGTATAAGCACCAAAGTCAGCGGAATGATATTAAGCGCCCTTGTTAATATACAAAGGCGCTTATTGTTGCGGTGCAAGAATTAATCTGATTCGTTTTCAACAACACTGTTGGCCGCAACTTTCTTGGTGTCTTCCTTGTTGTCATCATCAGTCGGTTTATCGGTTGGATTCACGATGGTATACAGTCCGGCTGTTTTGCTTGGCACAACATTTTCCGGAGTTGCGATCGGCTGAGCGGGTGTTGTCTTGGTTTCGTCAGATTTAGCAACAGTTGCTTCTGTTTCTTCCCTGATCGCTGTAGTTGATTCTGCAGTAGGTTCAGAGTTTTCCTGAGTGGTTGAAATCGCCACCTTCTCGGACGTGGCGATCACTTCTGTAGCCACATCAGGAACATTTGACTCTGGTTTCGTTTCATTTACCGTTACCGAAGGACGCTTTTCAATTATTGCAGACGGTTTTGATTCCGTATTCTTGTCTGGCGGAGTAATTGAATCGTTGTGTTCTTGAGGCTGTATTGTTGTTGAATCAGTTTGCTGTACCTTAGACGAGATGCTATCAAAATCTTTATTGTTGACATTACCGTTGCGATCCTTCGCAACAGTAGATGCCAATTGGCTGGCAGGTTTATCCAAAGTCGGCGGTACTTGTACCGCGGCAGCCTTGTTTGGTTCGGATTGAGTGACAGTTGTCTCAATTTTGCTTGCCTGTAACTCAATGTTATCCGTCTGTTTTTGCCTGGATTGCTCTTTACCAGCAGATGCCCGTTTGCTTTGATGTTTGTCTTTGGTTTTTGCTGATCGTCTTCCTCTTTGCGGTTTATTGCCGTCAGCCTGCTCTTTGGCCTGATCGCGCGTTCTGACACCACTTCGCCGACGGTTACTGCCGCGGGCAGAGCGATTCTCACCGGTAGCCTGACGCCCACCGCGTCGTCCACCTCGTGTAGAACTCTCCTCACGAGCAGAAGCATTTTTACCTTTCATTGCACTGTGGGTTGCAGTTGCTCCGTCCTCGACCTTCTTGCGGTTATCACGATCCTGCGTCTGGCGCCGACGGCTCTGGCTGCGTGGGTTCCGGCTTCGATTTTTATCCGAATCCATACGTTTTCCACGCCGTTGTTTGCTTTGCGGTTTACGCGCCGTACGGCGTTTTTTCTTAGATTTTTTGCCGCTGCCAAACAGAGCTTTAAACAGTCGGCTAAGCAGGCCGGATCGCTTGCGTTTTGGGGCGGGTGCTTTTGGTTTAACATCCTTTACAGCCGGTTTTTCAGGGGCTTGAGACGGCGTTTTCTGTTCTGGGATATAAGCTTCCTTCTTATAGGATGCCATTTCATAACTGGTTTTGTTTTTTAGTTCATCCATGTCGGATAGTCGAACGCGCTCAACTAGATAATTGGGTGTTTCCAGATCCGGGTTGGGAACCAGAGTTATATCCACCACATTACGAGCCTCAATTTCGCTAATAGCGTCGCGCTTTTCATTGATTAGAAAAGTAGCAACGTCTACCGGTAATTGCGCGACTACGCGTTTTGAGTTTTCCTTGATCGCTTCCTCTTCCACTAACCGTAAGATAACCAGTGCAAGAGATTCGACGGAACGAATACTGCCATGCCCCGAACAGCGGGGGCAGGTGATTTGACTCGATTCACCTAAAGAAGGGCGTAATCGCTGACGCGACATCTCTAACAATCCAAAGCGGGAAATTCTACCCACCCGCACGCGAGCTCGATCCAGTTTGAGTGCCTGACGCAGGCGGTTCTCAACTTCGCGCTGATTCTTGATGCTCGACATGTCGATAAAATCAATGACCACCAGACCGCCAAGGTCACGCAGTCGCAATTGACGCGCAATTTCGTCCGCTGCTTCCAGATTCGTTTGCAGTGCCGTTTCTTCAATATCGCTGCCTTTGGTCGCTCTTGCAGAATTAATATCAATCGCTGTTAGAGCCTCCGTATGGTCAATCACGGTAGAGCCGCCGGATGGCAGCGTAACTTCACGTTGATATGCAGACTCGATTTGTGACTCAATCTGGAAACGATTGAACAAGGGAACGGATTCAGAGTAACGACGCAGTTTACGTGCTTCCTGCGGCATGATTTGTTGCAGAAAATTGTGGGCCTGCTGGTAGATTGTTTCCTCGTCGATAACAATCTCGCCGATATCATAGCTGTAATGATCCCGCAGAGCCCGAATGATGACATTGCTTTCCTGATAGACCAGAAAAGGCGCCTCGCGCTCTGACGCGGCTTTTTGTATGGCGCTCCAGACATTAACTAAATAGTCCAGATCCCATTGCAATTCTTCAAGTGAACGTCCCACACCCGCAGTGCGGACTATCACTCCCATTCCATTTGGAATATTTAGACTGGTTAAAGCGTCGCGCACGGCGTCGCGGTCTTCACCTTCGATACGACGAGAAACACCTCCGGCGCGTGAATCGGTGGGCATCAGCACCAGATAGCGACCGGCGAGTCCGGCTTTTGTGGTTAGTGCAGCGCCCTTGTTGCCACGTTCTTCTTTCTCAACCTGAATAATAAGTTCCTGGCCTTCCGAAATACCATCTTTAACAGATGGTCGTCCGCGCTCATCAAACGCTTCTTTAGCCAGATAGATAGAGCTAATTTCTTTAAATGGCAGAAAGCCATGGCGCTCTGAGCCGTAATCCACAAAAGCCGCTTCGAGGCTGGGTTCGATGCGGGTTATTTTGCCCTTGTAGATGTTTGCTTTCTTTTGTTCGCGGGACGGTACCTCAACATCAAGGTTATAAAGTTTCTGGCCATCGACCAGTGCCACACGCAATTCTTCCGGTTGTGTGGCGTTTATTAGCATCCTCTTCATAGATAATCCTGTAGACTGGTGCTGGCTCCAGGACGGTTCCGTTACATGCGGATTGCAGAGATAATCTGTTTATTAAATGGGAGCGAACTTCAATGGCAACTGCCATACCTTGCCCGATTGTCCTAGTTCGAAGTGGGGCAAATTGAGACCATTCAATGCGGTCAAAAAAGTTACTCAATAAAACTGCAAAAACCGTCATGCGGAGTGCTGGAGCGTTGTTTCTCAAATCCCGGCTTTTCATCGGGCCGGCGCATGTTTTTATAGGGGGTTGATTAGTTCAACCGCCAAAAAAGTCTGTTTACTGTCCTTAATCCTGACTCGCTGTTGTTTGCGAGATAAACTGGCTCTGGGCCTGATTGTTCGGCAGGTCCCAGCTCGTGACAGTCCGGCGGACTATAACACGCCTGGACAAAATGCATCAAATCCTTGATTTGGTTATGATTTCCAAATGGATACTAAATCCGGTTTCTCCAATGTAGAGTACATCGAGGTCCCTGCCGCTCGAGCGGGGCAGCGGCTGGATAATTTTCTAAGTAACCATCTTCATGGTGTCCCACGTACAGTGGTATATCGCCTGGTGCGTACCGGCCAGGTAAGAGTCAATAAGGGCCGAGTCAAACCAAGCTATAAGCTGCAGGCCGGCGACCGATTACGCGTCCCACCGGTTCAACGCACGAACCGGCCCAAGCCAAATCCGATGGACCTGCAAGCGGCATCGTCTCGGTTACAAGACGCGATCCTGCTGGAGACTGAAGATTTTATCGCGGTCAACAAACCGTCCGGTTTGGCTGTACATGGTGGAACTGGCTTACGCTATGGTTTGATAGAAGTATTCAAAGCCATGCGACCTGAAGACCCTGAACTCGAGTTAGTACATCGATTAGACCGGGAAACCAGTGGTTGCCTGTTGCTCGCCAAGCACAGAGACTGTTTGCAGCAATTGCATGGTTTATTACGCAATCGGCGCATCGAAAAGCGTTATGTGGCATTGTTAAAAGGTATTATTCGGCGTCCCTTGTCTATCGACTCAGATCTAGTTAAGCAAAAACGTGGCGGTGAACACGTTATGCGGGTTGCCTCTGTTAAAAGTAAAGGGACAAAAGCAGCCTATACGTATATTGAGCCATTGCGCATTTACCGCGAAATGACACTGGCAGAGGTACGTATCGATACCGGCCGCACCCATCAGATAAGGGCTCATTGCGCTTCTATCGAGCAACCATTAGCCGGCGACAAAAAATACGGTGAGCGCGATCTCAATAAAAGATTGCGGGCATTCGGACTAAACAGGTTATTTTTACATGCCAGCGGTTTACGGTTTAAACTGGATCAAGCTTATAACATTGATGCACCGCTACCGGACGATTTAACACAATTTCTAGCTACTCTCGATGAATAAGAATGCCTATAGTCTGTTAATATTCGATTGGGATGGAACTCTTATGGACTCAACAGCAAGGATCGTGAGCAGTTATATTTGTGCCATTAAACAGGCCGATCTGCCTGCTCGCGATACTGAGCAGTTGAAGCATGTAATCGGCCTGGGATTAAATGAAGCTGTTGATTATTTGTATCCAGAAAAAATTGACGCCAGTAAACACCAGGTATTGATCAAAGCATATCGGTACCAGTACTTGGAGGCGAATACAACGCCTTCGCCGCTTTTTGATGGGGTGCGAGAAATGCTCGAAAATTTCTCCAGTCAAGGTTATAAAATGGCTATTGCTACTGGTAAAAGCCGGGCAGGTCTAAATCGAACCCTGCATAAAATTGGTATGCAATCGCTATTTCCGATTTCCCGTTGCGCCGATGAATCGGGCTCAAAGCCAGATCCAGCCATGATAAATGAAATCCTTGGTGAATATGGTATAGAGGCGTCGCAGGCATTAATGATTGGCGATACAGAGTTTGACATTAATATGGCTCACCGTGCATCGGTTGATGTCGTAGCAATCACCCAGGGTGCGCATAGTAAACAGCAGTTGGTGAAAGCGCGACCCAAGACAATACTTGATCATATAAACCAGCTTCCATTATGGTTGGCTGAACAGCCTGTCAGGTGAGCGAAGTAGAAAAGAAGTTAGTAGCAGAAAATTTCTGAATCAATTAACTTCACGCGACAAATTTATCTATTAAAGGTACAAACAGATGCAACAGAGCAGCCCCGAGACCAATAGCCAAAACTCATCGTCAAAGTCGGAATCGGGGCAGGTTTGGGAGCGTGAATTACTGACGCGGCTGGCGATGTCTTCTCTACACGAGCAGCGGCGAGCACGTCGCTGGCGTGTCGTATTCTGGACAATAATGTTAGGTTTTATGCTGATAATGATTATTATTCTGGCCGGAGTAGCAAAAGATGCGGATATCAGTACCGGCCCACATACAGCCGTTGTAAGGGTGCAGGGCCTTATTGCCGCGCAGCCCGCAGAGGCCAATGCCGACTGGATAATTAGCGGCATGCGTGATGCGTTTCAGCACGCTAATACCCGCGGAGTCATTTTACGTATTAATAGTCCAGGCGGCAGTCCGGTGCAGGCGAGTTACGTTTACGATGAAATGCTTCGTTTGCGCAATAAGTATCCCAATATTCCACTGTATGCAGTAATCGAAGATCTGGGAGCATCCGGCGCCTACTATATTGCCGCGGGCGCAGAAAAGGTCTATGCAAATCGCTCTAGCATAGTCGGATCCATTGGCGTGCGTTTTGACAGTTTTGGCTTTGTCGATGCGATAGAAAAACTGGGTGTTGAACGCCGATTGATGACAGCGGGAGAAGACAAGGGATTACTAGATCCGTTTCTGCCCGAGGATGAAGCGAGTCGGCAGCATGTACAAATTCTGCTTGATGAAGTCCATCAACATTTTATCGATGCCGTTAAAAACCAGCGTGGCGACAGGTTACAGGAAAACGAAAAGATTTTTACCGGACTATACTGGAGCGGTGAGCGTAGCGTAAATCTTGGACTGGTGGATGAATTAGGAAGCGTTGATTATGTTGCTCGAGAAGTCATCGGCGAGGAAAAACTGCATGATTTTACCGTGGTTGTTGATCCGATTACCCGGTTCTTTATGAATATGGGCACGGGATTAATCAATGTAGGGGAGGCGCAGCTGCAACCTAGAATGCAGTAAGTGCGTAAGACTTGAATAATCAACAAAAAGTTTTGCCCAATGCTCTGTATAGGGCTGAGCAGGTGCGTCAACTCGATCGCTGCGCGATCGAAGAGCAAAACATCCCTGGTTATGAGCTAATGCAACGTGCTGCAAATGCGGCATATCAATGTTTACAGGAATTACTTGACCACAAACCAGGTAAGCGGCTTCTAGTCATTTGCGGTGGTGGTAACAACGGTGGTGACGGCTACGTTATTGCTCGTCTAGCACAGCTTGACGGGCATCAGGTACAGGTAGTGGCCATGGTAGACAGGGCAAAGCTAAAGGGAGATGCGCTGACCGCAGCACAGGCCTGGCATGATGTTTCCGGCTCTATACAAAGTGTTGCTGAAACAGATTTTGGTGCTTATGACGCCGTAGTCGACTGTCTGCTGGGTACCGGTCTGGAGCGCAAGGTGAGTGGTAACTATCGAGCGGTAATAGAACAGATCAACGATGTTTCCTGCCCGGTGCTGGCAGTTGATATACCGTCCGGTTTATCCGCCGATACCGGCCAACCACTGGGCATCGCGGTAGAGGCCGATCGCACGATTAGTTTTATTGGTCTAAAGCAGGGTTTATTTACCGGTTCAGCCGCTGACTACTGTGGACAGATAGAATATGCAGATTTATCTGTTCCTCAGGCCGTATTTGACAGCGTTCCGTCTCAGGTAATGCGCCTGCAATCAACAGTAGTGAAACGAGCGCTGCCACGACGCCGTAATAGTGCGCACAAGGGTGAATTCGGCCATGTTCTGGTCGTCGGGGGCGGACAGGGTATGGGCGGCGCCGCCATCATGGCCGGTCAGGCTGCGCTACGGGTTGGTGCCGGACTTGTCACTCTCGCTACCCATATAGAAGAACCGGCTCTGGTTAATATCAAACAGCCGGAACTGATGAGTTATCGGATCACAAACTCCAGGCAGCTTACGCCTTTGTTACGAAAAGCCACCACCCTGGCAATTGGTCCTGGTCTCGGTAGTTCCGGTTGGGCGCAGGATCTGTTTGCTAAGGCGATGGATAGTGAATTACCACTAGTAGTTGATGCTGATGCGCTGAATTTGCTGGCGGAGAATCAGTTAGCTCGAAATAACTGGATATTGACTCCCCACCCTGGTGAAGCAGCTCGACTATTAGGCTGCACTGTTGCTGAAATTCAGGGCGATCGGTTCGCTGCAGTAAGGGAAGTTGCTGAGCGATATCAGGCGCTGACCGTGTTAAAAGGTTCCGGTAGCTTAATTGCTTCACCTGCAAGTCCAGTCATCCAGCTTTGTGATCATGGTCATGCGGGTATGGCAAGTGGTGGTATGGGCGATGTTTTAACTGGAGTCATCGTTGGTATATTGGCGCAATGCCAAAATGCGATTGACGCGGCCAATGCGGGCGTCTGGTTACATGCGGTTGCTGCTGAACAAGCTGCTGTGTTGGGGGAAAGGGGAATATTGGCAACGGATCTACTGGTGCACCTGCAGGCGCAGGTTAACAATGATGGTTGAAACTTTTATACATAACGAAGACGAAATGCTGCGATTTGGGGCCCGGCTGGCGAAGTTGATACAACCGCCAATGCTGGTGTATTTGCAGGGTCCATTGGGTGCGGGCAAGACTACACTTGTGCGAGGGGTCTTGCAGGGCTTAAAACACACAGGAGCAGTGAAAAGCCCGACCTATACTATTGTTGAACCCTATGAGTTTTCAGAATTTACCCTTTATCATTTTGATTTGTATCGATTAAATGATCCCGCAGAACTCGAAGCTTTGGGTTTTCGAGATTATCTTTCCGGCGACGCACTATGTATCCTGGAATGGCCGGAGCGGGGGGCGGGGTGGCTCCCACAAGCAGATGTGAATATATCCATAGATTATCGCAGTTCCGATCCGAGCACACGCAGACTGAAGGTTGAAGGCCTGGATCTGACCAAGGCATTGGCAATTCACCCTGTTTAACCTTAATAATTATTTTAGTTAATTTAGCTATCTTATTATTATTATTAGAAAAAACTTGATTTTTCTCCAGTAACTGGGGCAGACTTGGCGTTGTACTTTATCTGGATTGGGTAAATGCGAGTCGGCAAACACTTTAAAATAATCTGCCTCCTGGCGATGGGCCTTGTTACCTGCATCACGTCTTTGCCGGCATATTCTGCTACGGACATTCTAGGATTTCGTCTTTCTGATTCTCGCAAGCGAGCTCGTCTGGTATTTGACCTGAGTGGGCCGGCCGAGCATAGCCTGTTCACCTTGAGCTCTCCAGAGCGGGTGGTGATCGACATCGAAAATGTGCAATCGGCTGCAGACCTGCCTGCAAAAGTGCCTTCGATAGATGTTATTCGAGGTATCCGCAGCGCTTTGCGCGACGGTGGCACTCTGCGTGTTGTGCTGGACCTAAAGGAAAAGGTCAGACCAAAAAGTTTTCTGCTGCAACCGGCAAAAAAGGTTGGCCATCGCCTGGTAATCGACCTCTACAACGAGGGCCCACGCTCAACACCAAAAGCGAAAAAAACGATCCCTAAACCTCGACAATTACGTGATGTTGTAATTGCCGTTGATGCCGGCCATGGCGGTAAAGATCCCGGTGCTGTTGGAAAGCGCGGAACCTATGAGAAACACGTAGCATTGGCTATGGCAAAGGAGTTAGCCCGCCAGATTAACCAGGAACGGGGCATGCGGGCGGTTTTAACCCGTAAAGGGGATTATTACGTCAAATTGCGGGATCGTATTGAAAAAGCGCGCCAAGCTAAAGCCGATTTGTTTATATCTATACATGCAGATGCCTTTAAAGACCGACATGCTCATGGTTCTTCTGTATATGCACTGTCCTTAAGTGGCGCCACTTCTGAAGCCGCGCAGTTGTTAGCAAATAGGGAGAACGCCGCCGACCTGATTGACGGGGTATCCCTGGAGGATAAAGATCCAGTGGTGCGCTCGGTGTTATTGGATTTGTCGCAGAATGCAACGATAAACGCGAGCCTGGATGTTGGAAGCCAGATTCTTGAAAGCCTGGGTCAATACAATAACTTGCACAAACCCAGTGTTCAGCAGGCGGGTTTTATCGTCTTAAAATCTCCAACTATTCCGTCTGTGCTGGTTGAAACGGC
>CAJHXF010000118.1_pt1 | contig 14155 bp, 11 predicted proteins | sample 9198441 | NCBI WGS metagenome assembly CAJHXF01 (sample SAMEA7708335, study PRJEB35096) | sediment metagenome | biome: marine neritic benthic zone biome [ENVO:01000025]; feature: sediment [ENVO:00002007]; material: shallow marine sediment [ENVO:03000034] sea grass bed [ENVO_01000059] ...
ACGGCACGCTGGACGATACCAGATACACGATCGCGCTAACCTGTCCTGCTTCCAGCGAACGCCCGGGACGCAAACGTAACATCACCGACGCACTGGGTTGCACCTGTTTGCGTACAAAAACCGATTGCTTGGGCAAAGCCAGGTGTACACGAGCAGATTCGACATTGCTCATGGCGGCGATTGTTCGAGCCAGTTCCGTTTCCAGGGAGTGATGGTAACGGGCGGTTTCCATAAACTGGCTGGTGCCTATAGGTTGCTCCTTGCGTAAAGATTCGTAGCCACTACTGGCACTGTAAGGCATACCGGATGCAGTTAACGCCATACGCGCACGACTGATTTCATTTTCAGGAACCAGTACCAAACCTGAATTAGCTTCTATTTGATACGCAATATTTTCACCACGTAATACTTCAGTAATTTCAACCGCATCCATATCGGTCTGTCTGCTTAATACAGGTACATAACTGGGTCTTAGGGACCAGAATATAATTCCAACACCTAATGCCAGAGCCGCTGTCAATCCAAAGAACGCCTTAAAATGATACATAGAAAAGCGCGGCCCGGACGGCGGTACAATCCGTCCCATGGAGCTTGGTGCAACAGCCTGACTTTCAGTAGCCATAATTAAATCCTCATCGCCTTAATCTATGCTTAACGTGGAGCTAGATCTGCATATTCATAATTTCCTGATACGCTGTAATCAGTTTATTGCGTACCTGACTTAAAGCTTCAAACGACACGCGCGCCTTTTGCATCTCTATCATTACCTGCGAAAGATTAACATTTGGATCGCCTGCTTCGAATGCGTTGGCAAGCTCGCTTGCCTGCTGCTGATTCTGGTTAATATGATTCAGGGTGTTACTCAGCATGGCTGAGAAATCTGGTTTGCCCGTTATATTTGTTTGTTCATCTACAGCGAAACCAGCTTGATTGGAAAGTTCACGTATTTGTCTTAGTATGTCGTCAACTTTTATATCACTCATCACGATTACTCCTTGTAACACAGCCTTTAGGCTGACATCGCTCCCCATGCCTTTGGCACGGCAATTCCCTGATCACGCATACGGGAGATTTTATAACGCAACGTTCTTGCGCTAATTCCTAATGACTCAGCTGCCAGCTTACGACTGCCATTACCGGCTCGTAGTGCCTGCAGAATAAGTTCCTGTTCGTGTTTTTTTAAATCGCTATCTAACGCTGCTTCTTTTTCGGAACTATTTGAAGTTGGATTGATCTCGGCAGTTTCACCTTCCATTATCAAATCACCCGACTGTATTTCTTCCGTCTGAGAGATAAGTAGTGCACGTTGAATAACATTCTCCAACTCACGAACATTACCCGGCCAACTGTACTCCTGAAGTTTTTTACAGGCAGTTGTCGATAATTTTGGCAGGACAGAATTATTGGGATCCGAATACTTTTCAATCAAAGCTTTAGCCAGTGCAATGACATCGTTAACCCGATCACGCAGAGGTGGAACGGTTAACGGAAATACATTTAAGCGATAAAAAAGATCTTCACGGAATTTACCAGCACCAACATACTCGCGAAGGTCACGATTAGTAGTGGCCAGTACTCGAACATCAAGCTCAATTAATTTTTGTCCGCCCAGTCTTTCAATTTCTTTCTCCTGTATCACACGCAACAACTTCGCCTGTAACCCCAAATCCATCTCAGAAATTTCGTCAAGTAAAAGTGTGCCGCCCTGTGCCAATTCAAATTTACCGGGTGTTCGTTTATATGCCCCGGTAAAAGCGCCCTTTTCATAGCCGAACAATACAGCTTCCAGCATATTCTCTGGAATGGCTGCGCAGTTAATGGCGATAAATGGCCCATCTTTTCGATCCGAGTGCTGATGAATAAATCTGGCCACAACTTCCTTACCCGAACCGCTTTCACCATCGATTAAAACGGATACCGAACTTCGTGCCACACGCGCCGCCAGTTCAAACAATTGTTTTGAAGCACTATCGACGATTACCGCTGATAGCACGCTAGAATCGGAAACAACTAAATTTTTTCTGATTGTGTTAATTAAAGTTTCCGCCTCGAATGGTTTAACCAGATAGTCTCTGGCACCGTCTCGCATGGCGATAACAGCCTGTTCTATCGTACCGTAGGCAGTCATCAACACAACGGGAATATCCGGCCATTTTTTCTGTAGTTTTACCAGCAGTTGGCAACCCGACATTTTGGGCATCTGAATATCGCTGACAACCATGTCAAATCGATCGCTTTCCAATATCGCCAGAGCGTGAGTGGCATCTTCTGCGGGAGACACCAGAAATCCGGCATCCAGAAGTGTTTCGCGAATCACTTCACGCAGGCTTGCATCGTCTTCAACTAATAATATTCTGCTTTTCTGCATATTCACTTCCTTGTGATGCAAAGGATAAACCGTGCTTAACTTATAGTATCTATGGTGTTATCGACTCTTGTGCTGCGCAGGAAACCTTGCTCACTATTGTCAGGCAACCAAAGTATAAAGCGGGCTCCTGACCGATAGTTTGTATCAAACTGCACAGTACCACCATGCAACTCCATTACATTTTTAACGATTGCCAATCCCAGTCCTGTTCCATTGGCGCGGCTGGTATGGAATGCATTAAAAATTTCATCCTGATGCCCAGATGCGATACCGGATCCATTATCGATTACTTCTATGGCTATTCCATTTTGTTTGCTTTCGACACTTAGTTTAATATCAGAGGCACCCGCTTCCTGTGAATTCATTAACAGATTCAGCAGAGCCCCTTTTACAGCATGCTGGTTAATATAAATATTTTTAGGTCCGGCCTGGTCAGCATGCTCAATTGTCAACTCTGAACAAGTCTGTACGCCCTCAAAAGCCACTTTAACTAATTTTAATAATGCGCTTATCTCACAGTCTTCCATAACTGGATTCTGCCCTTTTATGTAAAGTAACATGTCATCCAGTGTGTGTATCACGCTATCCAGACAGGCGTGCAGCTTATCTACAGTACTTTGCTGTTTGTTGAGACATATTTTTTTTCGTAACTGCGATAAGTATAAAAAAGCGCTGGATAGCGGCGTTCGGATTTGATGAGCCAGCTTACCCATCATCTCACCTATTTCAGACAACCTTTCTTTGTGTTGCCAGCTTTCCTGAAGGTTTCTTGATTCGGTAACGTCGCTTAGCAAAACAATTCGTCCGTTGTTTGGCAGAGACTGAACAGAAAGGCTTACCTTGCGTTGGTTGTTTAATACAAAATCTCCGGTTTTTAAGACGCCTTTAGCCAGATTCTGACTGGCGATTTCCTGCCAGGTTTTGTTTTTTAACTCTATACCAAGTAGTTGTTCAGCTTTTTGGTTCCAGTTTATAAGCTGCCCTTCTTCACTGAATACCAGCACCCCTGCGGGCAATGCTGCTAGAATGCTGGCAAGCCGATGCGCTAAACGCTTCTTTTCCTGTAGTTCCTTTTGCCGAGCATCATTGGCTCTTTTTAATTCACCGGTCAACGCAGAGACGTGTTTCTCCAAAGACTTATACTGACCAATAACAACTGTCGAAGCAGAATTAAACTCTGCAAATGCAGATTCGAGTTCATTGGGGCTAAGTTGTGTAGACCGACAATCCATGACTTGTCTCAGTTGACTTCCTGTCAAAAAAACATCTTAGAGGTTGTGTTCTGCAATATGTATGCCTGATTTAGAAACACACAAATTTTCGATCAACTACTTGGACTCTGATTCGGTTCTACCTGATCCCCCACTTCAATCACTGCCAGGACACTATTGCGTCAGCGTTTTTGGCCCGATACTTTATTTTTGCAGATAACCTAAGGTAACCCAGGCGTCATATTTATTTTAAAACTGACGAACGTTTATTTTTGTGCCCGCATTTTAAGTCAATTAACTGACGCTATATTGCTCGTCGTCAGCCATATTAGTGACACTTTCATGGATTGATGTTTTATTTAGACCCTGTCTTAAAATACTCCATCGTTGCAACTGCGATATTTGAGACAGGCTCAATTAAAAAACTCGCGCCTCGATTACTCAAGACGCGAGAGTTGCGAACAACGGGGGTAATACTGTTACAACAATAGCCGTCAGGCGGCGCGAGTCACCTCAAACTTACGCAGTTTTTCGACTAATGTAGTGCGACCCAGACTTAATAACTTTGCAGCTCTTGCAACTACACCATCTGATCTTTGTAGTGCCTGCTTAATAAGATGCAATTCCAGTTGGGTCAATAACTCTTTTAGATCAATTCCATCTGTAGGGATGTTTAAACGTTTCACAACGTCAAGAGGAGAGATATTGTTCAGAATATTGCCAGGCACTGATTGATCGTTAAACTCAGCATCTTCTTCCACCCTTGGCAATACACTTCTAATTTTTGAAATCAGTTGATCCGATTCAATGGATTCACCTGGGTATAAAATACAAAGCCTTTCTACTACGTTTGCCAGTTCCCGCACATTCCCGGGCCAGCTGTACTTCTGTAATAGAACAACCGCTTCATCACTAAAGTTAGCCGTATCGCGTTCACTGGAAAACTGTCTCAACATCGAGCGCAGCAATATCGGTAAGTCTTCAAGACGTTCACGCAGGGCCGGCATTTCAATTGGAAATACATTTAAACGATAAAACAGGTCCTCGCGAAACCGGTTTTCCGTAATTCTTTCTTCCAGATTTCTATGAGTAGCGGCAATAATACGAACATTGGCGTTTCTGGTTTTGTTGCTACCGACACGTTCGAAGGTCTTTTCCTGCAATACTCGCAACAATTTAACCTGCATGTCCAAACTCATATCGCCGATTTCATCCAGAAACAAGGTGCCGCCCTCCGCCAGCTCAAAGCGTCCGGGGCGACTGGTTAACGCGCCGGTAAACGCGCCTTTTTCATGGCCAAATAATTCACTTTCCAGTAACTCGGCTGGAATTGCGCCACAGTTAATAGGAATAAACGGTGCATTCCGTCGTTGTGATCGATTATGAATTTCGCGTGCGGCAACTTCCTTTCCAGTCCCTGACTCACCCAGAATTAATACACTGGCACTAGTTTTAGCTACCTTCTTAATCAGCTCCCGTACGACCGAAATTGCCGGACCAATTCCCTCCAAACCAGCAAGCTCATTGCTGGCGGACCGTGATTCCTGAGGTTCTGCACGACGTGATAAAGCTAAGGGGTGAACATTGTTGGGAATATCATCAAAAAGCAGGTTTGCGGCGCTGGCTTCAAAGTCACCAAGCTTTGAAGTCGGAAATGCTCCAGGCCAAGTATTGCGATCATCCATGATCCTCTCCTTGCCAATAAATAATTTGAATCAGTTTTATTTGGTGGTTCTATTCTATGACAATGAAACCGTTTTACAAGCGTTAAAAATGGTTATCCAATAGCTCTAGACAGCTTATACACAGGCAATTCACAAAGCTATCAACAGCTTTCGTGAAAGTGCAAATCGTAAACTTACATTTGTGCGCTAATTTATTGAATTATGGGAAAAATATTTATTTGTCAGAATTGGACTACAAATATTACCGAAATGCTGCCGCTGGACGGAGTAAAGCGAAGAAATTCAGCCTGCTCGATTCTCAGAATAATGCTGCTTTACCTTTCGTGCACGACGCATTTCTTTTAGTTCTTCAGATCGTTTCTTACGCATGTGGTCGAGCAGCTCAAGCGTTTGATTATTGATTAACTGCAATTTTTTTACATCGTCAGCATACTGCCCGAGAGATTCTACAGGAAAGTCAAATAACTCTGAATAAGCAACGCGGCAACGTTTTATCGTCTCACGGCATTGCGCCCAGTCTTTACCAACTATAAAACGCAACAATGCAGTATATTCACCCTGCAACCCGGTTATTGTTTGTTGCACCAAATCGTCATTATCTGTACATAGTGAATTTTCTACTGACATACCTTTCACATACTCTCTTGCAGCATCAGTATCTAAATACTGACTTAGTTCGTATTAGCACGGCCGGACTCCTTTACCGCAGACCGTTTTTCCGGCGGTATCGCTTTCCAGGCATCACTAATATCGTTAACCAGACCTGACACCTCTTTTAGTACACCCGGATCCGGGTTGACATTGATCGAAACCAGCCGGCGTTGTATGTAGTCGTAAAGATCGTCCAGATTTTTTGCTACTGTCCCGCCCTGTTTAAAATTTAATGCCGTTCGAAGTGCATCCAGAATATTCAGCGCCTTGTTAATGGAGTTACATCGAGCCCCTGTATCATTATTCCTTATACTCAGGGCAATCTGATTGATTTTCTCGATTAATCCGTTAAACAGCATTTTTACCAGATGGTGCGGGTCCGTATCCTCAACACCACCGTAAATTTCAGCACTATGATAAGAATGAGCTGGAGAGTTTGTATATGTAAATTTCATTATCCTGTTCTCTATTACTTGGGTTGCAGACTAAGTAACAATTGATCGAGCTGACTGGTAAGAAAATCGCCGGTGGAACTTATCTGCGCCACTAAACCATCTAGGGCGCCAAACTCCTGCAATAGTTGTTCTTCACGATTTGCAATCCTTCTGTTTAAAACCTGGATTTGATCGTCTATATCAGTATTACGGCTCTGCAATCCGTCAGTTCTTGACTTAATTAGCCCCGTGCTACCGAGAAAACTATCCAGCAGGTTGTCCATGGCTACGGCAAATCCGCTGCCGGTGTCGGTGAAGAGGTTGACTACCGATCCAACGCTGGTATCCAGAGCAGTGGTTAATTTACTGCTGTCAAAACTAAGCACGCCTTCTTTGTCAAAACTGAGACCAATATCAAAAACTGATTCAATACCGTTGCCCAGACCAAGATTACGTGACGCAAATATATCGCGTAAATCACGTTCGATACTGATCAGAAAATTATCACCACTCAATGTTGTACTGCTTAGACCATTTAATGTTTTACGAACATTGTTATATGCGCTTACTACCTTGGATAAAGCTGTACTAATTTGTGAGTAGTCTTTATAGACATCCAGCTCTGCTGTACCAACGTCAACCAGATTTAGAGTAACACCGGTAATTGCATCTGTAATGGTATTGGAAGTGGCTGTTACATCGAAACCATCTATTTTTATCAGCCCATCATCTGCGATCTGAAGTTCAGTCATATTCTGTACAGTATCCAGATCGTAAACAAGCCGGGAAAGCCCCAGATTGTCTGTATCGTCGCCAACGCTATCCCCCGTAACCGTGATCTCGATGGCGTTCGCTACACCTGGATTATCAGCCGAGAGAATCAGTCGGCTACCAGCATCTACATTGATAACGCTGGCGCTGATTTGCAGCGTACTATTAACACTATTAATTGCGTCACGTATTCCGGCAAGAGTGTTATTACTGCTATCTATGGTCAGTGCTACAGTATTATCTCCTGAAGACAACGTTAACGTGCCTTCACCGACAACTTCACTTTCGCTGGTAAACAACCCTGAATTCAGACGATGGCTGTCTGCCGGATCAACGACTTCTATGCTGTAATTGTTTACAGCGGCATCGGAAGATGCTGTCGCCGTGAAAACATCGGTATTTGAAGATTTTGCCCGATATTGGACCAATGAGGATTCTGATTTGAGTGTGCTTAAACTACTTTGTAATTCAGACAAGACACTGCTGATTTGCCCGTAACCACTGATCTTAACGTCGTTTAGTCCCTTGCGTGATTCAAGCCGAATTATGGGTCGCGATTCCAGTTCGATAAGCTGTGTCACTATCGAATTGACATCCAATCCCGAGCCTAGGCCAGGTGTACTTATCATTTTTCAAGCACCTCTACGTGTACCACATGTTATCTAAGCGGCTCTGAATAATTTCATAAACGAAACTATTCAGAGCTTGCTTATACAAACGCAAATTTGATGCCAAGGCTATCCTAGCTCTTCGAGCAGAAAACCGTTCTCCGGGGTAGATCCTTCTTCAAGCGATTTGTGTAGCGCGTTAGATATGGAAAGAAGCTCTTCCGGCGGAAACTGCCTGACTACTTCATTGGTTTCCTTATTGATTACCCTGATAATAATCCGGCCGCTTTCGCTATCCTGGCTGAACTGCAATGAACGTTGTCTGGACTGAATAAACTTGTTCAAGGCAGCGGTAACCTTTTCGAGTTCTTGCATATCGACTTTAGGAGCAGAATTGCCTTGCGGCAAATTAGTTTGTTCCGCCGGCAATGTTTTGCCGATCTGCTTCTGCAACAGATTTGCCTGTGGCTCGCTCTGATTCTGCCGAGCCCCGGTAACCGTATTCAAAGCATGATTTCCAATTTCTGCAACCATGACTGCCAACCTTTGCTGCGCTTCAGGTCGTCTTGGGGATCACCTATCCCTGTGCATGAATTCCGTGTTTAACCTTGCGGTCGTGCACCTGGCGATCCCAAAGAGCGATCTTTGCTATGCTGCCCGCTTACTGAAGCAGCGCCAATACCGACTGCTGTGAAACATTGGCCTGCGCCAGGATGGAAATACCAGCCTGTTGCAGAATCTGCGCTTTCGCTAGTTGAGCGGTTTCAGCTGCGAAATCAGCATCCTGAATTCGGCTACGTGCTGCAGAAAGGTTCTCCGCGACGCCTTGCAAGTTAGAGATCGTTGATTCAAAACGAGTTTGTATCGCACCTAAATCACCGCGAATACTGGAAACTGTCTTTAGAGCTGAATCAATAATCTGAACGGCTGTCTGTGCGCCACTAACCGAGCCAATATCCACCGTGCTTAATAACTGCTGGGTCGATCCGACTGAGGTATCAGCCGCAACATTCAGAATACTACCTGCCGAATTGGCAACACTGGATGTGACTGAAAACGAGTTGTTTGAATTAAATGTCACATAACCACCAACAATAATATTGTCGTTTTCTGCTGTAGTTAGGCCATCGTCATCCTGCACGGTTTCCGCGTCAACCCCTGTACCCGCTGCATTAACTGATCGCACTCTAACAGATGCCAAATCAGTCGAATGGGTAAAGTCTTCAATACGAATATCTTTACCTTCAGCCTGGGTCAGGGTCAGAACACCGCCTACTTCCGTAGCGCTGATTCCGGTCGTACCGGCCACTTTATTAATTTCAACAGCCAAAGAGGATAGATCAGTAGCCGTACCCGCGGCAGAGACAGTTGAAGTACTGCCGCCGCTGCCAAGCGTTAAGGTCACTGTACCCGCGGCACTTAAGGTATCAATAATCGCACTGTTGGTTGCGGTAGCCGTAACACCCGTATCGCCTTCAACAGCGTTAATTTTGGCTGCCGTTGCAAAAGCTGTTTCTGCATCAGATACGCTTACGCTGCCAGTACCCAGTGTTCCGGAAATGGTTAAGGTCTGTGCTTCAACAGCGTGCGTTACACCGCCAAGTGTTGCCGCGGGATTTGAAGTTGCCGCTGAACCTTCATCAGCCGTGGCGTTAACACCGGTTACTGTGTTATTGGCTAAATCAGTGGTGCTGGCTCCAGCGATGGTGAAACTAATCGTCTGGTTCGCATTGGCACCGACCTGGAAAGACTGACTTGTAAAAGTTCCATCCAGTAATTTCAAACCATTAAACTCAGTGGTATTCGCAACACGATCCAGCTCCTGTTTCAACTGGTTGGCTTCTGATTGCAAAGCCGCACGGTCGGACGCTGAATTAGTTGAGTTGGCTGATTGTATTGAAAGCTCACGAATACGCTGTAACAGGTTACTCGTTTCTGACAATGCACCTTCAGCGGTCTGTGCCAGAGACACACCGTCATTCGCATTACGCACTGCTTGATTGAGACCGCGGATCTGGCCCGTCATACGATCTGAAATGGCTAAACCCGCTGCGTCGTCCTTTGCACTATTAATACGCAAACCGGAAGATAATCGTTGCATCGATTTCATCAACATATTTTCCGTGCGGTTTAAATTCCGCTGCGCATTTAATGACGCTATATTTGTGTTAACAATTTGAGGCATTTTTAACTCCTTACTTCTTACGTAACCTAAGGGTTACACTCAGTCGCTTGGTAGGCGACTCTCTCTTGACAAAGAGCTGATTTTGTACTTTGTCCTAAGTAGCCTTTCGGCAATCAAGCTAAGTTCTTTAAGAAATGCGGCAGTTTTTTGACGGGAAAGGGGAACTAATTCAATAACTTACAGGAATTAGTCTAAGTCAGATATGTAATAACAAAGAGCAGTTTCGGCCTGAACAAGAAAAACTTTAATTTAGACCAGTTTGGTATATTTCTAAATATGTATGGCGTAGAAAACAACCGTTACTCTAGATATAAACCATCAACCAAGCAAACAGAATATATTATCCTGATTCTCGCTAGCGAATAAAATCAAACAATGACAGTCGCTGTATGACGGCAAAACTTTTCTCTGCAGCCTCCAGCGAAGTAAGCTGATACTGTAAGGTACTGATCGCCTCTGCGTAATCCAGGTCGCGAATTTCAGAAAGATTGCGTGTCAATTCAAATGCCACTGCTTCATTTTCTTCATTACTGGTTTCAATTGAGTTTCTTCTGGCTCCGACTTCCGCCCTGGATACAATGATATGATTTAATGCCTGATCGATATTTTGCAAAGCAGCTTGCATTGCCTGTTGCGTTTGCGCTCTGTCCGCGGTGTTATCAGGGTAGCTCCCCATAGTACTAATAAAGGACTCCAGCATAGAAAACATATCCTGATTCCTGCTGGCACGAACATAAAACTCATCGCCCGTTTGCGGTTGACCGTTAATACTGACTTGCAGTCCGTTAAAAATTATAGCTGCATTTTCGGTATAAGTTGCACCGGATGTCACGGTTGCACCGGAAGTATTATTGATAACGTCGTAAGTCGTTGCAGAAGTAAATGAAATTGTGAAATCTTCGGCCGCAAAGGCTGTATTGTCGATAACCGAACCCGGCGCCAATACAGCATTGCCAGTATTAGTAGAACTGGAAGTTGTGAAAAATTTGCCGTTGCCGTTTTTTATGTTCAGGAATAGCTCATATCCTGAGTCACTAACAGCAACGTTTTTACTGGTCCCAATCTGTAATTGCAGCTGACCCTGGTCACCATTAAACTGCACTCCCGCCGGTGTCTCAACAAAGGGTTTGGTCTGACCCTGAAATCCGCTAAATAGATATTCACCAGTGCTGTCCCGCGTATTGGCAAGATTAAGTAATTCCTTAAAGTTCTGTTCCAGTTCAGTTTTTACCGCGGTAAATGTTTCACTGGACTGCGCTCCTATATTTGACGCCTTAACAGCTAGCTCACGAACTCTTTGCAATAGATTGGTAACACTGCTTAACGTGGTTTCTTCTACTCCCAGACGTTGCTCGGCATAGCTTCCGTTTCGAATGAACTGTTCAATACGGCCAATCGTCTGGCTAATGTTTACTGTTCTTGCTGCACCCACTGGATCATCCGCCGGCGTGATAATTTTTCTGCCGTAAGAGATTTGTTCCTGCAGTTTAGCTACCGAGGTCTGCTGATTCTGCAGACTCTGCGTGAATTGCCGGAAAAATGCTTCGGTTGAAATACGCATTACCTTCTTACCGCACCCAATAATGTCTCGAATAAATTATCGGCAACCGCAATAACCTGGGCCGCTGCTTCATAGGCCTGTTGAAAACGCAACAGGTCTGCTGCTTCCTCATCCAGATTAACGCCGGATACTTCGTCTCTTCTAGTCTGAATCTGGTTTAGCAGATCTCGTTGTGCCGCTCCGTTAATTTCCGATTGACGAGCCTGCGTGCCTACCCTGCCCACCAGTGCGGCGAATGCTCCTTCATAGGTTGCTGTACCGTTGACAAATAAACCGGTCTGTAACCGTGCCAGTGCCAGAGCATTACGATTATCATTTGTTGCGTTGCTGTTTTGCTGCAAAATAAATGTATCGCCAGCTTCGGCTGCCCCCGATATATTTACACGAACACCATTAACATCGATATCGGCACCGGATAAATAACCTACACCGCTGGCAATGGTCGATGCATCAGTAATATTTAGCACATCAAATGTTGTTGGCGGATTGTTAAAGACGATTTCCACGGTATCAAAAACATCGGGGTCAGAAGCATTGAGCACCTGATTAAAAGTAATCTCTGCCGAACCAAGGTTTGACAGGTCGGCTGATGTTCTGACCAGTCCAGCCGCCGAAAAATTGTTGACGTTGTTAATCGCCAGAGAAATCGTACCGGCGCCGTTTTGTGTCGGTTGGACTATAAACGAGTCACCGTTTGCTGCTCCTACGCCGATTGCTACGCTTAGCCCATCCATTGTTAATGGGCCAGGACCGGAAACAGAGGAATTATCGGATAAACGTGTCAACGTATAGTTGACGCCGTCATAACTCAATCTGTAATCGGAAGTTGTTAAACTCGTATAGTCGGTAACGGTCGCAGTCACTGTAGCAGAACCAGTATTATTTAAATTGGTAATAACATTAGGTGCCGGCGTATTGAAAAAGTCCGTTCCCACCAGTCCATTTAAATCAAGACCGCTTTCGTGTTGTGAATTAAATGTGCTGGAAAGCACCATGGCGATGCGACCCAATTCACTGCGACTTGGATTAAGAACCTCATGGCGAAAATCAAGCAAACCACCCAACTCTCCACCTGCCAACAAAGCGGTTATATCCTGATTGCCTGCAGGTGTAACATAAGCAATATTAAACTGACTAAAGTTTTCCGGATCCTGTATGGTTGTCAATTGTCTCGCATCAGTGCCAAAAACCAGAATCTGGCCATTACCTACAAAAACATTTCTTGCACCACTGCTTTCATCGATAGTTGATACAGCAACCAGTTCAGACAAATCTGTTATAAGCTGATCACGTTGATCCAGTAAATCGTTAGGTGCAGCGGTATTTGTTCCTGAATTTGAGGCAACAATCGATTCATTCAGGGTGGCAATGTTAGTGGCGATGCTGTTAATCGTATCGGTTAAGGTCACCATTCTCTGGTTGATGTCCTGACTCATGCCATCCAATTGGCCATCAAAAAAACCAAATCGGTCAATTAAGCCCTGGGCATCGCTTAGTAGCACTTGACGAGCCGCCACGGAACCCGGTTCATTCGCTACATCTTGCAGACTACCAAAAAAACGCTGCATCGAAGGAGACAGGCCGCCCTGATCATCAGCAACCAAGTTGTCTACCTGTCCGGTAAGGCCAAGAAAAGTCTGTAACCTCGAACTTTCTGCCGTTTGCTGCTGTAATTGTAGCGTCAAGAACTGATTATTAAGACGCTCGACGCCCTGTATTTTTACTCCACCACCAATGTAGCCAAAACCCAATCGTTCGGGTATTTGCGTTTCTAGCGCGACGCGCTGGCGTGAATATCCTGGTGTATTGGCATTGGAAATATTGTGGCCAGTGGTAGTCAGGCTTCTCTGGTATGTCAATAAAGCAGTTACGCCAGTATTAAAAGGGTTTGCCATAATCTTTTACATCGTACTCTGTTATCAACTTAAAACGAATAAATCCAAATCCAGAACTCATTAGTAATTCTAAATTACACTAGGCTTACGCAAGATCATACGGTATCGTCTTTAACGACACCATCAATCATTTCTTGAAAGCCCGCTGAATCGTATTGCTGTGGAATACCGCATCGAGTTTACTGGCATAATTTGGATCGGTTGCATAACCACCTTGCTGCAAAGCAGAAAAAAAGCTACTGGGATCCGCAGCCGTGTTTAGTGCATTTTTATATCTTGGGCTAACTTTAATAAGTTTTGCGAAATCGTTTATCGATTCTTCCGCGGACACATAACTGCGGAATAATTCCTGTCTTTTCTGGATGGCGCCATTTGCATACTCCAGAGTCGAAGCAAGCACGCTTTCGCCATGCCAGCCCGGTGATGCCTTGATTCCAAATAAATTAAAACTACTACCGCCGGCGTTTTTCTTAATTATATGACTGCCCCACCCGGTTTCGAGTGCCGTTACGGCCAGTATGGCCTCTGGTGCAATATTCAGTTGACTTGCTGCATTGGTTGTTGACGGTTTGATATGCTCAATAAATTCTCTCGCATTGGACCATGGCTCACGTTGAATAGACAGCGAATTTATCTTTGATGTACTTTCGGCGCTGACCCATTTATTTTCATTACCCGGTGTATACTCCATCGCCTTGCCGATATAACGACTCTCTGAAACATAGTCTGTTAAATTTTTATTCTGCTCAGGCTGTTGGTCAGCGGCTAATCGCTGATAAATTAAAT
>CAJHXF010000090.1_pt1 | contig 14028 bp, 9 predicted proteins | sample 9198441 | NCBI WGS metagenome assembly CAJHXF01 (sample SAMEA7708335, study PRJEB35096) | sediment metagenome | biome: marine neritic benthic zone biome [ENVO:01000025]; feature: sediment [ENVO:00002007]; material: shallow marine sediment [ENVO:03000034] sea grass bed [ENVO_01000059] ...
ACTGGTATTTGGACTGCCCCAGACATTTCGACCCTCGATAACTTCAGAGGTCATAAAACCAAAACCCATGCCATTAAACACCTGGCGGATAATCGGTTCCTCGATTGCCAGGGCATGACCAGTTACATATGCGTGAGGCATTAATTCATGAAAGCTGTCCATTTCATGCAACACACCGGTTCGCCATGCGGCGTCTAGTGTTGCAGCGTTATCTTGTACGCCGTCACCGTCGGTATCAATTATAAATGGATTGCCATGCATATCCTGTGTTAGCCAGGACTGAGTCAGGTGAACGTTGTCAAAGAATATTCCATCGTAAAGCAGATCGTTTTCTAGAATTTTCTGATATGCACGTTCGGCTAATTCCTCTGCTACTTCAGGTTTTGTTAAGTTGAGCTGAAAACCGCCAGGCCAACCTTCCATGGTATTGCCGTTTATGTCACGCAGAAAATGGTCATTAGGAAAAGTCGCGCACTCATCACCGACACAACTTGTAGCGTTCGTAGATGTCAGAATCAATATGGCTGGATTAAGTTCACGCCAGCGTTGGATCGCTTCCGGAGGTGCTTCGCCTAAAACGATAAGATCGTAACGAGCCAACCAATCTACGGTTTGCTGCGGTGTCCATTCACTAATATAGATTCCCCATAAGTTACTGGTGCGAGGATACCCCGGTTCAACATTTGGCAGCGCGCGATAAATTAGGTCCAGTTGATGTTCTGGATTTTCTGCGCAACGTACAGTAACGCGGTTTACAGTCGCTGGATTGGGGTTCAGTTGAGCAATGGTAGTTTGGTGATTAAGCGTGTCGCTACTTTGGTCAAAGGGTGTCATGGCATTGAAAGCAACAGAACTATTTACAGCATAACGACAGCTAGTCGCGATGGTCGTTTGTACACTAAACGAGATTTCCGTGGTACCAGGTGCCAGTAGCGTGCTCAGTGGGTCAGGGTTGTTAATAGCGAAAGACTGGGGTGCAGCAGACGGTTCATCAGAAGACTTGTCCGAGCATCCCGATGTAGTGAGTCCGGTAACAAGAAGTAATAATAGGAACTTTTGAGATTGCGTTAGATACATCTATCGTGTTTCGGTGCGTAGCAGGATCAGCCCGTCAAGCGGAGGCAGGGTGACTTCATCCACCAGGCTGCCGTCATTGATAACAGGTGCCTGTGTGCCACGAATTTTTTGAAAAGTAGCACCCAGTGGTACGGTGTGTGAGTCAGTTGTGGCGTTTACTAATACGATGCCGCCTTCATAATCCCGTTGCCAGATATGATCGGATCCGGTCTGCAACTTCACATCATCGAGCCAGATGTTACCTGTACTTTCACCCATCCTGAAGGTCAGCATGGTCTCTGATTCGCTCGCATCGGCTTTGGCACTGATTAAATATTGCTGCCATTCACTACTCAGCGTGACTTTGCCAAACCAGATGCGGCCGCCATTTGGGTCTGCTTGTTGTTGCGCGTATGGATAAATGGATTGTGGTACTTCAGCTTTAGCCCAAAAAGAGAGTTTGTATCGCACACCTGATGTAACTTGAAACGGTGCAACGGAAATAATCGCTGGCCAGGCGTTCCCATTACTTTCCGTAACGGCAACTCTTAAAGAAGCTACTCCAACAGCTGCAGTAGTAGAATCAATCTCGTGTGAAATGGCATAACCGGGTTCGTCCTCTATCCAGGAAGACCATCCAGTGGCCCCGTTCTCAAATGATCCGTCAGTCAGTATGTTGGTGGATAAGGTAAGGCTTGGTAACGGTCTAAATGCTAGACCAAGCGGTTGGCCAAGATAACCTGTAGACGAGCCAGCATTGTCGTATTCATCAAACCAGTAAAGACAGAACCAGCTACTGCCAACGGTACTGTCCTGGTAGGCAAAATAGCCATCGTTGAGTAATGTTGTGGTTAAACCAAGGCGCATCTTACGATAATCCAACTGGAAGCCAGGATCTTCACAAGGTTTAGTTAGTGTTAGATCACTGGGATCATCAAAGGGGCCGGGCACACCATCATCGCGATATGTCATGATAACGGTTAGTTTGCTGTCTTGCCCTTTTTCCATCCATTCGAAATATCCGCCGGGGCCGAACACCACAGTTTCCCATGGTATGCCACCGTAAGTGGTGCCATCATCCTTAGGAAAAGCTTCAAAGTGGTAACCGTTTAGCAGATCGTAATTCAACATTCCCCTGTTGGCATACAGGAATTTTTTTGGCTCCAGATTGCTCCGCATGATTGATTCAAAACGGTATATGCCGTCGTTCCATGCTTGATCAAAGGCAGTATAGTCAGTGAGCAATGTATTGGACTGGTCTGGATCTAGTGTGCGCACGTTTTGGTACCAAATTACATTGCTGGCATCTGGGTCGGTATTGTCCAAAAAGAGGCCATCCCGATTACCGCTTTCAACCAGACTGACACCATAGCGCGCGTTATAGTCTGCGAAAGTTTCCACGCCGATGCTAGTGTCGATAGTGGCCGGTGGTGTCATAGTGCTTAGATTCATCATCCAGTTATTCGGCCAGGTCATTACGTGTGCGGCAACACGAGTACCAGCGTGATGCGCGCTTGCAGGTCGTATATATCCGCGTTGAACCGTCAGTACTTTATTGGTTGTATCAATTGCGGTAACCATTACACTTTCACCCTCTATTAGAAGGGTATCGTTTACCACAAACAATTCATAAACATTAGTGCCGTCTGTGGCAGTGAGATCAGCAACTCGAAATTCAGTGGTGCTTGCATCAACTGATTCAAGTAGCACTGATCCAACTTGAGTTAAAAACCATTCGGCGGGCATCGATTTTACGGTGATATTGTCCCAGGTTGCTGCGTCGGGGCTGGGATTAAATCCAAGCCCGCAGCCGCTTAAATAATCAAAGATTGGGATGTTAGGATTAAGCTCACGTATTGCAGTGATTTCATTAGGAGACATAAAAGACCCCATGATCGCATCAAAACGACTCACTTGATCGATTGGTTGGCCAGTGGGAGTGTATGCGATCAAACGGGGGAATCCCGTTTCAGGTGATTGTACGGTAACCGGAACGAGCGTGGGCGTCTCTTGTGATGGTACTTGATCTATGTCATGCGTTGAATTGCTACCTGTTAACTTGCATGCCGAAGTGCATAAAAACCAAATAACCCCCAAGATTAGCAATTTTTTGTCTGTAAACATGACAGCTCCTTAGAAGCAGGACTGAAGGCCATGACAAGATAGTATTATACCTTTAAGCGTTATATTCGTTATGTGACAATTTGCCGATTTGTAGATAATTAAAAATTACAGTAAATAACAGATATTCAAAACAGCAATTTCTTTGTACGGTAGCAACTTGGTAATTAAACTATCTGAAAACGACAGCTACGGAACACTCAAGACAGGTTGATGATATACGTTCTACTAGTCTAAACATACAAGAAACCTTCTGGATTTAGCTGCGAAATTGGAACGAGTTCTTACGATTGCTGATGTATTGGATAGTAAATTGGATTCCCTTAAAAGTTAATAATTAATACACAAAATACTGTACAAGATTGTATTGTTGTCTTTTTTTGAGTTTAATCGCTAGCTCATTCGAAGAGCAAAACCAGATAAATTCTTAGGTATAGACTGAATAAACCATGCGCGACTGAGAGACTATGCTGATAATTTTTTATATCAGATAACTCTTTATTAGCAGAGCGCGTGCGCGCACAAGACTTGAATGAAAAGCATTACCTCAGGCGTGACTAATGTTTTAATCGAAAACTTTAATTTGATGCGTCAATTTAGATACAGCTCGTGATAAATTGTTGGAGAACAATTAGATTTAAAAATAACCACACAGTATTTTCGTTTGCCTGTGACCGGGCAAGACTGGTTTCATCAATAATTGATTCCAATGCGAATTCAAATTTTCTTTATTTTATTATTGGATGATGAATCACGGGTTTAATATTTTTCACCCAGGGTAATTCGTTGAGCGTTAATGTCTCTGTTGCATTATATAAAGACTTAATCGATTCCTGGTCATGCCAGAAGAAATTGTCCGGATCTTTCCACCCCATCACCCATGTCCAGCGTGGTTGATCACGCAATATTTCGATTGTTGGGAGTACACCCACTTCACCCAATGCGATCGGTTTGCCATTAGCCAATTTTATTAGCTCGTTATAATCGTATTGCCTAAACTTCCCGCTATAAACATCTGTGGCCAGAATATCGACCACATCATGGCCGGGATAAAATTGTTTATATTGCTTTACCGATCCCCTGACTTCGTTTGCATTAAAAATCCAGATCAGATTATTCAGTTCGTGAAAGTGTGTAAACCGATCATATAGCATGCGGTACAGCTTTTGGTATCCTTCCGGGCCCGGTCGATAACCCCACCAGAACCATTCGCCATTCATTTCATGATACGGCCGCCACAGAACAGGAACTTTGGCATTGCGTAACTGCTTTAAAAAATAGGCGATAACATCGACTTGATATTTCCAGCGCTCATGTAGTTCGGTTCCTGGAGTCGTCAGTTTTTGCCAGTCATCATCACTTAAGTTACTTTGAATAGAGTCCTTGAAAGTAACGGGTTCCTCATGGTTTGGATTTAACGCATGCCACATCAGGGTAATTATGAAACCTTCGCTATGCCGTCGAATGGCTTCATCGACGATTTGCTGCCGGTAGTTGATACCGTCCCACGTTCCCGGAGCACTAAAACCGAAATCCTGCCCAAATAGAGCCGGGTAGTATCCAGTCTGTTTTTCAACGCCCTGTAGGCGAGTGGACCCAACCAGCGGGGCACAATGCTGACCCGTTAAAATTTGTTTACCTGAGATGCTATACAGGTAATTTAGTAATGCCTTAGCTTCTGGTGATGCATCGGCAACCACTGGTGTTGTGCTGTTGGCAAGCAGTGGCAGACATACGGTTGCCACTATCAGGCCCAATCTAAGGGCATTGTTAAAATTTATCACGATTTTTCCCTTACAGAAAAGAAGTCGAATTTTGTGAGGGGTTAGACAGCTCGCATCAGATTCATGTTATTAATAACAGCAGTTAATGCTTTGTCAAAAAGGTGTTCGCTCGGTAGTACTTTTGAGCGTTCACAATCAAGCTCGTCAATAAAATCCTGCATATCCTTAATAACAGACTCTACTCCCGTATTATCAACGAAAACGATCTGGGCCGAGGACTCAAGTATGGTTGATACTTTTAATCGGCGAGGTTCTTCATTTCTACCCATGTAGACCTCGCACCAGACTCCCGCCCGGACTTGCTCCGGTAATTGTGCCAGCAGTTCTTCCGGTGTGGGCTTATTGAGAGATGCAGGGTCAGGCTCAGGTTCTTCCTCGGGATCCAGGTCAAGAGGATCAATACGGATTTCTTCTGGTTCCTCTACTTCAATATCTTTAAGAGTATCGCGTTTAACAGCCAGATCTTCGTATATCTTTTTTAAACCGTTGAGCAGAGTGTCATCGACCAAATGTTTTGGCAACAACTTAATCGCCGACTGGGCATCGTTAATTATTATCGAGCTGTGTTCCAGTACAGCATTTAACTGATAAGCTGATTCTCTCGGTTGTACACTCTCAATAATTTGCCTTAACAAAAAAAGAGTATTTTTCCAGTCTTCAGAATTTTCGCCGCTCTGTCGATAAATTTTTAACAACAAAGGCGCAAAACCTCTTAACAGTAGTCCATGTACCTCTCTGGGTAGTACTTTGCCTTTTAAGTGCTGCCGCAATTTAGCCACAATATGTTTTTTAATATGCAGTAACTTGGCCTGCGATTCAGCTTTTTTACGAGTCCCTTCTTCTGCCTCAGTAGCCTCTTCTTCCTGAGACTTAGAGGCATTTCTCAGCTGAACCAGGTTATCTGGAAAGACATTCAGGTCCGCTTCAAAATTGTTTAAAACATTGGTAACTGTGGACGAAATTAAATCCATTAACGGCTCGTCCGAAGTGTTTACCCTTACACCCAGTGCCGCGAGTTCATTTAATAACAAGCGTGCCGGATGCGCTTCCTGATCCAGTAATGTGACATCCAGCAAGGCTACTTTGATATATGGGATCTGTAATCGACCAATCTGCACTTTTACTGGATCGATCAGGTTCTGGTCTTCGAAAACGGTGATAAACATATTGTTTACCAATTCGATGACATTTGCTTCCGGTGCAGATAGTTGTTTGGACCATTCACTGGTTTTAGAAGCAATGGCTTCGTTGACCTGTTGACCTATTGAGGCCGAGTCCTGCAGGCCTGATTTAGCAAGCTCCAGTGTATTCAGATTTTGCAGACTGGATAGCACTTTTAGCAGTTCAGTGCTGTTTACTGTGGGTAATGGCGCACCGCTGGTATCTGTTTGTGGAGCTGCCTGGCGATTTAAGAAGCCATATACGGCCTGTGATGAATCTGAACTCTGAAACAGCGAAGGGTTTAAAGCACTTGCGGCAACGGGAGATAGGTTTGCCGGCGCCACTTGTGGCATTGGCCCATAGTGGGGGACATGATCACCGGCTGTCGGGACGGCAGGCGCACCTGCAGGCGGCATTGCACCCATACCGTCCGGATTCATTGCTTGCATTGGTGCGTCGGCAAAACCGCCTGAGTGTTGGTCGTCCGATGTGGGTGGCGGTGGGCTGCTTGTCGCCGCTGAGGCGCCAGCCCCGCCCTGGCTTTGGCGGTACTGGTAAATAATTTTATAGTTGGCTGAGGCCGGATTTTCTTGCTCGGTGATTACTGCGCTTTCTTGCAGCAGCGCCAGGATACCGTCGTAAACAGATTTTAATTCAACTTGTGCTGCATCTGCGAAGGGCTTATATATTAGTTTTTTACTCTCCAGGCTCAACTCGGATTGCCCCAGAGGTTCATGTAAAAGTTGCAGGAGTTTCTTTGGAGCATACGCTTCGGGTTCGGGCTCGAAATCCAGTTTCTTCGATAATCTAACGAGCCCACGCTTCAGCGCCTTCAGGTGACCGTCATAGTGGTCCTGAATTTTTCCAGACAACTCTCCAATAATAATCATTTCATCGAGCGTATCGTCATCAACCAATGCCAGACTCAAAGTATCAGCTTTTTTTGCTTCGCTGAGATCGCCTTCGCCGAGTAACGCCAGATTAAACTGCTCGGTAAATCTTTGAATTAATGCTGTTTTTTCGGAAAAGAGGTATTTTTGTGTACCTTCTATGGTGTCTTTTTCTTCCGATTCCACCTCGCCGCTGCTCAGCAATTCCGAGCATTGCTTCTCGGCATGCGAGAAGCCGCGCTCTGCCAACTGAGTCAATTGCTCGGAGCTGTACGCCTTGATTTCTTCAAAGCAACTTTGATTTTCTTCTTTTGCTGTCATACTGCTATTCTATTTCGCACCAACGTACTCTTGCAAAGTTAATATTTACAAAATCCACTTATCTTAAACTTATTTGTTGCCAATCACGTTTTTTTGCCATTATTTCCAGATGTTCATCAGGGTCTACCGCAATTGGATGATTAACAACTTCCAACAGAGGAAGATCGTTATGTGAGTCAGTATAAAACCATGTTTCGGCAGAATTAATTTTTTGTTCAGCCAACCAGGTGTTTAAATGCTCAATTTTGCCGTGCTGGAAGCAGGGCTGACCTACGATTCTACCGGTAAAACGCCCGTTTTTTTGCTCCGGCTCGGTAGCCAGAAGATTTTTAATGCCAAAACGCTCTGCTATAGGCTCTGTTACAAAGCGGTTGGTGGCGGTTATGATGAGTAATTGATGGTTTGCTAGGCGATGGGATTCTACCTGCTCGATCGCTTTTGGTAATACCATCAACTCAATACAGCTGGTCATAAACTGATCCCGCAACTTAAGCAAGCTGGATCTACTGTGCTGTGTAAGCGGCTGCAGCGAAAATCTTAGAAATTCTGCGATATTTAGTTTCCCCTGGCGATAATCCTGATAGAAAGATTCGTTTTTTTGTTGGTACCTGTCGGCATCGACCAGACCTTTTTCCACCAGGAATTGGCCCCAGCTATAGTCGCTGTCTCCATCTATCAGGGTGTTGTCCAGGTCAAATATCGCAAGTTTGGTTTTCGAAGCAGAATAACCCATATTTGCCCAATGCGGTGGCTTGTGGAAGAATCCGGGTATTGTATATGGGCTTGACAAGGTCGCAAGTGATTGATTCAAAAGGATATAGGAAAAACGTAGGTATAATCGTGATGAACCGGAGCGGAAAATTGCTCTGGTGTCGCCGGTATGGACAGGATGCCTGGCAGTTTCCGCAAGGTGGGATCGAAGCGGATGAAACACCGGAACAGGCACTTTATCGTGAATTATTCGAAGAAACGGGGTTGCAAACCACCCAGGTTCGCTTGCTGGGAAAGACCGGGGATTGGTTAAGCTACCGCATTCCAAAGCAATTTACTCGCAAAAGGCGGGATATTGTCTGTCTGGGGCAATCGCAGATGTGGTATCTACTGAAACTGGATAATGGCGATATCAATTTGGAGGCTAATGCAAGTTCCCAGCGTGAATTTGATAAGTATCGTTGGGTAGATTACTGGTATCCTGTCGATCAGGTGATTTCGTTTAAGCGTGAGGTGTACCAAAAAGCGCTTACGGAGCTTGAGCCATTGTGGCAACAAAATCTGGTTGCAACAGCAAGCTAATTAACACTAATTGATTTAGAGCCCGATATGCTCGATTTTTTACGCCGAATAGTGCAGGAGGTCAGTGCCGCGGAAAACCTGGATTCCGCACTTAAGCTTCTGGTCAATCGGGTGTGTGAAGCGCTGGATGTAACCGTTTGCTCCATTTATCTGGTTGATAAAAGTAAGCCAGAACAAAACGAATTACTATTACTCGCTACACAAGGGCTAAAAGAAGAAGCAGTAGGCCAAATCCGCATGCACTTTGATGAAGGATTAACCGGTTTAGTGGCGCAAAGGGCCGAACCGATAAATCTGGATAATGCTGCAGCTCATCCTCGTTATAAGTACTTTGCAGAAGCAGGAGAGGAGGAGCTGAAATCTTTTCTTGGAGTACCGATTATAAATTACGGAAAGTTGTTGGGTGTTATGGTGGTCCAGCAACAGGAGCAGCGCCGATTCAACGATGACCATGTTGCCTTCTTGATAACCCTGGCCGCGCAATTGGCCGGCGCGATTACACAGGCGGGTGCCACTGAAGATATAATAAAGTTAATGCGTGGCGAAAGGCCATCCCGTGACTTCGTTGAGGGTTTACCGGGTTCGCCAGGTATCGTAATGGGTACGGCGGTAGTGGTCTATTCTCCCGCTGACCTGGAAGCAGTACCCGACCGGCCCATAACGGATATTGAAGGTGAGCTGGAACATTTTCATCAGGCTGTATATGCGGTAATTGATGATATGACCAGTTTAAACCTGTCCATGCAAAATGTTCTGCCGGCTGAGGAACGGGCGTTGTTTGATGCTTTTGCCATGATGCTGGAGGGTGGATCGCTGATTGACGATAGCGTGCAAAGGATTCGTGAAGGTAACTGGGCGCCGGCAGCATTCCGCGACACCGTAAAAGAACACGCACGAATATTTGAGGAAATGGATGACCTGTATCTGCGTGATCGCGCAGATGACATTCGAGACTTGGGCAGACGAGTTGTTGCCAAACTCCAGTTTAAGGACGATGGATTGCCGGACTGGCAGTATCCTGAGCAGACGATTCTTGTAGGGGAAGAAATTTCCGCTGCCCAACTGGCAGCCGTGCCGCGCGAAAAGCTCAAAGGCGTAGTGTCTGTAAAAGGATCGGGTTCCTCGCATGTGGCAATACTGGCGCGTGCGATGCAGATACCAGCGGTGATGGGTGCCAGCGATTTGCCGGTCGGGCGTATCGACGAGCAGGAAGTCATTATTGATGGTTATGGCGGGCGTGTTTATGTCCACCCACATGAAGCGTTGCGCACGGAACTGATTCGTTTAATCGAAGAAGAGCAGCAAGTGTCGCGCGAATTGCTTGAGCTGATAGACCAGCCTGCTCAGACAAAAGACGGATTTAATATATCTTTATTTGCCAATACCGGTTTGCAGTCAGATATTAATCCAATGGTAAGCAAACAAGCCGACGGGATTGGCTTGTTCCGTACCGAAGTGCCCTTCCAAATACGCAGCCAGTTCCCAGGCGAAGAAGAACAGGAAAAAATATATCGTGAAGCACTGGAAGCTTTCGCGCCGCGTCCTGTAGTTATCCGTACACTGGATATCGGCGGAGATAAAATGCTCGATTATCTGCCGGTACAGGAAGAAAATCCGTTTCTGGGCTGGCGCGGCATTCGAATATCCCTTGATCACCCGGACATATTTATTACACAGATTCGCGCAATGCTAAAAGCAAATCGAGGTTTTGGTAATCTGCAGATAATGCTGCCAATGATAAGTGGTATGTCAGAACTGCGCGAAGCCATGTCGCTAATTCAGCGGGCACATAGCGAGTTATTGGAAGAGGGTTGTGAGGTAACACTGCCGCCAATTGGTTTAATGATTGAAGTACCGGCTGCTGTCTATTTGATTGGCCCCTTTGCTCGTCATGTTGATTTCCTGTCAATCGGTAGTAACGATCTGACGCAGTATTTATTGGCCGTTGATCGTAATAATGAACGAGTCGGCAAGCTTTATGACACGTTTCAACCTTCTGTATTAAGCGCAATTCTAGCTGTGATACAGGGCGCACACATACACAATAAGCCAGTCAGTATCTGTGGCGAGTTGGCAGGTAACCCAATGGGCGCGTTGATATTGCTTGGTATGGGCATGGAAAGTCTGAGTATGAGTGCAGGTAGTATCCCCGCTGTGAAAAAAGTAATCAGAACATTTTCCCGCGAAAAAGCGATCGACATTATGTCCCGGGCCTTAACCATGGAAGATGGCGAGCAGGTGAGGATAATGTTGCAACAGGAGATGGAAGAAGCAGGGCTTGGCGGCCTGATCCGTGCCGGCCGTTAAGCGCTACTGCGCTTGGTTCTACTTCGTTAATAAATCGACTCAAAACCCCTCATTTACTACAAGTAAAATCGGGCTTTCTCGCGATTGATTGTCTCGTATAACCTGCGCTCGTAACGCGCTTAATATAAATACAGTTTTCGTCATGGACGGCGAGAATGCATATTTTGTAGGAGCAAAAATCTGTCATTTGCTACGAGCAAACTCCTTCATTTTCACGATCAATAGCCCGAGGTTTCGCGGTGATCTTGTCTTAACGTGGGAAATCTTTAGCGTGTTTGGCTATCCACTCCACTGCTGCTTCTTCATTACTTAGTCGACGTCCTTCTTTTTCGTAGATATCCCGTTTGAATTGCTCAATATGGCAGATTTGCTCAACCATCCGTAGATTGAAGTCGGCATCTTTGTGAATAAAGCGGACGCCTATTTCATAATGCCCTTTAACCGGTTTGCACCATACGACACTGGCATCCGCTTCAAAAGGTGGGATTTTTACCCGGATCGTCAGGCGAATTTTGGTGTGGATACCCAGGGGTTCGGACGCGTGGAAACTTAGGCCACTGCCACTAATATTTTTCAGCGAGTGTTCTGTGCATTCTACGTTTTTTCCGTTCAGCAACGTATATCGAACCGGTACTGCTGAAGGGTGTCGCATAAAATCTTTCATCCTTCAGCATTTATCGACAGAAATTGATACGACTTGATCGGCGTCCTCAGTAAAAACGATTGTTCGTGTCTTAGACTAAGTCGATTTTATTTAAGCCGGGGCATATGGGATCGGCCTTCTATTTGCGGTGGGTCCAGATCCATAGGCCCGTTACAGCCATAAAGATCAGAGCAATAGCTGCGGTATCCATAACCCAGGTGCCGAAACGACCAAATAGTCGGCCACTGTGTACGTCCAGCAACAATCTTTCCCAGCTTATAACGGTGTTAGAGTATTGTTTTATTACGGGATCAGTAATAATTTCAGGTGCAACGTCAGGTTGGCTCCAATTTGCAGATCCATTGTAGATGTGCACGTTGAGTAAGTTGTTGTCAGTTTTCCAGTTGCGTTTACTACCGCGTAAAATAATTTCATTGTCGACCAAAGCAATACCGTAAACCGGTTCAGGCAGACCGTTCCCAACAGAAATTGAATCAACTAGATCACCGCTAATGGTGAATACTGAAACCTTTAAGCGATATGAGATTATCAATAAGGGAGGGGTCTCAATGACTCCCGTTAGTGGCTCATGTTTACCGGCAAGCGCCGATCCATCGAGATACATCGTTTCTCCTACTTGAGTGAGCCAGTGATTTTTCGTTTGGTAACTGATGGCTGGAGGGATATCAATCCCGTACCAATTAAGGATCCAGCTATGCTTAATATGTTTCTGTGATAAAGATAAGGCATCTGAATGCTGCAACATTAGGCCCGTTATAGCCAAAATCAGAACCAGTAGAGCGCTGGTAATTCCGATATGCCGATGCCATAAATAGATTGAGCCAGGCTTAAATCGACATCTATAAGTCATGTTGCTGATTGACCCATTGATCCAGTATGAGCGCTGCTTTTGCCATTCGTTCGACGGCCTTCACCGATAAGGTGGCACCGGTAATATTGTCGATATGTTTGTTTAACTGGTTGCGTTCATTTAGTCCGGCTGCTTCAAACTGCCTGGTAAAAAAAGGAAACCTGATTTCCCAACCGCGAGATTCACGGAATACCAATATCGTGGTATTCAGTATTTTCCCTTTTTTAACAATGAATCCTGCAGTAATAAATTTTTCTTTACCGATTTCATCAAGTATCCATGCGCTTTGAGAATTATCGCGCCAGTAGCGCAGGCGTAACTGCTGGTACTTGCGTCCAAATACCGTTTCTAACCGCTCTGCAAGTCTACCGGTTAGCCAGACAGTTTCCGCAGTACTACCCAACGGAAAGTTGTTGGTGATAAATTCTTCAGGTGTTTGATATACCAGATTAGCGCGGCTATTTAAGGTAAATAGCACCGCAGAGGCAAGCAATACTAATTTCGAGTACCGATATACTGTCATTCTGTAGGGCCTGGATTGAATTAATGGGTCCCTAAACTGAAGATGAAAAATGAAAAAGCATTAATCAAAACTGATATCCCATACCGAGATCGAAGCCTTGAAAATCGCGACCCGTTTCGACAATAAGATCATGATCGCGGCTCCGCCAGTTGAATTTGAAAACGACCTGGGGATGAGGCCACCAGTTCAGACCGATTTCGTTTTGTTCAAAACTGTCCTGATTTCGGGCTGCCTCAACATCTGATGTGCGCAGGTAAATACCGATCCCATCGTTAAGCTTGTAACTGGGCTCGATATACCATCCCTTTTGTGAATCAGCTGTGCTTGTACTCGCCGCTACTGCGTCACCACTAAAATCCCAGCCCGCGTATAGCGCACGCAGAGCGAACCCGCCTTTATTAAAGGCAATATGTGTTTCAAATAAGCTTCCATCATCCAGACCATCACCTTCTATCTGGCTGGGATCAGACTGGAACTGCATGCTGGCGGCCAATTCCAGTCCTGCGATGCCGGTATATTTAATGCGTGTGGTTGCTGCCAGATTCCTGGCGCCGGCGTTCGAGACTTTTTGTCTGCCGCTGCGTATTCGAAAGCTGTCAGTAGGCATCTCAAGGCCGGAATGTAATGCTAGATTTAGCTGCCAGCCCCGACCAAACCGCTGGATATGCTGTACGCCAGCTTCCCACCAGGTGGTTGGAATGATGATGTTCTCAACAGGGTTGCGCTCAACACCATAAAAAGTGGTTGGCTCGTGAATTTCATTGAGTATTCCAACAGGAATCAGGAAAACGCCGGTCTGGGTGGTCGCGGTTTCACTATGCCTGAATTCGATATAAGCCTGCTCAAGTTCAATCTCGCCGTCTTTACCATCCCCCGCAAGAGCATGTTCCAGTTCAATTTCTGATACAAACCGAATCTTGTCGTTAAAGTCATAACCAAAAAACAGTACGAACCGGTGAAAATCGACTTCATCAACATCCCGGCCAGGGTCATCCACGTCAAGTTTGTTGTAGTGCAGTTCACCGTAACCGCCTATTGAAAGTTTGCTGTGATAGGCG
>CAJHXF010000228.1_pt1 | contig 13519 bp, 8 predicted proteins | sample 9198441 | NCBI WGS metagenome assembly CAJHXF01 (sample SAMEA7708335, study PRJEB35096) | sediment metagenome | biome: marine neritic benthic zone biome [ENVO:01000025]; feature: sediment [ENVO:00002007]; material: shallow marine sediment [ENVO:03000034] sea grass bed [ENVO_01000059] ...
CCTTGGTGGCCGTATCGACGGGCGCGTCGGAATCTTCCCAATTTATGACGGATCCACCATGCAAGATACTGATACCGTACAGGCGGCCTTCGCCTTCACTATTCAATTTGCAGGCATCGGTGATTGTCGAGGTGTCAGTAGGTGTAAAGGTGGTCAGAAAGTACTTGTTATCGAGCGTGATTCCTTTGGATATACCTTTCTCGCCAGTATCTTCAAGATCGATGTACCAGCCTCTTTTAGAGTCGGCTTTTAGTGCTGCCGTTGCATTATTGCGCGTAGTCTCGTTATCAGATTGAATATCATTCGCCGTAACATTAACTAAGTCTGCGAGTAGCACACCATAGCCGGTATCGGGGATACTGTCGGGAAAATAGTCGCGAATGGCAAAGATACGATCTGTCTCAGCTGTATGTAAGGGGCGTGCTCGATCGCCGCTGGCGAGAATAACCAGGTCATAACGCGGTTCAGAGGAGAAGTTATGGTCGATCATCTGGATAATATCCGGCGGATAGAAGAAACGTCTTTTGTTGGCAGCCAAAACAGTGTCAGATAAAGCCGCCAATTTAGCTACCTTGGTGCTGTTGTTTATCCCGGTTTTCATATCGCTGGCCAGGTCGACACGCCATACCTGGCCGGCCATATCCGCTACATATATCCGGTCACTGTAACCGTCGCCGTCAGAATCGAATACAGATAAATCTGAGGGAATGGCATACTTCATATCGGTAACAACCTTGGTTGCAATTACCGGTGATACGTTACTGCTGCTGGCCCACCAGATCAGCTCGCCTGTTTTAGCGTCCGCGATATAGATGGCATTGCCCTTGGTGCCAGTGGTATCCAAAGCAAATTGACCATCCAGTGCCGTGTCATAACCGCCGCCAAAGATAACAACCTCCCTGGCTTCAACAACGTCGCTGGCGTTGGTCATCAATATACTGGTTGGAACAGGTCGCGACCAGGTTTGACCAAGCCGTTCAAATCCGGTTTGGTCGGCGCCGATTCGCCACATAAATTTTGGATTAATCTGGTTGGTCAATGCAGCCGAAGTAATTGTAGAGCCGGGTGTAATATCAAGCGCGTAGTAGCTGCTGCCGCCACGTCGCATGCCAATATACATATGCACGTATTCATTTGAAGCAGGCTCTATAATTCCATCTTTATCAACATCATGTACCAGTGCCGCAGGTACGCCGTCGATACCGTAAAAGCGTGAAGTACCGGAATTGATTCTGAGTTGATTCTGATCATCCATTAACTCTTTGGGGATAAACAACCATTCTTCGGCGCCATTGTAGGCATTGATCATTCGCACGCCGCCGTCATTGGTACCCACAATCAACTTGGCTACTGCCTCGTTCGGAGTCAGAGTGGTGTCGATCCCGAAATTAATTGCCAGCGGGCTGCTATGTAGCGGATCGCCAATACGCCATCTTTCGGTTGCATTCTCAATAGTATTTTCGACATCTTCACCACGTATCCACGCAATCAAGTTATTACGTTCGGTTGCGTCTGCGATACCCGTTAACGTTGCCATGCTTGTATTGGTAGTGACAACTTTATGAGCATCAGCATTCAATGCCACATAAGGAGTTGGACTCTCATCCGTGCCGGTATAGGTGTAGACGTTCCGGCTATTCGGCACGGGTACCTTACTGCCGGCGCCACCCAGGGTAACAATATCACCGTCGGGGCTGTCCGCAGAAAGAGTCCAGTTACTTATAGCGGTATCTTTAAGAACACGCTTGTTTTTATCCAGTTGCATCTCGGTTGCGATCTGCAACGTATTGCTGGCGTCTTCATACATAATTTCACCAAGCGTGCAGGCATCAGGATCGTCGCAAATCTTGAAGTTTTTAATGTTACCGTTCCAGAGCGGGCGAACACTTGGAGTAAACAAGGCCAGATAGATATCATTTCCGTTATAAAAGCGGTTAAAAGTATTGATACTGAGAGCCGGTGCGGCAAAAGTTGCAGTCTCATTGGATACCGTTCGCAAAATAGTCTCAAAGGCATCGATAAGAGTACTGGCGTTTGAAGCCGTAACATAATGACCTTCCTCGTTCGTTTTAAGATCGCTCAAGAAAGTTTGTGCAGCCGTATCCTGAAGAGCGAAAGCAACGGTATGCGTAATAATATTCTGTGTTCCCGGTACGGTGGTCGACTGATCGTTATCCGATAGGAAGTCGGATAGTTCACGCCCACATGTTTCAGATCTGTTAAGGTAAGTGGCGCAGGTAGCGTTATTACCGATCATGGTCTTAATCGCCGCCTCCGAATACAGCACATTGGTCTGACCATCAGTTAACAGAACAATATGATTTTTTGTGCAGGCATTGGTAATCGGCGATATATAATTTGGAATAGTGCCGCCTATCGTTTCATTTTTACAGGAATCGGATGAAATACCTCTGCAGTTTGCCGGGGTGACAGTGGTTGTATTTTCCACATTGGTATAGCTTACATCATGGCTGACACGTGTTAGTGCGCTGCCGCCGCGCTTGTCACCATATTCGATTTTTTCACCGCGATAATATCGAGCCGCTTCGTAATAGGCATCAACCAGCGGTGTCGAGGATACCGGCTCAATATCATCAATAATCTCTATGATCCGGTCTCTTGCGGTTAGAACGGGCGGTAAGTTTAGACCTGCACGATTAACTTTCGCACTAATCGTTAGCCTTGGTGAGTTAGATGCCGCATCGTCGAAAGAGCGGATATCGCGACTCTTGGTGGAAGTGCCGATAAATAGTGTAATCGGATTGTCTACCGTCCAGCCGGATTGACTAACGATCTCCTGGATAACCGTCTTAATCTCAGGAGTATCAAATTCTGCGTTGTCTGCGATGGTATCGGGGATGGTCCATGACACGGTTGCCGTGGTTTTAGTTCGACCACCAATACCGTTTGCGGTTTGATCAAATATCGCTGAATTTAGGGCTTTCTCACCGGATATAACATGTACTGAACTGCCGGTTGTATCATCAACTTCGGCGGTTAAGGTTAATTTGGCTTCTTCAATCGTGGCATTTGCAGGGATATTGACTCCTTCAAAACGCAGACCGATGCTGCGGTCACCCATACGCATAATCGAGGTATCCACATAATTATTGTTGCTTGCATCCTGTTCGGCATCGTTACTCGATTTGATAATCTGTGCCGCATAATAGGCAGACGCACAGCCGGTATTGGTTGCAGCGGTACGTGGATTGGTTGTATCCACAGTACTGTTAAAACTGACTATCAGTCTTGGCGGCTGGCCGCTCTGGCCTTCATGGCTGTAGATTTCGCGGTCACTGGCTGTGGTCGCTTCAAGGATTAGCGACAGCGCGTTTCCTCCACACCAGTCGGTGCGATCCACAACTTCCTGGATCACGTCTTTAAGATCGTAATCACTTGTAGCAACTGTTCCGGCGTAGTCATAGAGCTCACCTTCTACCCAGCCAGCGGCCGGGTTCAAATCCCAGTCCGCGTGTCTGGTGGTTTTTGTGCGGTTTGAAATATCGCTGTCTGTCGTTGTGAAGGCAGGTGAATCAGCAATATCTTCGGCGTAAATATCGACGTTCATCGTATCGCTAGTGGTTTTGGCCGCAGATACGATTAGCCTGGCGCCGGTGATGGTAGCGCCCTGCGGAATATTCATATCGGTAAAGCGTAAGCCGTTTATCATATTTGCGGTTGACGTTGCGCCTTCGTAATAGCTCACCGATAAATAGGGGAGAGTGTCTGGATTACCTGGATCATTGTCATACGCCAGAAAAGGACGCTTGCCCTGTTGATCATTCGAAAGAATTGCAGTGTTCGCTGTCATGACAAAGACAATATCATGAGTGTTACTGACAGCATCCCAGTCCCAGCCGGGGTTATCGGGCAGTACCGGCGCGACAAATGGCAATAGATGATCGTTAAAAAAACTGGACAGGTCGGGCGTGGAAAATCGTTCTTCGCTTTCGAATGGTTCAATATCTGTCCAGAGTATCGGTGAATCGCTTAAAACCCGGTTGGATATATTTCTATTCGTTTCGGTAAAAACCGAAGGATTGATTACCTTTTCAAAATTTATGATGGCATGTGCAGGATCGGACTCGGTTCCTTCAGCCTGAAAGCTGATTTTGGCGTCGATAACATTTGCGCTGCTGGGAATATCAACATTTCGAAAACGCAGGCCAACTTTTATTTGTTTGCCGTCAGCGGGGAATAGATGTTTACCGTCATCTATTTTCATTGTCGAGCCGTCTTCTTCCCACGCATCATCTGCAGATGCGGTGATTGCTCTGTCGAGCTGAGTAAGATTACCCACTATACCGGCACCCAGGTTCAAGGTAATTGAATCCACTGAAACAGCAGGGTTGGTGGCACTAATTAATTGTGAAGCATCGTCGTTCTGCGCCGATACTATTCTGCTAATACCTCCAGGGTCTGTTTCCACTTCATAGGCATCTTTATTAATATAAGTTACCGGGTATAAAACCGGTGCATTGGTTTCAGTAGCGCCACGGGCTCTGGTAAAGCTCATAATGCCAACGTTGACATGGTCGACGGTGGACAATACAGCTCGCAGTGCCGCTTTCAATTCATCCATTCTTGAAGGTTCGCCTGCTTCCGGCCGGGTCGCGTTACCGGTTTCCCAGGCCATACTGCCGGACTGGTCAAGCACAAACAGGACATTTGCAGGGTTAACGTTGTCCCACATGTTTTCACCCAGATAGATATCGGTATCGTCCGCCAGTGTAAGATGCGAATAACAACTTAAAATAGCGGATAACGCGGTAACGGAAACGATCTGAAGTTTTTTAACCAAGTACATAACGACTACCTCCGGTCAGACTGCTGTTACTGACCAAACAATTAATTCTGGTAAGCGCCCGGCGCCATTTGATACATACCGCCGCGAACGGATGATTGCGATTTGTTAATGCTTGCGGTGGCGTGCACGTCGAAATAGGCGGCGTGCATTCCAGCGGTTGCGCTGTAGCCGGAACCCACAGGCGGCGGTCCATTTGTTCTGTTGTTGGTTCGCACATTAACCGTTGTGACATTGGGTATGGTGATTGTAAGTTCGTTTTCCTGATCCGGTTTGATGCTGTCCGGAATATCAAAGGTCCTGTTATAACCGCTTTCAGCCGCATGGAACGAAGTAAAATCCTGTTGCATATTGAGTGCCATTTTTTCTTCCAGGCTGGTGGTTTTCATGGCGCCCAAAGCTAACAGCGTCAGTATGGTTAGCATGACCAGCGCGGTAATTAATGCTACGCCGTTCTGGTAACGACTAGCTGAATGTAGTGTTTTCATGTCTGGGCGTTCCTTAGGAAATTCCTTAGCAGTATGGTGTTGGTCAGCACACGTCGAACCCTTCTGTCCCCCGGCGCGGTAACATCTTTGCCGTTTACATCGTAGGTGTTGGTGTCATTAAACTCGCCATACTCGTTAACGGTTCTGCCAAGCAGGGCATAGCGAATGCTAACGACGGTATTCCAGTTTAAATTGGTATCACTCGCAGCCAGAAAGGTATTGGGGAGCTTGTCGCCGGTATTGTCCACCCCCCATAGAATTTGCATGTCTTCAATACCTTCGACCAGTTCCTGGGTTGTAATGGTGTTTGAAGTTTCGTCAAAGATTTGCCTGTATAGCGAAGGACCGTTACTGCCGTTGCCGATGTAATAACGAATGAAATTTGTACGCACAATCGATGCGGTGGTGTTGTAGATTTTAGAGAGTCCACCGGAATGCGGATACGAAATAGCAACCTTGCTGGCGCCGGTGGCAATGCCAGAGACCTTAAAAATATCAGTTGTAGCGCAGTCATACACTGCAGCAAGGGCATTTACTTTAAGATCATGTCCCAGTCCGATCGTAAGGACACCTGAAGCGCCAGTCATATTCTCTGTCAAGCTAAAACCGGTGTCGCCTCTTAAGAAACGTACGGTAATAGCATCGGTGCCGCTGACAATATTACTGACGATATCGGTGGAATTGCTGGGCTTCCAGTTGCCGGCAGCTTCCGAACCTTCAATGGCATATTTTGTGTCCAGCAATCCTCCCGGACTCGGGGTGCTTGGAGAATAGGGGCTTTTGACCTCACTCAGATTATTAGGGCAGCCGAAGTACCCGGCCATGCGTAAGTCACGGGTCAGAATATGATTGGCTATTCGTAAGTTTTCCTGCAATCGCGCCAGCTCATCGTTGGTCCTTGTTGCGCTGCTGTTGTTAACCAGTATCGTCGCTGTCCCCGCCAGAAGAATCAGGCTAATGGTAATGGACACCATCATTTCAATCAGGCTCAGACCGAATTGTGAGCGATGAAATTTCAGATTAGTCGATAGCTTGCTCATGGTGTAAATACCCAGTTCTGAGTGATTGGGGCCCCGGTTTCGCGATCTTTCCACTTGACCTTTACCGTGTAAAAACCGTCGGTATCCGGTCCTTCGATAACGCCGCTGCCACCGGGTAAAGCGGTTTTTATGGAACGAAGCCAGCACTTCAGATCGTTTTCGATGGTTGCCGCTGTAGCACTACAACAGGTTGCGGGGTTGTCGCAGGCGGTGGTTGCGATAGCGGTTATATAATCTGCTGCGGCATTGGGGTTGGTGTGCATGCGCTCGATAATGTCGTTGGCTGCTATGGTGGCAAGGCTGCGCACATTGGCATCGTGACCATAGCGCATACTGGTCGCCTGTAAACCGGCCAGGCCCAACAGTCCGATCGAGAGCACCAATAAGGCGATCAACACTTCAATCAGGTTATGTCCTCGGCAATATTTAAACTTTTTCATCATGGGTTACACCCGGTATAAGTTCGATTTAACGACGGCCTACCGGCCAGTGTAATGGTGATCTCCCGCCCCGTTTCATCGCTGCGCGAATCGCAAATAGAGATGAGAAGGGGCGTAGTCCCGCCCGGCTGCCTAATTCCGGATGCCTCGTAAACAATATTCGTATCAGTGCTGTCACCGGGACTATTGATGTTGACGACAGAATTGACGGCATCATAAATTCGCACGTCTTCTCCAGCGTCCCGTGTATCGTCGCCATCATCGTCTGACCAGACCACCCAGCCGCCAGCGCCCCATTCGTTAGTATTGGTGGGTGAGAGTGCGGTGATATAGGTATTGCGTTTTCGCGTAATGGCGACATTACGCGCCAAAGCGATGGCGGAGACAAACTCATTGGTCGCCGACGTCAGCCGGTTGTCAGCGACCATATTGCTGAAATTAGGCGCTGCAATGGTGAGCAGAATTACCGCGATGGCCATGGTGATCAATAGCTCAGCCAGCGTAAAGCCGGAGTTTTTCGGTTCTTTTTTCATACCGTTAATCTAGTGCTAACGGCGGTAAAACGGGAGTGGCAACAGGACTAGTGGGATAAAACAGCCGACGACCGGCGATCTTGCTTAACTAGACTATGAAACCTGTTTTAACCCGCGTGGCAATGAGAAAGTAATGTTTTCTTCGCGTGTTACCAGATCGGCAACATGGTTACCGCCCCTGGATTTCAGGAAATCAACCACTTCCTGCACCAGAATTTCCGGTGCCGAAGCGCCGGCGGTTATACCAATATTGGACTTACTCAGAAGCCACTGATCGTCAATTTGATGGACACCGTCGATAAGGTGGGCCTCGACCGACATTGAGCTGGCGATTTCTTTTAGACGATTTGAATTGGAACTGCTGGGTGAGCCGACTACCAGGATCAGGTCACATTGCCCAGCGAGTTGTTTGGCGGCGTCTTGCCGGTTTTGCGTGGCGTAACAGATATCGTCTTTGCGCGGACTGACAATGCTTGGAAAGCGCTTTTGCAACACCCCAATAATTTGTTTGGTATCGTCAACCGACAAGGTGGTTTGGGTTACAAAAGCCAGATTCTCCGGGTCGTCGACCTGCAGAGTCTCAGCAGCCTGCAAATTTTCAACCAGATGCATTTTACCTTTTTGCATACCGGCAATCCGGTATTGGCCCATGGTGCCTTCCACCTCAGGGTGGCCGCTATGACCAATTAATATGACTTCGCGCTGTTCCCGGCAGTGCCGGCTAACTTCCATATGGACCTTGGTTACCAGTGGGCAGGTTGCATCAAACACCTGTAGCTTACGGGATGCCGCTTCGTCGCGAACATCGAGCGATACGCCATGCGCGCTGAATATAACAATACTGTCGTCGGGTACTTCGCTGAGTTCTTCTACAAATGCCGCACCTTTTTTGCGCAACTCATCGACGACATATCGATTGTGAACAACTTCATGTCGAACGAAAACGGGTGCACCGAATAATTCGAGTGCGCGTTCAACGATCTCGATAGCGCGGTCAACGCCCGCGCAAAAACCCCTTGGATTGGCCAGAATAATATTCAATGTATTGAGATCAGCGGTCCAGAAAACAGGTTAGCGAGTATACCGAAGCTACATAACTGATGGAATCGGTCACTGTTTTTGCCTGCTAAGCAGTTCATAGAGGCTACCAGCAATCAGCAAAACGACACCGGTAGATATTGCGGAATCGGCGACATTGAACGTCGCGTAATGACAGGCCTGGTCAAACCATTTGTTAAACAAGGGCAGGCAGTCCTGGCTGGCCTGGTAATAAAAATCAATAAAATCAATTACATAGCCGTATAGTACTCGGTCAACCAGGTTGCCAACGGCACCACCCAGGACTAACGCCAGGGAAACTCCAGTCACCTTTTCATTTTTTGGCAGGCGCAATATCCAGGTTGCGATAAAGATGCTGGCGACTAGCGACAAGGCCGTTAGAAACCAGCGTTGCCAGCCACCGGCGGAGCTCAGCATACTGAATGCCGCACCTTCGTTGTGGGCCAGGTACAGGTTAATAGTGGGGATAAATGGAACCGACTGACCTAAAGTCAGAAATTGCTGAACAGCAAACTTGGTGAGCTGGTCCAGTACCAGGATTAGCATTGAAATGGTCAGATAAATCCTGCTTGGATTCATATCGAAAGCGTCCTCTGTCTCCTAGAAGTGGAATTCGCCAAACCGGCAAATACGCTATAGCTACAACAAGTTCAAAGAATAATATAAGAAAATACTTTAACTTTGGCTCTAAACTGACTATTATTATTGCGCAATTGTACCTAATCCCAGACCAGGGGGACAAAGAGAATGATGAGGCGAAGCCTAGCCGTGTTATTAATGGGTATATTCCTGCCGGGTTCAGCATTTGCAGACTCAAAATATTACTGGGGTATATCGGTGGGAGAAGGTGATCCGAGTCCCTACGTTGCCGAGCCAACCGCCTTAGATTTTAAGTTTGGCCGCGAGTTCGGAAAGTACATGGCGATTGAGCTACAAACTTCTTTGGCAGCGAATGACACACAAGATATTTTTGAAAAGAGCGAAGTGAAAGCAGCAGGTGCCTATTTTAGGTTGAATCTGCCTCTGCAACGCGTGAATTTGTTTGCGTTAGGTGGTCGATCCTGTGTGGAGTACGATGTTCCCGGTTTAACTCTCGCTGATCCGGATGATTGTGATCAGTCCGGTGGATTTGGAATAGATCTGATTGCCAATGACGACAATATGCTTACTATCGAAAAAATAATTTATAACCATGATAGCCAGCTTGAATATGGTGTGCTGCACATAGGATTTACACATCGTTTTGAATTTGGTGGACTGCGCTAGAACGGTTTTGGAGCACGCTGATGCTACCGAATATCAGTAAAACTACTCCTTTGGTCATTATCGATGCCGACTATTTTTTATAAAGACATACAATGATTTTATAGGTACATCGTGTCTGCGAGCGCACATTGTGGGATGTTGTTATGAATACACTAATCCGGATTCTACTTGTTTTAACATTTTCTTCGTTGATTGTAAGTTGTGCGAGTGACGATACTGGCACCGATACTGGTGGGATAACTAATCCAGACGACAGGTCATCAGATGCCAACCCCGATCCCGCGCCGCAGCCGTCGGTGGGTATTCCCGATCAAAACAGTACCAGCCTGTCAGTCGGAACATGGAATATTGATTGCTGGCGCTTTGATGGTACTACAACAAACATTAATATGCGTCTGGCGGATCAGTTAAACAATAATACAACTATTCCGGATGGAACCATCGTGTATTTTGCCACCGAAGGCGGCGCTATTCCGGACGAGTGCAGCACAACAGCCGGTGCCTGTACGGTAGACTGGATTTGCCAGGATCCCAGACCCTCCGATGGACGTGTTTCAATCCTTGCCTGGACTCTCGGTGTGGAATCATTTAACGATAATAACAGTAATGGTTTTTATGACGCCGGCGATACGATGATTTCTGCTACCGATATTGGCGAACCGTTTCTTGACAAGAATTTTAACTTCGTTCGCGATTTAGACGAAGAGTTCGTAGATTACCCCAATCCCAGTTTTTCATCCGGTGGCACTTATGACGGCCCAGACGGCCTGTATTCCGGACCAAATTGCAACTTCCCGGCAGATCCCCCGCAATGTGCTCCTGACCAATCAGTATTTATTTTTAGCCCGTTTGAAATTGTGATGTCCGATGGCGATAGTTATCAAATTGTTCCGGTGGAGTATAGTGCAGGCGATTACAACCCTGTTGCATTGGCAGAACCAATTGATTTAAGCAATGGTGGAATTGGATCAACAGTATTATCTTTTTTAATTGTTGATTCTAACGGCAACACCATGCCAAAAGACACGGTGGTCGACTTTGCAGTCACGGATGCAGGAAAAATAATCGGCCCGAATTCAGAAACTGTCACCAATAATGTTTATACGGCGCAGGGCGGCCCGCCCTGGCCTGCGAGTACCGTTTCTGCATTGACCTTTAATGTCAGGATCGACGAGGAAAGGGATAACGACGAACCTAAGTATGGATACATGACGATTAGCGTTACACCTCCCGGCAAGGCGCTATCACCAACCATTATCAATTTACTGGACCCGGCCGGTTTTGGTGGTTCTTCAAGCAGCAGTAGCAGCAGTGGGTCTACAAGCAGTAGCGGATCTTCAAGCAGTAGCAGCAGCTCTTCCAGTGGTGGAGCAACTCCTGATCCGGCACCGCAGCCATCGGTAGGTATTCCTGATCAAAACAGCATGAGCTTGTCAATGTCGAGTCATAATGTCGATTGTTGGAATGAGGATGGCGTTACAGTAACAGTAAACATACGTCTGGCGGACCAGTTAAACAATAATACAACTATTCCGAATGGGACCATCGTCTATTTTGCTACCGAAGGCGGAGCGATTCAGGACGAATGTGGTACCACAAATGGGGCGTGTTCGGTGCCCTGGATTTGCCAGAATGTTCGACCGGCTGATGGCCGCGCGACGGTTTTGGTATGGACCTTAGGTATAGAATCGTTTAATGACAATAACAGTAATGGGCTTTTTGATGCCGGTGACACCAGAATTTTGGCGTCAGATGTCGGCGAACCGTTTATCGATAAAAATTTTAATGGAACCCGCGATATTGACGAAGAATTTGTGAACTATCCTGATCCTGGTTTAACTGCAGGAGGCGGGTACAATTTTGCCGATGGTCTGTACTCCGGCCCAAACTGCGATCCGGCCACTGGTCTATGTGCTCCTGACGAAACCGTATTTATCTTTCAACAATCTGAAATAATTATGTCCGATGGGGATAGCCCCGCACAAATAACACCTGTCCAGCTTGTGGGGAGTAATTACAATTCGGTTACATTAACAACTCCAATTGATTTGAACAACAATGTTAATTTGTCGTTCTTGTTCAGTGATGCAAATGGAAACCCCTTGCCTACAGGCACGAGTATTAGTATCACTGCCAGCGCCGGCACCATTATTGGTACAAGTTCTTTTACAGTGCCTGATAATGTAGACAATGCATCAGGTGGTTCCCCCTGGGCGGCAGGCGATGTTTCGTCTTCGGTTTATGGCGTTAGAATTGATGAAGAACCCGATAATGCCGTTGAAGCGACCGGCGTGTTGACCGTGACAGCAACGCCCCCTGGCAAGGGTCCGACCGAAAAGATATACGATCTCCTCGATCCTATAAATTAAAGGATCAGGCAAACTGTCGTTGCTCGCCTGCCGGGCCGATGTTTTCGATACAGCGGTTGCATAATTCCGGATGCTCGGTATTGCTTCCAACTTCTTCCCGTTGATGCCAACAGCGCACACATTTTTTATGTTGTGACACCGCGGATTCAATCCAGAATTTTGTTCCGTTTACCAGTTCAACCTCTACCGTTTTTGCCGGTTGTTTATCGGCAACGTGTAAACGCGCGTAAGAAGTAATCAGAACAAAGCGTAACTCGTCTTCCAGTAGTTTTAATTTATCGTGCAATTCCTGGGAACAATAAATGTCCACTTCGGCGTTAAGCGAGGAGCCGATTTCTTTGGCTTCTCTAAGTTTTTCCAGTTCGCGGCTAATTTGTTCACGAACATCAAGCACTTCATTCCAGAAATCATGATCCATGGCTATATCTTCCGGCAACGCATGCAGATGTTCGTACCAGTGCGCGGTAAACACCGTGTCCTTATGTTCGCCGGGTAGACACTGCCAGGCTTCATCGGCGGTAAAACTCAAAATAGGAGCAAGCCAGCGCACCATTGCCTCTGCAATGCGATACAGAGCGGTTTGTGCCGAGCGTCGAGGCAGTCCATCTGAATTACCGGTATAGAGCCGATCTTTAAGCACATCCAGATAAAAACCACCCATATCAACCGTACAGAAATTATGAACCAGCTGATAAATTCGGTGAAACTGATATTGATCATAGGCTTGGCAGATTTGTTGTTGTAAGTGATAAGCCTGACTAACCGCCCAGCGATCGAGTGCCAACATCTCTGTAACGGGTACGGCATCCGCCGTTGGATCAAATCCTTCCAGACTACCTAACAGGAAACGCAGTGTATTACGCATGCGTCGGTAGGAATCCGCCATACGCTTTAGTATTTCATCGGACACACTCATTTCGCTGCTGTAATCCGTAGCAGCTACCCACAGGCGCAGAATATCTGCTCCCAGAGTTTTTAATACCTGTTGCGGTGCGACGGTATTGCCCAACGACTTGGACATCTTGCGACCTTCTGCATCAACCGTAAAACCGTGCGTTAGTACGGCACGGTATGGCGCAGTTCGACGAATGGCTACTGATGACAATAACGATGATTGAAACCAGCCGCGGTGTTGATCCGAGCCTTCCAGATACAAATCCGCCGGTGGATTACTTAATTCATTGGCACGAGTTTCCAATACGGCAACATGCGTGACACCCGAGTCAAACCAGACGTCCAGCGTATCACCAACTTTTTCATAGGCTTTGGCGCTGTCCCCCAGGAATGCCTGCAGATCAAGTGTATGCCATGCTTCCAGACCATCGTCTTCAATTCTTTCTGCGATCTTTTCGATTAATGCGGGTGTTTCAGGGTGCAGCTCTCCGCTTTCCTTGTGAGCGAACAGGGTAATGGGTACACCCCAGGTTCTTTGCCGCGAGATACACCAGTCTGGCCGGTTGGATACCATACCTGTAATGCGTGCCTGCCCCCAGTCTGGCAACCATTTGGTTTCTGTAATC
>CAJHXF010000155.1_pt1 | contig 13486 bp, 8 predicted proteins | sample 9198441 | NCBI WGS metagenome assembly CAJHXF01 (sample SAMEA7708335, study PRJEB35096) | sediment metagenome | biome: marine neritic benthic zone biome [ENVO:01000025]; feature: sediment [ENVO:00002007]; material: shallow marine sediment [ENVO:03000034] sea grass bed [ENVO_01000059] ...
AAGAAAGCCCAGCACCTCACCTTTTTTTACATTGAAACTAATATTATCGACGGCCCGAATACCGCCGTAATAACGGCTTAATTCTCTCACATCGATCAGATATTGCGGGGTTGCCTCTGCCATAATAGCGCCTGTTGTTGTAGCAGTGCCTATTTTAAATAAGAACCAGCCAGCAATGATATGCATTCAATCTTAAATAACAAGTTCAAAATTACAGTTAAGTTTGCCAGAGGGAGGTATTTTGATGCGCTTTATCGGCGTTGATACAGGTGGCACTTTTACCGATTTCGTATACTACGACGGCGAACAACTACGTTTCCATAAAGTGCTATCTACGCCGGCTGCGCCTGAGCAGGCCATACTGGCCGGGTTGCGTGCACTGGCAATTGATACAACCGAACTGCAACTTGTGCATGGTTCAACGGTTGCCACCAACGCATTACTGGAAGGTAAAGGCGCAGTAACCGCTTATATCACCAACAAGGGTATGGCTGATGTACTGACGATCGGACGGCAGTCGCGGGAAGATATTTACTGTTTGACTCCGGTTGCGCGGTCAGCACCGATTTCGGAAGAACTCTGTTTTGAAGTTGACGCCAGAGTTGCAGCTGGAGGCGAAATTGTTACGGATTTACAGACGGCTGATATAGCAAGCCTTAAGCAAAAGCTGTCGCAGCACAATATTGCGGCGGTGGCGATTAATTTACTATTTTCTTTCGTCAATCCAGAGCATGAAAAATTAATCGCCAGAGCGCTACCAAAGCACCTGTTTGTATCCTGTTCACATGAAGTCCTGCCTGAATATGGCGAATATGAACGTGGGATTGTCACCTGGATCAATGCCAGCCTCGGTCCCATCATGCACGATTATCTGGCCAGATTAACCGTTAAGTTACCGAAGTCACGGATTACGGTAATGCAAAGTTCGGCCGGCACGGTGGCGGCGCGGGAAGCCAAGACACTGGCAGTGCATCTGTTATTGTCTGGTCCGGCTGGGGGTTTGATCGGCGCCAGGGCCTGTGCCGAACAGGCCAATATCAACCGCTTGCTTAGTTTCGATATGGGCGGAACCTCAACCGATGTGGCGCTGATTGATGGTGATATTCAGCTCACACGAAACAGTCGAATTGGACGTTATCCCATCGCTGTACCTATGGTTGATATGCATACCATTGGGGCCGGTGGCGGCTCAATCGCCCGGGTTGATGCTGGGGGATTGCTACAGGTGGGCCCCGAATCAGCCGGCGCCAAACCCGGTCCCGCCTGCTATGGACTGGGTGGCGTTGAGGCCACCGTAACCGATGCCAACCTTGTACTGGGCCGTATTCCCGCGGCCTCGGTGCTGGCCGGGGCCATGACATTGCAGCTCGATGCAGCTGAACAGGCGCTGGATGAGCTGGCTGTAAAACTACAAATATCGCGCGAGCAGGCGGCAGCGGGCGTAATCCGTCTAGCCAACGAACACATGCTGCAGGCGCTAAGAGTCATCTCGGTGCAGCGTGGTATCGATATTAGCGAGTTCACCCTGTTTTCTTTCGGTGGTGCCGGAGGCTTGCATGTTTGCGCACTGGCGGAACTAATGGGCATGTCGCGTGCCATGATCCCGTTGCAAAGCGGAGTTTTTTCGGCCCTCGGCATGTTGATGGCGCCCAGACAGCGGGTGCTAACCAGAACGCTGGCTAAACCATTAGCGCAGTTCAGTGCGTCGGACGTCCTGGAAATGTTGCGCGAGATGAGTGCGTCCGGGTCGCAGAAAATGTCTACAGAAGGAGTCGACCCGCAAAGTATGCATACCCAATATTCGCTGGATTTGCGCTATACGGGGCAGTCATACACTTTGGAAGTCCCCTGGCAGGACAGTACTTCGAAGGCAGAAGAGGCATTTCACCAAAGACATAACCAATGCTATGGTCATGAACTGCCGCTGGCTGTTGAACTGGTCAATCTTCGACTTAAACTGCAACGACCCGCTGCAAAGATTGTGTTACCAAGGCCGCCGCAGTCCGACAATCCACCGGCCAGGGAGTACGTTAAGGTTTACGGTTACGGCGATGTGGTGCCCTGTCTGCAACGCAATGCTTTGCAGGTTGGTACGCGATTGCAGGGACCACATATCATTGTTGAGCCCATCGCAACAACGTTTGTCGATACGGGTTGGCACTCAATTATGGATAAGTTCGGCAATATACTGTTACGAAGAAGCTGATAGGGAGTCGATATTACTGGACTCCTGGTGCCGAGCGCGTTACTCATTGTGTATTCGGTAAATTTCAGTTTGTTGCTGTATCCTACGTAAAAAGATTGTTTTCCCTACAGCTTTTGGGGGTACAGAAGGTAAACTGCGGAACGTACCTCGCCGGTGAGTCTTAGTCGATAACGCGGCTTACGAGGGGTTCCAGTCCACTTTTAATTCAGAGAGCAACAATGCAATTATCAATGCTGAACGGTATTTTAGATCTACCCTGGTGGGGTTATGTTGTAATCACACTCATAATGGTGCAAATAACGATTGCAGCAGTAACCCTGTATTTACATCGTTGTCAGGCCCACCTGGGATTAGAGATGCATCCACTATTGGCACATTTTTTTCGGGCCTGGCTATGGTTGGCGACTGGCATGTCCACGCTGGAATGGGTGGCCATTCACCGTAAACACCATGCCGCCTGTGAAACAGAAAATGATCCGCATAGTCCGCGTATATACGGCATTAAAAAGATACTATTGGAAGGCAGTGAGCTGTATCGCCGTGAGGCACAAAAAACAGATACTTTGCGGCGTTATGGGCATGGCACGCCAGATGACTGGTTGGAGAAGCATTTATATCGGGGCCGATTTTCCAGTTCGGGTATTACTCTGATGTTTGTCCTCGACTGTATTCTTTTCGGGCCGATTGGAATTACCATCTGGGCTGTGCAAATGCTCTGGATTCCGATTCACGGTGCCGGCGGCATCAATGGTATTGGTCATTATCTGGGTTATCGCAATTATGAAACTTCCGATGATTCAACCAATATTTACCCCTGGGCCTTCTGGGTTGGCGGCGAGGAACTCCATAACAATCATCATTCCTATCCCAGCTCCGCCAAATTTTCTATAAAAGTCTGGGAATTTGATATTGGCTGGTTATACATTCGCATATTGGAGCTTATTAAGCTGGCAAAAGTAAAAAAAGTTGCGCCGAAACCGGTTATTGATGCTGGGAAAACCACTATCGATATGGAGACAGTTAAAGCAGTTATCCGCAGTAAAATGCATGTTATGGCAGATTACGCCGATTGTGTTACCTGGCCGATATGGCGAGATGAATTCAAACGCGCAGAGAGATTGCCTCGAAAACTGCTAAAGAGAGCTAAAATAGCTTTGGTGCTCGACAAATCCCGTATCAGCAAACAGCTAAATAATTGGCTAGATGATGCGCTTGATAATTTTTCTCGGGTCAGGACCGTGCATCAGTACCGAATGCAGTTATTGGCTATCTGGGAGCGCACTTATAGCAGTCAGGAAAAACTGTTGCAGGCTTTACGGGACTGGTGTCGCAATGCAGAGGAATCAGGCATTAAGTCTTTGCAGGAATTTGCCTGTCGTTTAAGAGGTTATACCTTGCAGTCTGTTTAATGTATCGAGTGTTATCTAATAAGCACTCGTGGCATTGTAAGTTCTAGTGGAGCTCAAATAAAAGTCGTTGCAAATATTTGTATAACAATACTGTTATCGGCTTTCGATACTGCTATGGGACCCCCGAGCAATAAGGAGGTCCCTTTAATTATGTGGGTTTAAATTTCCCAGCTCCTTCCTTCTTTATGCATGTCTTCAAAGCTTTTTCTTAATAAACTTGCCCAGGAAGAGAACATTCTTCTGGTGTCGCGTGTATTGCTGACACGTGTGCTGCGTTCCATAAAATCGTTACGCCTGTCTTTTTTGGTGTCATAAATGATCGCCAGCACTTCGCCCGTTACTGAATCTGATAACTCCAGCATCAAAGAAGCTGAGCCTGTGGATTGTGAATAAACTTCACTGCGGGAGTTCAAAGTATCCAGAGCGACCAGATCCAGATCATAAACAGTTGGCCGTAATAGCAATACATCCGGAGCGGCATTGCTGACTATGGGATAACCGTTTTTGCGCTCAAGTTCTTTTGCAAATGATTCATGAAATACTTTTGCGGTGGATTTTTCAGTCCGCTTAATATCTCTGTCTGAAACATTCGTGTTGTGATAGCGGCGCTGGTTTTTCTTCCAGTCCTGATGAAAAGATACGGGAGCGGCGGCCAATATGAACTTCTTGTATGCTCTCAGATCTGCGTCTGGCTTAATGTAGGCGTAATCTACTTTAGTATCTTTAAGGCGAACCATGCCTTCAGGTGCGACTTCTGGATTAATTTCTGCCTGGGCCAGACAGTTATTAAGAGAAAGTAAAATAAGAGCTATGAATAGTACGCTTCTGCCACCAGGTGCTAATGAGTATGGCCGGTTTAATAATGTATACATTTTGGTTCTCCGGATCTACGGTAATTAGTGGGCCCCGAGTTAAACGACTTAATAAGACATTAACAATAATTTATAGTTCACAGAGGATGCCAGCGATTATTGAGTGCTGTCCATATCGGTTGTCAAATTTGGTTTAAAGTGGCAGTACTAAACAATGTGCATCAGCGCCTGGATAGCGTGCTGTAGCCATTCGATTCCGATCTGACAGCGCAGCCACCGATCGGAAACCTTGATCTAGCCTCTACTGAACAGGATTTCCGCTGTTGCTGTTTTAGCTAACTGGTTGAAATGTAATGTTTTTTCTCTTGATTACTCCCTGGTGGTGCGGACTTAGGGTCAGTGTGGTTTGTAGGCAAATTAATACCTTATTAAAATTGTCGGGAATTATGACGGTTTGGCGCACTATACAAACACCGCTTTAAATTTGTACAGGAACTTCTCGTAGCAGTCGTACCTGCCTTAAGAATTGCCAACTTTTGCCGTAATTGGAATGTGAAGAAAGTACTTTTATTCCAAAATGTTATGGCAGGGAACTTATACAATTACGGTGTTCTGGGAGTATGAGCGCTGGAAAACATCAAAGGGCGATTGAAATTGGTCCGGTCAGCTTGTCATCGGTAGATCATGCCGCTATCAAATGGGTCCTGGATCAGGAAAACAAGAACGGTAACGGCGCGCATTCCTATGTTCTGATGGAAAATCAACCGGCAGATCAGGCCCAAATACTAATTACCAGTATTACCCAGGAGAATTCGGGTCATATTCAGCAAACTATCACTTCAAAGTTTGGCAGTAAATCGACAATTTTTGTGGCTGATGATCTTTCTGTTCCCAACCTGCAAGACAATAAATATGTAATCCGTCAAGACGCTCTCGGAGAGGAACTGATCGACCTTATCGAAAAAGCGTCGGAAGATAAGCTGCAACAATCATTAACCAGTACCGGTAAATCCGAGCAAGCGGAAGCTTGCGATATTAGTGCAACCAATAAACTGAAAGGGGAGTCGAAAAAATTCGGTCAAATACTGGTTGTCGATGACAGTCAATCTGTGCGTACACAGATGGAGGTGTTTTTAACCAAAAGAAAATTTCAATGCCAGTTCGCGGAAAGTGCAGAACAGGCCATAAAAATCGTAAACGAGAAAAAGTTTAATATGATTTTTCTGGATGTAATCATGCCAGGCGCTGACGGTTATCAAACCTGTAAAGCAATTAAGTCTATTGAGTCTGCAAAGGACACACCGATTATTATGTTGACCAGTAAAAATAATCCTATAGATAAAATTCATGGAATCATGTCTGGCTGTGACGAATACACTATTAAACCAATTCGTGCTTCTGAGCTAACCGAACTTCTGAAAAAGTACTTTCCCAACTTCAAAAAAGCTATTGAGGCCAGGAACGGCTAGTGATTCAGGCGGCGAATCCAGTCAGGTAACCGGAGAAATTCGAAAGTGATGCGGTTGTGGTTTCAGGAAACTATTTTCGCATGTGATATGTATGAGCCCAATACTTAATATCAAGTTATTACCGAACATAGTTCATGGGCCTGTTGAAAATCTTTATACAGAGTTGATTTGTTGTGCGGCAAATGGAAGATTGTTGACATGATTACGAATGATGTAAATCAGGATTGCCGGGAGGGAAAAGAATACAAGACTAGTTCAGCGGAAAGGTTAGCTCACAAAGTTGCTGACAAGCAACCCGATAATACTGCATGTGATGATATTGCGCAGCTCGGCCTGTTGTTGGATGATTTTGGTCTGGTATTGCATCCTGATTTAGGATGTGAAGTTGTTGATTCTGCCGACATTAATCCTGTGCCCGGAAATAATAGTTTATTCAAAGGTTTTTATAATCATAAGGGCACCATCTTGCCTGTTTACGATGTAACCTCGTTGCTTGACATACCACTTCGGATTGAGCAACCAAAAAGTCGATTTCTGATTTTTCGATTTGGGGTTAATCTGGTGGCGCTGGTTATTAACGAACTACCGCAAAAACTAGTTAACTGCCAGAAAACCGAGCTGGATGCTGAGAATAATTTACCAGACCTATTTTTAGAGAACACGCTGGAGGTCTTAGAGAATGATAGTGGTGTTTGGTTGTGCCTGGACTACAGTAAGTTTTTTGTAAATCTCGCGAGTATATCAACTGGTTTAATTGAGAACAGTGTTCAGCCTCAGGATTCGAATTAGCCGTCGTTGATAAAATGAAAAATCCAGACTCCACTCTGCCGCCAATCTCCTGTCTTTTAGTTTTTATTCGCCAGTATGGAAAGAAGTACATTGGGATGAGGCTGCTGTTTATTCTCTATCGGCTTTGGGTAACCTTAAGGTGTTAAATCAGGATATGTTGCTGGCGCTGGCCGGTGAGCTTGAACAGAGTAGCGCTGATATTGAGCAATGGAGCAAACACCTGTTTGATACATCCGCTACGGCCGAAAGCAGGCAGCTTGCACTGTCAGCATATCTTGATTTTCTGAACAGGTTTTCAAATGCAGTTACAGCTATCGGTTTACCCGATGTGCAGGCGTTAATGAAACATATTGAAGAGAACTTACATGCTCTTCAAGAATCACAGGAAAATAACCAGTTCGCCGAACTACATCAGAAACTGGTATGCGAATGGTCGCGTCTGTTTGCTGATTTCCTGAAACTGCCTACTGATCCGGATGCGGTTAACGGGCTTGACGCTTGTCTGGTTTCAGATTTGTGGCAGCGGAACACCCAGGCTGAAAAACTTAACGGGATTATTGGTATTGTGCAGGATTTCGCAAGCAGCAAAGACACAGAGAAATCCGCGAACCAGGCGCAGGTTGATTTTACCGATGAAGATGTCACGATAACCGTTCCGGACGATATTAATCCAAAACTGCTCCAGTCTTTCTGCGTTGAGTTACCTGAAAACACCAACGATTTCTCGGAGCTAATACATAAAATCCATACAGGTAATGCTTCGCTTGACGATATAGGGCGCGCCAGAAAAATTGCGCATACTTTAAAAGGAGCGGGTAATATAGTTGGTGTTCCAGGCGTCGCAAATATTTCTTATCGCCTGGAAGCAATACTGGAGTATTTTTTTAACGCTAATGGTTATCCGATAGATGTAATTAGAAAAGACCTGGTTGACGCAGCAGATTGCCTCGAGTCAATCAGTGACGCCGTTCTGGGTCAGGGCAAGTCGCCGGATAACTCGCTGGCTATATTGTCGCGCTTAAATGAATGGACACTAAAACTTGATCAGGAAGGGTCGGACCTGATCGATTCGACTTTGTCTGCAAACGAGTCCACAGCAGAAGCCTCTGCTGTCGGCGCCAATCTATCTGTTCTAGGTGAATCGCAGACGGTAGATACTGGTGTAGCAGAAGAAAATGACCGGGTTACGCCGATTGATGCCGATACCGTAGACATCATGCTGGAGATTTCGAGTGAGCTATTGAATTCAAATCTAATGCTTCAGGCTGGCCTTAATAATCTAAAACAAAGCTCAGCCGGCCTGTTGCAGAGTCAGGATAATCTTAAACAGACTCAACAGTGGTTGCAGGATATATTAGTGAATCAGTTTGATAGTGAGTTAACTATCAGCGATACCGGCTTGATAGAAGTCGACGGTGTCACATCTCATCCATCAATTAAAAATGATGAATTACAAAGTGTTGCCAGTTTCCTGGCCGAAGCAGCTGCCGATATTTCTTACCTTAATCAACAGTCGGCGATGGAGTTAACGGGGCTCCAGGGCACTCTGTTACAGCAGGAATCACTGATTAAAGATTTTGCGCGGTCCATATTGGATAAGCGCCTGGTTAATGTTGGCTCGCTAGTTCCGCGATTGCAACGCGTTGTTCGGCAAATGTGTCATTCGCTCGATAAACATGCCGAGCTCGTTGTAGAAGGGTCAACAGTAAGCCTTGACGGCGCAGTTCTGGAGAAGTTGATCGAATCCTTGACACATATATTAAGAAATGCTGTAGATCACGGCGTCGAAACACCCGCTGATCGTGTTGCAAGTGGAAAACCTGATACAGCATTGATCAGGCTTGTCTTTGTGCGGGAAGGTAATACCATAACAGTATCTTGTAAAGATGATGGTAAAGGGATAGATCAGAAAGCGGTTAAAGAGAAGGCAATCGAGCTAAAGCTGATAAATTCATATCAAATCTTGAATAAAATTGAACTGCTGGAACTGATAATGCAGCCGGGTTTTTCAACCAAGCGAGTTGCCGACCAGACGTCAGGGCGAGGGCTTGGGCTTGATATAGTGCATAAAAATATCACTGCATTGCGTGGCAAAGTATCGATTAAGTCCGAAGGATCAGAGGGCACGGAGATTTGTATTACGGTTCCGGCGACAATGGCGAAGAGTCATGTGACGTTGCTAAGAGCACAACAATATACATTTGGAATTATTTCAAGCTCTTTTGATCAGCTTATAGAAATTGAGCCTGGACAGCTCACGCATAACAGAAACGAGGCCAGTATTATCGCCAATCAAAATATATACTCCGTGCGTTATTTACAGGAGCTCTTGGGTTTAGGTTGTGCTGACGATAAACAATTTACTGTTAAAAATTCGGCGGTGTTAAGTAAAGTCGGCGATGAATATTATGCGGTAGTACTGAATCAAATTCTTAGCGCGGGCGATATGTTTATGAAAAAAGTTAGCAGGTTTGCACCGCAGCTCAATGGGCTTGTTGGTATCGTAGTTACCAATGAAGGCAGGATTGCGCCCGTTTATGATTTGCATGAGTTGTTAAGAAACCCATCTAAACTGGTGGAAAACTATTTAACACAGCACGTAGATAAAACCAGGGCGCAAGCCCTTAGCGTGCTAATTGTCGACGACTCGAGCAGTGCGCGCAACAGCCTTTCGCAGGTTACCCGGGATGCAGGATTTGATGTCAGAACGGCAATTGACGGCATCGAAGCAATATCTCTTATCGAAACAAGCCGTCCAGATATTCTATTAACTGACCTGGAAATGCCAAAGATGAATGGTTTACGACTGGCAGCACAGTTGCGTTCGTCTGAGTCTACCAAAAACCTGCCGATCGTAATGATTACATCGCGATCTACCGAGAAACACAGGCAACAGGCGATGGCTACCGGCGTGGATTGCTATATAACAAAACCGTATTCCAATATTGAGCTAATAAACCAGATCAATACATTGCTGGCAACTGCGGTAAATCATTAATGGTTACAGGCTTTGGCCCGATCAACTCAGGGTTGTAAGCTAGACCGCTCAACTCGTCTCGGCGATGCCAGGCGAAGTACCAGATTTTCACAGAACGATTTATAGAAAAGTAATTGCGTTTCATGTGATAGAGTTTCTAAACGGGATATATCCATCTTTATAACAATTGAATCAATATGTGTTATAACAGCTGTATTGTTGTTACCCAGAGGTGAAGCGCCAATTTCACCGAAACAGTCACCCTGCTTTAGTAAGGCCACTGCTTTCCCTGATTTTTCAACCTTGGCTTCGCCGCGCACTAATATGTAGTAAGACTTGGCGATATCTTCTGACTTTGTGATGGTATTTTGTGCTTTAAGGTTTAATGCCGTGCAGACCGATAGAATTTCCTGCCGTTGATGATGGTCGAATCCGGCAAAGAAAGGCAGATCAGAAATAATCGATTCAATACGAGCACAATTGATATGCTGATTTGCGTATGAAAGGTTGTCATAGGCTGTTGCCAGCGCCGCAGCCATTTCTTTTCCAGATTGAAATCGCTCGCTCGGCTTTTTGTTTAGCGTTTTGTCGACAATATCGCATAGCAATTTAGGCAGATCCGGTTTAACTTCAGCAAGTCTGGGTGGTGTATCCTTCACAATCTTGCGCATTACCTCCCTGATACTTTGGCCGTCAAATAATCGTTTACCGGTTAAAAGTTGAAACATAACGGTTGCAAGCGAATACAGGTCACTTTGCGGCCCAACTTCCTCTTGTAGTACTTGTTCCGGCGACATATACATCGGCGAACCGACAACCATGCTGGGAGAAATCGGTCTGCCACGGGTAATTTCTGCCACACTGAAGTCCATCAGTTTTGTTTCGCCGGTATCGCTTAACATTATATTACTGGGTTTTATATCCCGGTGGATCACGCCATAAGAATGCGAGAAATCCAGTGCTTCACAACACTTATATATGCATTCAACAACCTTAATGACTGGTAAACGTTTACCGCCTGCACGACAATATTCAGCCAAAGTTTCCCCTTCGACGTACTCCATAACGATATAGGAAAGATCCTTTTCCATTTGCGCATCGTATACGGAGACAATATTAGGATGCTGGAGTTTGCCGGCCGCGTGAGCTTCAGTAAAAAAATCCAGTTTGGGTTTGTTCTGATCTTTTTTTTCTGCAGGATCGCTCCAGCCAACCTTGATTGCAACATCTCGACGAACAAAGGGATCAAACCCCCTATATACAATACCGCAAGTACCCTGACCCAGTTCCGTCTTGATTTCATATTTTCCAAGCCGATAAGGAATTGGGTCAGCCAACAGATCTGCACTCGTATTATCTTCTAGTGCTTTAGCAGTTGGGTTTACCAGGGTGCGTTCAATTATTAAGTCCTTCTTTTGATTTGATTCGTTTTCTGCCATAACAATGAGATTCCTGCTTAGATTTTGTCAAAATCAAGTCGCTGATGAAGCTGTCGGTTTATTATTGAGTACTCTGATCATCGTTAAGAATATCGACTGATTCTATTAAATCTAAAGCGCCTAACCAGTCAGTGCTGGAGGTCTGGCGACAACCGAGGCTTTACAGGGTGGGACTCGTCAAATGTGGGTGGTTTGATTCTTTAGGTTACAAGCAACTGTGTGCCAAGCATAGTAAAGCGTGCCAGGCCGCTAATAGCCAGTGCAACCGCAACCGACAATGCCACTGACAAGAGAGCATATTTCCTGCCGATGGTTTTCGTCATTACGGCAAATGTTGAAATGCAGGGCACGTAAAAGATAAGAAAGATCAGAAAGGTGGCGATCTGTATTTCATCCATCAACGGATTTATTTCAAATGTTCCCAAAGCCTGGTAAATCATTAGCAGGGATAATTCCTTTCTTAGGACACCAAACAAGATCGGAACGCCAAGCACGACAGGTAATCCTAACCACCATTGAGTAACAGGTGTGAGAACGGTGTTAATGGTTTGGTCGGCACCAATGTAGGCCAATAACGCCAGTACAATACTGCCCGCTACCAGCAATGGGGTGACTATGGTAATGATATCACTGGTGCGAAACCATGTTTCACCGAGCACACTGCGCCAATTAGGCAGGCTGTAAACAGGCATACTGGTGACCTTGCCGGGCTGGATGCTGGTTTGTCGTTTACTTAGCAGGCGACCCATAACGGCGATGACCGCCAATGTGCCCATAAAAATTAAAAAAACTGCGACACCACCCAGATACTTACCGGCTAGCGCCAGAACAATTGCGGAGCGGGCCGAGCAAGGTACAAAGGTGATCAGCATTGAGGCGATAACACGTTCATGACCTTTTGCTGTGGCAGCAACAGAAGATATGGCTGGTACGTTACATCCAAGTCCCAGCAAAAAGGATGCGGCTATACCCCCACGCAGGCCAATATGGTGGAATCCACGATCCACCACGAATGCTATTCGTTGCATAACACCTGTTTCTTCCAGCGCAACCAGCAAGGCTACAAGTGGCAGCATATAGGGCAAGACGATACCTAGCAGACCAATAATGCCGTCAACCGTGGCACGTCCTACTACGCCGATCAGCGAGGTGGGTTGCCAGACCTCCACCCAGTCCATCAAAGGGGCAATGGTCAGCGAATCAATCCAGGCACTGACCTGGAAAACGACAAACAGGATTAAAGCGAACACGAACAGACTACCCAACAATCCCCATTGCGGATGTAGTAATAATTCATCAGCCCAGTAGCGCCAGTCCTGAACTGAGTAAGGTCCGCCTATGCGAGCGACTTTCTCAAATAGAATAGCTGCCTGATGATGGCGATCAGCGTGGATTTCTTCCGCCAGTGCCCGTGGGAGATTTCTACCGGCTGCTTCCCGGAGTTTCAGGATGTTATGAAAACGCTCTGGAAAATGTTGCTTAATTTCATCCAGGAAATAGCGGTCGTTTGACGCGACCTGTAAAAGCAATAACAGATGAGGTACCCGAAAGGCTTTATGTATATTGCGATCATTTAATTCGTCACTTAGGGGCTGAAGTTCCCGCATTAAATGCCGACTGGGTGGGTGAGGCAGGGGACAGATAGCTTGCCTGACGGTTTTTACCGCTGCGTCAAACAACTCCAGTATGCCATGGCCTGTAATAGCGATTGTGGTTATTACAGGTATACCCAATAGCTTGCCAAGACTTCCAGTATTGATGATAAGTCCTTTCTTCTCGGCTTCATCCATGCGATTCAGAGCAATGACCATGGGTCGACCGAGCTGTGCCAATTGCAGGGTTAGCTCCAAATGTCTTTCAAGTGCCGTAGCATCAACAACCTGGATAATCAGGTCGGGCGGCGCAAACGGGGCTGGTGGCTCCTGATCTTCGTGTGCAGCAATTGGCGGGCGGTCATTACCCCATAATATATATTGCTGGGCTGCCTGATCTTCCGGTCGCCAATGATGCATGCAGTCAATATTTGGCAAATCAATCAGGCTTATCTGATCCAGACCAACCTGTACACTACACTCCTGGTACTGTCGCTGGGTACCGGTTAATGTGCCGGCCTTAACGAAATTACTCGCAACATTTTCGAATAGAGTTGACTTACCGGCATTTGGCAAGCCAACTAAAGCTATGCGCAAGTGATTTTCACCGCGAAACAAGGAATCAGGTATTGGGATTTCAGAAACGGTGGGACATTTGGGCATGAAAATGATAGTAGGTCTCAATTAGAAGTGATGCAACAGGAGAAACCACTAAGCTTTAAGTAGTTTGAATGTATGGATTGGGTAGCTACTGTGTCGACGCAGATTAAGACACAACGTGGCTCCGAAAGCT
>CAJHXF010000258.1_pt1 | contig 13446 bp, 12 predicted proteins | sample 9198441 | NCBI WGS metagenome assembly CAJHXF01 (sample SAMEA7708335, study PRJEB35096) | sediment metagenome | biome: marine neritic benthic zone biome [ENVO:01000025]; feature: sediment [ENVO:00002007]; material: shallow marine sediment [ENVO:03000034] sea grass bed [ENVO_01000059] ...
ATTGAAAGTATATACAAACAAGCTAATACTTAAATTTAGCTTCAAACAATGGTTTTAGAGAATTCGGCGTTAGCGCATAATTTATCTGCGGCACGAATCGGTTCGGGTAGCTTGTAGCGGGTAAGCAGTCTCATCACCCAAATAATTGAGCTTTCTAAACTAATTAGATGCCCGGGCGAAACGTAAAGAGATTTAACACTTTCCCGTGTTCTCAGCGCGGCTCCCACAATCTTATTTTTGTAAACTAGTTTTTCCCAACTGCCTTTTTTATTTGGGACTTTATTGTGTCTACCGACTAGCTTCGATTTTCCAACACCAATACTCGGAATATTGGTAAGCAAACCAAAGTGGCAGGCAATACCGAACCCTCTGGGATGGGCGATACCCTGGCCATCACAGAGGCACAGGTCAGGCCTTGTTGTCAGTTTATAAAATGCGTCAAGTATTGCTGGCATTTCACGGAAAGATAACAGCCCCGGTATATAAGGATAACTTGTATTCCTTGATGCCGTCTGTGACTCAACAAGACCAAGATCGGGCCAGGAAAAAACACAGATAGCAGCTTTTGTGATACGACCATGCTCAGGAAATCCAACATCTATCCCCGCAACAAATTGCACTGTTTTGTCTGAATCTGTCAGCGATACTTTTGTGGCCAGCCTATTTTGTAATGCCATCGCCTCTTGCGGGGGAAGATCCCATTTGTGATTAAAATTAACGCCCATCTATGGAAGATTGATTTTGGGGACACGGCAATGTAATCAAATTAAAGACATTGATTAATGGTGCTGCCTAATGATGAGAAGAGCGTATATTTTAGTCCCAAAGCCAGCAAAACTATAGCCATGATCTGCTGCATAAGTTTCTCGGGAATTCGATAAACAAGTTTGCTGCCCAACCAGATACCTGGCAGTGATCCAATTAATAAACTAGCCAGCAGCATAAAATCGATATGACCAAGGTGAAAATGGCCAAAACCAGCGATGGCAGTTAAGGGAACTGCATGCGCCAGGTCAGTTCCAATTACTCGAATCATGGCCATACGCGGATACAGTATCATTAATACCGCAGCGCCAAAGGCACCAGCGCCAACTGAAGATAAGGTTACCAGCACACCCAGAGCAACCCCCATTAGTATCGTGAGTTGATTGGCATGCCTTCGTTCAAACAAGCCGACTTTTGACTCGTCGTCGGCCAACTCATGACGCTCACGCAATAACCAGGATCTAAATAGCAGTACAAATGCGGTGAGAACCAACATTATTCCTAAGGTTACAGTGAGCAAGTTGTTGTAATCGATGCCTTTTTGCTGGAGATGTTTAAGCAAGAACATGGTGGTCAACGAGGCTGGCAGACTGCCGGCCGCCATTCTGGCAACAATAGACCATTCGATTGAATGTTGACGGTTGTGTGTATATACCCCGCCCGCCTTGGTTATAGCTGCGTAGAGCAAATCGGTGCCGACGGCGATGGCAGGCTTAAAGCAAAATGCCAGCAGAATAGGCGTCATTAACGAACCGCCGCCAACGCCGGTCATACCAATAACGAATCCGACGCTACCGCCTGCCAGTGCGTAGAGAATAATTTCGTGCAACTGATCCCCGCTTAATTGCCATCAGCAAAAGTCGCTCAATATAGCGATTTCATGGCATAGACCAAAAGAAGTTTTGATTATATCTATATAAGAAGTCTACTTAATACGCTAAACGTTAACCGTCTGATCATGCGGAAGCAGATGATTTTCTATAGTGATTCAATTTTAGCAAACTGTTGTTGAAGCTGTTTCAAAGCGTTCTGATTCTCTTGAAGGCGTTGTTGCTGTTGAGCAACGATCTCAGCGGGTGCTTTTTCTAAAAAGTTTTTATTGTTGAGTTTTTGTTCCAGGCGTGAACAGTCCTGCTTTAGCCGGTCAATATCCCTGCTCAAACGTACTAGTTCGGCATCTTTATCAATCAAGCCGGCCAGGGGAATCAGAATCTTCATGTCGCCGGCAATTGTGGTAGCGGCCTCAGGTGTCGTTGCATCGTCGGCGAGCTGGGTCACCGAATCCAGCCGCGCCAGCCGGATTAGAAACTTAATGTTCTTATCACTATAGGCAATATCCGTATCCGAACCGCCCTGAAGCAGCACCGGAATTTTTTTACCAGGCGAGATATCCATTTCAGAACGAATTCTGCGTACACCAACCACGAACGCTTTTATCCACTTAATCTCCCGTTCAGCGTCAGCATCGATAAGATGTTGTTCCTGTTGCGGAAAAGGTTGCACCATAATGCTGTCGCCTTTTCTGCCCGCTCGATCAGCAACTTGTTGCCAAAGTTCCTCGGTAATGTAAGGAATAAAGGGATGAGCAATTCTTAAAATTGCTTCCAATACCTGCACCAACGTGCGTCGTGTACCGCGTTTCGCTGCGGTACTGGCTTTATCCGATTGCAACACAAGTTTTGACAACTCCAGATACCAGTCGCAGTACTCGTTCCAGATGTATTCATATATATCGAGCGTAGCCAGGTCGAAGCGGTATTTGCTCATATGATCCACAACGTTTTCCGTAAGTGTCTGAAGTTCACTTACAATCCAGCGATCCGCAACGGATAATTCCACATCTTTATTTTGATTTAGCTCGTTATCCTGTTCTTCAGTATTCAGCAAGACATAGCGGCTGGCATTCCATAACTTATTGCAGAAGTTTCGGTAACCCTCCATGCGTTGAATATCAAATCGAATATCACGACCGGTTGTCGCCAGCGATGCCAGCGTAAAGCGTAACGCGTCGGCACCGTAACCTGGCATACCATCGGGAAACTGACGACGCGTATTTTTCTCAATTTTTGGTGCCAGTTCGGGTTGCATCAGGCCTTTGGTGCGCTTCTCAACCAGTGACTCCAGATCAACGCCGTCCATTAGATCTAGCGGGTCCAGTACATTGCCCTTGGACTTGGACATTTTGTGGCCATGTTCATCGCGGATCAGTCCGGTGATATAAATCTCCCGAAAGGGCACGTCACCCATAAATTTAAGCCCCATCATAATCATACGGGCAACCCAGAAGAAAATAATATCGAATCCGGTAACCAGTACACTTGAAGGATAAAATGTTTTTAGGGCGGTAGTTTGCTCCGGCCAGCCCAGGGTTGAGAATGGCCACAGAGCAGACGAAAACCAGGTATCGAGTACGTCTTCATCCTGCGTTAGTCTAATTTCTTCGCCAAGCTTAAATTTCTGACGAACTTCCTGTTCGTCGCGTGCAACATATGCGTTACCGGTATTGTCATACCAGCAGGGAATTCGATGCCCCCACCAGAGTTGCCGACTAATGCACCAGTCCTGTATATCATGCATCCAGTTGAAATAGGTCTTACTCCAGTTTTCCGGTACGAAACGTATACGACCGTCTTGCACCGCAGCGATAGCCGGGTCCGCCAGCGGTTTGATTTTGACGTACCACTGATCAGTCAGATAGGGTTCAAGCACGGAGTGGCTGCGATCACCGCGTGGCACCATTAGTTTATGCGGTTCAACTTTTTCAAGCAGCCCCTCAGCGTCCAGATCGTTGACAATTTTTTCTCTGGCATCATAACGATCCATACCGCGATAGCAATTGGGTACATTGTCGTTCAGCTTGGCGTCACTGGTTAAGATATTGATGATGTCCAGTGAGTGCCGTTGACCAATTTCGTAATCGTTAAAATCATGTGCCGGAGTAATCTTGACGCATCCGGAACCAAATACCGGATCGACATAGTCGTCAGCAATTACTGGAATTTCGCGATCAGTCAGTGGTAGACGTACCGTGGTGCCGATAAGCGACTGGTAACGCTCATCTTTGGGATGCACCGCTACCGCAGTATCGCCCAACATGGTTTCTGGCCGAGTTGTAGCGACCGTAACATAGCCCTTGCCGTCACTGAACGGATAGCGCATATGCCACATATAGCCGTCTTCCTCATTGGACACCACTTCCAGATCCGAGATGGCTGTGTGCAGCACCGGATCCCAGTTTACCAGTCGTTTGCCTCGATAAATGAGGCCTTCCTCGTGGAGCCGTACAAATACCTCCTGTACCGCTTGTGACAGCCCTTCATCCATAGTAAACCGCTCACGCGACCAATCCGGTGAATCTCCCAATCGACGCATCTGGCGGGTGATGGTGCCGCCAGATTGTTCTTTCCACTGCCAGACACGCTTAATGAAGCCTTCTCGGCCCAGCTCCAGCCGCGATAGTCCAGCTTCATTAAGCTGACGTTCTACGACCATTTGTGTGGCGATTCCAGCATGATCGGTTCCGGGCTGCCACAGTGTATTATCACCACGCATACGGCGATACCGAATTAAGGCATCCATCAAGGAATGTTGAAACGCATGCCCCATATGCAGAGTGCCGGTGACATTTGGCGGCGGAATTTGAATGCAATATGGCTGACCCTCTCCATCAGGCTTAAAATATTGTTTTTCTTCCCAGTAACGGTACCAGCGATCTTCGATCGCCTGCGGATCATAGGTTTTTTTCATATTGTTCAATCAGGATGTGTGGGTTGAAGCTGCAAAAACTGGCACATTATAACCGAATACCACGGCAGCATAGCGATAGGTAATTAACCGCGTGATTTGGATTTTTTAGTGCTCTGTGTGGTGGATTCGTCTTCAGTGTCGCAGAGTTCCGACACTATTTCGTCAGTTAAATCCTGGCTTATCCGAGGTACGACCTGCTGTAATTTTTTTTGGATCAGTTTTTCCAGCCGTTTTCGATTTACTTTAGTATTGGTGGGTTCGGGCCTGGTCGATTTTTGTTTTGCATCAGCAGTCGCGGTTTTTGACTTTTGACGAGTATTGCTGTCGGCTGCTTTACCTTTAACAAGGTTCGTTAATACCGGAATATTATCGTTCATTGGTGAATCGGGTTTACCCATGCTTACACCGGTATTTTGGTCGATTGAAGAGTCGTAACTCACATCTCATGATGGTGTAAATCACAATTATCCTCGCGATACTGTCGAAATCGTTCTCGTCCTAGCTGTCGAATTGTTTCATTCTGGTTAACGATTTCCGCAACCCGTTCAAATCGGCTGTAGCCATCGGGTACCGTTTCGCTCAGATTAATCAGTACCGAGTAGGGTTGAGTGGGAAGCTCAGTCCAGCCGATAAGCGTGATCAGCTTGTCGCCAAAATGCACGTCCTCCTGATTAACGAGCTGATGAGGTAGAAACCCACCGTCATTAAAAGTCCAAAGCAGGTCGTCGATCTGTTGTGCGTGAGTTGCTGACTCGGCAAGAATAAAAACCGACATTTCCTGTTGCAAAGCTTTCTCGCAAAGTCGGCAGGCCATCATTTCGCGATTGGCTTCACCCTGTAGAATATAAAAATCGACCTTCATGGTTTACAACCAGGTTACAGTATTGTTTGTCACATCTAATTGCGTGTAACGTGATGAGTCATTATATACTCCAGCAGCAGACGCACGGGTCTGCCCGTTGCGCCTTTAAGCTTGCCTGATTTCCAGGCGGTACCGGCAATATCCAGATGCGCCCAGGGATAGGACTCAGTAAAATAAGAAAGAAAACTGGCGGCGGTTATAGTGCCGGCATCGCGGCCACCAATATTGGCAATATCAGCAAAATTACTCTTTAGTTGATCCCGATATTCCGGCCATAAAGGCAGTGGCCAGACTCGATCGCCGCTACGTTCCCCGGCTCGTTGCAGACGTTCGGCTAATTTACTGTTGTTGCTAAGCATCCCGCTCGGATGATGTCCAAGGGCAATAATACAGGCGCCGGTTAAGGTTGCAATATCAATAACAACAGATGGATTATATTGTTCAACGTAGCTTAGTGAATCGCATAATACCAGGCGGCCTTCTGCATCTGTATTGAGAATCTCAATTGTTTTGCCAGCATAACTTTTTACAATGTCGCCCGGTTTGGAGGCGTTGCTACCCGGCATATTCTCCGCAGCGGCGATAACGCCGATAACATTAGCCTTAAGCTGCATTTTTGCGCAGGCCGTCATAGTACCCAGCACACTGGCAGCTCCGCACATATCGAACTTCATTTCGTCCATTTGTGGAACCGGTTTTATTGAAATACCGCCCGAATCGAAAGTAATACCTTTGCCGACAATTACCACCGGTTTGCCGTTTTTGTTGCCTCGTTTATATTCCATTATGATCAATTTGGCCGGTTCCCTGCTACCACGACTGACTGAGAGCAGGGCGTGCATACCCAGCTTTTTCATTGTCGCCTCATCCAGTACGCTGGTTTTAACGGTTCGATATTTTCTTTGCAGCGATTGAGCCTGTTTTGCCAGATAACCGGGTGTGCAGATATTGCCCGGTAAATTTCCCAGAGTTCTTGCCAGAGATGCGCCTTCAGCAATTGCCGCAGCTTGAGCAACCGTTGCAGAATACTGAGCCAAACCCTTTCGGTCGGTTTGAGCAAATTTTATTTTTTTGAGTTTGTGTTTGGGTTTTAAACTGGCATCGTTTTTAAATTCAATGAACTGGTAGAGGGCATGTGAGCAGTCCAACACAGCGTGTTGATACGCTGTTCTTTTATCCAGATGTTTAGACTCGATTTCAACCAGGAAGGACACGGCGTCGCTTACCTTTAAGCGGGCCACGGCTTTAGCAAACGCTGCCTGTATGGTTTGATACTCTTTGAGAGTAAGTTTTTTCGGCTGGCCGCAGCCAACCAGCATGAGTCGCTTGGCCTGAATATTGGGTACATTGTATAGAGTGAGTGTCTTCCCTGGAGTACCATCAAAGTCACCATGCTGCAGCAATCGCCGCAAATAGCCCTTAGTGGTTTGATCGATTATTTCGGCGGCTAGCGATAACTTACGTGAACGGTAAATACCGACTGCTAGGCAGGCTGTTTTGGTGTTTTCAGGTTGTGTTTGTACCGCTTGGTAATTAATATCTTGATTCATAGTCGCTGAATAGCAGGAAGTAGTGGTTGTCTATGAGAATTGAACCTGTTTTACTCTTGCACGTCGAAACCTAGACTATATCATGCAACCGGCAGCGATCAACCAACATTAAATGGGATTGCAATCAATTGTCGTGGCGTGTGCACAATTTATATTATTTCTTACTTTGAATGTTTAGAGCGATAGACCGATATATCCTGAAAGAATGTGCCTGGGCAACTTTGGGCGTTGTGGCTGTGCTCCTCGTCATTCTATTGGGTAATACATTGGTCAGGGTGTTGGGCGATATCGCCAATGGCAAATTACCCGCAGATGCTTTGTGGATTATGCTGCTAATTAATTTGGTTCACTACCTGGTTGTCTTATTGCCGATTGGACTCTATCTGGGTATTTTGCTGGGGATGGGGCGTTTATACCGGGATAGCGAAATGGCAGCCATGTTTGCATGTGGCATCGGTACGCTACGATTATACAGACCGATTACAGCCTTGGTGATTCCACTAACTGTATTTACCATACTGTTATCCATGTTTCTGGCACCCTGGACTGCCGGTCAGAGAGATGCAATTCAACACCAGGCTAAGTATACAAACAATTTATCCGGCCTAATTGCCGGACAGTTTAATATCAGTAATAACGGTGACCAGAGTTTGTTTTTTGAACGCTGGGATGAGAATAAGGAACTAATGCAAAAAGTCTTCTACTACGGCGATGATATCGAGGCATCGACAGTAGAATCTGCCGCCAGAGCCCGCGTTCAACCTGAGGATAATGCGACGTATATCGTTTTCGAAGAGGGCAAGGCTTTTTCCGGTACGCCCGGTACATCTAATTATCGTATCACCGAGTACAGCAGTCATGGCATGCGATTAAAGAAAAAGCAAACACCCATACTAAAATTAAGAACCAGTTCAACGCCTACCCGCGAGTTACTCAATGCCAGTGAACCCAAGTTGATTGCAGAGTGGCACTGGCGACTCGCGATACCCATTGCGTGTTTTCTATTAGCGATGCTGGCATTGCCTTTAAGCCACAGCCCTCCCAAAAAAGGCAGGTATAACAGAATAGGTATGGCCATTTTGATATATATTATTTATCTGAATAGCCTGGGTCTGGGGCGTGCCTGGCTGGAAAAAGAAATTGTTTCGGGAGCGCTGGGGTTGTGGTGGGCGCATGCTGCAATATTTATTGCAGTCTGTCTGCTCATTTTAAACCGGGAAAATAAAAGCCTGTTCACCAGGCAAGTAGATTCGAGTTGAAAATAATAGATTTATATATTTCGCGGGCTATTCTGGCCGGAGCATTAATGGCGTTATTTGTACTAACGGGGCTGGAAGTGTTTTTTGCGCTGGTAAAAGAATTCGAAGATGTTGGAAAAGGTGGTTTCGGTTATCTCGATGCCGTTTACTATGTTGCATTAACATTGCCCGGACGCTTTTACGAATTATTTCCGGCGGCAGTTCTGGTTGGTGGTTTACTTAGTCTTGGTGCTATGGCAAGCAACAGCGAACTAGTTGCTATGCGAGCTGCGGGTGTATCTGTCGGTCATATAGTGCGTTCAACGATTCAGGCCGGATTGATACTGCTGTTTATCGTAGTTCTGCTTGGAGAGTTTTTATTGCCTTCTTTTGAGCGCCGCGCTCAGGCTGTAGAATCCAAGAAGCAGGATATGACGATATCGCAGGCCATGAAAAGCGGAATATGGATTCGAGATGGTGAATACTATATTAACATTGGGCATGTTTATCCTAAATTGCGTTTACAGGATGTAACCATTCAACATTTCAATCAAGATTCAGCACTGCTATCCACTACCCATGCGGCAAGCGCTATTTATGTAAACAATGGGTGGGAGTTGCATGGTGTTAAGCGCACTCTATTTGGTAAGGAGCAGGTGATTGTTGAGTCAAAGGATGTCGAGTTCTGGGAAAGATTAATGGATCCTGAGTTGTTCAGTGTGCTATCTGTGAAGCCGGAAATGATGTCAGCCCGCGAATTGTATCGTTATACGGAGTATTTGAGACAAAACAAGCTTGATTCAGCAAGTTATCGGCTGGCATTCTGGTTAAAAATAGTGACGCCATTGTCATGTGTCGTAATGTTGCTGCTGGTGCTGCCTTTTGTTTTTAGCTCATTGCGCTCTGTTAGCTCGGGGCAGCTTTTGGTAATAGGAATCCTGTTGGGTTTGTGTTTTTACATTCTGCTACAGATTGCGTCAAGAGCAGGTCAGATATACGGTATACCGCCGTTTATCAGCGCTACGTTACCGGTTGCATGTTTTACTGTTGCCGGATTAATTGGAATAACTAAAGTTCGGTAGATAATATGTTTGATGTTCGTTCAATCGCACGCTATGTGATTACGCCCAGAATGATGTTTGGCAATATATTTCTGTATTGTCTGGGAATGATAATAGTCGCCAGGTTTTACTTTCAAGGATATCTGTCCCTTGACCCTTGCCCGCTTTGCGTTGTGCAACGATTCTTTGTGATCGGTACATCAATTGTGGTATTGGCGGCATTTCTCCACAACCCGGGTATATTGGGCAGAAGGATTTATACGTCTGTCGCGTTGCTTCCAAATGTGATTGGTATTATTACGGCGATTCGCCACGTTTGGCTGCAGAACCTGCCATCAGAACAGGTGCCGGAGTGCGGACCCGGCATTGATTATATTATGGAGGTCTTTTCACTCTTTGAAGCCTTGAAGATGATATTTTCAGGTTCGGGTGAGTGTTCCGAAATCTTGTGGGTTTTTCTTGGCCTGACTATTCCTGGCTGGACCCTGGTTGCTTTCCTTATTATGGGTGCGGCTTTGTTTTTTCAGCTGTTTCGCCGTGATTAGAATCTCTTGCATAGTATTAAGATCGTGACCACGAAATAGTGTGAAGCAGGCTCTAGTGTCTCGCTGCTCGTTGCAGCATTTTCTCCGGACTCAATAAAACTTTCATGCGGTCGTAGGGAAAAACATTTTCGCCATAATTATGCGGTAGTTGTCTTCTGAGTAGATCGAGTCGGTTCCGATCGATAAGTCTGTCTAAAAAACCAATATTCTTTTCTATGCCTAGTATGTAGTAATTTGGCCCATTAAAAAACGCGCTTGCGTAGCGAAATACATTCTTGAAGTGATACTCAATTCGTTTTCTTACATGTAATCGATAAAAGCTCGGCGTATGGTAAAGTAGATCTTCCGGTGATCGAAAAACAGGAATGGGTGATGGGTTTCTCGTATCTGATTCAGCGGCCAGTGTAAGCTCCGGGAATAGTCGGTCCCGACATTTTTCCAGATAGCAACGGTCGGCCATTTGAGTGATCAAGTCACATGTTGCAACAATATCACCTATTAGTCTGTCCGAGGTATTGTCCGGCTTAACCGAATCAGGTTTAACTTCATATCCTGTTAGATGCACAATCTGCGCGGCTCTCTGAGCGATATTTTGCAGATCAATCACGGGCAGGTGTTCCAGCATGAACTGAATGCCGCGACTGATGTGAGTTCCAGTATGTTCGGCACCATTAGAGACTTCTGTTTCATTCAGTTTGCTAATGTAACCGCAGTCGTGAAATAAAGCCGTAATAATTCCCAGCAACACCTGCTCTGATTGTAAAACACCATGCACCAATTGGTAGCCGCGCATTAGACGCGCTGTCGTTAATGCAATATCCAGGCTGTGCTGTATGTCATGGTAAAGTGTATCGCAGGGGTGATAACCCGGAAAACGCCCTTGATATAGTTGAGAAAACATATCAAAGGCGCTTTCCAGCCGGTCTGTTTCCGCTCCTGGAAAGCTAAGAGCGTATAAAGATAAAATCTCTTTCTTAACTGATTCAGTATCGCTAACGCGAACTGACTCTGTTACATCAAGTGTATTCAGGTTATTTGCTTTTGCCAGTTTATTTGACATTCAGTTAACCCTGATCACTTTATGTCCGGACTTGTGTTGCCGGAACCATTTTCACGCAATATTTTATAGCTAGCGTAGTTGCTCAATATATTCTGGGATTTTATCTTCGTCGTTAAAGACGTTGAAAGACAATGCCCCCGAATTCAGGGTGCGGTTTTCCCAGTCTTTAAGTTTCTTTCGGTAGACGTCCGGGTCTGCGCTATCGGCATCCAGTTTAATTACGTTCATTGCGATAAAGTGAATATCTTTGAACTGGTCCTCTGTAAAACTTCGCGATATTCCGGGTTTTAGTTCTTCCTTCATGTCGCTAAAAACAATAATTAACCGGTTTCCGGACTCGGTATCGTTTAAGAAGTCGGTGCAATTAAGCATTGCGCCACTGATGTCGGTATACCTTGCCCTGGTTTTTGCTTGCGCAAATTTATCCAGTTCGGCTGCCATTGCCAGTTTTTGTTTGTTTGCGTTTGACGGAATGTAGTCAAGCGTAAGGTTGGCAATCAAATCACCTTCGTTATAACTGTTGCTGTCTATACGCATAAAAAACAAACTATCGCCTGCTTTCATTCTGGCAAGAATTTTTGATTTGCTAATTTTCGCAATGTTTTTCTTTTCATCAGCATAGGTGCCCGACACATCTGCCAGCACGCACATAGCCGCTTCGTACTTTTTGCTGTCGCTGCAGCTATTTATCAGGGTAAACACCAGTAGCAACAAACTTAAATAATGTAATCGACTCATATTGATTCTCCGTAATCTACTGTTTAGTGTTTATGCCCGTTTTGTTTTGCTGACCAGCAATATATCCATTGCCATTTTCAGGATCATGCACACAATATGGGAAGCCATTCTGCAAAGATTGCCAAACAGTGAAAATAACAGAACGCCAAGTTTAGCGGCTGCATGTTGACTGGTTTCGATAAAGTTCTCTAACGCCATCATCGTTAGACCCAGAATCAATGGCAACGCAAAACCAAGTCCAGCCTGTCCATAGACCACCCAATTCTGCCCAATTTGCTCGGAAGCAATTCTGGCGGCATCGCCGGATAACAATGCAACTGTAGCCTGACTGCTCTCCGCCATGCTTTCGCGAAAGAAACCAAGCGAAGCCTCAACACAGGAAAGCATCAGTAAAAACGCTATAGAAATGTAACTTATATATTTTCTACGGCCGCGAGGGAGAAGACTAATCTGCGGAATAATATGAGTAAAACCGACAGACTCCCAAAAGAAGATACCGGTAACAAATTCCAGCAGGATAATAATAAGCGCTGAGAAGCTTGATACCGTCATCCCCAGTACGCGGTCTGCTGAGGGCACCAGCTCGGACATCGGTAGTTGAATGATGAAAAAGTTTACAACGGCGCCTGCTACAGCAGCAAACATCACAATCGATGTTGCGATAAACATTCGGTTTGCACGTGAGGACAGCAAGTCAATGGATTCTTCGTTCTGCCGGCTTATTTTCTGAAACTCGGTCATATACTTATCGATACGCTCTGATGTTTCCATCACGCTCTCGATTTTTTCCCCGACATCCTTCATTAACTTATTGACTCGTTTCCAGATAGGAGCCATGGAAGATAGAATCTTGTGGCGTTTCGACGTGGTGTTACGTAACTCGTTAAGCGCGCGTTTTTCACCGTCCACTGCGGAGCGGTGGATTTCGCCCAGCATTTTTTCAATCACCCGGTCGCCTGCTGAGCCTTGCAGTTTGGCGATAGAAGTAACCGCATCATTCCAGCCGGGTGCTTTCGGGATAGTTTGGCCGCATTCCCTGTAATCGCCTTCCAGTTTGCTGATATAGTCATCCAGGCGACGTTGTAGACCCGGATAATCTGCCAGATTCTTGCTGAAGCTGATCTCAACACGGCCAAACTCGTCGACAAGCTTGTTTTTATACGATGCGACTCCAGACTCCAGCAGAACTTTTTCGTCACGTTTCTTGATTTTATTGGCGGCGTTCTCCGCCCAGTCTGCTATCTTGCTGAACCCGGTTGAGATCCCGTCAGACAATCCCTGTAAGGCCTTATGGATGGGGATACGTGCAACAAATATAAATACTCCCAGGCCAACGACCCATATAGCAATTGATAAGGCTGGCATCTCTGGCAAAAAATATAGGCTTTCCATCACTTTGCTCCGATTGTTGTTTGTAGACTAAATGTACTGTATGTAGCCTTTGATGGCACGAAAACTTAAGGCAGATGCAGCAATTCAGCGGAATTACACATAATTCTTAACTATTTCGATATTGAGCTTTAGCTCAGATTAATTCGAAATTAGTCTTTAGCACGCCGCTTTATAAACCTGAATCACGTTAGATATTGCTTTAATTAATGTGACCAATGCCCTGAAATTTACCGTTTTTCTAGGGTAAATACTGTGAAACAGCGCAGATAAACACGCCGCAGAAGCTAAGTCGTTTACTGAGCCGCGTCTGCTGGGTTGGCTATGCCAATAAGAATAGTCCGGCTGTTGGATAGTTGCTCATGCCAGCCACGCCCTTGTTTATTAAAGAAACTACTCAGGTTTGCCAGTCCCAGGAGAGCGGTGCTCCAACGAATGCCGGCGCCACGCCAACTCAAGGTGCCACCATCCACGGTAATAACCTTAATATG
>CAJHXF010000032.1_pt1 | contig 13337 bp, 12 predicted proteins | sample 9198441 | NCBI WGS metagenome assembly CAJHXF01 (sample SAMEA7708335, study PRJEB35096) | sediment metagenome | biome: marine neritic benthic zone biome [ENVO:01000025]; feature: sediment [ENVO:00002007]; material: shallow marine sediment [ENVO:03000034] sea grass bed [ENVO_01000059] ...
GTTCAATGTCATGATTAATCAGGCATAAAAAGCAGCAGCAAGTCATTTAGATATTTTTTTCCTGTTTCCGTTGGTTTGACCTGTGTTTTACTTACTTCGAGCAATTGCCTTTCGCAGGCAACGTTTAGCTTTTTTTCAACACTGGTTATTGGTAGTCCGGTATGCCGTATAAACTGTGTAATTGGGAATCCTTCCGTAAGCCGCAATGCGTTGAGCATAAACTCAAAAATAATATCCGGTTGGGTTAAATGTTCTTTAGCAAGAACATGCGAGTTAGTTTTCACTGCATCCATATACTGATTAGGATTGCTTTGCTTACAGCATCGTAGAATGTGCTGGGTATCGGGCAATGTAATTTTTTGATGTGCACCGGCGCCGATACCAAGGTAATCACCGAACAACCAGTAATTGAGATTATGCCGACATTGTGAACCTGCTTTAGACCAGGCGGAAACTTCATATTGCTGGTACAAATTGTTCGCCAGAATGCTGTGACAGCCGGATTGAATTTCCCAAAGCGAGTCGTCATCCGGTAATCGGGGTGGTCGTCGATAAAACGCCGTATCAGGTTCAATTGTAAGTTGATAGTGGGAAATATGCTGCGGTTGATATGAAACTGCGGTTTCCACATCGAATACGGCCTGTGCTGGAGTTTGCTCAGGCAAACCATGCATTAAGTCAATATTCAACTGGTCAAATCCAGCCTGCATTGCTTCGGCGATAGCCGCATGTGCCTCACCTGCATTGTGGATTCGACTCAGTTTGCTAAGCGCATTATCGTCGAAGCTTTGTATGCCCAGCGACAGACGATTAACGCCGCAATCCCTGTACTCAGCCAGTCGCTGGTGTTCAACTGTGCCGGGATTGGCCTCCATAGTGATTTCAATATCTGGCTCTAGCTTTAACAGCGTTCGCAGTTCATGAAATAAATTAAGTATGGTCTCGCTGCTAAACAGGCTCGGTGTGCCTCCTCCGATAAAAATACTGCAGATACTGCGACTTTGAATTGCAGGTAATTCCCGTTCAAGATCCTTTAGCAAAGCATAGACATACTTCTGTTCCGGTAACGGACTGCTAAAAGTATGTGAATTAAAGTCGCAGTAGGGGCACTTGCGGACACACCAGGGAATATGAATATAGAGTGAAAGAGGAGGTGGTACTGTAAAGTTCAATCTGTGTACCTACCGCTGGGAGTCACAGTGACGATAAATTAGCTGGCCTTTTCTTTCTGCGGCAGTTCTTGGATGTTATTGGTATCCGGCAATAGCTGTTCGATATGTTCTTGCGGTAATGCGCGACCCCAGACATGCACGCGATTACGGCCACCGGCCTTGGCCTGATAAAGTGCTTTATCTGCTTTGGATATCAGTTCAAGTGGTGACACATCCAGTGTTGGTACCACTGTTGCAACACCTACACTTGCTGTAACAACATCGCTAATACCCGATGCCGAATGCAGTATGCCCAGACGTTCCACTTCGTTACGAATTCGTTCACCAACAATTACGGCGCCTTCGCGTTCGGTGGCAGGTAGCAGAACAGCAAATTCTTCGCCGCCATAGCGGGCGGTCAAATCAGCTGGTCGTTGGGATGCGATTTGTACGGTGCGGGCCACTTCTTTCAAACAAGCATCTCCCGCCAAATGCCCATAGGTATCGTTAAACGCTTTAAAGTAGTCGATATCCAACAATACGGCAGACAGTGGTTTGCCGTCACGCGAAGCACGTTTCCATTCATAATCAAGATTCTTATCGAGCGATCGACGGTTGGGTAGTGAGGTAAGAGAATCGACAAGCGCCAGTCTTTGCAGTTCACGCATATCGTCACTGGACTGATAAAGCGACATACGCTCACGAGCAATTTCATCCATTCTGTCGTTTAGTGCCAGAAATCGCGCGTTGCTTTTTCTTTTATCCAGACAACGGAGTAACACCAGTGATTGATTCTTATCTGTGCGGTACTGTGCAAGGCAACCCTCAATTCTGGCGGCAACAACATCGCCATTTGAGCTACGTAAATCCACTGCTCCCAACACCAGATCGGCGGACCTGAAACAGGCACGCAAATATTCGTTAATCTTTCTTTTTGGATCGCAAACGACATCCTGAAATTGCAATTCAGGTTTTTCATTAGCCCTGTATCCAAGTACTTCCATGGCAGCGGTATTGGCGGAAACAATTCTACCCTGCCTGTTAACCAGCAGCATAGGCTCCGGTAGCAACTCCGCGATATCCAGGAATGATTCAGTGTCGATCACTGTACTAAACCTGAAAGAACTCTCTACCACTTGCCAATTCGCATTCCTCCGTTGGTCGCAAATAAATAACAACGCGACAAGAAGGGTCTCCCTGGCTACGGGATTCCTCTATCGATATTTTAGCAAAACCAAGATTCTCTGCTGTTATAACAGCGAGCATCTGAGTCGTCAGCATACACATTGAAGGCCGGTCAATCACGTCAGCATCGAAAGGGCAGGTGCAGCCTTCAAGGACAATTTTGTCGTCATCATCGAACACAATCTCTGCTGAACCGTTAATGCGTTTCTCCAGGTCAGTGATTAATTTACAGACCTGCTTACGGTCAAGGCGATCAAGATCGAGTGACTGGCGATAGGCTTCATTGAGTTGCTCCCCCATTTTTTGTGCAACTGTAGCGATGTATCCGGAAGCTTCATCTAAACCAACAACATCTTCCAGTGTGCCGGTTACATGACGAATAAACTTTCTTAGAAAACTCGTCTCCGTTAACGCGACTGTTTGCGATGGCTCTTCCTTGCTTCCTTCAAACAGACTGCCCGCTTCTCGTTTTTGTTTATCGCTCAATGCTCGTTACACAGGTAGTTTAAGTGCCCCAGTGACAAAAATTTGAACTAAACCAGGTACAAATCGCCACACGGTAAAATGTACTAAGAGAAGGTAAAGGTCAAGTCATGCTTACGTTTTATTGTTATTGAGAAAGTTGTATTAGAATCAGATTGTTGCAGATTATTCAAGAGAATCCACGCAAACTTCAGCAACTAACATGGAGGTTAATTTGAATAAAAATTGGGCAAATACAGAAAAATTGGTCTCTATAGTTATGTTTTTTTGGTTTCTAACTTCAACTCTTTAAGAAGGTTCTGCATCGCTATGGCTCGGTGACTGATACGATTTTTCTCATTCGCGTTTAGCTCAGCAGCAGTACAGGTCTTACCGGTTGGCAGAAATAGCGGATCATATCCAAACCCACTTTTACCTTTAGGTTCGAATCCGATTTTTCCTTCCCAGCTCCCCTGACAAATTAAAGGCGTGGGATCGTTTCCATGATGCATTAAAACAATAACGCAACGATATCTTGCTGTACGTTCAGGTAGAGGTAAATCTTTGAGTTTTGCCAATAGTATTGCATTGTTTTGACTATCATCTGCGTCAGTTCCGGCATAACGTGCTGAGTAGATTCCCGGTGCACCATGTAATGCGTCGACTTCGATACCGGAGTCATCGGCCAAACTGGGCAGACCCGTTTTATCGGATGCGAAGCGAGCCTTAATGATAGCGTTTTCAACAAAGCTTAGTCCGGTTTCTTCCGGACTTGGAATATCGAAATCAGTTTGCGGAATGCCGACTAATTTGAAGTTTGCCAACAGTTCAGCAAATTCTCGTAGCTTGCCTTTGTTTCCTGAAGCGATGACGATCTTACTGTTTGCCGGAATCATACTGTGCAGTTTTAATTTCGTATAAAGAGTTAGCCACGACAGACTGACTAAGCAGCCAAAGTCTTTTTTTGTTCCTGGATTAGTTCGGCAATCCCTTTATGGGCCAGCTTTAACATGTTCTGTAGCTCTTCGTTTCTGAACGCATGCCCTTCGGCTGTGCCCTGAATTTCAATAAACGCATCGCATTCATTCATAACGACATTCATGTCCGTTTCCGCTTCACTATCTTCAGCGTAATCTAAATCCAGAACCGGTATTCCACGATAAATACCGACCGAGATAGAAGCAATCGTTCCATGTAACGGAGTTGTGGTAATAACTTTTGTTTGAACAAGATGATTTACAGCATCTGCCAGCGCAACGTAACCGCCTGTTATGGCCGCTGTTCGCGTACCGCCGTCAGCTTGAAGGACATCGCAATCAATGGTTATACAGCGCTCCCCCAAAGCCTCAAGGTCGATTGCGGCACGAAGTGATCGGCCAATTAGCCGTTGAATTTCGAGGGTTCGCCCGGTTTGCCTGCCACGTGAGGCCTCTCGTTGTCCGCGGGTATGTGTTGCACGCGGTAGCATGCCGTATTCCGCCGTGACCCAACCATGCCCGCTACCTTTTAAGAAAGGAGGTACGCGTTCTTCGAGACTGGCTGTACATAAAACGCGAGTTTCACCAAAGGCAACTAATACGGAACCTTCGGCATAGTTTGTATATTGGCGCGTAAACTTAACAGACCGCTTTTCGTCTGCTGCGCGATTGCTGGGCCTTATCGATTTGTCCATGGAGTGCAGTCCTTAGTCATTGGGCGCAGATTATACCGATACCAGAGCGGATTATCAGTTTAGATTTGCTATGATGGCAGACCCTAATTGAATCAATAATTGAGTAGCAAACCATGTTGAAAAGTATGACGGCGTTTGCCCGGGCAGAACAACAATACGCGTGTGGCACGATAAGTCTGGAATTGCGATCTGTTAACCATCGTTATCTCGATATTAGTCTGCGATTGCCGGAAGAATTGCGTGGACAAGAACAGGTTTTACGAGACAAGATATCGGCAAAATTAAAGCGTGGAAAAATCGACGGGTTTTTGCGTTTTAAACCGGATGCTTCTGCGATTGCACCGGTAATCATTGATAAAGAGATCGCCGAAAAGCTGGTGCAGGCCTGTCGTGAAATTGACGATTTGCTTGACTCCAGTGCCACGGTTGACCCGCTAAATGTACTGCGTTGGCCGGGTGTTATTCAGGAGACAGAACGCGATGTTACGCCAATAGAAAAAGCGGCCATTGAGCAATTGGAAACAGCGATAGAAGAGTTAATCAACGTGCGGCAACGCGAGGGTGAGCGGATTACAGAAATGTTGTTGCAAAGATGCGCCAAAATGGAAGAGCTGGTTGCGGAAGTAGTTGCACGCCGGCCTGAAGTAACACAACGCATCCGTTCGAAAATTGATCTTCGTCTGGCTGACTTACAGATTCAGATTGATCAGGATCGCCTGGAGCAGGAACTGGCTATAATTGCACAACGCCTGGATGTTGATGAGGAACTGGATCGGCTCGGGTCTCACCTGACAGAGATTCGTGAAGTACTAAAGCAGGACGGCCCGATAGGGCGCAGGCTGGATTTTTTAATGCAGGAACTCAATCGCGAGGCAAACACCTTAAGTTCGAAGTCGGCTGATACCGAAACTACCCGGGCAGCTGTAGATATGAAAGTGTTAATTGAACAGATGCGTGAGCAAATTCAAAATATCGAATAAAGGAGTGTCTATGACCGCGAAGATTCTGGCGTTTAACGGAAGCCTGAGAGCCGATTCGTGGAACTATAAACTCGTTTCCAATGCCGGTAGAGCTGCGGGCGATGCCGGCGCCAGGGTAAGCTATCTGCATCTGAAAGATTTGCCCATGCCGATATATTCCGAAGAACTTGAAGCGGAATGTGGCCTGCCTGAAAATGCCCGTCGTTTTAAGGAGTTATTGATAGCACACGACGGGTTTCTAATTGCCTCCCCTGAATACAATAGTTCAATCACTGCGGCGTTGAAGAATGCCATTGATTGGGCATCGCGCAGGGAGCAGGATGAGTCGCCGCTGGTGGCATTTAGTGGTAAAACCGCGTGTTTAATCAGCGCGTCACCGGGTGGTCTGGGTGGCTTAAGGGGACTGGTTCATTTGCGATCGATTCTTAGTAATATGGGAGTCATTGTTATACCGCAGCAATTTGCATTGCCAGAGGCGCATAAACAGTTTGACCAGGAAGGGGTAATAATAGATTCGAAGGTGCATAGCAAAGTGCAGTCCTGCGCAGTCGAACTGGTTGCTATCTGCAACAAGATCTATTCGGCCTGATAACGATAATTATTAACTCGATATGGTGTACTGGCAGGAATTGTTATTGTTTGTCGCCGGATTGCTTGCGGGTTATATCAACGTCCTGGCTGGCGGCGGATCTTTACTCACAGTACCGGCCATGCTTTTTATGGAGCTGCCGGGTCCGGTAGCCAATGGCACCAATCGTATTGCTATTCTTACGCAGTCAGTTGCTGCCTGTTGGGTATTTTTTCGAAAAAATATTACCGACCTAAAACTTAGCTTTACCCTATCGATCTTTACCTTACCGGGTGCATTTTTAGGCGCCAATCTCGGCGTTAAGCTGGATGGTATCTGGTTTAATCGCCTGTTAGCGGCAATTATGCTGTTCGTTATGCTGGTCATGATGGTTAAGCGTAAAACCGTAGAGCCTGTCAGCGAGGCTAATATTCAACCCAGACGATACTGGCTCACGCATTTTCTAATGCTCTTTGTGGGGTTTTACGGTGGCATGATTCAGGTTGGTGTTGGGTTTGTAATTATGCCGATTCTACATAGAGTTATGGGGCTGGATCTATTGCGCGTTAATATGCATAAGGTCTTTTTAATACTGCCGTTCACTTTGCTAAGTCTGGCTATCTTTGCGAGTAAGGTTGATATTGAGTGGCGTGCGGGCCTCTTTCTGGCCCTGGGGATGGGTCTGGGCGGCTGGTTGTCGACCCACTTAATGATCAAGAAGGGTGAATCACTTATTAAAGTAGTCTTTAATTTATCTCTACTGGCGATTGTAATAAAGCTGCTGTTTTTTTCGGATTAAAACCGCCCGGTTATCGCCGGGTATGGTGGCAGTAAAAGTAGCTACAAGGTATTCGCTGATGCTCTCTGTGACCATTGTTGCAGAGACAATCTTTTCGGACTAACACCTATATATATGTCCATATTCTACGACTTCAAGATTTTCAGCACCGCTTAACACTATTAAATAGTGGGAAATTTATAACCACAAATAGCACAGCGATATAATACAAAAAATTGTATTGGTGACACTTGAAAACTAACCGGCTGCACCCATGTTGGGATTCAACGAGCGCGCAATTGTTTTACGGCGTTCTTGAAAATCAATCAAATGCCCTTAGATTAACTTTAATGGTATTTTAAAATGGAGGTAGCAAGATGAGTTTAATTCGTTATCAACCCAGTAGCATACTGTCGCAATTTGGCGATGAAATTAATCGATTGTTTGAAAATCGGTATAGCTCGGTGACGGAATGGTCACCGGCGGTGGATATCAAGGAAACTGAAAAGGAATATGTTATTCACGCGGATCTGCCCGGCGTTGATGCCAAGGATATTGATGTTACGTTGGAAGACGGCGTACTGAGTATTCGTGGCGAACGTAGCTGGAGCAATGAAAAGGACAATGAGTCCTACAAGCGTGTGGAGCGAGCTTACGGCAGTTTTTATCGTCGCTTTAGCCTGCCGGATACGGCCGATGCCGAGCAGGTCAGGGCTAACAGTAACAACGGTGTTCTGCAGATAGTTATTCCTAAGCAGAAAAAAGCTCTTCCGCGTAAAATCCAAGTCAACAACTAACGTACCAGGTCTCGGCAGCAGCCGAGACCTGCTTGTTTTGCACAATAAATATGTAACCGATAAAAATGTTGAGTCCGCGCTATAGTTTGTTATGGCTAATACTGATCCTGGTTGCTACTCCGGTTTATGCTGTATTACCGGCGAGCATCGACGGGCAAGCCTTACCCAGTTTGGCTCCCATGCTGGAGCGTGCCACTCCGGGTGTTGTCAATATCGCGACTAGCGGTCGAGTGCCGGTTCGGGGCAACCCGCTGCTGGACGATCCATTTTTTCGGCACTTCTTCGATATACCGCGACAACAGCGGGAGCGAGTAACGCAAAGTCTTGGCTCAGGGGTAATTGTCGACGCAAAAAGTGGCCACATTCTCACCAACAGCCACGTGATAGAGAATGCAGATGAAATCGTCGTCACGCTAAGAGATGGTCGTGAGTTGAAGGCTGAACTGGTGGGTTCCGATCCGGACTCGGATATTGCCGTGGTTCGAATAGATGCAGAAAACATTACTGCTGTGCCATGGGGCGACTCGGATCAGCTGCGTGTCGGTGACTTTGTAGTCGCAATTGGTAATCCATTTGGACTGGGCCAGACTGTTACTGACGGGATTGTAAGTGCGTTAGACCGCTCTGGATTAGGTATCGAGAAGTTTGAAAACTTTATTCAAACCAATGCCCAGATCAATCCCGGAAATTCCGGCGGCGCCCTGGTTGATCTCAATGGCAAACTGGTGGGCATTAATACAGCTATTATTGGACCCGCCGGTGGTAATGTCGGTATCGGTTTCGCCATCCCATCAAGCATGGCCAGACCGATTATGCAGCAGCTTATTGAGCACGGTGTGGTGCGCCGTGGCCGGCTCGGTATTGCCATGCAGAATATCAATACTGAATTGGCGCGTGCTTTTGGGCTGGATAGAAAACAGGGTGTTGTGATTAGCCAGGTGGAAACCGATTCACCGGCTGCAAAGGCCGGTTTAAAAGCAGGTGATATCGTGATTGAGTTAAACGGTCGGCTGGTTCGTAATGCTGCGGATATGAGTAATGCCATCGGTTTGTTGCGCATTAGCCAGGTCGTTAATATGAAAGTACTACGCGATGCCAGAACAATTAACGTAAAGGCGGTAATTGAAGAGAAGCCGGTTAAGAGTGTTGCCGGTAAATCCTTACATCCCTTATTAGCTGGTGCAACATTAAGCGAGGCCAGTGCCGTGTCCGGGCGCAGTGAGGTAATCGGGCTGGTCATAACCCAATTGCAGTCACATAGTGCGGCCGCTGAGGCCGGGTTGCTGCAAGGTGATGTAATAACTTCAGTAAATCGTCAGCTGGTAAATACCATTGACGAGGCCAGGCGTTTAATCCGCCGGTCCCGGCGAGGTGTGCTATTGAATATCCAAAGAGGCAATAACGCGTTATTTCTGGTCTTAAATTAAAAAAACTGGTTCCGCCATATAGCGCAATACATCATTTCAGTGAGGTCGGGAACGTTTCGTCAGAGGCCGATTTTACTCCATCGAACACCAAACGCTCTGGGCTTTAAATAAGTGGGCAGAGACAAATAAGAAAATGTGGTATTCGACTTTTCTAAATTATCAAACACGAGGCTATCTGGTAAATGCGATACCCAGTAAAATGAAGAATAGTGTACAGTTGACGTCGTATGACAGGCAGGACATTTGTTTGAACGGGAGTTAAAAATAAAAACCACCGAGGAAGCCTGAAGACCTAGAGCAGCTTGAGAAAACGCGGTAACAGGACAGAGGCATATGACCAAAGAAGTCAAATATTATGAGTTTCGAAAGGACTTGTACTTCTACGATATTGTATCGAGCTTTTCTATCTCCTTATGCGGCTGTCCCATGATTTTTGATAAAAATATTCCGTTGTATCTGGAGCCGCATCAGAGTCTTCGCTTTCCCGGCAAGTATACTCAAAGTAAAAATATGACCCCTCACGGGTTACGGTACCAGGCAGAAAAGGGGTACATCAGCAAAGACAAGCACCTGGAGTCCTGTTGCGTAATGCTTGCAAACACAGCCTATGAATCAGTAAAACAATATAGTGATAGCTCGGAAGTTTTTGAATTTTTTCGCCATATTCGTAATGCTTCTTCCCATTTAAACGTATTTAACTTTAATTCAAAGGAACCCGCACACCCTGCGTGCTGGCGCGGGGCTCGTATTGACCATACGAGCAAAGGGGAATCTAATCCGCTATATGGTAAACCCTGCTTTGGGTACCTGTTAGGAGTAGCAGATATTCTTGAACTGCTGATGGATATAGAACTAAAAATTGTTGCGAGTATCGAAGCAAAGAATAAGAAGTGAGAGTGGGCATAACATTACCTTAAGGCTTAACCTTAATAGCAATCAATTAAGTCTGACGAGCGGGAATTCAGAAAAAAATCGGCTAAGCGTGATTACGTCGATGCAGTAACACTGCAGCCTGCCTTTGCCTTACTGTGACTCAAAAAGCGCAATATCTCTTTTGTTTACCCCTGAGATAAAAGATAACGCAGGTCGATAACCGCTGCGTTGGCTCTGGAAATATAAGATGCCAGCGTAAGCGAATGGTTGGCGACAAAACCAAATCCCGTACCGTTGAGAATTATCGGACTCCAGACCTGATGTTGTGTGGCCTCCAGCTCACGGATAATCTGTCGCAGGCTAACCGTGGCATTCTTCTTGGCAAGTATGGATGAAAAATCTGCTTCGATGGCATGCATAAAATGAATTAATGCCCAACAACTGCCGCGTGCCTCATAAAAAACATCGTCAATCTGAGTCCACGGAGTTTTTACGATCAGTTTGTTCGGTGTCGCGGTAGATTGTGTCGCCTCCGGTTCGCCTGCCAGATCGGTATTAATACGTTCCTGTCCAACGCTGGCGCTTAAGCGTTGCGATAACGAGCCGAGTCGAACCTCCACCAGTTTTAGCCATTCACTAAGATTATCGGCACGGGCATAAAACTGTGCCTGTTGTTGGCTGGGATCGGAGAGTCGAGCCAAATAGGATTGCATAGCCCTTATGCCCTTTCGGTATTCACCCTCGGTACGCGGTATCAACCATGACTCGGAATCGTAGTTGAACTGCGGCTCGGCGACTTCCAGATCAGGATCGGCTACTGACTGACTTTGCGAACGGCTTATATTATTGCGCAGCGCCCGGGCCAGATCGCGAATCTGTACCAGCACGCCGAATTCCCAATTGGGGATATTGTCCAGTAACACGCTGGGTGGAGTGACATCATTACTGAGGTACCCGCCGGGTTTTTCCAGCAGAGTATTGGCCGCTTCAATGAGCGTGATAGTGGTCGTTGAACCGGTAACAAACGGTAACGAATTTTCTTCTGTGTAGGATTCAGCCCGCGATCGCACTTCAAACAGGCCGGGTTCGCGACTCCAGTACCAGCTTAAGCAAACTAAAAGAAGTATGATCACCGCTACCGCGATCAGGCTGTAACGCAAGAGGGGTCGAATCGAGTTCATTTTATACTCCGCGGTGAGCCCGGAGGCAGGCACGTTATTATGCCAGAAGCCATGGCTTTTAGAACGCAAAATGAAACGAGTTGCCAAACCAGCAGGCTTGAGCTAGCGTATGACACCTGTTTTTAGAGAAACTGCTCCTGGATGAAAAGATGAAATGGTTAAGACGTACAGTATTGGGACTGGTGGTTTTGTTATTGTTTGTGCTCAGTACCATGATTGCTATCGTTATTCTGGTTAATCCTAATGACTATAAAGATCAGATTGAGCAAACCATTTCCGAAGTTAGCGGGCGCGACCTTCACATCAACGGTGCAATCAATTTATCAGTTTTCCCCTGGCTCGGTCTGGAATTGAACGATGTCAGCCTGGATAATTTGCCAGGCTTCTCCGAGCCACATTTTGCAGAAGTAGAAAAACTCAACATTAAGGTGGCATTGTTGCCACTATTAGTCTTGAAGGTAGAAGTTGGGCAGATCCAACTGGCAGGAATGCAAATCAATCTGCAGCGACGAAAAGATGGCACAGCCAACTGGGATGATTTTCTAGCTGCGAAAGATCCCGCCATCCCGGAGTCAACTGCAGAACAAGAAACCATAAATGATACCGGCGCCTCTGGCGTGGCTGTTAGAGACTTTTATGTCGGGGGTATTAAGATAGAAGATGCCGGTATTATCTGGAATGACGAAACGGCCGACGTACTGACAAGAGTCGAGTTTATGAATTTAACAACCGACGCTATCCGGTTGGGCAAAAATACGGAATTTGATCTGAATTTTGCACTTCGAAATGAAAACCCAAAAATTATCGCCGGCGTTGAATTAAGTGGTAGTGCCGGATTTATGCCGGCGACAAAACAACTGCGTATTAATGCGCTGGCAGTCGATACCAGAGTAAGTGGCCCCGTTATTCCCGGCAACGATCAGAATATTCAATTCACCCTAAGGAATCTGGTTGCTGATCTTAATACACCGTCTATATCGATTAGTCAGGTTATATTGCAGGCAGCGGGTTTAAACCTGACGTTGCAGCTTGATGCAAAAGATATCCTGACCGATAACCTGGTAGCAACAGGAAAACTGGAACTCCGTGCCGATTCAATTCGTAATCTGTTCCGCCTGTTATCACAACCCGTTCCCATTACTTCCGATAACACGGTGTTCCAGTCACTGCAACTGTCAAGTGAATTTTCAGCGGGACTTGAAAGCGTCAGTGCCAATAAAATTGCTCTGATTGTGGATGACTCGCAACTGACAGGAGAAGTGGCGATTGAAAATTTTCAATCCCCGGTCTATCGTTTTGCGTTACATCTTGATGCGATTAATCTCGATCGCTATTTGGCGCCTGTCGCGGACGAGGACACAGTAATTGGCAATCCGGTTTTAGACGAAGCGGGTAATACTAACCAGGAACAACTCGATGAGATATTACCGATTCCAGTTGATTTATTGCGAGAGCTGAATGCGGAAGGTGAAATCAGCATTGATAAGTTACAGGTAGTCAACCTAAAGCCGACGGCGTTGCAGTTCGGAGTAAAAGCCGAAAACGGAATAACAGAGCTAAAACCGGTGCGCCTTGATTTATACGGCGGGCAGGTTTCTGCCGATACGACTGTGGATGTAAGTGGTACGGCTCCAGCTTATTCCGGATCGCTGGATGTAGCTTCGGTACAGAGCGGTCCCCTGTTAACCGATTATCTTGGTAAGCCATATGTTGATGGTCAAATTAAATTACAGGGACATTTTGCCACACAAGGCGAACGTCTTAGTGTTTTAAAACGGAACCTCAATGGCAGGCTTGATCTGGTATTTAAAGATGCTGCTTTAAGCATGAATATCCGACAACAGTTGCGTAGCATTAAGCGTAAACTCAGTGGTCAAGTTGTTCCTGCCGCAGATCCTGTTGGTGAGCCAACCAAATTTTCTTCGATTACAGCAACAGCGGAGATCGAGCGGGGAGTGGTAAAGAATGATGATCTGGAAGTTCGCGCCCGTCACCTGTATGCAAGTGGTAAGGGTTTGTTTCGCTTGCCCGATAATTATATCGACTATGTTTTAACCCTGATATTGTCGGATGATGGGGCGGGTCAGGATGATCTGCTGGATAACCTGGTTGATTTCCCCATCGAATTAGTTGTGCGGGGAAAACTTGAAGAGTTAGATTATGTGGATATTGCTCAAAGTGCCCTGACCGGGGCAGCCAAAGCAAAACTCAAGCAAGGGCTGAAAGCAAAAGAAGAAGAACTGAAGGCGGAGGCAGAAAGAAA
>CAJHXF010000158.1_pt1 | contig 13240 bp, 8 predicted proteins | sample 9198441 | NCBI WGS metagenome assembly CAJHXF01 (sample SAMEA7708335, study PRJEB35096) | sediment metagenome | biome: marine neritic benthic zone biome [ENVO:01000025]; feature: sediment [ENVO:00002007]; material: shallow marine sediment [ENVO:03000034] sea grass bed [ENVO_01000059] ...
AGGGTGATATCGCCACACTCGATAAACTACATCTATGGTATTACAAGGATGCTGCACACCGGCCACAGCAACACCTCGAAGTACATCAGCGTGTTGAGGGATTTGACGAGGTTGTTAGCGGCCTGACCGAAGCGGACGCGCTGTTCGAGGCCAAGCGCTGTCTTTCCTGCGGCAACTGCTTTGAATGTGATGGTTGTTACGGCGCTTGTCCGGAAGATGCCATTATCAAACTCGGTAAGAACAAACGTTACCAATACAACTATGACCTTTGCACGGGTTGTGCTGTCTGCTACGAGCAGTGCCCATCCCACGCAATTGAACTGATACCCGAACCCAGAGAGGCATAAGCAAAGCTAATGCCTCTGGTTTTTTGGAAAAGATTAAATAATTTATTTCACGCAGTCCGGCAGTGTATATACCACTGCAGTTGACTGTCGGAGTACTTTTATGGATAAACCCAGTAATAACGCACGAACTGTAAAAACCATCGACGGTAACGAGGCCGTCGCTCATGTTGCTTATCGGCTAAATGAGGTTTGTGCGATATACCCGATTACACCCTCCTCAACGATGGCCGAGTTTGCTGACCAATGGTCGTCGGAAGGTAAACCCAATATATGGGGCAATATCCCATCAGTTATTGAAATGCAAAGTGAAGGCGGGGCCGCCGGTACCGCACATGGGGCATTACAAACCGGATCATTAACCACTACCTTCACCGCCTCGCAGGGTTTGATGTTGATGATACCGAATATGTATAAAATCGCCGGTGAACTTACCAGCGCCGTATTTCATGTTGCGGCACGCTCGCTGGCCACACAGGGACTGTCTATTTTTGGCGATCATCAGGATGTGATGGCTGTTCGCAGCACCGGCTTTGCTCAGCTATCCTCCAGCTCACCCCAGGAAGCCCATGATTTAGCTCTGGTGGCGCAGGCTTCCACGCTGGAAGCTCGTATTCCATTTATTCATTTCTTCGACGGTTTCCGCACCTCACATGAAGTCAATCGGGTGGAAATACTCGAGGATGACGATCTGCGTGCCCTGATCGATGATGATTTAGTAATTGCTCATCGCGAGCGCGGTCTAAACCCGGATCATCCATTTATCCGTGGCACCGCACAAAACCCTGACGTGTACTTTCAGGGTCGTGAAACAGTTAATCCTTTTTATGCAAAAACCGCTGGTATCGTACAAAATCAGATGGACAAACTGGCGGAGATTACCGGCCGTCAGTACAAACTATTTGAGTATTTTGGCGATCCCGATGCAGAAAAAGTAATCATCATAATGGGTTCCGGTGCCGATGCTGCACATGAAACTGTTGACTACCTTATGCAACGCGGCGAAAAAGTTGGCGTTTTAAAAGTCAGGCTGTATCGGCCTTTTTCCAGCACTCATCTGGTTGCAGCATTGCCTGCTAGCGTTAAATCTATTGTAGTGCTGGATCGTACTAAAGAACCGGGTTCTGCCGGTGAGCCGCTGTACCTGGATACGGTTACGGCCTTGGCCGAAACACTGGCCAGCGGCGAATTACCGTTTGCCATGCCGAAAATTATTGGTGGCCGCTATGGCCTCTCGTCCAAGGAATTCACGCCCGCCATGATAAAAGGCGTATTGGATGAATTGGATAAGGATAAACCCAAAAACCATTTCACCATCGGCATTAATGATGACGTTAGCCATACCAGCCTGGATTACGATAAAAGCTTTATTACTGAATCTGATGAAGTGGTTCGTGCCGTATTCTACGGCCTTGGCGCGGATGGTACTGTGGGGGCAAATAAAAACAGTATTAAAATTATCGGTGAGCTGCCGGACAAGTACGCTCAGGGTTACTTTGTATACGATTCCAAAAAGTCCGGTTCGCAAACAGTATCGCATCTGCGGTTCGGCCCCAAACCCATTCGTTCGACTTATCTTGTTCAGTCTGCGAATTTTGTAGCCTGTCATCAATTTAATTTCATCAATACGACCCCGCTGCTCAAATATGCCGCCAAAGGGGCCACCTTTTTATTAAACAGCCCGTACGGACCGGATGAAGTCTGGGATAAGCTGCCACTAAGTCTGCAACAGGAAATTATTGCTAAAGAAACACCGTTTTATGTTATTGATGCTTACCAGGTTGCGCGTGAAAACGGTATGGGAACTCGAATCAATACCGTGATGCAAACCTGCTTTTTTGCGATATCAGGCGTTTTACCAAAAGAAGAAGCCATCGAACAGATTAAAAACGCAATCGAAAAAACATATGGTAAAAAAGGCGAAGAAGTCGTCAGAAAAAACTTTCAGGCGGTTGATCAAAGCCTGGAACACCTGCATAAAGTAAATACGCCGAATAAAGCCGACAGCAAACAGGTTTTACCGCCAGTGGTACCTGATGCTGCACCTGACTTTGTGAAAAATGTAACCGCTATGATGATGGCTGGACGCGGTGATGAACTCCCGGTTAGCGCTTTGCCGGTTGACGGCACCTACCCCAGCGCAACAACAAAATGGGAAAAACGCAACATATCCATGTTTGTTCCGGAATGGGATCCGGATACCTGTATTCAGTGCGGAAACTGTGCTCTGGTCTGCCCACATGCCTGCATACGCTCCAAACTATACGACAAAGCCGACCTTAAGAAGGCACCGGAAGGGTTTAAATTTGACAAAATTGAGGCGCGTGGATTTCCCGATACTCGTTACACCTTGCAGGTCTATGTTGAAGACTGCACGGGTTGTAGTCTTTGTGTCGAAGCCTGCCCGGCAAAAAACAAAGAAGACACCAGTCTTAAAGCAATCAATATGACACCCAAGGAATCGATTCAGGAAACAGCAAAAGCCAATACGGTATTTTTTGAAACGCTGCCGGAAATGGACCGTTCCCGTATCGATTTTTCTACCGTTCGCGGCGTACAGTTTCTGGAGCCATTATTTGAGTTCTCCGGTGCCTGCGCGGGCTGCGGAGAAACACCTTATGTCAGACTGTTATCACAGTTGTTTGGTGATCGATTGATGGTCGCCAACGCTACCGGCTGTTCGTCTATTTATGGCGGTAACCTGCCGACCACACCATGGGCCAAAAACAGTGAAGGTCGGGGACCAGCCTGGTCAAACTCCTTATTCGAGGACAACGCCGAGTTTGGTTTAGGATTTAGAGTATCTTCCGACAAGCAACGCTCGATGGCGGTTGGACTGGTAAATAAACTGCGCCCTCAACTAGCCAAGAGCTTAGGTGATGAGTTGATTGATGATCTGCTTGAGGCACCCCAGTTAATGGAAATGGAAATCCATGCACAACGGGCTCGAGTGACAAAACTGAAAGAGCGTTTAACAAAGTTAGCTAAGAATGATGATGTAAGTAACGACGCTAAACATCTACTTTCGGTAGCTGATCAACTGGTTCGCCGCAGTATCTGGATTGTTGGGGGAGATGGCTGGGCCTATGATATCGGCTCATCCGGGCTCGATCACGTACTGGCCAGCGGTCGCGACGTTAATATTCTGGTGATGGATACAGAAGTTTATTCCAATACAGGTGGACAGTCCTCCAAAGCAACGCCCATGGGCGCTATCGCCAAATTTGCCGCCGGCGGCAAAGCAGTCGATAAAAAAGATCTCGCACTGCAGGCGATCTCCTACGGGAGCGTTTATGTAGCCCGTATCGCCTTTGGTGCTAATCCGCAACAGACATTACAGGCTCTGCGTGAAGCTGAGGCATATCCCGGTCCATCACTGATTCTGGCCTATAGCCACTGTATTTCGCACGGAATAAACATGCGAAACGGTCTTAAACAGCAGGATCTGGCGGTTGAAAGTGGTCATTGGCCCCTGGTACGTTACAATCCGCAGATCCGCGACGCTGAGGCCAATCCATTTGTACTCGATTCGCCACGTCCACGCATTGCTTTGCGTGACTATGCTTATAACGAGCTACGCTACAAGATGTTGACGCACAGTAATCCGGTGGAAGCGGAACGCTTGATGAAGCTTGCTGAAAAGGGTCTGAAGTTGAGATGGTCAGTATATGAAGAAATGGCAGCCCGCCCTGCAGACCAGTTTCAACCAACGACCAACACCCCAAACTAAGCGAGGAGTGAGAGGCTGTAGATTATGAATTTAGAAACCACATACATGGGTCTGGCTTTAAAAAATCCAATAGTCGCATCGGCTTCGCCGTTATCACGCAATCTGGACAATATAAAAGCAATGGAAGATGCTGGTGCTGCTGCAATCGTTTTGTATTCGCTATTTGAAGAGCAGTTACGACACGAAAGTGCGGAAATGGATCATCTGCTACATTCAGGCGCAGAAAGCTTTGCCGAATCGTTAAGCTATTTTCCGGAAACCGAGGATGTTGAGGTAGGCCCCAACAACTACCTTGATCTGATCAGTAAGGCTCGCGATGCAACAGACATTCCCATCATCGCCAGCCTGAATGGTGTTAGCAACGAAGGCTGGATAAACTTTTCCAAAAAAATGGAAGATGCCGGTGCTTCCGGTATTGAATTAAACATTTATTACATTCCTGCAGATATATCGGTTTCTTCTAAAAAACTTGAGAAGAACTACATTGATGTAATTAAGAAGGTAAAGTCGGCGGTTTCAATTCCTGTTGCCGTAAAGCTAAGCCCATTCTTTAGTTCAATGGGGCATATGGGCAGAAAAATAGACGATGCCGGAGCCGACGCGCTGGTTTTGTTTAATCGCTTTTATCAACCCGATGTGGATCTTAGTAAACTGGAAATACACCCCAGTATCGAGTTAAGTCAGGCACATGAAATACGGTTACCGTTGCTCTGGATAGCTATTCTATACGGAAACGTTAAAGCATCGCTGGCCGCCAGTCGCGGTGTAGAAAGTGCCACTGAGATAATCAAATATATTATGGCAGGCGCAGATGTTGTTATGACAACTTCTTCGCTGCTGCAAAAAGGTGTAGGCCATTTGAGTGTACTGATAGATCACTTAGAACAATGGATGGAGAAAAAAGGCTACGAATCTGTTGAGCAGATGCGTGGTTGCATGAGTCAAAAGAAAGTGCCTGTACCCGCTTCTTTCGAACGTGCCAATTATATTAAGGTACTGGAAAGTTACGAAAACCCATACGCTGGTTAGTTTGTTCATTAATGCTTTATATAGGTACTGGATAATTATATTCAGAGATTGCACCGACCGGGTAGACTTCTACTCCAAAGTGCCTAGACATTCAGTAAAGATTATTCTGCTGAACAGGAATAAAACTATTTGTTATTCCTGGCATAGCTGATTGAAAATTTCCTGCAAACATAGCCAGGAGATACGCCTAAAACACACGTTGTGTGCGAAAAAAATTATTTGCCTAATTAAATTTACTTTATTTGATTTAATTATTAACCACAATCTGTTGCATCCTAAGGAGGAGCATCATGAGTAAGTCGACAGACGCTAAATACGTCTATTTATTCAGCGAAGTTCAACAAGCTGAAGACCTGGTCGGTGGCGACTGGGAAAAAGTAAGAGCACTGCTTGGCGGCAAGGGCGCCAACCTGGCCGATATGACCCGTTTGGGTGTACCTGTACCTCCAGGCTTCACCGTAACCACTGCATCATGTAATGCCTATCTTGATGCTGGCGAGAAATTTCCTCCTGGTATGTGGGAACAAGTACTGGAATCTGTTAAAGCAATTGAAAAAGATACTGGTAAGGTTTTTGGCGATCCTAAAAACCCATTATTGGTTTCCTGCCGTTCAGGCGCCAAGTTCTCAATGCCCGGCATGATGGACACTATCTTGAATATCGGTCTGAACAATGAAGTTGCTGAAAGCATGGTTAAGCTGACCAATGACGAGCGCTTTGTATACGACCTTTATCGTCGTCTGGTGCAAATGTTTGGTAGCGTGGTAATGGAAGTGCCCGATGAAGTTTTCGAGGCTGTCCTGACCGCCGCTCGTAAAAAAGCTGACGTTAAAAACGACTCTGAACTTTCTGCCGACCAATGGAAAGATGTGACAGCTAAATTTAAAGAGATCTTCCGCTCTTATACTGGCATTGATTTCCCCACTGATCCTAATGAACAACTGCGTATGGCAACAGAGGCCGTATTCAAATCATGGAATGGCAAACGTGCGATAGATTATCGTAATGCCGCGAAAATAGCACATGACCTGGGTACCGCGGTTAATATTCAAACCATGGTCTTTGGCAACATGGGTGATAGCTCTTCGACCGGCGTCGCCATGTCTCGTAATGCTGCAACAGGTGACAAAGAACTGGAAGGCGATTACCTTGAGAATGCACAGGGTGAAGATGTGGTGGCCGGTATTCGCATCACTGACCCTATTAGCGCACTAAAGAAACGTGCTCCAAAAATCTATAAAGAGTTTGCTGATATTTCCAACAAACTCGAATTGCATTATCGCAATATGCAAGATATGGAGTTTACTATTGAACAAGGCAAGCTCTGGTTATTGCAAACCCGTGATGCCAAACGTACTGCACAAGCTGAAGTTAAAATTGCAGCAGATATGGTTGACGAAGGCTTGATCACCAAAGAAGAAGCCGTTAGTCGCGTTAAACCTGATCAAGTTGATTTCTTCTTGCATCCACAACTCGATAGCAAAGCTGTTAAAGACGCACAGGAAATTGCGCGTGGCCTGAATGTTTCTCCGGGCGCAGCTGTTGGTGTTGTTGCTTTAGATGCCGATTTGGCCGAGCGTTGGGCAAAAGAAGAGAATAAACCGGTAATTATGGTTCGACCTGAAACCAAACCTGATGATGTACACGGGATGTTAGCAGCAGAAGGTATCGTTACCTGCCGCGGCGGTCGCACCAGTCATGCTGCACTGGTCGCTCGTCAGTTTGGCAAACCTGCTGTTGTTGGTATCGAAGAATTAGAACTCGATCTGGATGCACGCGAAATGCGTGTTGAAGATCTGGTGATTAAAGAAGGCGACTGGGTTTCTATCGACGGTACTAACGGTATTGTTTACCTCGGTAAACTGGAAACAGTTGTTCCAGATATCAGTAACCCGGATTTACTGAAAGTCCTCAGTTGGGCTGATGAATTCCGGACGCTGGAAGTATGGGCGAATGCCGATTACCCGGTAGACGCAGAACGTGCACGAGAATATGGCGCACAGGGTATTGGCCTCTGCCGAACCGAGCACATGTTCTTCGAAACCGAACGTCTGCCTATCGTGCAACGAATGATTATGTCAAAAGCGCATGCTGATAAAGTAGCAGCGATTGGCGAACTGCTACCTTTCCAACGTGGTGATTTCGAAGGCTTGTTCCGCGCGATGGAAGGTCATCCAGTTGTTATTCGTTTGCTGGATCCACCTTTGCATGAGTTCTTACCTGCTTATGATGACCTGATTCAGGAACTAGGCGATCTTAAGGTTCAATTGCAACACGCGAGCAGTATCAGTGAAATTGACACCGCCTTGGAGCAAATCCGTACCAAACAGGATTACCTGACTCGCGTTGAAGCTTTGAAAGAAGAAAACCCAATGCTGGGTACCCGTGGCGTGCGTCTTGGCATCCTGTTGCCGGAACTGATCAAGATGCAGGTACGCGCCATTTTTGAAGCCGCGATTAACTGCATCAAGGACGGCGTTGCAATTAAACCTAAGGTAATGATTCCCTTGATCAGCCACGTAAATGAATTACGTACCATGCGTGATGTACTGGAAGCTGAAGCCAAGAAAGTTATTGCAGAAAACAATAACATCCAGGTTGATTATGAATTTGGCACCATGATTGAGATTCCTCGAGCTGCCCTAACAGCGGATGAGGTTGCTCAGGTTGCACAGTTCTTCTCATTTGGTACCAATGACCTGACTCAGACGACCTTTGGTATCTCGCGTGATGATGCTGAAAGAGGATTCCTGGTTGAGTATCAACAATTGGGTATTCTGGACGACAATCCATTTGGTTCTCTTGACGGCGACGGCGTTGGCAAACTAATGGGTATCGCGGCTGAACTTGGGCGCAAAACTAATCCTGACCTGGATCTGGGTATTTGCGGCGAGCACGGCGGCGATCCGAAGAGTATTCAGATCTGCCATAAACTTGGCCTGAACTATGTATCCTGTTCACCGTTCCGTGTACCAATCGCCAGACTGGCGGCGGCACACGCAGCAATGGCGGATAAGAAGTAAGAACTTAGTTCTTTGAAGAACAAGAAAGCCCCCTGGTAAAACAGGGGGCTTTTTGCTTTTAACTAACAGCAATAAATAATTATTTAGCAAGCCTGAAAGTTCAGGCTACATCCTGTTTTGTTTTTGAACCAAGACCTAACAGGGCATCACACCAGTCATCTACACCAGCACCGGATTTAGCGCTGAGTTCAATTACTTTAGCATTGCTATTGACCTGACGAATGGCTTTATATGCCACCTCCCGATCCCAATCGAGATGGGGTATCAAATCAACCTTGGTAATCAAAATAATATCTGCGTCATGAAAAAGAACCGGGTATTTCGACGGCTTATCTTCACCCTCAGTTACGCAGAGAATGGCAACTTTATGTTTTTCACCCAGATCAAAAGCGGCGGGACAAACCAGATTGCCGACGTTTTCAATCAATAAAAGATCTTCATTGCCTGAAATAAAATCACCCAATTCTTTCTGGATCATGTTTGCATCCAGATGACAGGAACTGTAGGTATTGATTTGTTTCACCTGCACACCGGCGGTCTGTAGCCTTCTGGCATCATTATCTGTTTGCTGATCTCCCACTAAAACTGAAATATTGAGTTTAGCTTTGAGCTTGGTCAGGGTGGTTTCCAATAAAGCGGTTTTTCCTGCACCCGGCGAACTCATAATATTGACCGCCATGACCCCCTGATCATCCAGCCAATGCCAGTTCTGATGAGCAATTACATCATTCTTATGCAAAACGCTTTGTTCGACAGTCAGGGTTTTAGCATCAGCATGAGAATGTTGATGAGAATGATCGTGCTGGTGATGATGGTGGTGATCCAGTTTAGTTTTGAGTGCATCCTGGCACCCACAGTCTTTACACATTATTCGACCTCGACACTGTTTAATAAAAAATCTTTACCGGCGGTAATTTTAACGTTTCGACATTTGCACACCGCGCAGTGGATGTCAAAAGTATCAGCAGTTGACTGAGCACCGCAATCAGCACATAACACAGTCAACGGTACTTCAATCACCGCCAGCTCACAACCTTCCAGACATGTTTTTTTAGCGGCTTCTGGAAAACAAAATTCAAACGGTTCTTTCATCACTCCACTCATGGCGCCGATAGACACCTCAACGCGGATCACCCTTTTTGCACCCTCTCGAGCAACCAGTTCGGTAACCTGTTCAACCAGACTTTGAGCAAGTGAAAACTCATGCATACTGTAATCCTAATCACGGCGTTTAAAAATCAGAATACACCACTATTTGCTAACAAATACCTGGAGCCTGTCTTAAATATTCTGTAAACCACTTGGCGGTACTAGTTTAGACCCTAATTAAGCATTACATAATATATGTATACCCGGCCGTAACAATAGATACTTTGAGAAAACAGGATGGCATTAATTCCCGCCCACTCATAAATCATTGCAATTCTTTAGGATCAATTCCAGGCCTAAAAACTGATACAACGCAATAAAGTGGTGTACAAGTTTAGTTTTTTTTATACGTACAACATTACCGGCAACGTACCATACGGAACAACCTCAGCCAAACTGCGTTATAACCCCTAATTAATTTCTCTCGGCACTTCCCTATAATTCCGCTATGAATAAAAAAACCAAAGTTATTGCAGAAAAATACGCGAGTGATCGCACCCGGCTAATGGATATCTTTTGGGATATACAGGAAGAAAACGGCTATATTCCACGCAAATCTCTCACAGTTCTGGAAGAACAGTTAAAAATATCCAAGGCCGATCTCCGCGAAACACTCTCTTTCTATCACTTCTTTCATAGCGCTCCTGCAGGCGATTTTACCGTCCACCTGAATAAAGACGTTGCCAGCCAGTTATCTGGACACGCGGAAGTTTATGCAGCATTTGAACAGGAATGCGGCTGTAAATTCGGCAGCGTCAGCAAAGATGGGAAATTTGGCCTGTTTGAAACGCCCTGTATCGGTCTAAGCGATCAGGAACCTGCTGCGCTGATTAACCTGGTACCTTTTACCAATCTGACTCCAGAAAAAGTAAAGGATATCGTTGCTGCGCTGCGTGCCGGCAGCGATCTGTCGACACTGGTAGCTGAAGCCGGCTATGGTGACGGCGCCAACCGTGAAATCAAGACTATGGTCTGTAGCAATATCCGTCAGCTCGGAGGAGTTTTTGGCGAGAGCATTGCAACCGGCGAGGGATTGGCCGGATCGCTGGAAAAGAATCCGGAAGACGTTATTGAAGAGATTAAAACATCCGGTTTACGTGGCCGCGGCGGTGCGGGTTTTGGCGCCGGCATGAAATTGTCTTTCTGCCGTAGCGCAAAAGGCGACAAGAAATATGTCGTCTGCAATGCAGATGAAGGCGAGCCTGGCACGTTTAAGGACCGGGTTGTGATGACCGAGTACCCCGAACAATTGTTCGAAGGTATGGCCATAGCTGCCTACGCCATCGGCTCCGATGAAGGCGTTTTTTATCTACGTGCCGAATACAAATATATGCAGGATTATCTGGAGACCAAACTGGCCGAACTAAGAGGACGGAATGTTCTCGGCCAAAACATCCTGGGTAAAACCGGATTTAATTTTGATATCCGCATCCAGTTTGGCGCGGGCGCATACGTTTGTGGCGAAGAGTCTGCGCTGATCGAATCAATGGAAGGTAAACGTGGTACGCCTCGTGTTAAACCGCCGTTCCCAGTTGAAGTGGGTTATCTTGGTTGCCCCACAGCCGTTAACAATGTCGAAACACTGGCAGCACTACCTTACATCCTTAAAAAAGGTGGCAACTGGTACAAAGGTTTCGGTACTGAGCAGACACCGGGCACCAAGCTGTTAAGCGTATCCGGCGATTGCGAAAAACCCGGTATTTATGAAGTCGAGTTTGGAATCACCGTTAAGGAATTTCTAAAACTTGTTGGTGCCGAAGACGCTTACGCCGTCCAGGTCTCCGGTCCCTCAGGAGAGTGCATTAATGCACAAAAGGCGCTGGACAGAAAACTGTGCCATGAAGACCTGTCAGCCGGTGGCTCCATGATCGTGTTTAATAAAGATCGGGATCTGCTCAAGTATATGTACAACTTTATGCAGTTCTTTGTTGAAGAGTCCTGCGGAATCTGCGCGCCCTGCCGCGCGGGCAATGTCATTATGCGAAATCGCCTGCATAGAATCTGTGATGACCGGGGTATTCAGGAAGATCTGGTTGATATGCTGGCCTGGGGTAAAATTATCTCTGCTACCAGCCGTTGTGGTTTAGGCGCAACATCAAGCAATCCGATTACCACCACGATCAAAAACTTTCCAGAGTTATATCAAAGCGTATTGGATAAAACGGCCAATCCGCTTTATGACCAGACATTTAATCTTGAAAAAAGTCTGGAAGCCTTCGATAGCGCTCTAAAAGAACACAATGAAATTGGAAGGAACGCTCATGGCTAAAATTTCCTTTAAAATCGACGGCAAAAAATGCAGCGCCGAAGAAGGTCAGAACTTGATCGAGGCGGCAGCAGCCAACAATGTCTATATTCCAACGCTATGTTATTTAAAGGGTAAAGAATGCCTGGGTACCTGTCGTGTGTGTATGGTGCAAATAAACGGTCGGGATATGGCAGGCTGTACGCTGTCCGTAACCGAGGGCATGGAAGTCACTGTTGACACTCCTGAATTAAACGACAAGCGTAAAGCTCTGATTGAAATGCAGTATATAGAGCGTAATCACTTCTGCCCGTCCTGTGAAAAATCGGGTCGTTGCGATCTGCAAGCGGTCGCCTATCGCTTTAAGATGCACCTGCCGCGTTTTCGCTACCGCTATCCTTATTTTAGTGTTGATGCCAAAGCGGAAAAAATTATGCTTGAACACAATCGCTGTATTCTGTGCCAGCGTTGTGTTGAGTATATTCGTGAGCCCGGCACAAATAAGAAGATTTTTGCCATGCGTGACCGAACCAGAAATTCGACGATTGCTATAGATTATGAACTGGCAAATAAAATGTCCGATGAACAAATAGATGAAGCGGTGGCTTTATGCCCGGTCGGCGCTATCTTAAGAAAAGGCCAGGGATTTGATGAGCCGTACGGGCAACGTAAATATGATCAACACCCAATAGGATACGAAGTCGATGGCGGAAAAAGCATCAAATAACAAACCGGTAGTTGCTACCATTTCACTGGCGGGCTGTTTTGGCTGTCATATGTCTTTTCTGGACATTGATGAGCGCATGGTTAAGTTCATGGAATTATTTGAGCTAAACAAATCTCCGGTAAACGATATCAAGAAATTCACCAAGCGCGCCGATGTCGGTCTGGTGGAGGGTGGTTGCTGTAACAGTGAGAACGTTGAGGTCTTGCGATACTTTCGAGACAACTGCGATGTACTGGTTGCTGTTGGAGCCTGTGCTGGCAACGGCGGTCTCCCGGCACTAAGAAACCGGCTGCCCTTGAAAGAATGCCTGGTGGAAGCTTATCTGGATGCGCCAACAGCTGAATTCGGTAAGGCCATCATCCCCAACGATGAAGAGCTACCCAAACTCCTGGACCGCTGCTATCCCTGCCATGAGGTCGTTAAAATTGACTACTACATGCCTGGCTGCCCCCCCACTGCCGATGTGTTCTGGGATACGCTTACTTCTGTGATTGAGGGTCGAGGCTTTGACCTGCCGGTCAATTTAATTCGATACGACTAAAACTAGTTGAAAGAGAAACACTATGCCGCAAAAAATAACTATTGATCCTGTAACGCGTGTAGAAGGACACGGTAAAGTTACCGTTCGTCTGGATGATAATGGGCACATCGAACAAGCTCGGTTACATATTGTGGAGTTTCGGGGATTTGAAAAGTTTGTCCAGGGGCGGCCTTATTGGGAAGTCCCGGTTCTGGTGCAGCGTCTCTGCGGGATTTGCCCGGTCAGCCATCATCTGGCAGGAGCCAAAGCTGTAGACGAGATCGTGGGTGTAAAACCGGGTACCGGCACTGAGTTGACTAATGTTGGCGAGAAAATGCGCCGGTTAATGCACTATGGCCAGATTTTTCAGTCACATGTTCTGCATTTTTTCTATCTTGCCGCCCCGGATCTGGTTTTCGGTGTTGACGGCGAAGTATCAACTCGAAATATCGTTGGTGTAGCACAGGCAGCGC